>ORMF010019544.1_pt1 | contig 61920 bp, 70 predicted proteins | sample 1779871 | NCBI WGS metagenome assembly ORMF01 (sample SAMEA104232316, study PRJEB22302) | groundwater metagenome | biome: forest; feature: aquifer; material: groundwater | place: USA | collected 2011-08-07 | depth 5.4 m | reverse complement strand
TTCTCTCGATTGCTGAGACTGCTATAATGCTCACTAGGCCGTACAACAGGCTCAATGTGACCCAAAAGACGTAAACGCAAATCGAGCCAAGTCTCGGTCATCGTAGAAGGTAGTTTTGGACTTCTGAGACAGGCTCCGCAGAGCCTGCCCTGAGGCTCTCGAAGGGTCTGCCCTGACCTTACGATAATTTGCATCACTCATTAAAGGGAGAGGGAACTATGTAATAAGATAGATGAAAGTAGCAATAGTTCATGACTATCTCACTCAAAATGGCGGCGCAGAGAAGGCGCTTGAGATTATCCACGAGGTCTTTCCGGATGCCCCGGTCTACACCAGTGTTTTCAATCCAAAGGCGCTGCCGTCTCACTTTGCCTCATGGGATATACGCACTTCCTTCATACAGCGCATACCCTACACCAGGAGAAACCATCAGCCCTTTTTGCCACTTTACCCTCTAGCCTTTCTGACCTTTGATTTCAAAGGCTATGACGTAGTGATTAGCCACAGCAGCGGCTTCTGTCATGGCATTCGCGTCCCAGAAGGCGCTACGCACATAAACTACTGCATGGCGCCGCCCAGGTTCCTGTGGGACTCAGACCGCTACCTGGAAAGAGAACAGCTATCGGCTGCCGTCAAGCTGGCCCTTAGACCTCTTCTCTATGCTCTCAAAAAGTGGGATATAGCCTCGGTCAAGGGAGTGGACTACTTTCTCTCAAACTCCAAGGCAACCGGAGGCCGAGTACAGCGTATCTACGGTAGAGAAGTAGAGTCGGTGCTATACCCACCGGTAGACGTACAAAAATTTCACCGCACCTCTGAGCCTGGAGAGTACTATCTCATCGTGTCCAGACTAGTGCCCTATAAAAAGGTCGATTTAGCGATAAGAGCCTTCAACCAGCTAGGACTACCTCTTCTCATAGCCGGGACCGGCAGAGATATGGGGGCGCTTAAAGCGATGGCAAAGCCAAACATCCAGTTCTTGGGATGGACGGACAATGAGGAGCTAGCCAGACTCTATGCCGGATGCAAAGCCCTTATCTTTCCGGGTGAAGAGGACTTCGGCATAGTGCCTGTAGAGGCCCAGGCCGCCGGCAGGCCCGTTTTAGCCTACGCCGCTGGCGGCGCGCTGGAGACCGTTATCGAAGGTATCACAGGGACCTTCTTCAACGAGCAGACCCCGGAGGCTCTGGCAGAGGCTGTCGTGCGCATAGCCGATATGACTTTTGATCCTGCAATAATTCGTAACAATGCCGAACAGTATGACACCGAGGTATTTAAGGCTAACCTAAGAGACATAGTAGCCAGACTGACTTCAGGGAAATATACGCCGACGAGAACTGCTTAGGAGTGTCGACGGAGCCAGCATTCCCTTGAAAATAGCTTGGTTGTGTTGTTCGATCCCGTTGATAACCACCGCCCGTCCCTTCGAGAGCCTCAGGGAACGGGCTGCACTAGCTCATTTTCATCCTTTGGGGTGTGGGCGCAAGCCCGCATGTGCGATTTCCTTGAAAATAACGTTTCTTCTTGGTTGGCGGCTTGTAGAGACGTAACATGTTGCGTCTCTACAGCGTGCGGCTTACCACTAATCGCTGTTTTCATCCTTCAGTATGAAGGCGCAAGCCTCTATGCGTTTTCCGCAATTAGTAGGCAAGACAGATTGTAAGGTTGTCAGTGATCCAGATCACAAACGCTATCACATAGGTTAGTGATATAATTGAACCATGACCCCCTGATAGATGTCCTCCTCGTTATAAACACCAGAAAGGAGTGACTATGAAGTATTTGACCGAGTACGAACGCCCTTCCCTACAAGAACCATACCTTCTGGCAGCATTTTCCGGATGGCCCGATGCTGGCGAAGTGGCCACAGGTGCACTCCGTTACCTTATTACTAAGCTGAAGGCTACCCGCTTCGCCCAGATAGACCCACAGGAGCTGTTTGTTTTCACCTTTCAGCGACCGTTGTCCGCCTTCGTAGAGCCGTCTAAGAGAGTAATCACCTGGCCTGCTATCGACTTTTATTTCTGGAAGGACCCTGACAATAAGCATGACCTGGTGTTCATTCTGGGTGTCGAGCCGCATCTTAAGTGGCGCAGCTTCATAAAGACTGTAGCCGACCTGATGACAGAGCTAGGTGTAAAGAAGATCATAACCCTTGGTGGTACTTATGATAGTTTGCCTCATACTCTAGAGGTGCAGATGTCAGGCCACAGCAATGATCCGGAGCTGCAAAGCCGGATGAAGGAGCTGGGTGTCCATTTCACCGGCTATCAAGGCCCAACCAGCATCCATTCCCCTCTCTTGGAAGAGCTATACAAGCGCGGCGTATACGGCGCCAGCCTTTGGGGCCACGCTCCGGACTACGTCCATTTCAGCCCAAATATCAAAGTATCCCACGGCCTGTTGCAGAAAGCCTCAGTCCTGTTAAACATAGCATTCGATCTGGAAGAGGCTAAGGCTGCGGCGAAGGCGCTGGATAGAAAAGTAGAACAATCAATAGCCAGAGACCCAGACCTGAGCAGCTACGTAGACAGGCTTAAAGAGGCATATGAGGACATCTTAGAAACAGATGACGGTCCACATGAGGACCTCTGGAACCCTGAAGCCATAGTAAAAGACCTGGAAGACTTCCTCCGCAGCGAGAGAGGAGATAATAGCCAAAGCAATAAGTAAAGAGTAACATGGCACTGAAGTAATTCACCCAGAGATGTGTGATGCAAATCATCGTAACGTAAAATGTAGGCACAGACCCTTCGACCCGCCTGAGGCGGGAGGGCAGGCTCCGCGTGTCTGCCCTGGTTCTAACCCGTTTAGTTTATATGAAGAACCTAAACATCTTACTCAGCCAGGGTTATAAGCCGGGACCGCTAACTAGCGTCTTTTCCAGGCTGCTATACCTCAGCCTGTTTGTCCAGATCGTTTTTGCGCCCTATGCCGCCTGCTTAGCCTGGACGCAGGGAGCGCACGTAACCGAGCAGCAGTTGGCCCATCATACACTACTGAAGGCAGATGTAGGACACCATCACTCCAGTCCATCCGATAATCAGATGGTCAGGCTAAACATATTAGATAGTAATGTGACTTTAATTCCAAGCAGCATTTTAGGAGGGGCAGCTTCATATGCCCTATCCACCGGAGCCTTATTAGGAGACCCGGACCCGCAAGAGCACAACTTTGTGTTTCCTCAACACTCTAAAGAATATCCAACACCTCAAGGATGGTATCCAACAGCCCCTAGCCGCCCTCCTCTCGTCTAGAAACCCATTATTAACTCCATACAGACCTACAGTCCAGCTTTTTTCTAAAGCCTGGGACAGCTTTTGAATATCTGGAGCTCTTTATACATGAAATAACAAGGAGGCTAGGACTTTTATGTTTAGCAAAATATTAACCGTGAGGACTGCCATTTTAGGGATATTCATAGGGGCCTTGCTCGTCATTCCTGGATGCGCTCCCACCAGCACACAGAGCGATGTCCAGGACCTCCAGAACCGAGTAAAGGACTTAGAACATCAGCTTGAGGAGATGGGTGCTGTTTCTAATAGCGGAGGTGCACAGGGGACTCACGCCGAAATCGCAGGATCTATCGCTGCTATATATATAGTGGACTCAGTAGGTCTACATGGAATAGACGACGCTGCCAACAAAGAAGAGAGGATAGACGCCACCAAACTGAGCGCAGTACGTAAGGCGGTAGCAGTGACCAAGGCGGCGCCGTGGCCCGAGAAGCTTAAGCATGATAGTGAAGCAGTAGCCAAGTCTCTGTCAGAGCTAGAGAAGGCTATAGCGGCCAACGATCTGACATCTGTGAAAGGAGCAGCTAAAGATGCCCACGAGCGGGCGCACGACTTCTCCAACGAGGTGTACGCCTGGCTGTCTGGCGCAAAAGCAGAGAGTCACTGATGAAGGAGGGCGAAAAGTGCTCAGACTCTTAGTCGCTGCGCTCTCCATGACATTGATAGTGACACTCGGGCCAGGCTCAGGGTCCACCTATGCTCATGCAGTCTACGTTCGCTCTGAGCCACCTTTTAACGCTGTGCTTGATACAGCCCCCGCACAGGTAAAGGTCTGGTTGACACAGGAGCCAGCCACTGCGGGAGCAAGGATCAAGGTAATGGACCAGATGGGACGTAAAGTGGATAAAGACGATACTAAGGTCTCCTTCGATGATCCTAAGATGATGTCAGTCAGCCTCAATAACATTAGTGAAGGGTCCTATTTAGTAGAGTGGGCTGTTGTATCAGCAGAGGACGGCGACCCATCCCAGGGCAGTTTTACATTCAGTGTAGGCAGCCCAAACGTTGGGTCTAACGCCGGAAATGCATCGCCTGCTTTATCGATAGCCGCTGCCGCTTTAGCCATCAGTATCCTCAGCCTCGGCATCTCTATCCGGGGATTAAGAGGTAGGTCAGCTTGAAAAAAACCTGGTGGGCGAGAGGGATGCTGCCTATCCCTCTCGCCCACGGCTCCGCAGGATTCCTGGATGAGGTCCTTGCTGTTAGCATAACTCTGGGCCTCGTCTGCCTTCTACTATTCTTTTCTAAAAGGAAGAAAAATAATTAATCAGACAATGAAACGCTTACTATCTATCCTGGGTATTCTGTTAATTTTGCTATTGGCCGTGTATACCTCAGTCGAAGCCCACGCCGAGCTAACGAGGTCAGAGCCAGCAGCCAATACTGTGCTATCGTCCCCTCCGACATCTATCAAAATGTGGTTCACCGAGCCCCTAGACACTACCTTAAGCAGTGCCAGACTTTACAACAGCAATGGGGCGCCAATTGAGGGCACCTCGATAACTACAGACCCGGCGGACGCACGGATAATGACTATGAGCGTGCCGGCTTTAGGGAATGAGGTCTATACAGTAAGGTGGACAACCTTCTCAATTATCGACGGCCATGTCCTCAAAGGCTCTTTCCTATTCAGCGTTGGCGTCCCACTATCTCAGTCTGCTCAAGAGTCAGAAGGAAATTCTCTTGGATCAAGAGGCGGGCTGCCCTTCATCTTGGTGAAGTGGTCCGTACTGCTCTCGGCGCTATTGTGGGCGGGTAGTGTGGCCTTTCAGGCACTAGCGCTGCCAAGAGTAGAGACCTCTACCTCCACAGCGGCCAAGCGCCGGGCCTACCCGCTGTTAATGCTGGTGATACTAGCCGCGGTTATAGCTTCAATCAATGAACTAATTGTGCAGGCCTTCACGTTGGCTGACGGAGATATGAGCCGGGCCCTTAGCTGGCCGACAATTCAAGGCGTAGTGACAAATCGTTACGGGCTACTTACCGTGGCACGGATAGGGCTGCTGCTCTCTTCCCTGTTAAATCTCAAATATACTTTGGATGAAGCTAAAGGGCAGCGCTGGACGATAATCCAGTTAGCGACAGCAGGTCTGGCATTGCTCACCATGGCTTTAAGCGGTCACGCCGCGGCGGTGTCAAGACCTCTCTACTCAGCCCTGGTTATGGACTGGCTACACCTGGCAGGAACAGCAATATGGGTGGGTGGAATCAGCTATATAGCTGTGGTTTTGATACCGGCGGCCAGGTCTCGTAGAACAAGATCGGATAGAGGACCTGTAGCAATAGCTATTTCTGCCTTCTCTCCACTGGCTCTTTCCAGCGTAGCTGTGCTAACGGTGACGGGTCTGCTAAATGCCGAGCTGCATCTTGACTCTCTACAGCAGATGGTCACCACCACCTACGGCCGTGCCCTGACAATTAAGCTTCTGCTAGTCGCTGCCATGATTAGCATCAGTTATATGCACGCCTTTGTCATCAGGCCAAAAGTAGGGGCAGCAACAGCCAGGAAAGCGCTCGACAGGGCTACAGCATCGAGAGATGTATGGATAGCTCGCCTCATTAGACTTCAAGTACCCTTAGGAGGTCTGGTCCTATTAGCCGTAGCAGTCATGACAGCATTTCCAACCAGCACTGGTATATCCAACCAGGCCGCTAATGAGGCTGTTGACCGAAAAAAGCCCTTAGTCCTCGCCAGCAATGCCGGAGACACTCTGGTAACTCTGGGCATAGCTCCTAACGACCTGGGGCTAAATACATTGACCGTGTCTCTCAAGGACTTGAACGCATTACCAGTAGACCGGGCACTCGTACGTCTGAGAACTAGATATTTGGACCAGGATGCAGGCTCAAATTTTCTGGTTACTGAAGCTGATGGCCCAGGACAGTTCAAAGCCGCAGGTTCTTTCAGCCAAAAGGGTAGGTGGCAGGTAGATGTCAACCTAAGGTTTCCAGACAACACGGAGTCCAGCACCAGCTTCGCTTTAACTATACCGACCTCGGGCGCAGAGATTCTGCTCACCCAGGTACAGGATAAGGTCAACAGCCTGACATCTTTAAAGGAGAAGAATATCTTAACCGGTGGCTCAGGAGGTATATCCATTACCACCGAATACCAATATCAAGGGCCTGATAAACTCCGTACCGTGGACGATAAAGGACGAGAATCGATAATTATCGGAGATGAACGGTACGATAAAGCTGGTGAGATCTGGACTAAGGCGAGCTTTCCAGGCTATACCTTTCCGCCTCTTGCCCTCTTTACCAACCCTACAGAGGTAACTCTTTTAGATACGGAGGAGATGGATGGCAAGAAGGTATTTGTGCTGGCTTATGAAGACCCAAGCCTGGCGGCGCATTTTCGCTGGTGGATCGGCGCGGATGATTTTATGCCCAGAAAGCAGCTCATGATTGCGCCGGGACACTACATGACCAGCGCGTATAGCGACTTCAACATGCCCAACAATATTACACCACCTGCTAATGCGGTCGTATCAGCAGGGCCAGCCCCCGCGCCGTCAGAGACACTTCCTGCGCCAGTTTCCACCCCAGCCCCGATCACTCCTACCACGCCAGAGAGGGCCAGTAGAGAAACACCTCTCGGTCCAGTACGACTCGTGTCTGGTATCATAGTTGGGGTTCTTGGAACAGCCATTGTGTATGCAGCAAACCGTATAGGCCGGCGCGGCAAAGCGGCCGGCTTTGTACACATCTTTGGTTTCATGATCATCGGTGTAGGAATCTACCTGCTAGCCTCACTTGCGATCCAGACCATAAGAGCAGGCCAGTCTGGATCTGCTGTAAATAACGGACAAGCTGCGCCTGTTAACCCTGTGCCAGCTACTGCGGAGTCGATAAAACAGGGTGAAACAATATATCTTGGCAACTGCGCTCCATGTCACGGCGAGCTAGGAAGGGGTGATGGCCCTGCCTCGAGAGGTATGTCACCCAGGCCGGCAGACCTGACTATCCACGTACCTCTGCATCCGGATAGTGAGCTGCGCCGTTTTATAACCGACGGTATCCCTGGGACGCCAATGCCACGCTTTAGCAACTCATTGTCCGAGGAGGAAACATGGCACCTAGTAAATTATCTGCGACAGCGGTTTCCAGGAAGTTAAGCATGCGAGTTGGAAAATCTTTTATGCTATTTTCGTGGCAGAGCATTCTATCAAAATTAATCGTTAGCATGGCAATAGGAGTCTTTGTGCTTTTACTATTGTCATGCCAGTCCAACGGAAAATCTTCTACAGCTAAACCGGGACCAGGACTCTCTGACGCGACCAGGCAGCAATTAGAGCAGCCCTTTCTTATAGTCCGAAACGGAGACATCTTCTTGGTGGACGCTTTTGGTAACGAGAAACAGCTTACCCAAGCGCCGATAGACAGGGGCGCCTACATCAAAGACCCAGCGCGCTCACCGGATGGCAAGAAAATAGTATACTCTTTTACGCCTCCTATTCAGAGGACTGAAGGCGCAGTATTTGCGGTATCCGGTGCAGAGCTATGGACTATTAACGCTGACGGCTCGGACCAGCGCGCGCTACTAAAAGACCAAGATCCTGCCGGCCGCTTCGAACATGCCGCTTGGAGTCCGGATGGAACAAGTATATTTTATACCTACTATAAGCCCATCTATTCAGAGGGTAAGTTTGTAGATACTGAACTTAGTATAGAGCAACTTCATTTAAGTACATTGACTCGTACTATGGTGGAGAAAAATGCATATTACCCATCGGTATCAAAGGATAGCAGGCTAATGGCCTTCCTGCACCTTAGTCCGGACTACGCACAGAGCTTGATGCTTAAAGACCTAAAGGGAGGTAGCATCAAGGAGCTAATAAAAGGCGGGGATTTCAGCGCAATTTCAACTCCCCGCTTCTCTCCGGACAGCAATACCATAGCCTTCGTTGCCAGTGGAGAGTACATGCCCACGGCAAAGCAAGATGCTGACCAAAAGGAGGAAGGCCGTACCTTTCGTTTTCCAAAGCTATTTTCTGTGGCAGAGGCCAACGGCCTTCCCTGGGACGTTTGGACTATCAAAACAGATGGTACCGGGTTAGATAGAATAACTGAGCTAAGCGAGGACAGTCCATCGATGGACTGGTCTAACGACGGTAAATATATAGCTGTTCTCGGTATAAAAGGGCTGTTTATAGCAGAGGTAAGTGGCAAAAGAGTAGCATCAATCAGTAATAACGGCGCATTTCATGGGCAGCTAGATTGGGCGTTTTAAGCTTTATTCCTTGAAAATAGCAATTGTACTTGCACTGAGGCCGTAGAGACGCAACATGTTGCGTCTCTACCCAACGGACTCTCACCTCAGCGGTTATTTTCATACCTTCGTGAGTGCGGGTCGCAACCCCCATGCCGGGTTCCTTGAAAATACTGTATTCCAGTCAGTAGGGAGTTTCCTAGGCAGGAGGGAACGGGCTGCACTAGCACATTTTCATACTTTGGGGTATAGAAGCAAGCCCGGTATGGGCGATTGGTTGATTGACCCGGATGAGCAGAATAAGACAAACGATGTATAATGTAGCTAAGAGAGTTATAAAGCGCTAAGGAGATGATGACTACGGAACCTGTAGAGATCGCTCGAACGGCTGCCGAGCTAGCAGCAGACAAACAGGCTGAAAACATAGTTATGCTGGATATCCGCAAAGTCTGCTCCTTCGCAGACTATTTTGTTATCTGCAATGGCACCAACCAGCGCCAGCTCCAGGCTATCCTGGACGATGTAGGAGAAACAATGAAGGAAAAGGGAGCGCCCATCTTAAAGCAAGAGGGCACTCCAGACTCCGGATGGGTACTGATAGATTTCGGACCGGTGATTATGCACCTGTTCTCTCCCGCTGAGCGGGAATACTACGCCCTCGATAGGCTGTGGCGAGATGGCGTAGAGGTCCTTAGGTTTCAATAATCCAAGAGTCCACATCCCGCTGGTAGGATACCAGCTCATCCTCTTTGAAGAAATTGGCTATCTCAAACTGAGCGCTTTCCGGCGAGTCTGACCCGTGCACCAGGTTGCGTCCCATATCGATACCCAGGTCTCCTCGTATAGTGCCAGAGCCGGCGTTGATTGGATCGGTAGCGCCCATGGTATTGCGGACCGTCTGTACCGCCCTGGGACCTTCGAACACCGCAGCAATTATCGGTCCGGAAGTTATGAAATTTATTAACCCTCCAAAGAAGGGCTTGCCCTCGTGAGCGCCGTAGTGACGCTTGGCAAAGGCCTCGTCCATATGCAGCATCTTCATTCCCACGATCCTAAGACCACGGTGCTCTATCCTGGATATAATCTCTCCGGATAACCCCCTCTGCACACCATCAGGCTTAACAAGTACCAGAGTACGCTCCATAAGACCTATTTACCTCTCTTAAGTTATTTATTTATGTTTAAGCTCATTAGGTTTTAACCCTCTCAGAAGACATGTGATGCAAATTAAGGGAATAATCCTTTGTAGGGGTTCACCTATGTGTGCGCCCTAACCACCGCCATCTAACCATCTAAGACCGTAAATGTATCTATAATTCCTAGCATGATCTGTTAGAACCAGGGCAGACACGCAGATCTGCCCCTACATCTTATGTTACGATTATTTGCATCACACATCTCTTGGAGAGAGCAGGGTATCCCTCGATTACGAGCTAAATATTAATTCCCCAATACGCTTCCCACAAACCCTCGTTGACCCCTGGTGAACTCTGTAGCATCCATAGCCTTGCGCCCCTCTAGCTGGATACCTTTCAGGACCAATGCGCCGCAGCCTGTCTGCACTGCGATAGCAGGCTGATCCTCACGATCTCTGATCTGTATTACCTTACCTACCTCTTCTTCAGTGTCTTGAGAGACAACACCAGAGGACAATATCTTGAGTATCTTACCTTGCCAGCTTGTAAAAGCGCCGGGCCAGGGATTATAGGCGCGGACGCGACGCTCTATTTCTACGGCAGAAGAGCGCCAGTCTATGTATCCATCCTCTTTTTTCAAAAGTCTCGTTACCGAAGCTTTTGAATCGTCTTGAGGCATAGGAGAGCTCTCTCCATTAAGCCATTTAGGAACCGTATCCAGCAGCAGGTCCGCTCCTACGTCAGCCAGAAACATGGTCAAAGAACCAGTGGTCTCATCCCCGGTTAAAGGTACAGACCTCTGAGACAAGATGGGGCCGGTATCCATACCCACATCTACGAGAAATATAGTCACCCCGGTCTCAGTGTCCCCTGACAGGACCGGCCATGCTATCGGCGAAGCGCCACGATATTTGGGCAATAGCGAAGGATGAATGTTTAGTGTGCCTTTGGTAGGTATATCCAGCACAGCCTGTGGAAGCAAAATACCATAAGCCGCCAGAACAATAAGGTCGGGCCTCAAACCTGCAATAACCTCCGGAGCGCCGCCACGGCGTAAGCTGCCAGGCTGATACACATTAAGACCTTTTGACAGTGCATACTTTTTAACTGGGCTGGCAAAAGGCTCCCTACCACGCCCTGCGGTACTATCCGGCGCTGTGAAGACTCCTACGATCTGATAGCCAGCGGACAATAAGCGCCCCAAGGAAGGTATCGCGAAGGCAGGAGTACCCATGAAAACAACTCGCAGGTTTTGAGGGGAAGTGTTTGAGGTCATGTCCATCAACCAGATTTTAGCACGCCAGTTAAATAATGCAAAAAACCAGCGGCACTACGGGCTGAAGCCCGTAGCTTAGAGGCTAACTAGGCCACAGGCTTCAGCCTGTGGTAGCTGTACTCCAACAACTTCTGGTCACATCCCGCTACTCTAGTCCTCATCCTCTTCTCTAGCTTCGTTTATTGCTTCCCATCCTTCTTTCACTAACCAGTACACAATGGCTAGGCCAGCTACCGGATCAGCCCACCACCAGCCGAAAAGCATATTGGCTCCCAGGCCCAAAAGCACGGTTACGGATAAGTAAGAGCAAGCCAGGGTCTCTTTTGCATCGGCCAGCAGCGCCCTGCTTTTAAGCTGTTCCGCCACTCCACGCTTGAGAAAGGCGACTCCTGGCATCACGATCACGGAAATGGCAGTGATTATGATTCCGAGCGTACTTGCGTCAGGATGTTCTTGTACTAACAGCTTGCGAAGGGCTTCAAAAAGCACGTATGTTGCAAGCAGAATGAAGGTAATTCCCACGACAAGGATCGCCCTTTTCTCTGCGGCCGTTTCTTCCGCTTCGCCTAGTCCATGTTTACGGAATCGCCAGATGATGACGGCGGCGGATGTCACTTCGATGAAGCTATCGAGGCCAAAGGCAACAAGGGCAATGCTGCCGGCTATCACACCTGCTGCGATAGATATAATCCCCTCTAAAAGGTTCCAGAAGATGGTGAAATACTCAAGGAGAAAAGCTTTGCGTACTAAAAGAGATCGTGCTTGAAACTGCATCGATGCCTCCTCATCCATTTTAAGCTGGTGGGAACGGCGTTTTCGTTCCAGGGCCGGACTTGCTCCACTTAGCGTCGATGGAGCTTCTAATTTCTGTCAGCGGCTTGCTTTCAGCCATAAGCAGCTTCACGTCACGCGTGATGCCGGTGCAGATGTCTCAGCCAAAGCTCATAGTGTCCAGAACAACGCCGCCATCTGGCCGAAACTCCTTGACATAGCAGTCTATGTTGGAGGTATGGCCGTCGTTGACGCAGCCACAGTAGCAGGGCATGTACTGGAGTACCGCGTGGTTAGCGACGGCAAACCGATATGCCTCTTTAACCTCAAGGCTGGCCTTGCTCCAAAACGGCTCAGGCCACTTGTCAGCCTGAGGATATGCTATTAGTTCTCCCTGCTTGCTCGGTGTTGTTGACCTACCACAGCCGAGGATGAGCGCTCCTGCCAGGTAAAAAGACATCTCCAAGAATCGGCGTCTCGTAATCTCCATCGGTTTAGTCCTCCTTTGAAGCCTGTTGCTGGGAAGTAAGGGGCGGCTGTTCTATAAGGAGACAGCGTGGGTCCATATTGCAGCAAGCGCCATCATCGGCGTGATCGGGGCCATCTACCTGGAGAGTCAAATGCTCGATGCCAAAGCGGTCCCGCAGTAGTGGACGGAGTTGATGGAGTAGCTCACTGCTTTCCGGACCATCCGACACCACATGAGCGGTCATAGCGACAAATCCACTGGTAATGGTCCATACATGAAGATCGTGTATGGAATTTACTCCTGGAACATCTCGGAGCGCTGCCTCTATAGCCTCCGTACTTATGTGAGCAGGAGTAGCCTCCATGAGCACATCCAGCGCTTGCTTGAGCAGACGAAGACTACGCGGCAGGATGAACAGGCCGATGACTGCCGATATTAGCGGATCTGCCGGCAACCACCCCGTTGTGTAAATAATTATACCGGCCAGGATAACGCCAAGCGACGCCAAGAGGTCAGAAAGGACTTCTAAGAAGGCCCCTTGCATATTGAGGCTCTCTCCAGCCCCGGCATGCAGCAGCTTTAAGCCAATGAGATTGACGACGAGTCCACCGACAGCGATGCCTATCATCGGAAGGCTCTGAACCACTGGAGGCTCTTGAAAGCGACGCCACGCCTCATAGAGTATATATCCAGCAATCGCAAATAGGACGACACTGTTTACCAGTGCGGCCAGAATCTCGGTGCGATAGAACCCATAGGTTTTAGCGGGTGTGGCTGGCCGCTGAGCGAATCGGATAGCAATTAGAGCCATGGTAAGCCCAAACACGTCGGTAAGCATATGTCCGGCATCTGCGAGTAATGCTAACGAACCTGTTACCAGACCTCCTACAACCTCGGCGAGCATATAGCTAGTGGTCAGTCCCAGCACGATAGCCAGACGACCTTGACCGCGGGCTGCTATGCTACCCGAACCAACAGTTATCTGTTGAATTTTTCCCAGGGAATCAGAGTTCGAGTGCGCGTGAGTCATAATCACCTCTCTCTAGTATCGCGGACCAGCCGCGCATACAAGGGACTTTTTGCAACAGGAGTATGAAGAGATTATTGAGGAGGATGCTCCAATGGATCGATAACACGGCTGTCGCGGAATAAGGTTGGCCCGCTGATCGCCAGGACACGAGATAGATCAGGAACACGCGCGTTTTGATGCACAGAATAGGTATCTACCATGGTTGACATGCTAGAGGCACGATGAGGCAGCTCGCTGTGAGCATCTGATGGATGTACAGGAAATGATAGAAATGCAAATAAGACAGCAACGACGAGGATAACGAAAAATATAGGTCTGTCTCTTTCGACAGATATTAGCCACTTGTTCAATCTATACACCCCATTACCATAAGGTACATCAGTTATTATATATGATTCAAATTGATCTAGCTTGCCCAATACCCCTGCTTCACTGTACAATTGCGTAAAACGTCCTAAAGGAAGGGAGACAAACATGAGAATAACCAGGTCTCTATTGCAGGTTGCTTTCAAGGCGGTACAGGTGGCATTCCCGGCGCGGCCTGCCTATGCTCACTGTGATATCCCTTGTGGCATTTACGATCCTCACATGGCCCAACTGGCGGCCTTAACCGTGGTCCGGATGAACCAGTTGATCCAGGCCCTTGAGACACCCGCAGGGGATGCCTCTCCGGAACAGCGCAACACCTACGTGGCCCAGCTTTCCCGCTACACTAAGGTCAAAGAGGAGCATGCAGAGCTTTGCAAGCACGAGCTTCGCATTATCTGGGGAGACTACTTTAGGCCGGAGCACCTGGAGCAGTATCCGGACCTTCATAACCTGTTCTTCCAGGCAATGAAGCTGGCCTCCAGAAATAGACAGGCCATCGATATGGAGGCTGCACAGGGACTTTTGAGCCACGTGCAGAACATCGCAGAGGTGTTCTGGAAGACCAAGAACGCCGGGGTAAAGCGTCAGGCTTCACTTCAGACCGCAGGCGGTGAGCTGGTCTATCCAGTGCCTCAGCAGTAACAGACAAATTTATATTGTACTTAGAGGAAGGGTTTCGACCCTTCCTTTTTGTTGTGCGACTAGGATTCCGAAATTAAATGCCGGGAACTTCTATTCACAGTCTATTGAGATAGTACATTCTTGAGCAGTCCTTATATATGCTATATAGTTAGGCAGTGGGTTGAAACAACCTGCTGCCCAGGATAGAGTCCGGCACTTATTGATCTGCACCTACGGCATTAGCAACCTCTTAGTTGAGTTGATTTTGCAGCTTTACCTTAATAGAACCTTACTGCTGCCATCGCGCATGGCTGCTATGCTACTCATCGTCCTACTGGGTCATCTTATCTTGATGGCATCGCCACTTCACGTCTCAGCGATAACTCCAATTGGCGCTGACTCGGTTAACCATCACGAAACCTGTGAATACCACGGCGAGTGCGCTACGACGATGCTATCGAACCAGAATACCGAGCAGATAAGAGACTGCACGCTTACGCTCGCCCCCTGCGTCAATAGATACCTGGATATATTTTCTGGTATGGTGCTGTTGATTCTTATACGGGCAAACTATACTTCTTTTTCTCCTGTGCCGTCAGCAGTCATAACTCCTAAACTAGCTAATACACAGGCGCTCCTTCAAGTATTTCGGAATTAGGCAGGCATTATAGGCAGGCGCCAACCTGCCGAACCTCTATGTCATGCTAGAAATACTTTTGGAGGCGTTTTATGCACATGCACAGAGCCTTCGCTACTCTCATCCTTATCATGGCGCTCCTCAGTGTTGCTTGCACTCAGGCTAGCCCAAATCAAGGGACAGCCGATTCCTTCGATAAGCAGTTCATCGACATGATGGTACCGCACCATCAGGGTGCGATTGAGATGGCAAAGATAGCCCAACAGCGGGGCGAACATCCCGAGGTCCAGCAATTAGCTGGCGCCATTATCGAAGCGCAAGACAATGAAATCACGAAAATGAAGTCGTGGCGTAAAGCCTGGTTCGGCTCCGACCAGACCCCACCGATGAGCCAGATGCCGATGGAGCCGGGTATGGCCGGCCATAGCGGACCGATGAACATGGCTGCCGATGTTGAAAACTTACGTAAGGCGCCTGCCCCCTTCGATCGCGCGTTTATCGATGCAATGATCCCACACCATCAGAGCGCCATTGATGCAGCGAAAGCAGCGGAAACCCGAGCACAGAAGCCAGAAATCAAAGAGCTGTCTCGATTGATTATCGCTGACCAGCAACGAGAAATTGACCAGATGAAGGGTTGGCGCCAAGCATGGTTTGGCAGCGCTGAGCCTTCACGATAAAGACTGGATTTGGAGGTAAATATGTCTGAGTTGATAAGGCGCCCATGGAAGGCGGGAATTCTTGTTCTCCTTATTATTGCCGTGGTAATGCTTTTTATCCATGTAACTCACATACTCGCAGGAGGAAAATCTTTTCACTTCATGGAATCAGGCGCTTTAGCCATTGTGTCGGTCCTTTTCACTCTCTTGGCTTACAAAGCTGTATTCAAATAGGCTTAATTTGCCAAGGATTAGATGATGGTACTCAAGCGCCCTGAAGCGGCACAGTCAACAATGGATAATGTACTGAGGATACAAGACCCGCTAGGAGTCTGTCCGAGTTGAGGTGGAGAATCGGGTATACTGGAGGCGCGACATCATCCCGGAGGTCACCGGTCTCTGCGCCCTCGGTCAGGGGAGTGCAACCCAGCTAGAGTGACCGTGACGAGCCGGCGGACCGCGGCCTTGGACGGCAGGCTGCTGGCTGCTGCGAGGGCGTGGAGGCAGTAGCTCGCGAGCTCGTCAGGCGCGACATCGCCCCGGAGGTCGCCGGTCTCTGCGGCCGCGGTCAGCAGGTCTCGGATCAAGTCGCTGAGCTGCTGCTGCGCTCGGGCGACGTGCTCACCTCGATGCAGAAGTGCCGCGAGTTCGGTGCCGTGGTGCTCGTGGGAAATGAGCGCGTAGGCCTCGAGCACAGCTTCGAGCCGCTCACCAGCGTCGCCAGCTTGGTCCCGGACTTCGACGAGATATTCGAGGTGGCGGGTGACCTGGCGTTCGTGCCAGGCGAGCAGGATCGCTTCGACGCCTGAGAAGTATTTGTACAGTGTCGCTCGTCCAATCCCGGTCTCCTCAGCGATCTGCGATATCGTTACCGACCGCAGCCCGTGCTCGGCCACCAGCGCCGCAGTAGGGGCCAGGATCGCCTCGCGCACCTCGCGGCGGTGCGCCTCGATCGTCTCGTTCCATAGGTTCGGCATGACCCCAGTATACAGTAGGCGCAACGAGGGTGTCGAGGTACGAGACACTATAGATTTGACATATACATTCTGTATCTATTAAGATCACCTTGACAATGGTCAGGAGGATCGAACTAATGCAATCGTTTCGCGCTTCACCCGTATTCGCACTCGCCGTGCTGGTCACCCTGGCGTTATTCTGGTTAATCGGTGTGATGCTTTTCGGTGGACTACTCGGGCTGGAGGCCATTGCTGCCATGGGACACTTCAACTCCCTCAGCCACCGCATCCACGACCTTACGTACGCGTTCCTCTTTGGGACGGCCGTAGTGGGGATGCTCGCCCAGCTCCGGACGCCGTCAAAGAACGTCGCCGGTCAGTTGATGGCGCTGATTCCTTGGGTCGGGTTGCTGCTGGCCTTTGCCCTCGGGAATATCCTGGTCGTTCTCATTAGTCCCCCCTTCGTTCCGATTTTCGGCGCGTTAACGCTCCTTGCAACAATTCTTCATCCAACTTGGCGCGCCCTCCTTAGTTCCTTTAGCGTCTCGCAGGTGAATCGGGCGATGCTCGCCCTGGTCATCATAGCGGCCATCCCGCTGCTCGCCTTCGCGTCCACCAGCATCGGGCTTCAGAGGACCGTCACCAACGACCATGCCGCCATGGGCCACTACGGATACATGGCCGCCTTCAGCTTCACCGTTATCGGGGTGGGAGTCTTGGCAAGCCTGCGACCCGGCGGCTGGCGGCTGACGGCGTGGATCGCCGGCCTCTTGCCAGCTCTCCTCGGGCTCGTCTCACTGCTGTACCCGGACATCAACTCGAGTCTCGGCCTGGCCTGGGCACTCGCGGCCATTGCTTGGGGTGTCCTGTTCGTCGCGGCAGCCGAACTTACGGGGGACGAATCACGCGCGCTAGAAGACACGCACATGGCTGACGGCCCCTCTTATCCCAGCACACCACGCTGGGTATCGGTGTTTGGGATCATCGCCCTCGTCCCGATCCTGCTGGTCGTCATCAATATGGTCACCGGAGTTTTAGGTAGTCCTGGTGGTCACACACCGCCCATACAGCACGGACCGTAGAACACGGCGTGCAACAGTCATGACCATGGCACCCCGCCTCCACAAGTTCGCGCTCATCTAGCATGTCACTTCCTCGGTCGGCTCGCTTGCAGGCCGCTGGCTTCCTAGCTCTCGCCGTCGCGGGTCTGACCAGCCAGGATAGTCAGGTGGTGCGCGCCGCTTATCTCACGATGGAGTTGACCGGCTGGTTCGTCATGGTCTCGTTGTGCCTCGCCTCGCTGCTAATCGGGCTTGTCCAGTCAATGGGCACCCGTGAAGCTTGTTCCGGCACTATTGGACCCTGGTGAAATCCTGATAACCATCCTTTCCACTATCCTCTTGCTGCTGTACTTGCAGACACTTAGCTATCTAGCAGGCGTACCGGCAAAGATGACATCGTCCACATTTGCTGGCCTCGGCTTCTACATCAGTCTCGTTCCCTGATTTACGTAGCGATCTGGATTTTCGTCAAATTGACGCTTGCAATTAGCCGAACAGAAGTAATAGGTCTCCCCTTTGTATTCGCTGCTTCCTGCTACCTTCGCAGGGTCTACGTCCATTCCACAGACTAAGTCTTTTGCCATTGTGATGCCTCCTTTCTGAGATTTTTGCAATGATGCCTGGCCAGTCTAAACTTTTTCGCTCTGGCCTCTTGTGGGTATAGTAGATCACTCCTCGCTAATTGGCACTGTCTTGATTTGTAAGGTGTTAATCATTACAGCGTTGAGCACTACAGAGATAGAGCTTCCGGCCATTGCCGCAGATGCTATGATCGGCGACAGCAGTATGCCGAAAAAGGGGTACAGGACTCCCGCAGTTATGGGAATGCCGGCGGTTGCACTCTAGCCTGAATGACTGCGGCCTTTCCAGCTTTAGGCCCGAAGAAGAACCAAAGTAGGAATAGAACTAATATTACTCCGCCGCCGATAACTGCTAGGTCTATGATGTTCACTTCTATATTCCTTTATACTATTAGGTTAGTGCAGATAGTTAGGCAAAGCAATCTTAAATGTAGCCTACCAGAGTAACTTGATAGTAAAATATATCTATAGTTATTATAGCATGAAACTACCCATACCCAGTGGGTATGGGTAGTAGCCAAGGAGCCTCACGACGGATCTACAAGGAATTCATAACATGACTTATTATGCCCCAGAACCAGAAGGAATATCCCATCGGAGAAAGGTCCTGAACCGGACCATTATAAAGGCTACCTCAAATACTCTTTATTGGTACACTAGACACTGGCTTTTTCTGATAAACGTCCTGATGTCGCTGATAGTGGGCCTGGTGTTTCTCGCGCCTTACCTTATGTCGTTAGGACTGGATGCTCCTGCCTCTGCGATATATACAGGGTACAGTCCTTTTTGCCATCAAATGCCTAGTCGCAGCTTCTTTATGTTCGGATACCAAATGGCCGTTTGTCAGCGAAATATAGCCATCTTCTCAGCGACTCTTTTGGCAGGTCTTGCCTTTACACCTCTCCGAGGACATGTAAAGCCGCTGCCCTGGTGGCTGCTCGTCCTTTTTACCCTTCCTATTGCGATTGATGGTTTTACTCAGCTTTTTGGCTGGAGGGAGAGCACCTGGGAGCTACGTCTAATAACCGGGTCTCTTTTTGGACTAGGAGGGGTATGGTTGGCCTATCCCATGATAGAACAGGCATGTAGAAGGACCCGCTTCCTCCTTGAGGCACACCCTTGGAGATGAGCCAATGACTGCCTCAAAAACGCGCGCTGAAGGTATGCCGACACGCGATGATATAGAAAAGCACCTCGGACCCCTTGAAGCTCAAGTAATGCAGACACTCTGGAATCGTGGGCCCTCGACTGTCCGCGAGGTGCTAGAAGTTGTTGGTACTGAAAAGTCTCTGGCTTACACCACGGTGATGACCGTGCTTAGTCGCCTCACCGATAAAGGTCTCGTACTGAAAGATACCACAGAGCGAGCTTACCGTTACCGTCCCGCCAAAAGCCTTAAAGAATTCAGAACCAGCATCTCCGGCCAGATGGTAGAGCAAGTGATGACTGAGTTCGGCGAGGTTGCGATAACCCAGTTTGTGCAGCACTTAAAGCAGATTGATCCAGAGCGCCTTCGGAAACTACTTGATTTAATCGAGTCAGAACAAGGGAAGGGGCAAAGGTAGCTCATGGACAGAGGGAGTCGGGCGTTTCTCTTTTTTCCCATACAGATGCTCTTGTTTCTAGGCGGTCTTATTATATTCGCGCCCACGATAATACGACAGCTTGAAGTGACTGTAATCAATGGGTATATCATGGCGACGGCGTTATGTGCTAGCTGGGCGGCGCACACTACATCTCTGGCCATACTTTTAGGGGGCTGCCTGCTATCATGTGGCCTGGCCTTGTCCTTTGCCTTCGGCATATATCGTTTTAGGCAACTGATTGTGACCACTGATAGCTTTGTATCCAAACTCCTCTTCTCGAAACTAGATACGATTCCGGAAAGACTGATACCCGCGCTACAACGGCTTCATCTAGAAGGAAGAGTTGACGTAGTGGCAGTATCGCATCCGTATGCTTTTTGTTATGGACTCAGGCGGCCCAGGGTATGTATCTCCCTGGGATTGATTGAGTTACTCTCAACTGATGAGCTGAGCGCCATCTTATACCACGAACGCCACCACCTCAAGCGCCACGATCCTTTGAAGGTGCTATTTGCTCGCAGCCTCACGTCCGCATTCTTTTACCTCCCTATAGTCCGCGACTTTGAGCACCATTTTATTTTATGGAGTGAGATTTGTGCTGATAAAACTGCCGTTAAAGAGCAAGGTTCCCGCAGCCACTTAGCCTCAGCGCTATATCGTTTGCTTACGAGACCTGTAGGGGAGGCGTTTCCGCCTAATCTCGCAGTAGGAGCTTTTGAGGCTACGGTTCAGCGAATAGACCATCTGCTCGGACTCAACTCAGCTACTTTGCCCAGACTCTCGCCATCAAGGATCATCGCCAGTTTGCTGAGTCTAGGGGTTGTGGCTGGAGCACTCGGATTTATATCCCGATCATCCGCCGTGCCATCCGGCATTTGTCTGGTTCCCGAATATTTAGACAGCGCCTCCTTCATGAACTACGCGATGGTCTCCCCATCTGTCTGGGTGTCCCTTGCGTCTGTCGCAGCTTGTTCGGCTCTTATGGCGCTGGCAAGACGAACCTATACCAGCGCAATTTCCAACAGGGGCTAGGTCAGCAATTCTGTAGCATCCACTTTCTGCTTTAACCGCAGATGAACTCCCACTGCTATAAAGAACTCTTGACAGCTAGGCTTTCCAACTACTACAATGATGTAGTAGTTGGAAAGCCCCAGAAGTGTCTGACCACCCAAATATGCTGAAGAATAAAGACGATACGGTGAGAACGAAGGTGTTAGCTGTTCGGCGACTATCTCCATGGTTGGTTGTAGCTGGTGGGGCTGCTTTGTTCTGGCTGGCTCTGCGTATTTTGGGTCCAAATACTTTAGGTCCATGGATAGGCCAGTGGTATAGTTTCCTGAACAACCTCTTCGTTATTGTCGGATTCCCTCTAAAAGACCTCGCAGACAACCTTAATATTCCCTTGTTGAGCGCCGTTCTCCTGGGCATAGTAGGCGCCCTCAGCCCCTGCCAGCTTAGCACGGGGGCCGCTGCCTTGGCCTATCTCTCCCCGCAAGTAGTTAAGCCGCGATCTTATGCCGGCAGCATTGTCGCTTACATGGCGGGCAAAATCACGGTGTACACCCTGTTAGGGGGAGCGGCTCTGGTGGCTGGCATGCAAATGAACGATTCCATCCCCTTCATACAGTTTGTGCGCAAGGCGTTGGGACCTGTAATGCTTCTGCTGGCTCTGCAACTTTTTGGTATCCTGAAGTTCAGATTCTCTATTGGAGAAAGGGCAAGCCAGTGGCTGGAGGAGCGTTTTGCCGGCGGCGGGGTTCTACGGGCATATGCTCTGGGAATCGCTTTCTCTCTCGCATTCTGCCCGACGCTTTTCCTGCTTTTCTTCGGCCTGCTGCTACCTCTGGCGCTAACGAGGCCCCTTGGTATCATTTATCCTGGTCTCTTCGCAGTGGGCACAACCCTGCCGCTTATCATCTTAGCCTCTATGCTGGCCCTTGGCGCGGACTCCCTGGGAGATTCAGTCCGCAGGGTTGGAAGGATAGAGCGCTTTATACAGCCGGTGGCCGCGTTTGTGCTGCTCCTAGCCGGCCTGAACGACACTATCGTATATTGGTTTGTTTGAAAGGAATACTCGTGAGACAAGATTTTTTCATCAGAGACTTCAAAAATCATGGCTAGCCGCGACCAACAGCCTTCCAGTAGCAGACGTACCAGGAGAAGAACACCTGAGGCGGATGCGATAAAAAGTAAAAGCCCAAGTATCCCCGTAATTGTCGCTATTATCTTGGGCATGGCTGTTCTTGGAGGAGTTGCCTATTTCATTTTTAGAAGTGGAAGCGGCATGACACAGTCCCAGGCCCGGCCCATTAGCACCCTCTCTGCTAGCGACTTCCACTCCTTGGTCTTCAGCCCAGAGGACACCGACACCGTTTATTTCGGTCATCACAGTGGCGTCATGACGAGCCACGATGGCGGTCGCACCTGGCAGCCTTGGGTTAATGAGCGGAACTGGGACGCTATGGGGCTTGCTTTCTCCGCATCTTCTCCTATAACCCTCTACGCTGCCGGACACGACATCTTTTTCAAGAGCACCGATGGCCAGAACTGGGAACGTGTAAGGCATAATCTACCCGGGACTGACATTCATGGCTTCGCAGTAGACCCAGGTGATCCTAAGCTGCTGTATGCATTTGTAGTAGGTTCCGGTCTCAACCAGAGCAACGATGGAGGCAGCACTTGGAGAGTTGTTAACAGTGACTTTATACAGGGGCATCTGGCTTTGGCCGTTGTGCCAGGAACCCCGAAGACCCTTCTGGTGGGCACCATGCAGTCAGGACTACTGCGGAGCAGCGATGGTGGCGCCACCTTGAGAAAAGTTGAACAGAGTTCCCTGGGCAATTCCATCATGGCCCTGGCCGCCTCTCCACGGCAGCCAGGGTTGGTATGGGCTAGCTCCGGAAGTGGCTTTTTCAAGAGCGAGGACGCGGGTAGTACATGGACAGGTCTAGATTTGGATGTACAGGCTATGGCTATTGCCATAAGTCCCAACGACAGCAATGTAATACTTGTAGTGGATAACAAAGGGCGAGTCTATCGATCACAAGATGGTGGGATAAGCTGGGGTGGGTAGAAGGTAAATTATCCTGAACATAATGACAGGTATGATTCGTATGGAGTTTTAAGGAGGTAACAATATGAAAAACATGATGGGCATGTGCTTGAACCGGAACGTGGTAATAGGATTAGCCGTAGTAGGAGTCGGGCTGTTTATGTTCGCTCCTAACCTGGCTGCGGCGGCCCTCCCACTGCTATTTTTCGCGGTCTGTCCGCTCTCTATGGCGTTGATGGCTGTGATGATGGGGCGAGGGATGAAAGGTGGGATGAGCACGTCTCAAACAGACGCAGGAGGACAATACACCTGTCCCATGCACCCGAAGGTCGCGAACGACCGTCCGGGACGGTGTCCTGAATGCGGGATGGAACTGGTTGAGACCGCTATATCTAGGCAAGTGATTCTATCCTCAAAAAGCGAAAATGGCGCAGTAACCGGCCGAGAGGCAGAGATGGCGCGGCTCCGAGCGCAGCTTCAACAGACCCAGGAACAGCAGGCGGCTATCTATAAGCGGATTAGAGAGCTAGAGCAGCCCGAACCGGTGGAACAGGCTCCTTCTAGATAATCTGCGAGGCCCTGTGAGACTAACCTCTCTGAAACCAAGTCGAGTGACGCTTCTGTCAGGAAGCATTCCCTTCGCGATCGCCTTGATTGCATTCCTGGCCTTAAGGGTGTACGGCGCGACATTAACCGGAGCACAGATACAGCGCCCAACTAGTGACCAGGACTATCTGGGGACAGAACTGGGTGGACAGATCGCGCCTGACTTTCGGCTGATGGACCAGAGAGGTGAAGAACTGGCCTTATCTGATTTTACAGCCAAAGTAGTGGTTTTGGCCTTTCTTGATCCACTATGCACTGATTCTTGTCCCCTTACCGCCATGCACTTCGGCCTGGCGAATCAGGGTCTGGGTAAGGAAGCAGATAGGGTAGCGTTCCTCGCGGTAAACGTCAACACAGACGCTAGTTCTGTACCTGATATGGAGGCGGCGACGGAAAAATGGGGCATGAGCCAGCTTCAAAACTGGCATTTTCTTACTGGAAGTGGAGATAAGCTAGAAGCCGTATGGGACGCCTACAACATCGTGGCCGAAGGCCCGCCCAAGCCAGGAAAACCGGGCAAACGAGAGCATACCCCGGGTGTCTACGTGATAGACCAGTCGGGGCGAGAACGCTGGTATGTCTCTATCCCCTTTGAAGCATGGAGCGGTCCGCCGCTTAATGAAGCGCTTCAAACACGGCTACGCGAGATCTTAAAAGAGATGGGAGGGTGATCATGGTGTCTAACCTAAAACCACAAAGGCAACTAAGCGCTTTTCGGCGCTCTGTTTGGTTGCTGTTGTTTTTCCTCGGTACCCTGTTACTCTTTGTAGGGTGCGGGGGTAGCTCAAAGCAAGCCACTACCTCTACGGGTCCGCGGCTAAGCCTGCTGCAAGACACCTACGACTTTGGCACGGTCAGCAACGCGCAGAAAGTAGTGAAGGAGGTAGAGTTTACCAACAGCGGCGCGCAGCCTCTTATGATAAAAGATGTGCTCCCAGTGCCGCCTCCCGAAGGCGGCTGAATGTGAGGGGTCGCAGCCGTTGCCAGTTCAGCAACTATACCCCCCGGCGGAACCGGGACCTTTATGCTAACCTTTGAACGTCCTATGGTGGGCATGCGCAATGGAGCGCTGAAAATAGTCTCTAATGACCCTGTCGAGCCCGAAAAGACCATCATTCTGCGTTTTGAAGTTACCAAATGAGCACAGAGCGGCTTTTGATAAGATAATCTTTCTGGAAGTAGGCGAAGTTGTAAATTTGTTAGGAGCAAAGAGTAAATGGTGCGACGGTCGAGGCTATTGTACGCAGTCTTGGGTTTTGGCGCCGTCGTCCTGGTCGTGTTTTTGGTGATTATAACAGTAGGTGGTCCCACGCCCGCTACCCAAACGCACAGTGATGCTTCTTTCGATCCGGAAAGCGCTGCCACAGCGGCGCCAGACGCGGTTATCGCAAGAGGCGCAGAGCTATACGCGGCCAACTGTCAGGTTTGCCACGGAGACAAGAATGGGGTTGGCAAGCTCCCTTACGTGCCCAGCCACGGCGACGATGGCCACACCTGGCACCACTCGGACCGCAATCTTGTCGACATTATCATGAACGGCCCCGGTGAAATGGGCGAGATGATGCGCATGGGTGTACCTGAGGACGCGCCACGGATGCCAGCCTGGAGAGACAAGCTGGCTGAAGAAGAGGTAAAGGCGATCTTGGCTTATATCAAGACCTTCTGGAGTCCGGAGCGAAGACGGATGCAAGAACAGTCCCCAATGATGCGTTAAATGGTGTAATGACTAACGGGCTCGGTATCAGAGATATGAAAGCTAACAAGGACTTTCTCTTACAGCCGAGTTTGTCCACGCGACTCTATATACTAGGACAATTCCTGGCAGTTGTAGTCGTTGTGCTGCTGGCGCTGGTCGCCTGCAGCGGGCCGCCGAAGCCAACAGTTTCCGTGTCATCGCGGCCCTTAAGTGATAATATCCCTGTCCCCGCTAAAGACTTCCGCATCATCATTTACCAAGGCGAGGAGTACCTGGACAGAAAAGAGGTTAACTTTTCGGAGCTATTAGGAGAAGGGAGACCTGTGGTGCTAAACTTCTGGGCTGGACTATGCCCGCCCTGTCGTATTGAGATGCCACACTTTCAGGAAGTGAATGAAGAATACAAAGACCGTGTGCTGGTCTTCGGACTAGACGTGGGACCGTTCATTGGGCTTGGCTCCAGCGAAGATGGTCAAGCGCTGCTAAAACAGCTCAAAGTGACCTTTCCAGCGGGAACCACTCTCGATGCCTCAGTCGTAAAAACGTACGGGCTGGTGGGTATGCCAACGACTATATTCTTCAAACCGAACGGAGAAGCCACCAGGAAATGGACGGGCCTGCTTACAAAGGGTCAGTTGGCGGAAATGGTAGAAGAATTGCTGACAGCTTCGGCCAATCCGTAAGAATTAATCTTACAAGGAAGTACAGGCAATGCAAATAACACCACCGGATAGCACCCCTCTTTTTCGAGACCGAGGAGGAAAGATAGCGTTTATCGTCTCCTTTGCGATCCCGGTGGCCATAGTCTTCGGAATCATCTTTTTGTTTATCAGCTTCCGCTATGGAATCCAGGCATCGGTTGTGCAGCTAACCCAGCTTCTTCCTGTTGGATACGCTTTTGCAGCAGGAATGGTGGCTAGCGTGAATCCATGTGGCTTCTTCATGCTGCCGTCTTACATTACATACCATCTCGGGACTGACGAGCCGGGGTTCTATGAATCCCCGGGGTGGCTCCGCGCGCTCAAGGCCATCGTTATGGGCAGCACGGCGACTTTAGGTTTTGTGGCGGTATTCGCCAGTGTTGGAACCATCATCGCGGTTGGGGGCCAGTGGCTGGTGAGCGTGTTTCCTTATGCTGGCGTAGCAATTGGCGTTGCCATGATTGGCCTAGGATTCTGGCTCTTGGTCACCCACAGCACCTTTGGCATAATGGCGGCCAGCAGAGTAGTTGTGACTCCGCAACGAAACTTGAGGAATGTCTTCCTATTTGGAATCGCCTACGCTGTATGTTCTCTAAGCTGCACCCTTCCAATATTCCTCGTAGTTGTTGGAAGCTCTCTAGCAACCCAAGGCGTCTTCAACTCCTTCGGACAGTTTATCAGTTACGCCCTTGGCATGGGGACCGTGCTGATAGCAGTGACCCTGGGAGCAGCTTTGCTTCGGGGGATGGTAGCAACGCGGCTGCGGGCGGCCTTGCCTTATATACACCGCACCAGTGCACTGTTCCTAGTAGGAGCAGGCGCCTATTTAATCTATTATTGGGTCTTCTACGCGGACTTTTTCTAGTACGGTTGCGATGAGAAACCCTGTAAACCTAAAGAGGCAATTAGTATGCTCACGATTTTGAGCGCCGTGTCTGGACCCTGCAAACGGCTGGGCCATATGCCCACAGTGGCCGCTGTTCTCTCGATCGCGGCCGCTGTGGTTCACCTCTGGGTTATGCCTAAGCACTTTGAAGCCCATGCCTGGTGGGGATACGAGACGTTCTTCCTAGCTGTGGTCGCCTTTCAGGCTTTTTATGCTGTGGTCTTGCTCCAACAGCCGCGGTCTGGGACCTTTCTTCTGGGGATCGGGGCGAATCTGTCGCTTATTGCTATCTACGTCATTACTCGGACTTTTGGCATACCTTTGTTTGGGCCTCATGTGGGCAATGTAGAGGCGAACATTCCTCGAGACCTCGTGGTGAAAGGCGCCGAAGTGACACTCATCGTAGCGCTTCTAGCCAGTTGGCGACAGCGAGCGCTAGTTAACGCGGAGGAAGCGCCCACTGTGTTGCGGTAACTGGAAAGCAATGGCGGCGCTGGCAGTGTTGCTCATGATAGTATTCTTCGTCGCGCCCGGCATCAGCACAGGGACTATTGCTCTGTTCTTCGCGACGATGACGCTCGTCTTCAAGCTGCTGGGCGATCGTATTGCTGCACGTGGCTAAGAGAAACAGTGGGAGGCAAATAAACTACGCAGAAATCCTCTTGGCAAATATTCATGCTGTGGCTCTCCGCGAGAGGAAACTCCCCGGATGGTATCCGGTAAATGACGAACCATAGGCATTGTTTATGTTTTTAAGGTCATTATCCAATCTGCTAATAGCCATCGGGCTCGTGTTGCTCGCGGGTTCCGCTTATATAGGCTTGGAGCAGTACGCGGCGCAGGAGCGGGGAGTTCTGCGCCTGCGAACGCCGGACCAAGAATTATCGGCACCGGCAGCCATCGAGGTGCCGATAAGCACTTCAGATATAATGGCGGTCGCTCTGTCAGTGCTGCCCCCAAAGCGGCTGATGATTCCATCCATCAAGTTGGACACCGAGGTGGTGGACTCTCACATTGTGAACGGAGAATGGGAGGTTCCGAGCTTCGTGGCAGGCCATCTGGAAGGGACCGCGAGACCGGGAGAGAAAAGCAATGTGGTGCTTGTCGGGCACGTACAGAGCCGTCGGGACGGCAATGTCTTTGCCAATCTCGAAAAGCTCCAGCCCGGCGATGAGACCTTGCTCTACACGGAAGCCGAGGAGTTCCGCTATATCGTCCGGGATTCCCGGCTAGTGCTGCCGACCGAGTTGACCGTGGTGGCGCCGACAACCGAAGAACGGTTAACGCTTATCACCTGCGGTGGCACTTTCAACTTCTTGACCCGAGAGTACTCTCATCGGCTGGTCGTTGTCGCCATTCCTCGCGCGAATAGCCCTGTCGGCAGCTTTCAAGACTAGAAAGAAGGAGTAGAGCATCTATAGTCAACATCTCGAACAACCAGGTGCTGCCCTTCTCATGGGAGCAGACGCCTATCTAATCTATTATTGCGTGTTTTATGCAGGCTCCTTTCGTTAGGAGTTTCCAATAGAGGTACACTCACTTCCCGCGCTCCCTCCTTTTCTTTGCCGCTACCCTTTTATAATTACCTTGACACTTTTGTATAGCCAGGTTATTATTAAAGCACAACATACCCATACCCAGTGGGTATGGGTATCAGCCAAAGGAGGCTATAGCATGTCAAATAGAGAGGAATGCCTCAGAAGGCTAAATTATATCGATGGCCATCTGAAGGGCATCCGTAAGATGATCGAAGAGGACAAGTACTGCGGCGACATCATGAGACAGACCTTTGCCGTCAGGAAGGCCATCGAAAAGCTTGAGGGACTGCTGCTTTATGAGCACCTGCATACCTGCGTTCCTTCAGGAATAAAGGAGGGGAATGAGGAAAAGGTGATCTCGGAGCTTGTAGAGTTGTATAACTTGACCGAGAAGTAGATTGCAAGACTAGGGCTAGGACAATAAATATTTTTTATTAAAGGGGGAGACATACTCATGGAGTTTATTGTAAGACAACTATCAAGCAGGCCGGATACTATGTTAGTGCGCTACGATTGCGCTTGTGGATGCAAGCCCAACGCAGAGTATAAGCAAGGGAGCGAAGAGGTAGGGTCCGAACACTGTTGCTGTGGCAATGTGCACTTTGTGGGACCAAACGCCAGAGAGCATCTGGAGACCGATCTCAGTGAGCGCAAGGCCCAGGGCATGGATGCAGACAGAGGGGAGTACACTGTCTCCGAGACGCAGGTTGCAACACCCTGGGGCGGAACTGTACCAGTGGCGTACGGTATTCCCGCAACGCCAAGTCATTAGTAAATATAACTACCCTTATTGTGAATATAGCTACTAATAAGCTAGATTAGGTAATTGAAATGGTAACTGTAGAACAGGCAGAAAAACAATACAAAGATCAAAAAGTAATCACTCTAGACGTGACCGGCATGACCTGCGCCTCTTGTTCCGCGCGCATTGAGAAAGGGCTGTCTAGGACGCCTGGTGTCAAACAGGCCACTGTAAACCTTGCCACAGAGCGGGCTACTGTAGCTTTTGACCCCTCTTTACTCGATGTCCAGAACATAATTGATACAATAGATGACTTAGGATACGGAGCTAAAGAGCGCAGAGAGGACGGCCCCAGGCGAGTAGACTTGGCCATCTCCGGGATGACCTGCGCGTCTTGCTCGGCAAGGGTAGAGCGCGCGCTATCAAAAGTGCCCGGAGTGGCAAAGGCCGGGGTCAATCTAGCTACAGAGAAGGCTTGGGTGGAGCTAGGGTCGAATGAAGTAACCGTAGCACAGCTTATAGAAGCTGTGGACGAGGCCGGCTATGGCGCTAAGGAGACCCAGGTTAGTACATTAGACTCCGATCTGAAAGATGAAGACCAGGAGCGCAGGGACAAAGAGACCAGAAATCTAAAAAGGCTGGTGATAGTCAGCGCACTACTATCCTTCCCTGTTGCTGTAATGGGCATGATGCCCGCTCAAGGCATGGTCTGGCTGCCACAGTGGTTCCACAGCCTTCAAGTGTACCTGGCATTGGCGCTGACTACTCCGGTATGGGCCATAGCAGGATGGCGTTTCCACAAGAACGCCATCAAGAACCTGCGCCACTTTTCAGCCAACATGGACACCCTGATATCCCTGGGAACATCCGCGGCCTATTTCTATAGCCTGGCTTTCACTATAGCCTATGGCTCAGAGGCCATTCACTTAATTTACTATGATGCTGCGGCTGTTATAACCACTCTGATTCTGCTGGGGAAATATTTTGAGGCGGTTGCTAAAGGCCGCAGCTCGGAAGCTATAAAGAAGCTCATGGGCTTGCAACCCAGGACCGCCAGAGTCGTCCGTGACGGTCAGGAGTTAGATATACCACTGGCGCAAGTGGCAGTAAACGATACGATAATAGTTCGCCCCGGAGAGAAGATGCCGGTAGACGGTACAGTAATAGATGGAGCATCTTCAGTAGACGAGTCGATGATCACTGGTGAGAGCATGCCGGTAGAAAAACGGGCGGGAGACCAGGTTATCGGCGCGACTATCAATAAGAATGGACTCATAAGATTTAAGGCCACAAAAGTGGGCAGAGATACCTTGTTAGCACAGATTGTCCGCTTGGTAGAGGATGCCCAGGGATCCAAAGCCCCAATACAGCAGCTTGCAGACAAAGTGTCCGGAGTATTTGTGCCTTTTGTAATAGGGACTGCGGTAATAACCTTTTTGGTCTGGGCTTTCCTCCTAGATGCCGGCATGTCCAGAGCGCTGATTTATTCTGTAGCCGTCCTGGTCATAGCCTGCCCCTGCTCCCTTGGACTAGCCACGCCAACCGCCATAATGGTGGGCACAGGTAAGGGAGCGGAAAATGGCATCCTGATTCGAGACGGCCAGAGCCTGGAAAGAGCTAGGGACATCAACACCATAGTGTTGGACAAAACAGGGACACTAACCAAAGGTACTCCCGAAGTCACAGATGTTGTTGCTCTTGATGAAGGGGTTTACACCACCAGTGATTTGCTTAGGATAGCAGCAGCCATCGAAAGAGGCTCAGAGCACCCTATAGCTGATGCTATAGTTGCTAAGGCTAAAGATGATGGTCTGGATACATCTACAGAGGTAAGCGATTTCCAGGCAGTCCCCGGACAGGGTGTAAAGGCCAATATAAACGGCCACCCAGTACCGCTAAATCGAGTATCTTCGATAATGGTTGGCACCCGAAGACTGATGGCAGATAACAATATAGAGTTGTCAGTAAAAGCTCTGTCGCAGATGGAGTCCTTTGAAAACAACGGCAAAACCGGGGTCTTCATAGCAGAAGATGGTGTGGCCATCGGCATCATAGCCGTTGCTGATACCCTCAGGCCAGAGTCCAAGGAGGCCATAGCAGCCTTCCGAAGGATTGGACTTGAGATAGCTATGCTCACTGGGGACAACCAGCGCACGGCTAACGCTATTGCCAGAGAGCTGGGGATCGATAGAGTGCTGGCTGAGGTGCTGCCACAAGACAAGGCAAAGGAGATACAAAGGCTACAATCAGAGGGAAGGATAGTTGCTATGGTTGGCGATGGAATAAACGATGCGCCCGCTCTAGCTCAGGCAGACATCGGCATAGCCATAGGCACCGGGACAGACGTGGCTATCGAGGCATCGGATATTACCCTCATTGGCAGTGAGCTGACCGCCGTAGCGACGGCTATAGAGCTAAGTCGCAGCACAATGCGTACTATTAAGCAAAACCTGTTCTGGGCCTTCATGTACAACACAATAGGCATCCCTATCGCAGCCATCGGCCTGCTCAACCCGATGATAGCGGCAGCGGCTATGGCTATGAGCTCGGTATCGGTGGTAACAAACTCTCTCAGACTTAGAGGATTTAAGCCAAAGGCATTTAAGAAGTCGTGAACGGTTCTATAAGAGTTGGCAGCCTTTTTGGCATACCTTTTTATATCAGCTACAGTTGGTTCGTCATATTCCTAATAGTTACGGCCTCTCTGATCTTCGGACAATACCCTGAGCTATATCCTTTCTGGCCCCAAAGCACTCATATATTTCTGGGAATAGTAACCAGCCTGCTTTTCTTTGCCTCTGTGGTAGTCCATGAATTGGCCCACGGTATAGTGGCAAGAGCTATGGGCCTCCCGGTGAAAAGCATAACCCTCTTCATATTTGGGGGTGTAGCCCATATAAGCAGTGAGGCGAGAAAGCCGGTCGCGGAGCTGCTTATGGCCAGCGTAGGACCCCTTTCCAGCCTGTTGCTGGCTGCCGCCTTCGGCCTGATTTGGATAGTATCTTCATCTCTATATGGGCCGCTAGCGGCGGTAACTTTTTGGCTGGCTACCGTCAACGTTATGCTGGCCGTTTTCAATATGGTGCCGGGCTACCCCTTGGACGGCGGCAGAGTCTTCCGCTCCATACTATGGTGGTTAACCGGCAACTACCAGAGGTCTACTACAATAGCTATCTTCGTTGGACGCCTTATAGCCTACCTTCTTATACTGGGCGGCATCGTAATGATGCTTTTGGACACTGATCTGGTCTTCAATGGCATCTGGATCGTGTTCATCGGCTGGTTCCTGGAGCGGTCTGCCGCGTCAAGCAGCAGACAGTTCAAGATGCGGAATTATTTGAGGACTTATACAGCTAGAGACCTGATGACCAAGGACTACTCTTTAGTACAAGGGGGAACAACCCTTGAGGAGATGCGGAATGTTATCCCAGCCACCTGGGGACGGTCTCTGGTGCTGGATGGAAGTAAGCTGATAGGAGTGGTTAATATCAGAAACATAAAACGTTTTCCCAGAACGCAGTGGCCGGTAATTACAGCCGTAGAAGCTATGGTACCGGTAGACAGGTTAGCCAAGCTTGACCCTGAGGACAACATACTTGATGTGATGGATAGATTAGGAGAAGATAGATATGGTCAGGCATTAGTCGTACAGGAAAGCAAACTGCTGGGCATCCTTGCTGTCGAGAACGTAATGGATACAGCACGAACAAGGGGCCGGCTAAGGGTTTAGCAAAGATGGCCCCTTATCTTAAATACCGCAACAGCATAGCAGCCATAGCTCTTGGAAAGGCAGCAGGAATCGCCTCCAGGCTCATCGGTTACGGAGGCGGCACGTCTGCACCAGGACTGTTAGCCTTGAGGATAGACCGTGAGCTGGTTTCCAAGCTAAGCTCACAGTTGACTCAAGGCTCAATACTGGTCACGGGCACCAATGGCAAGACAACGACAGCGCGCCTCATTGCCAACATGGCCCGCCAAATCAACCTGGCTACAGTACACAATAGCTCCGGCTCTAACCTGATGCGCGGCATAGCCACTGCTTTATTGAAACAGGCCTCTTTAACCGCTAGTTTCTCACATGCCGGTCGCACCCTCGGCGTCTTTGAGGTGGATGAGGCTACCTTGCCAGAGGCTATACATGAGATTAGTCCGAAAACGATAGTCATTAACAACCTTTTTAGAGACCAGCTAGACCGCTATGGAGAGCTGGATACTGTAGCCGCTACCTGGAAGATGGCTTTGGATGGACTATCTGACAGCGCCACACTTGTGTTAAACGCCGATGATCCCCTTGTAGCAAGTCTGGGCGAAAACGCTAAAGGCAAGGTAGTGTATTTTGGCATGGAAAGTGGACCCTGGTCCAGGGACCGTATGGAGCATGCCGCAGACTCAGTCGTCTGTATAAAATGTCAACGGCCTCTTGAATATTCCAGCGTATTTCTGGGACACCTGGGTCACTACCACTGTCCTCATTGTGGCTGGAGCAGGCCCACGCCAACTGTATCAGCGTCAAACATAGAGCTGCGTTCCTTTAAAGAGAGCAGTGTGCGGGTAAAGCATGGCGGTGATTATATCTCTATAGATACCGATCTACCTGGTCTTTACAATGTCTATAACATCACAGCCTCCATAGCAGCAGCTATAGCTTTGGATATACCCAAGTGGGCTATAGAAGCTGGTATACGAGGCTCTGAGGTCGTCTTTGGCCGTGGAGAGCGCCTATGGCTTGCCGGCCGGAAGGTGTACTTGGTCCTTGCCAAGAACCCTGTCGGCATGAACCAGGTGTTAAACACACTCCTAACCGATGAGGGCGATCTGAACATCATGTTCATCTTGAATGATCTGCTGGCCGACGGGAGGGATATATCCTGGATATGGGACGTAGACTTTGAGTGCCTGAAAGACCGCGTAGGACTTATAGCAGCCTCCGGCAGAAGGGCAGAGGATATGGCGGTAAGACTCAGATACGCCAACCTTGTAGGAAATGGGGGGCCGGAAGGAATAAATCAAGCCTTGGTAGACACTAATATCGGCCATGCCCTTGACGCCGCTATAAGCTCCATCAAAGAGAATGGCTCCCTTTACATAGTGCCTACCTACACCGCGATGTTAGAAGTGCGCTCTCTACTCGCTAAAAAGGGCGTCCTCAAAAATTACTGGTCGAGCAATTAAGATATATGTCTGATTATACACTTCGAATAGCCCATCTATACTCGAGACATCTAAACCTCTATGGTGACCGAGGAAATATCATTTGCCTCTCTGAAAGATCGAGGGCTAGAGGGATCACCCCCATTGTAGACGAGTTCGATATTGGCGACAGCGCCGATCTCAAGGAATACGATTTCATATTCATCGGAGGAGGTCAGGATAAGGATCAGAGGCAAGTTGCTCTGGACCTGGCAGAGAGAAAGGGTAATGCCATTAGAGAGGCCGTGGAGTCCAGGGTTGTTATGCTCGCGGTATGCGGCGGCTATCAGTTATTGGGACATTACTACATGGACTCCGACGGGGTTAAGCTCGCCGGCCTGGGACTTCTGGACATTTGGACGGCGCATCCCGGCCCCAAAAAGCAGCGCTGCATCGGCAATCTGGTGGCGCGTTGGGAAGGCGGTCTGCTTGTGGGCTTTGAAAACCACGGTGGCCTTACTTACCTGGGCGAACATACTTTGCCCTTGGCCCGGGTGGTCAAAGGTTACGGTAATAACGGCAGCGATGGCACAGAGGGCGCGAGATATCTTAACCTTTTCGGTACATATCTTCATGGCTCCTTTCTTCCTAAGAACCCGCACTTTGCAGACCATCTATTATACCTGGCCCTTTCCCGGAGATACCCAGGAATAACTCTGAAGCCATTAAACGATGGTTATGAGTGGAGCGCGCATAGGGCGGCAATACAGATAGCCCGGGGCAATTCTTTATCAACAGTAAGGGAGTGGCTTTCGAGGTCATAGACTGGACACCACCCAAGGATGCAGGGTATCCTATAGTGGTGCAACCTACACACCACACCGGCAAGATACAGGGTGTCACACAAATTACAAGTTTCCTATATGAGGCATCCCAGCCTCGTTTGATAAAGCTGAGATTTATATAGTCAAATTGCAAATTATTTGAGACCTATTGAGGAGGAAATGTCTAAGTGGTTAAACTCCGACTAAGAAGACAAGGAGCCAAAAAAAGACCTTTCTACCGTATAGTGGCGGCGCCTTCAACTTCGCCAAGAGACGGTAGATTTATAGAGAACATAGGATACTATAACCCTATAACTGACCCTGCAACAATAGTGATTAACGAAGAGAAGGCTATGAAATGGCTTTTGAATGGAGCACAACCTACAGATAGGGTAGCCAAACTATTGACCATTAAAGGTATAATGGGCAGGCTGGCCGCTGAGAGGAAGACCGTTGAAAGAGCTAGTTGAGTATATTGCCAAGTCCTTGGTGCAAAATCCGGATGAAGTTGAGGTGATAGAGGAGCTGGAGGGAAGGAAGACAATCATACACCTGCGCGTTGCCAAGGAAGACATGGGCAAGGTTATAGGCAAGCAGGGCAGAATAGCTCAAGCCATCAGAACGTTAGTTAAGGTAGCTGCTGCTAAAGAGGACAGTTATTCGGTGCTATTAATCGGCCCCAATGAAATTAACAATCGAGATTGACAAATATTGAAAATGTGACCTGTATCATTTGATTATTAGTCCCGTTAAAATATTATGACAGTGAGGATTAGATAGGGGCAAGGGTCACTAATCAATTTATCAGCAAAGGTTTCGTCTATTGATTCGCCCTGCTGCGCCTGCGACTCCTCAACTAACAAGGAAAGGAGGTAAGTCACATGATGCAGCAGTTGTTTCATCGAGAAGAGGGCCAAGGCCTGGTAGAGTACGGCTTGATCATCTTCCTGGTCGCTATCGTAGTCATAGCCATCTTGGTGCTGTTAGGCCCACAGATCGGCAGCATCTTCAGCAACGTCAGCAGCTCGATCTAAGCATGTAAATCCGTGTGCACGGAAATATAGGGGACCTTTTAAGGCCCCCTATATTTTTTGTCATTTATCAAAGTGTGAGGCACATCACTTGACTTGTGGAACTTATGACATAAAATAGCTTTGAGGATATGAAGAGGCAGAGGGAGATAATACATTTTATCCACAATGGTTTCTTACATCAGTTTTCCCTGCTGCACCTTTACTTCCTCAAATAATGAGGAAAGGAGGTAAGTCACATGATGCAGCAGTTATTTCGTCGAGAAGAGGGCCAGGGCCTGGTAGAGTACGGCTTGATCATCTTCCTGGTCGCTATCGTAGTCATAGCCATCTTGGTGCTGTTAGGCCCACAGATCGGCAGCATCTTCAGCAACGTCAGCAGCTCGATCTAAGTATGCAAATCAGCGTACAAAGACACACAGGGAGCCTTAAAGGCTCCCTGTGTCTTTACATTAATAACCTACAAATTAGCGCAAGTTGATCCACTTATCTCTGAGCAGACAGCGACACATATTTTTATTTTCAACCAAGGCTCTTATGATCAACTGACGCTGTCCTGCTCCCTCAAGCACTAAAGAAGGGGGACGCCGCCGTATTGTGCAATGTTTGCTTCGCCGAGAAGAAGGCCAGGGCTTAGTAGAATATGGGTTGATTATCTTTTTGGTTGCCGTACTGGTTATAGCCATCCTCGTGGTCTTAGGAGGCTCCATAGGTGGCGGCCTTTACAGCAATATCAACGCCCTGATCCCATAAACTAAAGCTCTTTATAACATGGCCAAGGTAAAATAGGTACCGGTTGTAAGTACTGTGCGGGAGTGGGGGTGTATAGGCTATACGCCCCCACTCCCCTATGGGACCGCTCTTGTGATAAGACCGGTCCCAAGACTTTAAAGAAGTACTATGGTATTTTCTCTATTATTGTTGACTTGACCATACCCCAGAGTTAGAATTGCGTTACAACAATGTTTTATGACATAACATTAACATAACGGAGGTACACATTGGGCCGCAGGTCAGGCGGAAATATTTTAATGGCTTTTGGAGTGGTGCTAGCCCTGAGCGCAGGCGCTGTAGTTTTCTTTGTAATGCAGCTTAACGTAGCAAAATCCGCTGAAATCGCCAAACGCCCGGTTGTCGTGGTAGCCGGTCCGACAGACATAAACGAGCGTGCAATAATAACCGCGGACAAGGTAAAAGAAGAGATGTGGCCCGAGGATATAATACCTCCTACGGCTATATCCAAAGCGGCCGACGTGGTAGGGAAATTCTCTAAGACTAAGTTGTACGCTAAGCAGACTATCTTAACCAGTCAGGTTGCCGGGTTCACAGGCGCAGCCGCTGTTGACGGCGCATCTGCCCCTAAAGGAACCGGGTCTCTAACTGCGACAAAAGAAGCTGAGATAGCATATACTCTGGAGAAGGGGAAGGTTTTGGTGGCTGTGGACTATCCATCTGCTGTGTCCCTAATTCAGGCAGGCGCAGTACACCCCGGAGACAGGGTTGACATTATTGTGAAGGCGCCCGGCACCCTAGGTGATCAGATCGCTCCTGTATTTAGAAATATAGAAGTAAAGGCCATTGGAACTATTTCTACCAGCACCGCATCAGACCCTAAGGCCTTGGCCGGCGGCACTTTAATCTTCGCGGTACCGCCCCAGGATGCCCTTATCCTTACGTTTATAGAGTCTATGAACCCCAGGGTGTTGCTCAGGGCAGCAGGGGATAATGAAAACCCACCTACAGACCTAGTTACTATCGAATATATAGCCAGCAGGTTTGGACTTCAGCGTCCACCTGCCGATAAACGTTGATACGGACCCTGAAGACAGTTTATACAACAAATAGTTTGGAGGAAAAGATAGTATGTCGTTGCTGCGGCGCTTAGAAGGAAATAGTGGCCCTACGAGGCCAACAACACCAGTAGCGGATCCAGAAAAGAAAGAAGCAGAAAAGCCTGCATCTCAGCCCAGTTCTTCTTTTAATTCAACTCAAGCTCCTCCCAAAGATAGAAACAGAGAGAAAGACCTTAAGAACAAAGTGCAAGAGCGCCTGCTTAAGGAGATGGACCCCCAGGACAACGCGAGAGACTCCGACAAGGTAAAAGAGAAGATCCGCCAGATCCTTGACCAGATCCTCGATGAAGAAGGCACTTTAATTGGCAGAGCAGACAAGGAAAAGCTGCTTGATACCCTCGGCGCCGATATAGTAGGTCTCGGACCCATAGAAGGCCTCCTTGCAGACCCAACCGTCTCCGAAGTAATGGTAGTGGGTCCAGACAGGATCTTCGTGGAGAGAAGCGGAAAGCTTGTTCTGACTGGCGTAAAGTTCGAAAGTAACGATCACATTAAACAAATTATAGAACGCATAATAGCGCCTCTGGGACGCCGTTGCGACGAGAGCTCTCCTTACGTTGACGCTCGTCTGAAAGATGGTTCCCGCGTACACGCTATAATTCCTCCCCTGGCTTTGGACGGCCCTACTGTTACAATACGTAAATTCTCCGCCAAGCCGTTGCAGGTGGAAGACTTAATAAAGTTCGGAAGCATGACTCCAGAAATCGGGGAGTTCCTGAGAGCATGTGTAATGGCAAGGAATAACATCATCGTCTCCGGAGGCACGGGTAGCGGCAAGACTACGCTGCTTAACGTTCTTTCGTCATTCATACCTGCCGAAGAGCGTATAATCACCTGTGAAGACGCTGCCGAGCTGCAGCTACAGCAGGAGCACTGGGTAAGATTGGAGACCAGAAAGCCAAACATCGAAGGTAAAGGCGCGGTCACCATTAGAGACCTTGTGATAAATACTCTGCGAATGAGACCAGACCGAGTAGTTATTGGAGAGTGCCGAGGCGGTGAGGCATTAGACATGGTCCAGGCAATGAACACCGGTCACGACGGGTCACTTACCACACTGCACGCCAACACTCCAAGAGACGCTTTAGGACGTCTTGAAGTTATGTGCATGATGTCCGGAATGGACCTGCCTCTGAGCGCGTTGCGCAAGCAGATAGCATCTGCCGTACACCTGATTATCCAGCAACAGCGCTTGCATGATGGCAGCCGTAAGGTCACTTACGTAACCGAGGTCCAGGGCATGGAAGGTGACTCTGTAGTGCTACAGGATATCTTCAAGTTCGAGCAAGACTCCATAGACCCGGAAACAGGAAAGATCATAGGCGCTATGAGACCTACAGGACTGAGACCAAGCTTCATGAATAAGATCCACGAGGCCGGCATAGAACTGTCAGCAGACATATTCACCCGGAGGTAGACCTTGGTTTTCTCGCTGGTAACCGCTCTTCTAGTAATAGGTGGAGTGTTTCTAATCTTCCTAGGACTTGTCAAAACCCTCCAGACTGATTCCGAGGTCGAGGACAGGCTGGAGTCTGTGTTAGGAAGAAGGACTACCGAGGTAGCAGCGGCCGGGGAGAAGGGCGCCCACGGTCAATCAGCCTTGGCCACCAGCCTAAACAAGGGTTTTGCCAAAAGGCCCTATGGTCAGAAAGTTGCCGATGACATGGCGAGAGCTGACCTAAAGCTAACTGTAGGCGAGTTCATGATGATCAAAGGCGTCGCCACTGTAATTGGCGCTGCATTAGGCTTCTTAGCTGGCATAACCAATACCCTGATTGCTGGCATGCCAATATTGTTTGTTTTAGTGGGGGCATTCATAGGATATAAAGCTCCTAATTTCTATGTAGGAAGGCGCAAGGCCGGCCGTCTCAACAAGTTCAATGAACAACTGTCTGACTGCGTAACGCTTATGGCTAACGGACTCCGCAGCGGCAACAGCGTCCTTCAGGCCATGGAGCTTGTTAGCAAAGAGGCCCCTCCACCTAGCAATGATGAGTTCCGGCGTGTGATAGCCGAAACAAGTCTTGGTATTTCCCCAGAGGATGCACTGAATAATTTGGTTAGACGCATGCCCAGCGGTGACCTTGACTTATTGGTCACGTCTATGGCCGTACAGCGTGAAGTGGGTGGTAACCTGGCACAGGTCCTGGAGTCCATTGGTACCACCATCAGAGAGCGGGTCAAGATGAAGGGTGAGATCAAGACCAAGACCTCCCAGGTGATGGGATCAGCTTATATCATGACCGGCCTCCCGGTCTTAATTGGCGCTGTTCTCTTTCTACTGAACGGTGATTTCATGCGCCCCATGTTCAGCGGATGCTTTATAGTACTGCCTATCTGCGCCGCCGGTATGCTCTTTATGGGTTTCATGGCCATGAAAAAGATAGTAGCCATTGAGGTCTGACCATCTGTATACCAATTTATAAAAGAACTATATTCAGCATAAATGCCTGATAGGGCGCTGTAGAGGAGTAACTGGCATGATCATGTTAGTAATAGCTGCAAGCTTGGGAATGACGTTAGGCATCCTTATGTTCTTCATCGGCTTGACTAAGTCAGGTAAGAAGGATGAAGCCGCGGTAGAAACCCGTCTGACAGGTTATGGCTCTCGCATAGCTACCTTAGAAGAGATGGAGCTGCAAAGACCGTTTTCTGAGCGTGTGCTAAAGCCTATCATCGAGCGCCTCTCCAGCGTAATGGCCTCACGTACGCCACAGCAAAGTATGGAAGGCATCAGGAAAAAGCTCGATATAGCTGGTAATCCGAACAATATGACTGTATCAGACTTTTTAGGACTAAGGCTTTTCGGAGCCCTGGCCGGATTTGGCGGGGCGATCCTTATCACCTGGATCCTCTGGACCGGCAGTCCCTTCCCTGCCAAGCTACTGGCGCCCGTGGCGCTGGGATTCATGGGCTTTAACTTCCCAAATATGTGGCTTAATGGCAAGATCGGCGCCAGACAGAAAGAGGCAGTAAAGGCAATGCCAGATGCTCTTGACCTTCTAACCATCAGCGTTGAAGCTGGAATGGGTTTTGAGCAGGGACTATCCAAGGTCGCCGAGAAATGGGAGAACTCTTTGACATTGGAGTTCAGGCGTATGCTGAGGGAGCAACAGCTTGGTAAGAGCCGTAGAGATTCACTACGGTCTATGGCAGAGCGCCTTGATGTTCCGGACGTGTCTGCGTTTGTTGCGGCTATTATTCAGGCAGACCAATTGGGCGTTAGCATCGCCAGAATACTTCAGGTGCAGTCGGAGGATATGCGCACCAAAAGACGCCAGCGCGTTGAGCAGCAAGTGGCAGTGGCCCCCTTGAAAATGACCTTCCCAATGGTGCTCTTCATGATGCCTGCCCTATGGATTATTATTCTAGGTCCCATTGTGCCACTGGTCGCCAATATAATGAAGTAATAAACCGAAATTGTAAGCTTATGCCTATAAAGGCCAAAAATTTACGCAACGGCTGCTGGCTTGCTGATAACGTTCAGATCGCCAGCAGCCTTTTTTCAAAAGGCAAAGGTCTCCTCGGCAAGAAGAGCATACCAGACGGCTACGGCCTGCTCATAAGAGACTGCAATAGCATCCACAGCTTCTTCATGGCCTTCCCTTTCGATGCCATATTTCTCGACAAAGACAATACAGTAATCCATATAATCAACGCTATGCCTGCCAGTAGAATAAGTCCTATTCTGCGCAAGTCATCCTGCGTTCTTGAGTTGCCAGCTGGAAAAGCCCAGGAGACAATGACGAGCATTGGAGATATTATCGAGCTAGTCAAGGAGTAGGAGAGAGGGCTAATTGTCTATATCTTTTCCATACTTGTCGGGTCTCAAAACAACTGTTTTAGACCTGCTCTTTCCCTATCGCTGTGTAGGATGTGGAGTAGAAGGACAAACCCTGTGCCCAGGATGTCTGTCCAATCAGCGCAGGCCGTCGCAGCCTCTATGCCAAAGCTGCGGCGAAGAGATTAGAGCCGCAGGATATTGCAAAAACTGCGAAAATCAGCCTCAAGCCTTTGATAGCGTACGTTCGTCCTTCGTTTATCAGGACGCAATCAGAGAAGCAATTATACAGTTTAAATACAAAGGAATTACTAACTTGGCCCCAGTCCTTGGACGAGAGATGGCGTTGACTCTAGCTCAGTGGGGTGTAAAATCTGATCTTCTCATACCTGTGCCGCTACATCACAAAAGATTTAAGGAGCGAGGCTACAACCAGGCCGCTCTCCTAGCCAAAGCGGTAGCAAGAGAGTCCGGCATAGGTCTGGACGACACTAGTCTAGTGAAGCACATAGCTACGCCACAGCAGGCGAAGACCAAGAGCCGGGAAGACCGGCGCCGTCAAGTAGAACACGCCTTTATATGTGCCGACCCTTCAAAAGTAATAAACACTCACATCGTTTTAGTGGATGACGTGTGCACTACGGGCGCAACTTTGAATGCGTGTGCCAAGGTCTTAAAGGATGCTGGAGCCAGGACCGTTTGGGGCCTTACGGTGGCAAGAGACCTTTCGGAGATATTAAGCAACTCCTAAAGCTGTAAAGACCTCTTGAAACTGGTTCAGGTTCACGGGATTATAATATGGTATAGCGTGCATGACCGTGCCATCACAATCAATGACAAACACAGCACGACGGCTGCGTTTGCTCTCCTCATCATACACACCGTAGAGCTTGACTACGTTCAGCTCTTCATCACTGGCTAGAGGGAAAGGAAAGTCTCCCTCTTTTTCACAAAAGCGCTGATGAGAGGTGACATTATCAGAGCTTATAGCCACCACCTCAGCATTAAGCTCCTGAAAAAGCTCATAGTCCGCTTTAAAGGTGGTTAGCTCGCGAGAGCAGGTCGGTGTGTTATCCTCAGTGTAAAAGGCCAGCACCACTCTCCTATTAGCAAGCAGCGAGGACAGTCTTATCTCGCCGTGAGTGCTGGGCAAAGCAAAGTCCGGGGCCTTATCACCGACTGAGATTGTCGAATCCAAAATCATTTACCTCCATGATGCCTCTTACCCTCGCTCTCAGATGCTTTGGAACGCGCCTCCTCAGATACAGGGACGTAAGTATCGATAAACCCCTCTTTGAACTGATTAAAGCTATCTTTACTTATAGCTTCTCGTATTTCAGACATCAATCGCATAAAGAAGCGAAGGTTGTGCAGCGTAGCTAGCCTGTATCCCAGCAACTCATTGCAATTGAACAGATGATGAAGATAAGCCATGGAAAAATTGGCGCACAGATAACAATCGCAGCCATCCTCGGCTGGACCAAGGTACTCTTTGAACCTAGCGTTATTCACATTCAAGCGTCCTGTTTTGGTGTAAAGTCCGCCGTTACGGGCTACTCTGGTAGGCAAGGCGCAATCGAACATATCCGCGCCTCTGCTCACCGCCTCAACCAGGTCCTCCGGTGAGCCAACTCCCATCAGATAGCGCGGCTTTTCTCTTGGCAGCTCTCCAATTACCGCCTCCAGCATAGCCCACGTGGTCTCCTTAGGCTCACCCACACTGAGGCCACCAAGAGCATAGCCAGGTAGATCAAGGGATGCCATGAACCGCGCAGCCTCCTGGCGCAGGACTTTACTCATACCGCCCTGTATTATTCCAAAGAGAGCGCCTCTCCGGCCCTCAGCGGCTTGCATGCTCATCTCAGCCCAGCGGTGGGTGCGACCCATAGCATCCCGAAGAGCGCTTTCCCCAGCATCATAGGGAAGAGGCTGGTCTAAGGGCATCATTATGTCTGATCCCAAGTCATCCTGGACCTCTATCACGTCTTGGGGGGTAAGAAAGTGCAGGCTGCCATCGATATGCGAACGGAAGGATACTCCCTCTTCCTGTACTTTTGCAAAGGCAGCCAGGCTAAATACTTGATAGCCACCGCTATCTGTGAGAATAGGACCACCCCATCCCATAAATTCGTGTAGCCCGCCCAAAGCCCGTATACGCTTGGCTCCGGGACGTAAGTACAGATGGTAAGCATTTCCTAGTATTATGTCGACTCCAGTATTTTTTAGCTCATCGGGAGTTACGGAGCGGACAGAGCCAAGGGTGCCGACAGGCATGAAAACAGGAGTATTTATCTCGCCATGAGGGGTACTGAGGGTCCCAGTCCTGGTCTCCGCGCCGTTTACACGATGTTCAATAGTGAATTCTACAGTCATAGATAGTGGTATTGCCTTAGAAATATTCCAGCAGTGTTGTCTTCGAGAGACTAAGACGACTTCGTAGTTCCTTGAGGCTCTCGAACTAAAGGAACGGTTATATCGAAGCTCCTAGTCCTGAGACAGTTATGACAGTGAAGACGACCGCGATTATAATAATCGCGGCCCATTTTCTTGCCTGCGTTCTGGCTGTAGAGCTATCCATCAACGGGAAGAACTTATAGTCTTCAGGTATCACCATCGTGCCCGCCAATTTATCATGCCATGCCTGGCGGTCTTTGTCCCAAAAAGCCCATAAATAGCCTAACATCAGCGGTACAGCGCCGGCTATAGATCCAACGAAACGCAGTGTGCCGCGCTTCCAGTCTAGCGAAGCGCCGTCTATTGCTACAACGCGCATACGCAGCCATTTCTTTCCAATCGTCTGCCCACTGGAAGAATAAGATAGAATATAATAGGCTGCAACTATGGCAGCACACAGCAGTCCAAAGGCATTGGTGCCAATAATAAACATGAGTGGCCCACCGACAAAGCTGATAATAAGAGCAATCATCAACAAATCTATCAAAGCTGCGGCAGCACGGCGCCATAGACTGGGCGTAGGAACCTCAAGCACTCCTGCCGCAAACCAGGGTCCAAGGTCCTGCTTTTCGTCGCCGAATACTATCTGGTCCGCAGAAACCGGAGACCCGCAGACATCACAGGTCCTGCTCTCCAGTGACAAAAGCGAGCCACATACTAAACATTCCGGAGGAGTCTCTAGAGGCAACGGTGAGTAATGGTCTGGCTCTGTGTCTCTGTAATCTCGCCAATTCTGGCCCAATTTAGCGCTCCAGTCCAGAAAAATTCCGCTCGTGGTGAGCCGAGAGTTTACCCTGAGTCCTACCGAAGGGAACCATTTCAATATTTCAACTATCTATATCTTACGATAATACCTCTTGCAGCACCTCAGTGACCAAAGAACTGGGCACATCGTCTCGTACCACGGCCTGGCCTACATCCTCTAGCAGCACCCATCTCAGAGTCTTATTGCGCACCTTTTTGTCCAGGCTCATGGCGTCTAGCACCTCATCAATGCTGACCCCAGATGCTTTAGTGGGCAGTCCAAACTTTTCCAGCACGGTCCGCTGCCTGTCTACTATTTTCCTGTCTATCAAGCCCATGCCTTCACTCAAATAGGCGGCAGCCATCATGCCTATTGCCACCGCCTCTCCATGAAGATACCCTTCGTAACCAGTCACCGCCTCCAAGGCGTGGCCCACTGTGTGTCCATAGTTCAGGAGAGTCCGTATACCCGTTTCACGCTCATCCTGGCTCACTACAGCAGCCTTGATAGCCGCGCTCCTGCCGACCAGGTTGGTTGTTACCTTCGCCTCTACAGCTAACAGGGCATCAGATTTATCCTCTATGGTGCTCAAAAGCTCCGCATCAAGAATAAGAGCGTGCTTGATTACCTCCGCCCATCCTTCAGTCAGCACCCTTTTAGGTAGGGTACTTAAAGTGTTGATATCTGCAACAACGAGCCTGGGCTGGTAGAAGGCCCCTACCATGTTCTTGCCCTGAGGCAGGTTCACCGCTACCTTGCCGCCTATGCTGGCATCCACCATGGCAAGCAAGGTTGTAGGGACCTGGACAAAGGGGACGCCGCGAGCATAGGTAGCTGCAATAAGTCCGGCCAAATCACCAACAACTCCACCTCCCAGGGCAACGACAACGCTGTCTCTTTCAGCACGCTGCTCAGCCATCCACTCATACGCTTTTGCAGCAGTCGTGAGATTCTTGCTGGCCTCGCCAGGGTCTATCTTATATATCTTTACATTAAAGCCTTCATCCGCAAGAGACTCCTCGGCCTCCTGCCCGTAGATAGAATAAACTATGCTATCGGTGATGAGATAAGCATTGCCGGATAGACCGGCTGCCTTCATGCGCCGTCCAAGCTGGGCTATGCCGTTCTGCAAGACGAAGACGGGACAGGAGCCGCTCTGTGATGCTACCACAGCAACAGCGCCACCACTCACGCGCAGGCTGGCAGCGCTGTGTGGGCCCGCGGTCTCGCTCTCTGGGAATCCCTCTCCGTCCTGCTCAGTCTCTCTCTTTAAGCTGTACCCAAGACGGCCCCAGGCCCTGATGACCTCATCGGCCACTTCTTCTATCGAGAGACTATCAGTGTGCACAGTCCAGTTAGCCACTTCTGAGTAAATGGGCTGGCGCTGCGCTTTCAGTCCCTTTATTTTGTTCAGAGGGTCATCGCCCTCCAGAAGAGGCCGTTTTTCTGCGGTCGTGTCGCTAAGCATGCGCTGATAGATAGTCTGAGGCTTCGCTTCCAGCAATACGACTACTCCACTGCCGGACATCAGGAGCCTGTTTCCTCCCTCAAGTACGGCGCCACCTCCGGTAGCTATCACGCTTTCCCCGACAGAGCAGGCGAGGGCGAGGGCCTGGCGCTCAAGAGCGCGAAACTGCTCCTCGCCTCCTGGGCCGGCAAATATATCTGATACAGCCTTACCGGAGAGTCCCTCGACGCGGCGGTCTATGTCTGTAAAGCGCCAACCTAACCGTTGAGCAACTATCTTGCCCATGGCGCTCTTGCCGGTATAAGAGAAACCGACAAGAATTATGTTGTTCCTACTAGTCATACATCTCTCTTCTGAACTTTAGGATCCTCTCTTTAAGGCTATCTGAGGCGCGCTGAGAAAAGACGAGGCCATTGACTTCTTTGCACTGTGACCTAAGGAACTGCCTCCTTATCAGCCACTGATCGTCCGGCCAATAGGTCCAAGTATCATCGTATCCCTTTATGACCTCATCTTCCCACACAGAATTAGTAGTGCGCGCTACCAGATGGCTACAGGACTGTCCACCATCCTTGGAATTAGACTCGCCACAGTAAGGGCATGAAACAGCATTCTGAGTTGTCACTTTTACCTCCTCTTATTATGAGTTATATCTGGTATAGATATATACCAATACTACGCTGATTTTTCAATAGGTTATGATTGGTACGCCCAATCTTTGGAAATCTCTGATATTGCGCGTATACAAAGGTTCTTGACGGAGCGCTGCGGTAGCTGCTATAAGGGCATCTACCCTAAGTCGCATCTGTTCTGCAAGAGGTATATTTCTTAGCAAAGTAGCAGCACGTCTAGCCACCTCTACATTCATGATAGCCTCTTCCATCGATATCAATATATTCGTGTAAATGGCTTCTTCCTCAGGATTCATTGTTCCTACCCATAATTCGAAAATTGTTATAGAAGAGTAAGCTGCCGTCATCTCTCCATGAATGACCCTCTGAATCAAACCTATCGCGTTAGTGTCACCGCGATGATAGTCTATGAATACAGTAGTATCAAACAGCCCATCAGGCATCCTAGCCTCTCTCGGGTATCTCAGCCCATAATGAGCGTATCCGCCTTACATATTCTTCGCCCGGTGGCAGGTCAGGACGAGAGCCAAAGGCATCACGGATTTGCTGCATGACCTCGTCTGGAAATGCATCGGTAGATATTCCATGAAATCTAAAAATCTTATACATAGTATCTCTAAGCAGAGCCATATACTCTTGTTTTGTACCTAGTAACTTATGTCGTGGACCAAGGCGTATAATGCCACTGACATCCTTGCTCAATTGTTCAAAGTCCTGGTGAGAAGTCCCCAGGCTTTCGTGCATTTTCGTCCAGGCTCTTGCCCTGCCTTCGTCTGAGTCATCATCCTGAAAATGCCACCTGATGGACTCAAGAGCCCGGTAGCAATAGAAAGGGTAATCGTCTCCCTTCTCGCTTAGAGCTATGCGCCAGTCTCTTAGTGCAACTCTGAGTTGCAGATACTGTTCCATATAAGGTAGAAGTCGATAGGCTCTAAAAAAAGACTGGCTGTCAGGATGTCCAAAAGCGCTCGGTATGTCTTTTAGAGATGTATCAATCCATCCCAGTACATTATTATTAGATACTATATCTTTAGCTTCTATCCAGTTATCCCAACTAACTTGCAGATACCCGCGGGTAAAGAGAGAATAACCGTCAAGAAGCCTATCTATAAGCTCTTTCACACGGTCGCGCAGTTTGTCAAAATCAGCGGGGTCTCCAAAGAAATATACTGCAATACCGTCTTTTACTATTATGCATTCTATCCCATCTTCAAGTTTCAACGGCGGCCAAGTATTTAAGTTGCCACACCGCTCTCTTGGTAGAAGATGGCCAATGAATATAAAGGTAGACTTCATTACTGCCCCCAATGATTACACACCCCTAGGTCCCAGGGTATCCAAATATCCCTTAAGGTTCCGTAGAGTCTCATCCATGTGGTCGCCGCCAAACTTCTCCAGGGCGGCCTCTGCCAGCACCAAAGCCAGCATCGACTCTCCGACTACCCCGACCGTGGGGACAAAGGTTATGTCGCTACGCTCGTAGTGGGCCTGCACCACCTCGCCGGTGTGAAGGTCTACCGATGGCAGTGGGTTTATCATTGTAGCTATGGGCTTGACCACAGCCTTTACTATGATAGGCTCACCGTTGGTCATGCCACCCTCAAGGCCACCTGCGTTGTTAGTGCGGCGCTGCCAGGGGCGCTTCCAGGGCCCGAAGGGACTCGGTTCCTCTTTCCATTCAGACATCGGCAGTACAACGTCATGGGTAATGGAGCCGCGCATGTCACCATGCTCAAATCCGGTGCCTATCTCCACGCCTTTTACAGCATTCAGGCTCCCTATGGCCGCCATTATCTTGGTGCTGAGTTTCCGGTCCCACTGGATATGAGTGCCGAGGCCCATAGGAGCTCCTGTAGCAACCACCTCGACGATACCGCCAACAGTGTCTCCAGCGGCCCTGGCAGCCTCTATAGCATCCACCATCTGCTCGCTGGTCTCCGGGTCGGCACAGCGTACCGCAAACACCTTACCCTCGCCGCTACAGGCGTCACATCCTGCACCGTTGCAGGCCCTGTGTGCTGTCATATAGGTCTCTGCCATATTCCAGTCTACCGGAAAGCTCACTTTGGCATGGACTCCACCAATACATGTTACGTGGCTGTGTATCTCCACACCAAGCTCCTCAAGAAAACGGCGGGCTACGGCTCCAGCCGCAACCCTGGCTGCAAACTCCCTGGCGCTGGAACGCTCCAGAATAGGCCGCACGTCTCCCTGGTTATACTTCATAGTCCCAGGAATATCCGCATGGCCCGGCCTAAGTCTGGTCACAGGGTCGAAATTTTTGTCCACCGGAGCAATACTCATGGGTTCGGTCCAGTTGGCCCAGTCCCGGTTGTCTACGAGCATAGAGATGGGGCTTCCCATAGTATAGCCGTGCCGCACTCCGGAGCGGATTATCGCCCAGTCCCGCTCAATGAGCATGCGACCACCCCGGCCGTAGCCGCGCTGGCGCCGTGCCATGTCTACGCCTATATACTCTTCTGTTATGTAAAGTCCAGCCGGGATCCCTTCAACTATAGCGGTGAGTCCAGGCCCGTGGGACTCGCCCGCCGTTATCCATCTGAACATGCCCATTTATATATGCTCCTTAATCCAATAACTTCATTTGATTCGCATCAGCCAATAGCTGCCTGCGGTATGTATTTATCCTTTTCTCTGCCAGAGAGATGTAATCAGAGTTGGTATCATAGCCAATATAATGCCTGTCAGCTTTAATAGCTGCTAAACACGTAGAGCCGCTTCCCACAAAGGGGTCCAGGACCACCTCATCTTTAAAGGTATACAACTGCGCCAGGCGATACGGCAGCTCTACCGGAAAAGGCGCCGGATGTCCTATCCTCCTGGCCGACTCCGCTGGAAAGCTCCAAACGCTTTTCGTGTACTCCAAGAATTCATCCCTAGTTACAGTGCTAGTCTTATCTGCTCTCTTTTCTCGACCAAAAGCCCCTTTAGAAAAAACAAGAACATACTCATGGACATCCCTAAGCACCGGATTCATAGGAGATTGCCAGCTACCCCAGGCAGTAGAAGAGCTTCCACTGGCCCCCTTATCCCATATGATCTCTCCCCTCATAAGATAGCCGATCTCCAACATATCTTCGATTATATAGCTATGCAGCGGAATATATGGCCGTCTGCCGAGATTGGCTATGTTGATGCAGGCCCTGCCTCCAGTGACTAACTTCTTATGCGTCTCAGCAAATACCCTCTTGAGCAGCCCCCGGTAATCTTCAAGGCTTAGGTCTTCATCGTACTCTTTGGTAACGTTGTATGGAGGCGAGGTCACCATCATGTGGACAGAATTATCAGGGATCTCGTCCATGGACTCTGAGGAGTGAGGGAAATTCTGGTCTAAAATATGGGAAGGTACATCATTCTCTATATATTCATCAGCTTGGTTTAACGCAAGCCCATCATACAGCCGTGTTTGGTAAAATTTAGCAGAATCATGCCCAAAGCGGCCAGGAGAGCCAAACGTGCTGGTCTGTGTGCCATTCCTTCTTCTGCCACGTGTTTTTCTATCTTTAGCCATTATCCCTGCTCATTCCAGTGGTCAAGCCATACTTTATAGGGAGCGAATTGAGGCTCGGATCGTCGCCATAGCACTTTAATGAATCGAGTATCCGGATGTGCGACTAACTTCATTAAGGCTTCTCCGCTAAACTCTACTCCTCTCGGGTTGGTTCCTGGCTTGGGCAGATTGAAATACAGCGATCTACCTAGACTATTTAGAGTTTTCTCCTGTACATTCTGGGGAATCAGGAAGACCCCTCCCGGACTTACGCCCTTTGAAATATCATTCTCATCAACTCCCCACTTTATTTGGACAAGTAACATGTCAGCCAACGGACGATAGTTATCAACAAATCCTTTAGCCTTTAGGGCATCAACTGTCCATACGGCCTTTACACCGCTAATAGCAGTTTTACTTTTGGGGCTTATAGTCTTTATGGATATCGGCTCTCCGAACAGTGTCGCGTCAATCTCTGGCTCGGTTATTCCTAAGTCAATGCCAACGTTTTCTACACCGAATTTATGCATCAGCAAAGCGACAATTATTCTTTCCCTAACAGAGCCTACCTCCATTCCCAGCCCTAGAACTTTGTAGCTCAGCCATTTCGAATAGCAGTGGCAACTTGCTTTGTATTTTTTGAATCAGTTCAGAATCTTCAAACAGTTCAGTGAGCTTACTCATGATGTGTTACCGCAAGCCCTAAATGAGCAATCACCTCAGCTATTTCAGAGGGTCCGGGGATACCTGTCAGGTCAACACCTTTCTTGACCATAAAGAGCTCCACTCCTAAAGGCCGGCCTGAAATGTCATAGTCCACTTGCCTAAGCTCGTCCGGACCTAGCATATCAGTTCGTGCAATCTCACCTCTATTTAGATATACATATAAAACGTCGTATTTTGGATCATAAGTAAATTGTTTCATGCGTGGTTTACTCGGCATGCCTCACCTCGTCAACGCCTCCGTAGCCGCCACCATCATCACATCCACAGGAGCCTTTTGACCAGTCCACAGCTCAAAAGCTGCTGCACCTTGATATAGGAGCATGGGTAGACCGGGTATCGCCCTTGCCCCGGCATCCGCAGCCTGTCTCAGCAGCGCCGTCTCAGGTGGATTATACACCAAGTCGTATACGACCGTCTCTCTGGGTATCTCCACTCCATCCAGCGGAGAAAGAGCCTCAGTGTCCCCTTTCATGCCCATAGAGGTGCAGTTTATTACTAGATGTGGCGTTGCTAAGGTACTCTTGACTGTCTCTTTCTCCCAGGCTCTTATTGACAGCTTATTACTTGGGTACATCCCAGCAAGATCGGAAAAAAGCGCCTCAGCCCTAACAATACTTCTATTTACTATAGTCAAAAAGCGAATATTATTGTCCAACAAAGCACATGCTACGGCCCTGGCGGCGCCACCAGCACCAAGGAGCAGCACATCATTACCATCTGGCTTGCAACCGGCCTCTTCAAGTCCTCTTAAGAACCCATAGTAGTCTGTGTTGTAGCCCTTGAGGCTTCCGTTTTCGTTTACGATAGTGTTTACTGCCCCGATCCTTCGCGCCGCGTTGTCGATATCATCCAGCAAGGGTATGACAGCCTCTTTATGAGGAATAGTAACGTTGGCTCCCAATACATCCTCAGCCCGCAATGAAGCTACCTTATTTGCCAGACCTTCAGCAGGTGTTTCCCATACCTGATAAATAATATCCAGTCCCAGAGAGTCTAACGCGGCCTGTTGAAATATAGGTGATAATGTATGTCCAAGTGGGTAGCCTAAGATACCTACATAACGACGGCTCATTAAGGTACTCCTATCAGCCTTTGCACTTTATCAATATTATATAAATGCTCATCATAAGTAGATGAGAAAAGGTGACCGCCAGCTTCGGTGGCTACAAAGTAAAGATAATCAGTGTTCCTTGGGTATAAGACAGCATTTATAGAAGCTAGTCCTGGATTGCATATAGGACCAGGCGGCAACCCGATATTTATGTAAGTGTTATATGGAGATACTATATTTAAGTCTTCCGCTGTAAGGTCTTTTTTCCAGTACCTGTCTTTGTCAACGTTGGCAGAATTATTAGCAAGAGCATATTGCACCGTGGGATCAGCGGCCAGAGGCATCTCCATGCGCAAGCGATTAAAAAAGACGCCTGCAATAACGTCCCGTTCAGCAGCAACTGTAGCCTCTCTTTCAACTATTGAGGCCAGAGTAATTACTTCGTGTACTGTAAGACCCATATCCCGGGCCTTATTTAGCATCTCTCTCGTAAAGCGTTTGTCTAAATTTCCCACCATCAGAGTTACCAGGCTAGATTCTGTTAACCTGGTCGGAAGCTGATAAGTGTCCGGGAAAAGATATCCTTCCAGCGATGACTCCTGAGGGGCTGAGGCAAGTATGGAGAAGGCTGGTCTGCTATTTGTAACCTGTATCATGAACCCTGCTCTGCCAATAAGACCTTTGGACTCTAAATCATCAGCTATCTCTGCCGCTCGCCAGCCTTCTGGGACAGTTATGCTTTTTGTGCCTTTCCCTCTCCTCAGCTCCTCTACCACCTCGAAAAGGCTCATATCACCTCGCAGGCTGTAGACTCCGGCTCTTAGCTCCTCATCGGCTTTCATGTAATCTACTGCTATACGGAACAGAAAAGGCCAGCGCGCCAGTCCCTCGTCAGCTAAGTTATTCGCTATATCTGCCGCGCTCTCACCTTCATTCACAACAAAGATCTTGGTCCCGGTGTCTCGAGTAAAAAGACTGTTTACTCTTACGAGAATCTCAGGAACATTCGGAAGCTGCTGTGGTCCAATAGCCAGGAAGTCGCTATAAAACGTAGCTAAGAAGAGGAGTATGAGGGCGAAGAAGACCAGTACAATAGTCCTTCTCCTCAATCGATTGGCCTATCTGCGTACCTCTCGGTACGGCGTCGGTCCAGGAACCCCTGGAGTATGAAAGCAGCAGCCATAGCATCGCGGTGACCCCGCCGCTCGGATGCTTCCTGCCGGGAGCGCTTTGACCTATCGTTAGACCGCTTGCTCCGCCGTGCTCCCCCTTCCAGCTCCGCAGAAGACAAAAGCCGCTCCGCCGCCACTGTGGAAAGACGCTCATCCCAGGTCGATACCGGAAGCTCGGTCTTTTCCTTAAGTTTTTCAATAAAAGAAAGGACCGATTCCGCCTGTGGCCCTATCTCACCACTTAAGGATAGAGGAAGTCCAACAAGAAACTGTTCTGCTCCATACTCCTTAGCTACAGAGAGTATGTTGTCTATAGCCTCTGGGACCTTCTTACCGTCAATAACCGTAAGCGGTGTGGCGATCATCTCATCAGGGTCGCTGATGGCTACGCCAATCCTGCTGTCTCCAATATCAAGTCCTATGTTTATCATTATTTAGCCTCAGTTCATGACTATTATGCGGGTGCGTCCCAAAATCCTTGGCACGCTATTAACCCAGAAAGGGCCCATCCGGACATCAGGGGGCCCTTGTAGGGAAAGAGTCGATTCAAGGTAGTCCACCACCTCTTCCCTTGTCTTACCCTTGATCTGACGCTTGATCTCTTTTTCGTTAATCCTGGACATCACTCTTCCGCTGGCTGTAACTCTAAAGACAATGCTGGAGCTTCCCCAGGTAGAGGCATCGAGAGCCTCTAACTGTACAGAGCTCGGTAAGCCTGAATAGCCCGGTCCGCTCATATCAGCTAGAAGCTGCGCCACCAGACTATTCATATCGGTCGTGTTAAACGCCAGACCCTTTATTGTGCCTTTGACTTTCAATTCTACATTTGGCGACTTATCGTCTTGATGTATAAGGTGTTTCTCTTGAATATTTACGGTTATAGTCTTGGAGTACACATATTCATCTGCAATTTTGACGTCTTCCAGGTTAGGAAATCCTGTCTCTTTAGCCTTCTCAACAACTAGCTTCATAAGGCTATCTACGTCCGAGTCCTTGACAGAGTAACGCTTCTGGTTGCTGCCTCCTGTGGTAGGCTGTTCATTGTGTACGCTTACCACAGCCGCAAGACTAGGATCAATGACTCGGTCTATAGTATTAGTCGCCAGGTTGCCCGAGCTGCCTCCATCTATGGCCTCGATAGGAACAGTGGCCTTGCTTCCGATACCATCCGGCGCCACGATATCTGTAGTGGTAGCGAATCTCTGATCGTTAGCGGTTCCGACCAGTGTGCCATGTGGAATGCTTACCGTCTTGCCAGTGCGGTTAACAAGGGTAACATGCCCCTTAGCCTTGGCATCAGGGACTTCTCGTACTTCGGATGCCTGTCCAACCACAGAAGCATCCAGACCGGCCTGGATAGCACGCCCAGGTATGACAGCAGAGCCGACGTGCGGAGACTTAGCAGCGGTATCAACCCTAACTCGGAAGGACCCTGAGACTTCATGGCTTTCCAAATTAAGCGCCACCGCGGCGGTAGGAAGAAATAGATAAGCGCTAATTAGAGGCAGTAGTACAGACATGATCAGACCGGCCCATAAGCTAGACTTCCAGTGGATGACGCCAAACCTGGTATCTACCCTTAGCCGCCGGTTAGTATCTTTTCCCGCATGGCCGGAGGACTGGAGGTCAATCAATAGGTCGCTGCTAGAGGAATAAGTTAAGAATCCAGCTTCAATGGCAAGATCAAGGACAGAGGAATCACTGCTTATCAAAGCAATCTGATACCGCCTATCCTCGACAAGGCGCTGCAACAGCTTAAGATATACCAGGCTTCTAAAAAGCTTGAAGCCAGATGGCAGCGCCAGAGCTATAGAATCGCTTTTAGCCTGTTCCAGCTTGATTTTTATCGATGGAAACGTATCATGCTGGTCGAGAGGTATTATCTTCCACATAGACCGTTTAAGTTGGTGGAGTTGGCTTCTGCCTTAGGCAGGTCGAAGACACTCCCGTCCTTTATTTCGAGAGCCTCAAGGAACGGATACGCAGGTTTATTTCACCTTGGTGGCGCCCCTGGGCAAAGACCCATACTACTGTGAGCTAACTTTTGATGAGTTCCCTCACCTTCATCAACGCCTCATCTAATCCCGAAACGTCGCGCCCGCCGGACTGTCCCATCTCCGGCCTGCCTCCACCTCCACCGCCAACAAGGCCGCCTACAGCCTTAGCTAGGTTTCCGGCGTGTATACCCTTATCAATTAGGTCCTTTGTCACCGCAGTCAGGAAGCTTGGCCTGTCATCGATGACTGCACCCAGTACAATCACACCGCTGTCCATGCGGTCTCTAAGCCAGTCGGCTATCTCCCTCATTCCATCGATATCGGCAGCATCGACCCGGGCAGCCAGCAGCGAAACACCATCTACCCGCTCAACCTTGCTCAGCAGGTCACCTATACTGCTTCTGGACATCTCTCGCTGTATAGCGCTTAGCTTCTTGCGTTCAGCCTCCAGTTGCTCTTGTAGGGCCTCGACTTTAGCAGGAACATCCAGGGGCTGGGTCTGAAGAAGCCGCGCCGCTGCTTCCAGCGCGACCAAGCGTTGCTCGACCATCTCCTCAGCGGCCTCGCCTGTCACAGCCTCCAGACGGCGCATGTTGGAGCCAATACCGCCCTCAGAGGTTATGATACAGAGTCCGATCTCACCTATGGCGGAAACATGGGTCCCACCGCACAGCTCCATGCTGAAGGGACCACCGTCCGCTTTAACCTCTACGACTCTCACGTCTGCACCGTATTTCTCATCGAAGAAGGCCAGAGCGCCCATGTTGATGGCCTCTTGATAAGAGGTCACCGTAGTCACAACCGGCCAGTTATGGCGCACGGCATCGTTTACCAGATGCTGCACTCTCTCCAGTTCTTCCCGGTCTACAGAGCCAAGGTGCGAGAAGTCGAACCTGAGCCTGTCCGGAGCCACCAGAGAGCCTGCCTGACGTACGTGGCCCCCCAACACCCTGCGCAGCGCAGCATGTAGCATGTGAGTCGCAGTATGGTTGCGCCGCACCGCCTCTCGCCGTTCAGAGTCCACCGAGGCTGTCACAGCCTCTCCGGTAGACAGACGGCCACTTTCAACTACACCTTTATGCACAATTATGTTACCAGCCCAGACGGTGTCAGTTATCCTCACCATGCCACTTGGGCCTACTATTTCTCCCACATCACCTACCTGACCACCTCTATCTCCGTAGAAGGGTGTCTGGTCCAACACCACTTCCACCTCCTGGCCAGCAGTTACCGCCTCAGCCATGCCATCTGGGGTAGCCAGAGCAATCACTACAGCTTGAGATGCTGTAGTCTCATAAGCCAGGAATTTTGTACTTGGAATGGACAGGTCATCGTAATCAAGAAAGCCGCCGCCTGCACCTGCTTTAGCCTTGTGCGCGGCCCTGGCCCGCTCTCGCTGAGCTTCCATTCTCTGGCCAAAACCTACCCAGTCTATGGAGAATCCCTCCTCCTGCGCTATCTCCTCTGTCAGCTCAGGCGGAAAGCCATAAGTATCATAAAGACGAAAGACGAAATCGCCAGTAATATTACCCTCAGGATCCGCATTAAGTGTATCTAATCTAGCATTGGCCAGGATTTCCTGAAGATGTAAAGATTCTTCAGGCGGCAAACCTTTACTTACCGCTTGTTCCAGAATGCCCATCCGTCTTAGATTGACATCAATCCACCCTTGTAGTATTGCCATTCCTGTATCCAGAGTTTCTCCAAACCGCTCTTCCTCCAATTCCAATGCTCTTAGTATATAATCCTGCCGTTGTACAAGCCCAGGATAGGCCTCCTGCATGCGCTCTATAACGGCAACAGCCACTCTACCGAGGAACGGGTCGTTAAGGCCAAGCTTACGGCCATAGCGTACCGCTCTTCGAAGAATGCGGCGCAGCACGTAGCCCCGTCCCTCGTTGCTGGGCAGGACGCCATCAGAGATCAGAAAAGTGCAGGCGCGAGCATGGTCGGCGATGACCCGGTGTGGGAAACCGCGCTCGTCAGGATAATATTTCTGGCCGCTTATCTCTTCGATTCTGCCGATAATTGGCCTTATAAGATCGGTATCAAAGTTGCTATTTACCCCCTGCACTACGGAGGTTATGCGCTCCAGTCCCATTCCGGTATCTATGCTGGGTTTAGGCAGCGGCGTAAGGCGTCCGTTCTCGTCAGAGTCATATTGCATGAACACCAGGTTCCAGATCTCGAGCCAGCGGTCGCAGTCGCACTTCCCTATGAAACACTCCGGAGCATCGCATTTATGCTCTTCACCACGGTCAAAGATAATCTCGCTGCACGGTCCGCAGGGGCCAGTATCACCCATAGACCAGAAGTTGTCCTTCTTGCCAAGTCGTACTATTCGCTCTTCAGGCACTCCGGCGATCCTCTCCCACAGGTCAACAGCCTCGCCATCCTCCTCATATACGGTGGGCCACAGACTCTCCGCGGGCAAATTTAGGGTGACAGTCAAGAACTCCCAGGCATAGCTGATAGCCTCTGGCTTAAAATAGTCCCCGAAGGAAAAGTTCCCCAGCATCTCAAAGAAAGTGTGGTGCCGCGCCGTGCGCCCCACGCTGTCGAGGTCGTTGTGCTTGCCTCCAGCCCGCACGCATTTCTGCGAGGAGGTGGCACGGGTATAAGGACGATTTTCTCTGCCCAGGAACGCGTCCTTGAACTGCACCATGCCGGCATTGGTAAACAACAACGTGGGGTCAGCCTGGGGGACTATAGAGGAGCTAGAGACTCTGGTATGGCCTCTTTCTTCAAAATATCTGAGGAATTTCTCTCTGATCTCATCGCCATTCATGCTTTTAAAACTATAGTCGTCCTCATACAAAAGTAGAGGCTTATTAAGCTGCTCTCAATCTGATTGTATGGCAAGGGCATAGGGGTGTCAACGAAGGGGGTAGTGTTATGTCTAATAGCCCTTTTCTCTGTCATAGACGTTCATCATTGGCTCGCCACTGAGGTAATGCAACAGATTTTCGCAGAACAAGGCCACACTCGAGTCTGTTGAATCTCCGGCTCCGGCGGACACGTGAGGGGTTATTATGACGTTGGGTAGCTCCCATAGCTCACTGGTCGGTGAAAGCGGCTCCGGCGCAAAAACATCCAGCGCGGCTCCCCTGATCCTCTTTTCTTTCAGGGCTGTGATTAGGGCATCCTGGTCTACTATCTCCCCCCTTGCGATGTTAATGAGGCTGGCAGTAGGCTTCATAGCCCTTAACTCTCGCTCTCCTATCATGCTTCTGGTCTCGCCTGTATGAGGCACGGCAATCACAACGAAATCGCTTTGGGACAGCATATTTAATAGCTCGGAGCTAGGAAATATCTCATCGACGCCATCAACGTCACGCTCTCTGCCGGAAGCAGAGCGCCTGGTAGCTATTACCCTCAGTCCAATACCTTTGGCGAGGCGAGCTACAGCACTGCCGATAGTCCCTAGACCTAGTATACCGATGGTCTGCACGGTAAGAAGCCTGGTCGGCACCCTACCACGGCCCCATACCTTATTTGACTGGTCGAGGAAACGCTGGTACATATTCCGGTTGAGTGTGAGCACCGCCCAGATGACGTGCTCGGCTATAGCCAGGCTTCCCAGCCCTCTTCCGGTAGTTATAACTACATCGCGGTCCAAAAGGCCGCTAGGCACAAACTGGTCTACTCCAGTAGATAGTGCTTGGACCCACTTCAAGCGCGGTGATTTGTCCGGGCTAAATCGGGACAGAATGTTAGGAAAAGGCAAAGCCGGAGCAAAGACCACCTCGGCTCCGGCAAACATATTATCTATATCCTCAGATATCCTGGCCAGATCTGATGCCGAGTTGGGAGAACGCTCCCTAAGCATATAAGATTCACTAGCTAGTAGCTCTCCTGCATAGGCGAGAGCCACCCTAGGACTAAGGTTTCTGACTTTAACCACCAGATCAGAAGGCAGCACCTGGGCAATTACTACCGCGACCTCGTCTTTAGACTCCATCATGCGCTGTCAGCCTTTCTGATAGATGCTCATATACCAACACGGCGATTATAGCGCCAATTAATGGCCGCATCCAGTATATTAGGAAAAGGAGACGCCCGGGTAAAAATGCCCGAGCGTCGTGAAGTGCGAAAGAGGTCCGTTCCTCAGCTAGTTGCGACGGATCCCTGTACCATAGTCGTCTTCCCCTTGCCTGCGACTTCTTCGATTTCCTCAGCAAGTTGCCAGAAGGAGAGAGCGTTAGAGGGTCATAGTCCCAACATGACGTAGCGGGAACTGTTCCTCGGGCCACGTCTTCGTGTCGTCCAGAGGGTCCCAGTCGAGCTCGGGATGCTCGTCGTCGTTCATGATCTGGAGGAGAGAATCCCATTGGGGGTAGTCGCCGCGCTCGATCGCTTGATGAATGTCCATTGCGGCGTGGCCAAGGTCCTTGCCTTGCACGGCCTGGGCCTCTTCCCCTGTGAGAGCGGCAACTCCCAGTTGGGCCGCCAGTGGTATTTGACCAGAACGGTTTCGCTGGCCTGATTGACCATCCTGGAGGTGTTAACCCCAAAACCTTCCTGATCCTTTGCAGTCTGCAACTACCTAGGATTGGCAGACGCACAGGAGACGACCGTTACGAGCACCTCGCTGAGATCAGGCAAGGTCGAAGCGACCGAGATTCATCACCTTGTCCCACGCAGCGACGAAGTCACGCACGAACTTCTCGTTCGCGTCGTCACATGCGTAGACCTCCGAGAGGGCTCGGAGCTGGGAGTTGTAACCGAAGACGAGGTCGACGGTGGTGCCGGTCCGCTTACGCTCGCCCGTGGCGCGGTCGCGACCCTGGTGCACGTTCTCGGCTGAAGCCTTCCACTCCGTGCTCATGTCGAGCAGGTTCACGAAGAAGTCGTTGGTCAGCGTCTCGGGCCGGTCGGTGAAGACGCCGTGTTTGGATTGCCCGAAGTTAGCGTTCAGGGCCCGCATGCCGCCGATCAGGACCGTCATCTCGGGAGCGGTCAGCGTCAACAGGGTGGCCCGCTCCAGCAGCAGGGTCTCCGGCGACAAGATCTCTCCGGCTCGGAGGTAGTTGCGGAACCCGTCGAAGGTCGGCTCGAGCACTGCGAACGACTCCACGTCGGTCTGCTCCTGCGAGGCGTCCGTGCGCCCCGGCGCGAACGGAACCGTGATGTCGTGCCCGGCGTTCCTCGCCGCTTGCTCGACGGCAGCGCACCCGCCCAGGACGAACAGGTCAGCGAGCGAGACCCTTTTCCCGCCGGTCTGCGAGCTGTTGAATTCCGTCTGGATCCGCTCCAGCGTCTGCAGCGCCTTCCCCAGTTCGGCCGGGTTGTTCACTTCCCAATCCTTCTGCGGCGCGAGGCGGATGCGCGCCCCGTTGGCCCCGCCACGCTTGTCGGTGCCGCGGAAGCTGGCCGCCGACGCCCAGGCAGTGGAGACCAGCTGGGAGATGGACAGTCCCGATGCGAGGATCTTGCTCTTGAGGGCAGCGATATCCTGCTCCGCGATCAGTTCATGATCTACCTGGGGGACGGGGTCCTGCCACAGTTGCGGCTCCGGAACCCACGGGCCGAGGTAGCGCGAGACGGATCCCATGTCGCGGTGCAGCAGCTTGTACCACGCCTTGGCGAACGCTGCTGCCAACTGGTCCGGATTCTCGTGGAAGCGCTTCGCGATCGGCCCGTAGATCGGATCCATCTTCAGCGCGAGGTCCGTCGTCAGCATCATGGGAGCGTGCTTCTTCGACGGATCATGAGCATCCGGCACGGTGGCCACTGCTGATGAATTCCTGGGAGTCCACTGCTTCGCACCGGCGGGGCTCGTCGTCAGCTCCCAGTCGTACCTGAACAGGTTGTCCAAGAACCCGTTGTCCCACTTCGTCGGCTCGTTGGTCCATGCGCCCTCGAGCCCGCTGGTGATCGTGTCGGGGCCCTTGCCGCTGCCGAAGGTGGTCCTCCAGCCGAGGCCTTGCTCCTCGATGGGGGCAGCCTCGGGTTCGGGACCGACGTGCTCCGCACTGGCTGCACCATGGGTCTTGCCGAACGTGTGGCCGCCGACGATGAGCGCAAGGGTCTCCTCGTCATTCATCGCCATGCGGCGGAACGTTTGTCGAATGTACCTTGCCGCGAGGAGCGGGTCCGGGTTGCCGCCCGGCCCCTCCGGATTCACGTAGATCAGGCCCATGTGATCGGCGCCGAAAGGCCCATGGATTTCCCCCTCGCCGCCGTGGCGCTCGTCTCCAAGCCACGTGTCCTCGGGCCCCCAGAAGATCTCGTCGGGCTCCCAGACGTCGGGTCGCCCGAAGCCGAAGCCGAACGTCTTGAACCCCATTGATTCCATGGCAACGTTGCCGGCGTAGACCAACAGATCGGCCCAGGAGATCTTCCGGCCGTACTTCTGCTTGATCGGCCAGAGCAATCGGCGCGCCTTGTCGAGGTTCGCGTTGTCGGGCCAACTGTTGAGGGGGGCAAAGCGCTGCATGCCGCTGCCGCCACCGCCCCGGCCATCGGCGATGCGGTACGTGCCTGCGGCATGCCACGCCATCCGGATGAAGAGCGGCCCGTAATGGCCGAAGTCTGCCGGCCACCAGGCCTGCGAGTCTGTCATCACCGCCTCGATGTCCTTCTTCAGGGCATCGAGATCGAGGGACTTGAACTCGTCGGCGTAGTTGAACGCCTCGCCCATCGGATCACCTGCCGGGTGCTT
>ORMF012356531.1_pt1 | contig 61978 bp, 61 predicted proteins | sample 1779871 | NCBI WGS metagenome assembly ORMF01 (sample SAMEA104232316, study PRJEB22302) | groundwater metagenome | biome: forest; feature: aquifer; material: groundwater | place: USA | collected 2011-08-07 | depth 5.4 m | reverse complement strand
ATATGTTATTGCGAAAATTTCAGGCTTGAAGAAAAAGTGTTGAGAGTGTATTCCGATTGAGACTAAAGCAAGACACACACCCATTGCTATTTGTACAAATACTCCGATTAATGTGCAATAGATCATTGTTTTAGGATATTTGTTATAAATGTCTATAATTTCAGATGAACTGCTTACGAATCCTTTAGTTATTTTATCTCCTGTCTTCATTAATGAACTGAAAATTTTAAATTTTTCAAGCTTTTTATGCCACAGAATAAGACAGCCTGCACCGATTCCAATGATTGAAACTATGAAGATCAGCATTATGACTGACTGCATTACTCTATCCATGCTTCTAATCTCATTATAGCATATTAACGTCATTACTATCCCAATGGAAAATTGTCCAAACATTCCAAAAAATCTGTCCATGAAAACAGTTGATGTTGCTGCTAGTTTTTTCCCTTTTTCTGTTCTAGAAATAAGGAATCCTGTTCTCACTAAGTCCCCTCCCATAGCACCTCCTGGAATGACAAGCGAAAAAAATACTCCCTGCATTGTTAAAGATATAGCTTCCCAAAAAGTTACGTGTATTTTTTGAACTTTCAGAAGCCAATACCACCTGAATCCCTGTGCTATTTGAGTTGCAGCGTAAAGGAAAAATGCAAAAATAAGCCAAGTGAAATCCATGTTTATTACCACATGAATAAATTCTGTATAATGACTCATTATCAGCCATATAAAAATTCCTGCAGCTACTGCTATTTTTACAAATAACCAAAGCAGGGATTTTAATTTATGTGCGATTCCTGTTTGATTATTTTGTTTTTCATTCATTTGCGTTAATAACCTTGAGTTTGCAAAATTAATTTGTTATCAGTATAACTAGTTTTTTTATGAAATAGCAGAGTAATTTGCAAGAGAGTATTTTTTTTATTAAAAATTCCTTTTTATAGACGAACGTTGACATTTTTTGTTTTTAGATATTCTTTAACTTCTTTTATGGTATAAATTCCGAAGTGAAAAATGCTTGCTGCGAGTATTGCATCTGCATGTCCAAGTGATAAAACATCACTAATATGTTTAAGTGTGCCCGCACCTCCAGATGCTATAACAGGTACATTTACAGAATCGGAAATTTTTCTTGTAAGCTCTATATCGTAGCCATTTTTTGTTCCGTCACAATCCATACTTGTGAGTAGTATTTCTCCAGCACCCAAATTTACAGCATGTTTAGCCCATGCAATTGCATCTAGTTCTGTTTCTTTTCGACCTCCATGTGTAAATACTTTCCAGCTGTTGCCAAATTTTTTTGCATCAATTGCAATAACAATACACTGTTTTCCGAATTTATTTGAACCTTCTGATATTAGGTTTGGATTGGCTATTGCCGAACTGTTTATGGAAATTTTATCCGCACCTGCATTTAACATAGTTCTCATATCATTAACTGTTCTTATTCCACCTCCAACAGTTAATGGTATAAATACTTTTTCTGCTGTTTTTGATATTACATCCACCATAGATTCTCTTCCGTCACTTGTTGCTGTAATATCTAAAAAAACAAGTTCATCTGCTGATTGTCTATCATATTCAATAGCGGCTTCTACAGGATCGCCGGCATCGACAAGGTTGACAAAATTTGTACCTTTCACTACTCTTCCGTTCGTTACATCAAGACATGGAATAATTCTTTTAGCTAACATCTGTTTTGACGTTCTTCCTTGATTAAGTATAATTCAATTTTTATATCCGAATTTTCTAAGCATAGTATGTCTATCTTTTTTGTCATTATCATTTTCTATTCCTTTAGGTGAATATCCATCAATCACGCCGATAATTCCTCGTCCTTGTTCTGTTTCTGCTACAAGAATTTGTAATGGATTGGCAGTGGCACAAAATATTCTGCATACTTCCTGGCAGTTTTTTATTTGGTTGAGAATGTTTATGGGAAAGCAGTTTTTAATTATCAAATAAAAAGCATGTCCAGCAGCGATGTCAGAGGCAGATTTTATTGCTTCTTTAATTAATGTATGGTTATTTCCAGCATGCCTTATAAGGCAAGGTCCTGATGCTTCGGAAAAGGCAATTCCGTATTCTGCATTTGGTACATAACCAGACATGATTTCGCTAATATCCTCGACTGTTTTTATGAAATGTGATTGACCAACGATAATATTGCAATTTTCACTCCAATTTAGACTGACTGCGTGAATTTTTGTAACCATTTTTGTCTCACTTATTTTGATTTATTTGTCAAATTAATATTTTTAAAAGATCATTATAGATACTAGGTGAAGTGGCGATAAAGTCTTTACAACGGTAATCATGTGGAATATTTTCTTCAGTTTGAGTAAAGTTGCCCATCATTATTCCTGCTTCTGAAGCTATAATTCTTGCGGCTGCTATATCCCATATTTTGACTGTTTCATAATATCCGTCAACGCGGTTAGCTGCGACCCAGCATAAATCAATTGCTGCAGAGCCACACCTTCTCATTCCAGCACAATTTTGCATTATTTTCTTTAAATTTCCAAGTACGTAATCGAGCTGGTTTCTATCATAAGGAAACCCAGTTGCTATTACACTATTTTTAACTAAAATTGGCGTAATATTTGCAATTAAACGTTTTTTATTTAAGTAAGATCCTTCGCCTTTTATAGCTGTAAAGGTTTCGCCTAGGTTTGGGCAATGAACCACTCCGAGTTTAATTTCAGCATCTATTGCCATTCCTATAGAAACCCCAAAAATAGGGTGGTCGTGCGCAAAATTTACAGTCCCGTCGATAGGATCTATAATCCAGCTTATTCCCTTTATGGTTGGAGTGCAATGCGTAGCTGATTCTTCTGAGAAAATTTCGTCATTATAGAATTTTTTTTTGATTTCTTCTGAAATAAATCTGTCAGCTTTAAGGTCGGCAGAAGTGACAAGTTCGTTAAATTCTTTGTTTTCCAGTTTTAATGATTTTTCACGTTCGGATATTATTATTTTTCCTGCATCTATAGCAAGTTTCTCTGCAAAGATTAAGCGTTCTTTTAAATTTATACTATTCATATTTGCCATTTTTTTTATTGTATATAACACCAGTTAATTGTGCATGTGAAGCTTTAATTTTATCTATAAGTGTTTGATTATTTATGGATATATACCTGAAATGCATCCATACCAAAGCTTTGCCATAATATTCTAATTGATAGAAACAATTTCCAATTTTTCCTGTTACAAAAAGCGTTGAATTTTCAGGTATAGCTGAAAGGATCGTATTATTTTCATCTTTTAAGTTTGGATGTTCATGATATTTGTCTCCGAGATAAAAGCCAGCAAATCCAATTCTATTATTTGAAAAATATGAAGATATTTCATTAGTAGATTTAAATTTATTTGTTATCATTTCCTTATCTATTGTAAAAAAATTGGATATTTCTGTTGCGGTTGTTATCTTTTTTTCACCAGCAAATATAAAAATATCATAGTCTGCGCTGCTCCATGTCTGCGGAGAGATCACTATTCCGAAAGTCTTATTGTCGAGATATGTAAAATTGGGATTTGCGATTACAGTTAGTCCTTTTAATGAATTTTTAGGTATTGAACCGTTATGCTCAAAAAAGAATGTTTGAATTATTTCAGGTTCAGTAGGTTTTTTATCAACAGATGTGCATGATGTAAGAATGCATATGATTACAAAAATAAATAGAATATTAAGAAATTTCATGATTAGTTATGTAAATTTACCTATTTTATATCCATTATCATAAAAAGCTTATCTGTGAAGCCTATTGCTTCATAAATTGGTTTTCCTGCTTTACTTGCGACAAGGAGAGTTTTTTTAATTTCATTTTTTTTGCAGAAATCGCAAATTTCATTCATAATAAGCGTAGATAGTTTGTTGCCCCTATGATTTTTATCTGTGTAAATGCTGTGAATATAGCCTCCAATAGTTGAATCTGGAATTTCGGGAGTAGGGGCAAAGGAGTAGATAGACAGCTGTCCGCTTGAAATAGGATTTTCGTTTAAGCCTTCAGCTATCCAGCCATGACAAAGGCTTTTGGGCATTTCAGTTATAATTTTATTTTTTAAAGTAGCTACCATTTTTTTAAAAATTTCATCACCAATGCTTTTATTCTCTTTTTCCCACATTTCTTTAAACATTAAAGCATGATGTAGTGAAAGTAGCTCTGCATCTTTTATTTCTGCTTTTCTGATATGGTATTTTTGCATAATTTTAGGCTTTATTAGTGTAGATATTATTTATCGTTAATAATTGTAATTTTATCGGTTATTGTGGGTTTTATATCAGGATGAGTTTTTGAATAATCAATGCACGAAGCATTTACTTCTTTTTTCAAACTTTTTCCATAAAGTATGTTTTGTTTCAAATATTGTTCTGTTTCTGGGAGGGTTAAAGAAAATCCTGAAAAAGATTCAGCTTCTACTTTTCCATCTCTAAGATCTATGCCAGTGACACGTCCTCCGATTTTATTGTCTGAACTTATGAAATATGTGTCAGCTGTGCAATTTGTTATTTCTCCTGCAATTTGAGGGTATAAAAACATAATTATTGTGCCGTTAATATTTTTTACCAAGTCTTTTCGCATATGAAATCCATTCCACACTATTATGTTTTCGTACGGAGGCTTTGATCTTTCAGTGTTAGTCATTTCCACAGCATTGAATTCACCAGTTATTTTTACCGCATAGAATAGATTTTTTGATGGCAATTTTGAATATATATTTGTAACTAAGTTATCGCATCCTTCTTCAATTTGTTTTTCATTGACACCAATATTCGAAAGGTTGAAGGAAATTGTCGGATGAAAATCAGTGTAGGTTAGATTTGCTACAGTTTCATCTGTTTTTATCTTTTCTAAAATTCCGAGTGAATTTGCAAGGTAAAAATTTCCATTTAATCCCATAATGAATCCTAAACCACTTATTTCGCCTGCGGCTAATGTTGATTTTGTGGGAGTTATTTGGGATATTTGTATTCCTGAATCTAATAGTTTGTTCCAAAGCGCATTATTAGTGCTTATGAGATTGAGTTTTGCTGCTGAAAGCGGCAGACAGATTGCCGCTAATGTTACATACAAGAAAGCTTTAAGTGCAACAATTTTTTTTAGGTTTCCCTTCATTATTTGCATCCTCGCTAACGTTAGATAAATTGTTTGTTAAAGATGTAATTGTATACAAAGTAAAATATAACTTAGTTTTTGTCTTTATAAAATCAAATTGGATAATGTGCTAAATTCGTATTTATGAAGAATGAGATTCGTAAAATAATACACATTGATATGGATGCTTTTTTTGCTTCTGTTGAACAAGTTGTTAACCCCAAATTAAAGGGAAAGCCTTTGGTTGTAGGTGGAATGCCTGACTCTAGAGGAGTTGTCTGCACATGTTCATATGAGGCAAGAAAGTTCGGAATACATTCAGCAATGCCTTCGTATCATGCGTATAAATTGTGCCCGAAAGCTATTTTTATATATCCTAATATTGAACTGTATAAGCGTTTTTCAGATGTTGTAATGGGAATTTTTAGGAGATACAGCAATTTTGTAGAGCCTCTTTCAATAGACGAGGCATATTTAGATGTAACAGAAAACAGTTACCGCATACCTTCAGCTACCATAATAGCAGGTATGATTAAAAAAGATATCTTTGCAGCTACTGGTCTTACAGCTTCTGCAGGAGTCTCATATAATAAATTTTTAGCAAAAGTTGCTACAGATATTAATAAACCTAACGGTTTGACTGTTATAGAACCATCTGATGCTCAAAAATTTATTGACAAGCTTCCTGTAGGTAAATTTTATGGAGTAGGGAAGGTAACTGAACTAAAAATGAAAAAACTTGGTGTTAGTACTGGAGCTGATTTGAAACAATTTGATCTCTCAAAAATGATTAAGCTTTTTGGTAAAAACGGTGAATTCTTTTACAATATTTGCAGAGGAGTGGATCGAAGACCTGTTGAGATTATTTATGAAAGAAAATCTTATGGGAGGGAGTTGACTTTAGAACGAGACGTTAAAACAAAGAATGAAGTGGAATTTGTTTTTAAAGAGCTTATAGATGAACTTTCTCCCTTGCTTCATGAAAAACAGATTGAATGGAGAACATTAACGTTAAAAGTCAAGTTCAATGATTTCAGTACATTAACAAGAAACTCTACTTCACAAAATTTCATATCCGTGGAAAAACATGAAATGCTGAGGCAGGCTCTTTTACTTTTAGATAAAATTAATTTCTCAAAACCTATAAGACTTATAGGGCTATCTGTTTCAAATATAAAAAATGAAGATATTCCGTTTATCCAGCCTTATTTACCAAATTTTGAAAAAATAAGAGGATATTAGTGATTATCTGAAAAACCATTTAAAGCATAATAATTCATTAAAAATCATCGTTTTGCTTACAATAATAAATTTTAATAAAAATTGAAATTCTGTAAAAAAAAGATAAATTTTATCTTTAAATTATCGAAATTTAATAACCTAATTATGATTAAATATTTATCTAAGGAGAAAAAATGGAAACAAATCAGCTGGTAGAAAAGCCTAAAAAAGTAAAAAACGGTGTTAAATTTTTATATTATGGATTATTGATTTACGTCATAAGTGGATGTTATTCATTTATTTTTAATCTAAATAATTATTACAGTCTTTCAATAAATAACACTTATAAAATGTCTTTTCATGCGTTTTCATTAGAGTTTGTTATAGTTCGCGTTATTATGTTTCTAATATTCCTTTATATTATATATAAGATTTCAAAAGGAAGTGGGACATCGAGAAACGTCCTACTAGTATTGTTTATATTATTTGTACTTGACGGCTTGTGGATTTCTTTAGGACTTCATGGGTTGGGAATAATACCGCATATTTTGGGATACGTATTTCTTATTTTATTCATTATTGGTTTTGTTTTTTTATATTCTTCACCTTCAAGAAAATGGTTTCATGAAAAGAAGAAGGAATCAATGACAAATAAGCTTAAAACAATGTAATTTTCAGTAGCATATATAAGCTATTCTAAATTATTTGAATAGCTTTAACTTTAGAATTATACCAGCGTTTGTTTGATGCATTTTTGAAACTGAGATGAAGTTAAGAGTTGTTTTTGATGTGCCGAGTATTGGTTTTTTTAATGATTGAATGAAATTAAGAGCGCTTAGGTCTATTACGGCTGCTCGGTAGTTGCGTTTGAATGTTATAAAATCTGGCGCTGCTTCAAGAAGTATTTTCTTTCTTGTGATTCCTGAGATTAGACCTATGAGAAGTGTCGTAATTATCTTGCTTACAAGGCTGTTGCCTGTTATAGAGTGTCTGTCTATTATGAGTTTAATACATTGTTGTTGGTTATTTATTTTGCCACTGTGGATTCTAAATTTAATTTCTGCTTTCGCTTCAACCTTGAACTTTTTTATGTTAAAGCCCATGGCTATATATTCAGTGGAACATGTTACGTAATCTAAATAAATTTCTTTTTCATTCTCGAGTGCTTCGGAAATATGTTTGAATATGAATCCTTTTGATATGAGAATTTCACCGTGAAAAATTTTAGAGAGAAAATCTTCATGCAGGTTGTCCTGTAATATATGTTTAGCTGTCTCTGAATGGATGAGTTCGGAGGCTTCCATTCCAATTTTTTTTACAATATCCTTGAGCCTCATTTTTTTTGAACCAGCAAATATTTTTAATTTTATGCTTAATGCAGCTTTTCTATAATGTTAGCATAGAAAATCTATAAATGCTATATTTGTAAAAATTGCTTGTTTTGAATGAATGATATAGTAAATTATTCACCTATATTTTATACCCGTAACAAATTGGTTTGAAAAGCCAGAAATATAGTTGAATCTATTTGAAGACTGATTAATCAATTTTTAAGATAGTTTTGCTATATCATAAGTTTAAGGAGTTAACCCTCGACAATGACAGATACTACCATTCCAAAAGAAGAAATCAGTCGCACTGATATTCCAGTAAATATTGAAGATATAATGCATACAGCTTATCTTCAGTATTCGTTAAGCGTAAATATTGGACGTGCAATCCCCGATGTAAGAGATGGACTTAAAACAGGTAATAGGCGCATACTTTTTGCGATGAGACAGCTTGGTCTATCAAAATCACACTCATATACAAAGAGTGCTAAAGTTGTTGGGGAAGTGATAGGTAATTACCATCCTCACGGAGATTCATCTGTTTACGATACGCTTGTAAGGATGGCGCAAGATTTTTCAATGAGAAATCCTCTTATTGACGGGCAGGGTAATTTTGGCAGTATAGACGGAGATCCAGCTGCTGCGTACAGATATACTGAGTGTAGAATGGAGCGTCTTGCGGAAGAATTGCTTGCTGATATAGATAAGAATACCGTAAGCATGATTCCTACGTTTGATGAATCTACAAATGAACCAGAAGTGCTTCCTGCAGGCTTTCCAAACCTTCTCGTTAACGGTGCTACAGGTATTGGCGTGGGGATGGCAACAAGTATTCCGCCTCATAACTTAGTGGAAGTTATAGACGCAACTGTAGCTCTTTTAGATAATCCGCTTTTAACCATAAGCGAGATGATGAAATTTATTAAAGGGCCTGACTTTCCAACTGGAGCTTCAATTCGCGGAGTTTCTGAAATTAACAAGCTTTATCATACTGGAAAAGGCGTAATAAAGATCCGCTCTAAGGCTGAAATAGTTGAAGAAGATGGCAAGGAAAAAATAATCGTTACAGAAATACCATATGCTGTTAATAAAGAAAATATGGTTAAAAAAATTGCTGACCTTGTCAAAGATAAAAAAATTGTCGGCATTGGAGCATTAAGAGATGAAACCAGCCGAAGAGCAGGCATAAGAATTGTGATGGAAATAAAGCGCAATGCTATGGCTTCTGTTGTATTGAATCAGCTTTATGCACATTCTCAACTTGAAACTACATTTCCATGCACGCTTTTAGTCGTGGATAAAAATAGACCTAAGATAATGAATTTAAAGCAGATACTTCAAGCTTACATAGATCATAGGCTTGAAGTTGTTACCAAACGCATTCAGTTTGAATTGGCAAAGGCTGAGGCAAGAGCTCATATACTGGAAGGTTTGCTTATTGCAGTACGCCATATTGATGAAGTCGTCAAAATTATACGTGAGTCACGTGATAAACAAACGGCTGCTATTGCACTTCAGGAGCGTTTTAGCCTTAGTAAAATTCAGTCAACCGCAATTCTTGAAATGCGATTACATCAGTTAACAGGGCTTGCGATAGAAGACATTGAAGCTGAATATAATGAACTTTTAAAGCATATTACATATTTGAAATCATTGCTCGCAAGCAGACAATTAAGATTGAATGTTATTAAGGAAGAACTTATTGCTGTTCGCGATAAATAAGGTGATCCTAGAAGAACAACAATAGAACACGCAGATGAGGATTTATGTATTGCTGACCTTATTGAAAGACATTCATGCATTGTTTCAGTTTCCAAAACAGGCTACATCCAACGTGTCCACACTGATACCTTTAAAACTCAGCACAGAGGCGGAAAAGGTGTAAAAGGAATGGAAACTCGTGATGAAGATCACATTGCACACCTTTTTACTGCAGACAGTCATGACCTTATATTTTTCTTTACAGATAAAGGTAGTATGTACTGGTTAAAAGTATATGAAATACCTGAAGGCAGCAGAACAAGCTCTGGCAAGGCTATTATAAATTTGATAAACGTTGAGCCAGGTGAGCGAGTAAAAACAATGCTTACTGTACCTCATGAAGATGTTGAAAAAGAAGGTTTTTATGTAGTAATGGCTACAAAAAATGGTTATATAAAGAAAACTGAGCTTTTGGCTTTTAAAAACTTAAGGAAAACTGGCATTCGTGCGATATCTATTGATGAGGATGATGATCTTGTATCCGCGCAAATTACTGATGGTACATATGAGATACTAATGAGTACAGCTAAGGGTCTAGCATGCAGATTTTTAGAAACTGGAGTAAGGGCTATGGGAAGAACTGCCAGAGGCGTTACTGGTATTAGATTTAAACTTGAAGGTGATTATCTTGTGAGCATGTTGGCGGTTAAATCTTTAATGGATGTTGAACCTTTAGATCCAGCATCAATTCTAGATGAAGACAAAGAGATTGAAATAATTGAAACAGAAGTTGAACCAGAAATTGATTCAGAAGAAAATGGCGAAGATGAAATACTGGAAAATGCTCATCAAATTTTAGTTATTACTGATGGTGGAATGGGTAAGAGAAGTTATGTTGAGACCTATAGAATGACAAGACGCGGCGCTCGTGGTGTTACCAGCATAAAGCTTAAGGAAGGTGAACAAGTTATTTCTGCGATAAATATTGAACGTGGTGATGATATTGTTCTTACTACTAGAGGCGGTCAAACCGTTAGAATTCCTACAGATGAAATACGCACAATCGGGAGAGCTAGCAAAGGTGTTAGAATTATGAATCTTAAAGACAAAGATGACTCTATCGTAAGTGTAGCTAAAATCATGTTTGTAGACGGTTCTGATGAAAATATTATTGATGATTCATCTTTAGAAGAAAATTCTGCAAATGATGTTGCAGAAAATTCTGACGAGATAAAGCCTGAAATCAATGAATAAAAAGAATCGAAAAATTTGATGGTTGTGGTTCATTCGAACATTAATGTGAATAATGCATATTTTGATTGAAAATTGGCAGACATTTACAGTACTTTTTGTTTTGGTTTTGTTTTCTGCTTTTTTTTCGAGTATAGAGACTGCATTTTTCACTTTAAATCCACAGCAAATTTTAAAATTTTCTAATAATTCATCGCGCAGTTCAATGATTGTTACTTCGTTATTAAGGAATCAATCAGCCTTGCTTGTAGCCAGTCTCTTTGGAAATCTTACTGTTAATATTCTGTTTTTTTCTATTTCAATAGCAACTGCATTGAATATACAAAAGGGGATGAGCGGAACAGGACAATTTTTAACAGGTATCTTGTCACTTGTTATCATAATTCTTTTTGGTGAAATACTGCCTAAAGCCTTTGGAATGAATAATCCAGTTTTAATGGTGCGTTTTGGCGCTTATCCAATATATTTTTGGGTCAAAATTTCGACGCCATTTAGATACATTATCAGCTTAATTTCGAGTTTTTTTATTAATAGTAAAAATGGCAAGGAATCTAAGTTATCTATAGATGAGATGAAGATGCTTCTTAATCTCAGCAAAAATTCAGGAAAAATATCAAAAGATACTGCAGACATTATTGAAGATATCCTTTTATTATCTACAGTCCGAATAAATAAATTGCTTTTGCCGAGGGGGGAAATTGTCTCATCACCTGAAACTAGTTCAATTGATAAAGCCATTAGGGTGGCGATGCATCATAGAATACATTATCTTACAATTACACCTAAAAATAATCCTGACCTTCCTTTAGGCTACATAGATATTAAACGTGTTTTTTCTAATGAAAATCAGAAAGAGCCTCTTTCTAAATTTATAACACCTGCTGTTTTTGTCCCTGAAACTAAAAATGCTGGTCAACTTTTGAATGAAATGCTTACTAATAATTTAAAAGTTGTTTATGCTGTTGATGAATTTGGTGGAGTTGTAGGCATGCTGACTGTTAATATCGTTTTAAAAGAATTAATTGGGAGTTTTTTCTTTAAAAATGGTATTGGTAAGCTTCTTAAAGTAAAAAAAATTGCAAAAAATATGTACATACTGAATGGTGCCTTTCCATTATCTGCTTGGAATGATAATTTTGATAAACCGCTGGAAATAGACATTCAAAAAGGGGTCAGTTCTATAGGAGGATTAATTACTTCATATTCTAAACAAATTCCTAGCGTAGGCGACGTTGTAGATATTGGTAAATTCCATTTTAAAGTTGACAAAATGAGTGGTCAAAAAATTGAGTTGCTTACTTTAACTGTTAATAATTGCCTGGTGAATAAATGTTAGTAATTATCTGTATAATTATAGGAATTTTTCTGTCGGCTATGTTTAGCGGCCTAGAAACTGGAAGTTATGTAGTTAATAGAATAAATTTGAGAAACAAAGTCGAAAAGAATATTTTTTCTGCCGTTTCTCTTAATAAAAATTTATCAGATTCAGGGATATTTCTTTTTACTGTTCTTATAGGCAATAATCTTATTTTGTATTTATTATCGCTTTTAATGACAAATTATTACATATCGAGTGGTGTTGGCGGTAGTGGATTAACTTTTTTATTAAATATTTTCCCTTGGTCTGCAGAAGTAGCTGCAACTTTGACGCTTATTCTCCCTATATTCATTTTTGGGGAAGTTTTACCTAAAAATATTTTTATGACAAAAGCAGATATTTTAATGTATAAAACTGTCAAATTTCAGTCTGCGTTTATTTTTTTATTTAAACCGTTGACTTGTTTGTTAAAAAAAATATCACTTTTTATAAATAGACAGAATGATAATGATTCTTTTTATGATTTTGCCAATTTGACTTCTCAAAAAGTTAGTTTGATTTTTTCAGAATGCATTAAATATGGAATTATAACGCCAAAACAGAATGTGATGATAGAAAAATCATTTGCTTTAGAGACAGTTTTTGTTTCTAAGATAATGATTCCTCTAAATTCTCTTTCAGGAGTTTACGAAGATGATACACCAAAGGTTATAGAAAATAAGATTAGAGCCTCACCTCATAGAACTATTCCTGTTTTTAGAAAAAACGAAAAATCTGCAATTATTGGATGTGCTGATTTTTTTGATATTTTAAATGCGCTTCGTCATAAAACTTTTAGCATTGAAAATTGTGTACAGAAACAGCCTAAAATTAAGCATACAAGTTCTCTTTATAGTGCATATATGCTTATGCATAAAGAAAAAAAAGTTAATGCTATCGTAATAAAAAAAAATAGAGCGGTTGGTATTATTTGGTTGAGAGATATTGTAAAGTATCTTTCAGATGATTTTATTACTTAAATGATTAGATTTTAAGGTCAATGGTATTTTTATCTGCCGTTTTTTCTATAAGTCATATAACCTATTATTCAGGAGATGATTATGAATTTCTATGTGAATAACATTGAATTGTTTAAAGATCCTATGCTTACGCCATACATTCCAGCTATAGAAAGACGACATGAAAGATTTATTGAAACAGAAAAACGTTTAACTCAGAGTAAGTTTTCACTTAAAGAGTTTGCCAATGCACATGAGTATTTCGGACTGCATAAAGCTGAATGTGGATGGATTGTAAGAGAGTGGGCGCCAAATGCTTCACAAATTTTTATGATTGGTGATTTTTCTAATTGGAAAGAGTTACCTGAATATGAATTAAAAAAAATTAATGTGCAGACTGGTGTTTGGGAGCTCTACCTTTCTGCTGATAAGCTTAAGCATGAACAGCTTTATAAATTTATGATTAAATGGGATGGCGGTTGCGGCGAAAGAATTCCTGCTTATGTGCGGCGTGTTGTTCAGGATGGACGAACTAAACAGTTTGCCGCACAGGTATGGGAGCCACAAAATAAATATATCTGGAAGCTTCCTGATTTTTCACTTAAACTTGATGCCCCTTTGGTTTATGAATCTCATGTTGGAATGGCTTCAGAAGAAGAAAAAGTAGGTTCATATTTGGAATTTAAAGATAAGATTATTCCAAGAATAAAATCTTTGGGTTATAACACTGTGCAGCTTATGGCAGTAATGGAGCATCCGTATTATGGAAGTTTCGGTTATCATGTGTCAAGTTTTTTTGCGGCTTCGTCAAGGTTTGGAACACCTGAAGAGTTAAAGGAACTTGTTGACTATGCTCATGGAGAAGGACTTGCTGTCATAATGGATATTGTGCACTCACATTCTGTTAAAAATGATAATGAAGGATTATCCAGATTTGATGGCACTGTTTATCAGTATTTTCACGGCGGATCTAGAGGAGAACATATTGCATGGGATTCAAGGTGTTTTGATTATGGAAAAACAGAGGTTTTGCATTTTCTCCTTTCAAACTGTAGATTTTGGCTTGACGAATATAAAATAGACGGTTTCAGATTCGATGGTATTACAAGTATGATGTTTCATGATCATGGATTAGGAACTGATTTTGGTAATTATGAACATTATTTTGATAATTCTGTAGACGAAAATGCTGTTACTTATCTAGCACTTGCCAATAAAGTTATTCACCAGGTTAATCCCAATGCTATTACAATTGCAGAGGATGTCAGCGGTATGCCTGGGTTGGGTGCGCCTATTGATATGTATGGAGTTGGTTTTGACTATAGACTTTCGCTTGGTATTCCTGATTTTTGGTTCAAACACATGAAAAAAGTTTCAGATGATTTTTGGAATGTTGATAACATGTTTTATGAGCTGGTAAACCACAGAAAAGAAGAAAAAACAATAAATTATGTGGAATGCCATGATCAGGCAATTGTAGGTAGTAAAACAATGGCCTTCGAGCTTATGGATGCTGGCATGTATACGAGCATGGATGCTCTTAATGCTGACATGGCAATTGCAAGAGGCATGGCTCTGCATAAAATGATACGTCTTGCAACTATTTCGACTGCATGTGGAGGATATCTCAATTTTATGGGGAATGAATTTGGGCATCCAGAATGGATTGATTTTCCACGAGAAGGTAATAATTGGTCCTATAAATATGCCAGAAGGCAATGGAATCTTGTAGATAATCCTTTTTTAAAATATAAATTTTTAAATAATTTTGATAAAGCGATGATAAATTTAGTTGTTGGACACGGCGTGATAAATTCGCCTGTACACCATCTTTATTCTCATTGTGATGATAAAATTTTGGCTTATGAACGCCATTTTGTGATTTTTATTTTTAATTTTCATCCTACTAAATCTTTTACAGATTATTTTCTTCCGTTGACTGAAAATAAGTATGAACTTTTATTTTCTACAGATGATGAGGTTTTTGGAGGGCATTGCAGAATTAAACCTGAACAGATTTTTGAATCTTCAATGCATAAACAGGGAAGGGGAATTTTGATTTATCTGCCATCTCGTTCTGCCATAGTTCTCAAAGTAAAATTCTAAATTTGAGGCTATAATGGAAGATAAAGTTTGGAGTATAAGTGAAGTTAATAATGCTGTGAAACAGGTTATTGAAGGAGCGCTTTCGACATTTTGGATTGAAGGTGAAATAGGGACACTTACAGTGCACAGATCTGGGCATGTATATATGGTGTTAAAAGATTCTGTTTCTCAAATCAAGGCTGTTTATTGGAAAGGTTCACAGATTGTTAATTCATTAAAAATAGAAACAGGAGTAAAGGTAGAGGCTTTTGGTCAGGTAACAGTTTACGAACCAAGAGGTGAATATCAATTTAGCATAAAGTCGTTAAGGCTTATAGGAATAGGTACTCTTCAACAAAAATTTGATGAGATTAAGCTCAAGCTTTTTAGAGAGGGTCTTTTTGGTCAAGAAAGAAAAAAAAATATTCCGCTTTTGCCTAGAAAAATTGGGGTAATTACTTCGCCTTCAGGCGCCGCTATTCAGGATTTTTTGAATATAATAAACAGGCGTTTCCCTAATGTGAATATAAAAATATATCCTGCAGCAGTTCAAGGTGCAGGAGCAGAAAAACAGGTAATTAAAGGATTGAAATTTTTTAATGCCTGCAAAGATAAGGTAGATGTAATTGTTCTTACAAGAGGTGGAGGTTCTATGGAAGACCTGTGGCCATTTAACGATGAAACCCTTGCAAGAGAAATTGCTGCAAGCAAAATTCCAACTATAAGTGCAATAGGACATGAAATTGATTTTACAATTTGTGATTTTGTGGCTGACTTGAGGGTGCCTACTCCTTCTGCTGCAGCTGAACTTGTTATTGGCAAACAAGATGAATTATCGAATTTTATTTCCGCAACAATGAATCGTATGCATAAAAGCATGCTCCTTCATCTTGAACAGAAAAAACGTCGTATTGATAGGTGTCTTAATTCGTTTGTTTTTAAAGAACCAAAGAGGATTGTTTTTGACAGACAACAAAAAATAGACGAACTATTGACTAGGATGAAACATGCAGCATTTATTTATAGAGAACAAAAAGATTTCAAGGTTAAAAATTTAATTTCAAAACTTGCAGTTATCAGTCCTTCGGCTGTTTTAGGGCGAGGCTATTCAATTCTTACCGATAAGGCTTCAGGCGATATCATAACCTCAGATAAATATTTTAGTGGAACAAAAATTGAAGCCATATTAAGTAAGGGGAAATTAAACCTTACAGTAGATTAATCCTCTATTTAACACTTCTTTTCTTTGCTACATCTATTGCCCATTTCTTGATATTAGAGTAAACCGTATTAATTTAATTACCATGTTGTGTATTAAAAACTCTATATAAAGGAGACTATGAAATGAAAAAGATAGAAGATTGGTTTGGTAAACAGAATGAAGTTTTGATTGCTACAGATCATGGTGGCGTTCAAATGAAAAACTTTCTTTCAAAAAAACTTTCTGAAGAAGGAATAAAACTTAAAGATTTAGGTCCATATTCTGTTGATTCTACTGATGATTATCCGGATTATTGTTCGAAGCTTGCAAATATGATATCAAAAGGTACTGCTGATTTGGGCATTCTTATTTGCCGTAGCGGCATTGGCATGAGTATTAATGCAAATAGATTTCATTATGTGAGAGCTGCTTTGGTTTTTGATGAAGCACAGGCAAAAATAAGCAGACAGCACAATTGTGCCAACGTCCTAGTTTTACCTGCTGATTACATAAACGTTGAAAAGGCAATTAATATTGTAAAAATATGGCTTTCTACACCTTTTTCAGGTGACGAAAGACACTTAAGACGCCTTGAAAAAATAGAAGAAAATTCTTATGATGAAATAGCTACAATAAGAACAAGCGACCCACATATGGCATCTCTTCTTGATGAAGAGCTGGAAAGACAGGAAGAAGGACTTGAACTTATAGCTTCTGAAAATTTTGCAAGTACAGCTGTTCAGGCTGCACAAGGCAGTATTTTGACAAATAAATATGCTGAAGGTTATCCTGCAAAACGTTATTATAGCGGCTGTCAGATTGTTGATAAAATAGAATCCTTGGCTATAGATCGTGCATGCCGACTTTTTGGAGCAGAGGCAGCAAATGTTCAGCCACATTCAGGAAGTCAAGCAAATATGGCTGCATATTTTGCACTTATTAAGCCTGGAGATACAGTCCTCGCAATGGATTTGGCTCACGGTGGACATTTAACACATGGTCATCCGCTTAACTTTAGCGGCCAAATGTACAAAATCGTACCTTATGGAGTTTCAAGAGAAACTGAAAGAATTGACTATGATGAAATGGAAAGGCTTGCTTTAGAGAATAAACCACATCTTATTGTTGCTGGTGCAAGTGCTTACCCTAGGGTATTGGATTTTAAACGAATTCGCGAAATAGCTGATAAAGTTGGTGCAAAAGTAATGGTAGATATGGCACATATTGCTGGTTTAGTTGCAGCAGGAATTCATCCAAGTCCAATTCCTTATTCAGATGTTGTTACTTCAACAACTCATAAATCACTTCGCGGTCCTAGAGGCGGCTTGATTTTATGCAAAGAAGAATACATCAAGGCTATTAATTCATCGGTTTTCCCTGGAATTCAAGGTGGTCCTCTCATGCATATTATCGCAGCTAAGGCTGTATGTTTCCATGAAGCTTTATCAGATAGCTTTAAGGTATATCAACAGCAAATAGTAAAAAATGCATCGAGATTGGCAAAAGAATTGACTGTTTTAGGCTATAGAATAGTTTCAGGCGGCACCGATAATCATCTCATGCTGGTAGATTTGAGACCAAAGAATATTACAGGAAAAGAAGCTGGAATCGTCTTGGAAAAAGCAGGAATTACTGTTAATAAAAATATGATTCCTTTTGATCCAGCAAAGCCGTTTATCACAAGCGGTATTAGAATTGGAACTCCTGCTGTTACTGCAAGAGGTTTAAAAGAAGGCGATATGGTTGTAATTGCTAAATTGATTGACAAAGCAGTGATAAATCATGATAATGACGCAGAGCTTGCAAATGTTGCCAAAGAAGTTAAAGAGTTAATAGACGCTCATCCAATGCCTGGCTTCTAAAATCATTATACCTAAGGTATTCCAAAAATTGGTTAATTTACGATAAAGCAGCTTCAGATTTGATGTTAGTTTTTCTAAAACCAATTAGTTATGAGTATATATATAAAATTTTAAGGTTTTAATATAACTTAAAATGTGGCTGTTTCTTTTGAATCAGCCATGTTTTTATTAGATTGGCTATATGAAAAACTTTTAAATAATCTATGCAATTTAAGGATATATGATGCATTATGAATGATCGTTGGGTTTTATCCTGCAAATATCTTATTTTTGATTTGGACGGCACTCTTGTAGATTCAGGAGATGTTGTTGAGAAAGTGTGGAAGATTTTTTCTGATAGATTTGGTTTTGATTTTGAGAAAGATGTGCTTCCTATATGCCATGGAAGGCCTGCAAAATATCCATTGATGGAATTAATGCCGACTATTACTCAAAAAGAAATTGATGATGTGGAGAAAGAATTTGGTGAAATGGAAATTAACATGATTGATGGCCTTTTACCCATCAAAGGTGCTCGTGAATTTTTAACATCCATACCTTGTGACAGGTGGGCTATAGCCACATCATGTTCTAAAAAATTAGCTTTGGCGAGGCTTAAAGGTGCAGGTTTGCCAGTTCCTAAAATATTGGTTACTGCCGAAATGGTAGAAAAAGCTAAGCCATTTCCTGACCCATTTCTTAAGGCTGCTGAATTGCTTGAAGTTTCGCCTTCAGATTGCGTTGTTTTTGAAGATTCTCCTGCTGGTATTTCAGCTGGAAAGAGTGCAGGGGCTGTCGTTATTGGAATTAATATGACGGATACTGCGAAGAAGATATCCTTTCCTGATTTTTCAATAAATAATATGGGCGAAGTGCGAATTGAAACGGCTGGCGGAAAATTAAAAATATCTAAAATAAGGTGATCAGTATATGTTGTATGCGATGAAGAAATTTAAATTTTTGATACTTGGAATATTTATTTTGCTTCTTTCTTCATGCTGTACGTATTGTGCAAAAAAAACGATAAATTTGACTGAATCAGATTCAGGAAAATCTATAATTTTAGTTCCTGGGAATAGGCTGGAAGTTGCTTTAAAAGGGAATTATACCACAGGTTACACATGGAATATAATATCCTATGATAAAGCTATTTTGAAATTATCCTCTGACTCAAAATATGTCGCTGAGCAAACTCAATTGATAGGAGCAGGAGGTATTCAGTATTATTATTTTGATGTTGTAGGCAAAGGAAAAGCTGAGATTATTATTGATTATTCAAGAGGTTGGGAAAAAGAATCATTGCCTGTGAAGTCATTTATTTTAACTTTGGATTCAAAGTAGGTGAATTATGACTGTTGATGATCTTTTAATAGAATCGGTAGTTAATTCAATACCTCAATGGTATTTTGCTGAGTGTGGTCCATACGAGTACAAGTTAAAATGCGGAACGACAGTTAAACAGTTTTATTCGATAGTACCTCCTTCAGAGAGGCTTCTTGAGTACCTAAAATATGCCAATTTAATGCTTTCAAAGTGGAAAGAAATACTAAATACGTCTGCCCTTCCTGTTCATTATGAATTTGTGCAAGGAGTACTTGCGTTAAAGTGGCTTTCTACTTTTAATAAAAGGATTCATTGGAGCAAACTTTTAATGTTTTTAAGAGAGGCTGGAAACAGAAGTTTTGAAAATAGACCTATTAATATAAACCTTATTATTTCACAAGGTATAGGAAAAGAAAGTTTAACTAATCCTATTTTTCGAAAATATCTTGATGCTCTTTCAAGAAGCAATCATATATTTTTTCGTGTTGATAAAAGAGTTAATTTTATTTCTTATGAAGAAATAGCTTGGTCGGCAGTTAAAGAAACTGCCACTTTTAAATTCAGCCCTGAATTTTTACAACCTATTGCATCAATATTGAAAGATGATGAAATATCTGTACATCTAATAAATGGTGGTGATGTAATTTTCATGAACAGAGATGGGATTATTGCATCTCTTCGTAAAAATTATTGGCATTTCTATGATGTTCATAATTTTAATGAAACAGCAAAGAAACTGTTAAAAATAGAAAGAGCATCTCTTTTGCTTGAGATTGCACTTGATTTGAGCTATAATCGCAGCGGTGCTCTTGTAGTTTATGATTCTGATGAAAAGGCGATTAAACACATTGTAAATAAAAATTCTGTTGTTGACGAAAGATTTGGTCAGCCTGATATGTTTAGAATAATGATTGGTGAATCATTGAGATTTGATTCTGAATATAAACGAAAAACCAATGCAATAAGAGTAAAAAGACTTTTTACGGAATTGGCAAATATCGATGGTGCCATTATTTGCACTAATGATAAAATTTTAGCCATTGGTGCTATGATTAAACCACACCCTGATGTCGCTATTCATGCAGGAACTAGAGCTACAGCGGCTGAATCAGCATATCGTTGGGGCGGAGTTTCTTTAAGCGTGAGTGTAGATGGTGAAATGAGAATTTATTTCAATACAGGTGATGAAAAAAATAGGCACTGCGGTGTCATGAAATTTATGTAACGATCTTATCAGTTTATTTACTAATAAAGTTAAAGTGGAGTATTATTATGCGGAAAGCTTTAGTTAACAGAAAAACACTAGAAACAGATATTTCGTTGAATTTTAATATTGACGGAAAAGGTGTTTATGAAGTCGATTCTGGCATTCCTTTTCTTGACCATATGCTTTCACTGTTTGCCAAACACGGAATTTTCGATTTAAAACTTAAGGCGGTTGGTGACCTTCATATAGATTCACACCATACTATGGAAGATATCGGATTAGCTTTTGGTGAGGCTATTCAAAAGGCTGTAGGTGATAAGAAGGGTATAAAAAGATATGGTTTTTTTATTTTACCTATGGATGATGTAAGAGTGACTGTCTCTCTTGATCTTTCTGGCCGTCCCTATCTTCTTTATGACGTGACACCTCCCGCATCACACATTAATGGTGTTGACGCTAGACTTTTTCATGAATTTTTTCAGGCTCTTGTTTCAAAGTCAGGTATGAATCTTCATATTGTTCAGCATTGCGGAGAAGAGATTCATCATCTTTTTGAGGCTATTTTTAAAGCATTTGCGAAATCACTTGATATGGCTTTGACTGTAGATGAAAGAATAGCAGATACTGTTCCGTCGACTAAAGGAATTCTTTGATTTTTGAAGATTATGAGTTAAATCAAACATTCAGGCATCGATTAATTTGATTTAGCAGTTTTGGCTTTCATTTTCAGATATCTTTCATACTGCTGCTCTCTGCAATATCCAAGCAAAGTTCCAAGTATAAAATCCTCTTCAGACGTATATTCGTTTAAAGAAGGCTTATTTATTGCTTTTATTACATCTACACATACCTTGCTGCCAAAAAAAACATTTATTTTGCCTGCATTGACGTTGTAAATAAGAAATTCTATTCCTGCCCTATTCAGCCTTTGAGCAATATTTTTTTCATTTACAGATGAGGTTGTGAGTAATATAAGGCGTCTCAGTCCTTTTTTGTACTCGTAAACATGATGATTAAATACTTTCATTTCAAACCAAGAAAAAATAATTTTGATAACTTAGGGTATCCTAATAATATATTCTACTATTAAAATTTTTAAAGAGATAATGCATGTTTATTCAGAATAGTAAGTAGCAATACTATTTATAAAAGCTAATTTATTTTTTATATTTAATTATTTTGATAGTTTTAAATAAAAGGAGAGTAGACAATGGAAATCCTTGTCAACAACGAAATAATAAAAACTGAATTGAATCCAGCTATTTCTGTTTTGGAATTTTTGAGAGAAGAATTAAGGCTTACGGGGACAAAAGAGGGATGCGGAGAAGGAGAATGCGGAGCGTGTACCATACTTGTTGGCGAATTAAATAAAAATGGTGATGTAGACTATAAATCATCTGCCGCATGTTTACTTCCTATTGGTGAAGTTAATGGAAAGCATATTGTAACAATTGAAGGTGTGAATTTTGAAGAATTAAACATTGTACAGCAAGCAATGTATGAACACAGTGCATCTCAATGTGGATTTTGTACTCCTGGAATAGTCATGGCACTCATCGGGTTTGCATTGGCTTCAGAAAATCTTACTTTAGAAGAGGCAATAAACTATTTAGATGGAAATATTTGTAGATGTACAGGTTACTTGTCTATAAAAAAATCAGCTGAAGAGTTCGTAAAGCTTTTAAAGGGAAATATTGAAAAAAGTTCTAGGATTTCTGCTCTTGTTGATAAAAAAGTTCTTCCTGCATATTTCACTAGAGTATCAGATAAATTAAAATGGATATCTTCAAAACGCACTACGAATGTTGTAAATAATACTGATGCTTATATTTGGGTTGGAGGCGGCACAGACCTTTTAGTTCAGAAAGCAAATAAACTTTTAAGCAAAAAAATTAAATTTGTTTCAGAAATTGTTGGAATGGATACCATCAAAGAAAAGTGTGATCATATAATTTTGGGCGGAGGATTGAATACAGAAGAGTTTAGAAAATCAAAACTTATCAGAGAAATTTTCCCCTCTTTAGAGAATGACCTTTTATATGTTTCATCTACTATTATGAGGAATAATGGAACTATTGCTGGTAACATTGTTAACGCATCTCCTATTGGCGACCTATCGATAATTTTTCTTGTTTTGCATGCGACACTTTCTCTTGAAAAAAATGGTAATGTCCGACAGGTTAAATTGGGAAATTTCTTTAAATCATATAAAAATTTAGATATGAACCCAGGCGAGATACTGAAAGAAATAGCTTTCCCTAAGCCAAACAAGGATGTTAAATTTAGTTTCGAAAAAGTGTCAAATAGAAAAATTCTTGACATAGCCTCATGTAATTCTGCAATGCTGATAAAATCTAAAAATAATATAATAGAAGAAGTATCCATATCTGCTGGTGGTGTAGCCCCAATTCCATTGCTTTTAAACAAAACATCTTCATTTTTAACTGGACAAGAAATAAATGCAGTTAATATAAAAAAGGCTTCAGAACTAGCATTAAATGAAGCTTCTCCAATAAACGACATTAGAGGAAGCTCAGAATACAAGAAAAGAGTGCTTGCCAACTTGATAATAGCTCATTTTATTAAGTTATTTCCAGAAAGAGTTAAAATTAATGAGGTAATCTAATGAAGAACTATGATATTAAAAGTCACCTTCAAGGAAAATCTATATATGTAGATGATATTCCCAATAGGGTAGGAACACTCCATTCCGTGATATTTGGGTCTCCAGTTGCAAAAGGAAAAATTCTAAATTTAGATATAACAGAAGCGGCAAAATCGGAAGGAGTTATAAAAATAATCACTTATAAAGATATTCCAGGAGTTAATCAGGTTGGACATATTTCACATGATCAACCTTTGCTTGCGATTGATGAAGTTTGCTTTATTGGACAGCCAGTAGCTTTAGTTGTTGCTAAGAATAAGCGTTTAGCGGAAAATGCATTAAAAAAAATTAAGATCAAAATTGATGAATTAAATCCAATTGTTGACCCTCGCGAAGCCTATGAAAAAGGTGAACTTATTGGACAAAACAAACTTGAGTGTGGAAATGTAGATGCCGCATGGGGTGAATGTGATTATATTTTTGAGGGTAGTGCGGAATCAGGAGGGCAGGAACACTTTTATTTTGAAACTCAATCTGCACTTGCTGAGCCTATGGAAAATGGTGATATAAAAGTATCATGCAGCGCACAGGCTCCAGGCGGTTTTCAGCATCATATTTCAGATGTGCTTGGCATTCCTATGAATAAAGTTGAGGTGGAGATTAGAAGACTTGGTGGCGGATTTGGGGGCAAAGAAGGTTGTGCTGGATGGGCGTGTCTTGCTGCTGTTGCTGCTTTTACATTAGATTTGCCTGTCAAACTTGTGCTTTCAAGGCACGAAGACATAACTACTTCAGGGAAACGTCACCCGTTTAGTTCCGATTATAAAATAGGCTTAAAAAAAGATGGAACGATATTAGCGTATGAAGTGAAACTATTTCAAAATGGCGGCGCATTTGCTGATATTTCAATGCCGGTTTTAGGGAGAGCTATGCTGCATACTGTAAGTGCTTATTCTATACCAAATTTTAGAGGTTTTGGATATAGTTGCAGGACTAACATTACGCCTAATACCGCATTTAGAGGGTTCGGGGTTCCACAAGCAGTTTTTCTTATAGAATCAGCAATTTATCAAGCAGCATATAAAATGGAAATTAATCCGATTGAAATTCAGAAAAAAAATCTTATCACTGAAGGTTATCAGCTTCCGTATGGAATGAAAATAGAAAACTGCACATTAAATTTGTGCTTGGAACAACTTGATAAAAAGTGCAAAATTAATGAAAGAATGAAGTTCGTAGAAGATTATAATAAAAACAATGTTGCAACAAAAAAAGGTATTTACTTAATACCAGTTTGCTTCGGAATATCATTTGTACAAACTGCAATGAATCAAGCTAGTTCATTAGTTCATATTTATACAGATGGCACTGTATCTGTAAGTACAGGAGCCGTAGAAATGGGGCAGGGCGTTAACTCAAAGATACAGGCAATTGCCTCTAAAACTCTTTGTATAACTTCTTCTAAAATAAAAGTTGAAACGACAAATACCTCAAGAATAGCCAATGCTTCTCCTACATCTGCCAGTACTGGTGCAGATTTGAATGGTATGGCAACGTATAAAGCCTGTAAAGCCCTTTATGAACGATTAAGAGAGGTGGCAGCGAAAAAATTTAATGTGCAACCAGTTGATATTACGTTTGATAATGGAAACATTTTTGTTGATGGAAAAAATACAGATTACTCCTGGAAGCAGCTTGTTCAAGACGCTTATGGACAGAGAATAGATCTTTCCTGTCATGAATTCTATTCGCCAAAACAGCTTCATTGGGATGCCTCTGTTATGAAAGGACAGCCGTATACATATCACAGCTATGGTGTTTCTTTGACAGAAGTCACCGTCGATTGCCTTAGAGGTACATATGAAATTGATTCAGTAGAATTAATCCATGATGTTGGCGTTGCATTATCAGAAGAAATTGATATGGGGCAATTTGAAGGAGGGATTCTTCAAGGTTTGGGATGGGCTACTATTGAAAATTTGGTTTATGCACCAAATGGTAAATGTCTTTCTACTACAAATGCGTATAAAGTTCCCGATATTAAGTTTATTCCTAAAAAAATAGATATTGAGTTTTTAAAAAATGTTGGAAATCCTTATGCTGTATATAATTCCAAGGCTGTTGGTGAACCACCGTTTATTCATGGTATAGGTGTTTATTTTGCTCTTATAAATGCATTAAAAGCTGCTTCAAAAACAAGAAAAGAACCGCTTTTTTCACTTCCAATGACCCCTGAAAAATCGTTTATGTACATGTATTCTTAATTAAAACTTTTTGCGACAAGTGATAATAAATTTTTAAAAATAGAAAATGAAAAAACATGATAAAGTTTTTGCTTAATAATGAATTGGTAGAAACAGATGTAAATCCAGCTACGACTACTCTTGAGTTTTTGCGAGAGAAAATGGAATTTACTGGCACGAAAGAGGGGTGTGGGGAAGGAGAATGTGGAGCTTGTACGGTGATTGTAGGTTCTTTAAATAAGTATGGCGTCATAAAGTACAGATCGTCTGCATCATGTCTGCTTCCTGTTGGAGAATTAAATCATAAGCATCTTGTGACAATAGAAGGCGTGCATACAAAGGAACTCAATGTCGTCCAAAAAACAATTACGGAAAATAGTGCTTCCCAGTGTGGCTTTTGCACTCCTGGAATTGTGATGTCAATCTTAGGTTTTATTCTTTCATCGACTGAATTTAGCCAAGAAGAAGCAATGACTGCTCTTGACGGAAATATCTGTAGATGTACAGGTTATGAATCAATTAAAAGAGGCGTATCTGAATTGTTAAAATTGATATCAACTGAAGAAATGTCTCATGAAAATAGATTAGGTATTTTAATTCAAAAAAATGTTTTACCTGATTATTTCAATAACATTTTTGCTAGGTTAAAAAAACTGACCAATGACACTACAGTCAATTATTATTATGATATTGAAAAATCTGTTGTTATTGCAGGTGGTACAGATTTGGTTGTGCAAAAGACAGATAAACTTTTAAATGAAAAGTTGGTATTTCTCTCTGCTCTTGATGAGTTTAGTTACATTTATGAAGACGATTTTGTGATTAAAGTCAGCAGTACATGTACTGCTGAAGAAATACGTACTTCAGACATATTGAATAAATATTTTCCATCCCTTAGAACTGATCTTATGGTGATGTCGTCTAAATTAATGAGAAACAACGGAACACTTGCAGGTAACATTGTTAATGCCTCACCAATAGGTGACTTGAGCATAATGTTTCTTGCAATGCATTCAAAAATAGCTTTAAAAAAGAATGGCTCAATAAGAGTTTTAAAAATGGATGATTTCTTTAAAGGCTATAAAAAACTCGATATGAACCCTGGAGAAATTATAAGCGAAATAATAGTAGAGAAACCTACAGCAGGGTATAAATATAGTTTTGAAAAAGTTTCCGATAGAAAAATTTTGGATATTGCAACCTGTAACACAGCTATGTTGATACAGTTGAGTAAAAATCTTATAACAGATTTAAAAATTACAGCTGGCGGGATGGGACCAATTCCGTTAATTCTAATTAAAACTGCAGAATTTTTGAACGGAAAAGAGCTGAATAATGAGAATGTTAAAGAAGCTGGAATAATCGCTACTAGCGAGGTTGCTCCTGTTAGCAATATACATGGCAGTGATAAATATAAAAAACTGCTTTTGAAACATTTGGTACTTGGGCATTTTGTAAAACTATTTCCTGAAATAATTAAGTTTGAAAAGGCGATATAAATGAAAAATAGCGATTTAAATAGTCATGTGTTAGGTAAGTCACTTTATATAGATGATTTGCCGTGTAGAATTGGGACTTTGCATGGAGTTATTTTTGGCTCTCCGCTTGCCAAAGGGAAAATTATTGATTTGAATTTATCAGAAGCATTAACTTCTGCTGAAGTTGTAAGGATTTTAACATATAAGGATATCTCAGGTAAAAATGAAATAGGCCATGAAATTAATGATCAGCCGCTTTTGGCAGAAAAGGAAGTTAAATATATTGGACAGCCTGTTGCTTTTGTTATAGCAAAAACAAGAAAATCCGCAAAAGAAGCTGCTTCTAAAATAAAAATCAGCATAGAAGAGGAAAAACCATTAGTTCACGCAAGAGATGCATTTGCTTTAGGTGAATTGATAGGACAGAATTCTTTAGAAAGCGGCAATGTCGATCAGGCTTGGTCTGAATGTGATTTTGTATTTGAGGGTAATGTTGAATCAGGCGGTCAAGAGCACTTTTACTTAGAAACTCAGGGAGCTCTCGCTGATCCAATGGAAAACGGGAATATAAAAGTTTATTGTAATACTCACGCTCCTGGGCATTTTCATAGAAATATATCTACTGTTTTGGGGCTTTCAATGAATAGAGTAGAACTTGATATTCGAAGAGTAGGTGGTGCTTTTGGCGGTAAAGAAGGATGTTCTATTTGGCCTTCACTAGCTGCGTTGGGAGCGTATTTGCTAAATAAGCCTGTAAAAGTAGTCTTAAACAGACTTGAAGATATTACTACTTCGGGCAAGCGCCATCCTTATTCCAATGATTTCAAAATCGGTCTCAAAAAAGATGGAACCATACATTCGTTTGAAATAAAAATGTATCAGAATGCTGGTGCGTTTGCAGATATGTCCATGGGAGTTTTGAATCGTTGCATGCTGCATACGACAGGCTCGTATAATATAAAAAATTTTAGAGGTAAAGCTTACAGTTGTAGAACAAATATTATACCAAATACGGCATGTAGAGGTCTTGGTATTCCGCAGGCTGTATTTTTAATTGAATCTGCAATTCATTACGCTGCGACAAAAATGGGATTAAATCCAATAACGTTGCAGAAAATAAATTTAATTAAAGAAGGTGACGCCCAGCCATGTGGCATGAATATGGAATACTGTCACGCAGAAGACTGTTTTAATGTGCTCGACAATAATGTCAAATTAGATCAGAGAATTAAGGATGTTGATGAGTATAATAAAAAAAATACTGCAACAAAAAAAGGTCTTTCCGTTTTACCTCTATGTTTTGCGGTATCATTTGTAAAACCTAGTCAGAATCAGGCTGCCTCTTTAGTTCATGTATATACTGATGGAACTGTTTCAGTAAGCACAGGGGCAGTTGAAGTAGGTCAAGGTGTTAATTCTAAGATTCAACTTATTGCATCAAAAACTTTCAATATCTCTTTTGATAAAGTTAAGATTGAATCTACGAATACATCAAGAATAGCTAATGCTTCTCCTACTGCGGCAAGCACAGCTTCTGATCTTAATGGAATGGCTACGTTGTATGCGTGCAATGAGATTCTTAATCGTTTAAAAAATGCTGTTGCAACAAAATTTAGTGCAAAATCTGAATTTGTTCATATCCGCGATGAAGTTATTTTTATTAATGATCAAAGCACAGGATATACATGGAACGAACTTATTAAATATGCATATTCGCAAAGAATAGATTTATCTGCTCATGGATATTATGCTCCACCAAAACTTTATTGGGACGAAAAGACGATGAAAGGTCATCCATATACCTATCATACTTATGGTACGTGTTTGACTGAAGTTACATTGGATTGCCTGCGTGGAACGTATAACTTTAATTCAGTAGAAATAGTGCATGATGCTGGAAGTTCTCTGAGTGAAGATATCGATCGAGGGCAGATAGAAGGAGGAGTTATTCAAGGAATGGGCTGGAGCACGATTGAACATCTTGTTTATGATGAAAAAGGCAAATGTTTATCCATTCCCAGTACTTATAAGGTACCTACAATTAAATTCACGCCAAAGAAAATGACTGTTGATTTTTTAAAAAACGTAGGGAATCCATATGCCGTATATAACTCAAAAGGGATAGGAGAACCTCCTTTTGTTTATGGGATAGGAGCATATTTTGCTCTTTTAAATGCACTTATGACAGCTGATAAAAAGCATAAAGAACCTGTTTATTCTATTCCTATGACACCAGAAAAAAGCTTCATGTATCTTTATGATTAAATGAGTAATTAATGGAACAAAATAAAAAAATTGCTGCAATCATTCTTGCCGCTGGCGAGGGGAAGCGTATTGGCACTCCAAAATGGAAGCTTATGCTTGGAGACAAAACTTTTCTTGAATTGATACTTGCAAAGCTAAATATTGCTGGTATAAAAGAAATTGTGTGTGTCTCTAGAGCCTCTTCTGTGCCAAAATTAAAAGGTATAAAATATACAATTAATGAAAAACCTGAATATGGGATGATATCATCTATATTTTACGGTGTTAAAACTTTTTCAAATTTTGAATCTTACCTTATTGTTCCCGTCGATTTTCCGTTATTCTCGACAAAAACTGTAGTCTCCCTTATCGAATTCAATGATGGAAAATCTGTTGTTAAGCCTTTGTTCAATGGTCTAGCTGGACATCCAATATTAATACCTCAAAAATTGGCTTCTTGCGTGCCAAATTATGAATACGCGGGAGGGTTGAAAAGGCTTATCATTGAGTTATCAACAGATGTTAAATATGTTCATGTTGATGATGAAAATGTTATGTTAAATATTAATACTGAAGAAGTCTACAAAGAAGCTTTAGCAAGATATAATTTTAAACAACCTAATATTTAAAGAAATGAAAGGAGAATATATCGTATGCCGTATAACTCATTTGAGCTGGCTGATAAAACCTTCGTAACCTATTTGGATAAACTTTTTGCGTTATCTGTAGATGATCTAAAGCATATGATAAACGAAATGCACTCAGAAATGCAGAGTGGATTGTCAGGGTATGCAAGTTCATTGCCAATGATTCCTTCCTTTGTGAGTATTCCTGAAGGAAATGAAAAAGGGCATTTTTTGGCATTAGATTTGGGAGGTACAAATTTTAGAATTGTTAAAGTAGTACTTGATGGAAAAGGAGGAGCTTCAGTTACAGCTAGTTCTAAATATGTGCTTAAGAAAAAAGAGATACAGGGTACTGGAGAGGACTTATTTAAATTTATAGCATTATGTATAAAAGAATTTATAAGCGAAAACAATATTGAAGAAAATGAGATTATTGATTTAGGCTTCACTTTTTCTTTTGGAGTAGAGCAAACTAATATTGCAGCAGGAACTCTTATTGGTTGGTCAAAAGGTTTTACTGCAACTGGAGTCGTCGGAGAAGATGTAGTTGTTTGTTTAAATGAAGCATTGAGAAAAAATGGAATTTTTAATATTAGAGTTGCTGCACTTGTGAATGATACCGTGGGGACTTTGGTTGCAAAAAATTACACCGATAAAACATGTGACATGGGAGTAATACTTGGAACAGGAACCAATGCATGTTATTCTGAATCAATGGGCAACATAACTAAATGGCGTGGTGTTCGCCACAATAAATCAATGATTATTAATATGGAATGGGGCATTTTTGACAAGCTGCCTTTGACATATTATGATAAATTTTTAGATAAAAATACAGCAAATCCTAATGATCATATTTTAGAAAAAATGACAAGTGGATTGTATCTTGGCGAGCTTATGCGTCTGGTACTTCGTGATATGTCAGCAAGAGGAATATATTTTAATGAAAAAGATACTCTTGAATTTACAAAGATAAGCAGCTTTAAAACAGAATATATGTCTAGAATTGTGGAGGATTCATCTTTAAATCTTTTAGATGTAGAACAGTTTATGAAAGAATATGGTTTTGTTTCTATAACAAAAGAAACAAAGGAAGTTATGAAAGAAATATCGTTAATTATAGCTGGGCGTTCAGCTAAACTGGCCGGCACTGCCATAGGAGCAGTTATCGCATGGAAAGACCCTGAATTGCGTGAGAAGCATACCGTGGGGATTGATGGTTCTCTTTTTGAAAAATTTCCAGGTTATTCAGATATGATGTATAAAGTCTTAAATATTCTTTTTGGCCGTAAAGCTGAAATGATTAAGCTTGATATTGCTAAGGATGGTTCAGGCAAAGGTGCCGCTATTATTGCTGCTATAGCATCAAAAATGGAAAGAAAATAAGTTGAAATTAAAAAATCCTTCAGCGAAGAAGGATTTTAAATTTTATAAATGTTATTTTAGGAAAATTTGTGGTTTTTGAACTTTCATCTGTTCAGCTATAATATCCTGCAGTTTCTGTCCAATAGCCTGTTGGGTAAGTTGTTCTTTTATCTGTTCTTCTAACTGTTTATCTAATGTTATAACTCCACCTTTATTTAGAGCAGTAACTTCAATGATATGCCAGCCAAATTGAGTTTGAACCATACCGTAAGCAGGGAGTGTTTTGCTTTCTGCAAGCTTCCAAGCTTCATTTTGGAAAGCAGGAACCATTTGTCCTTTCGCAAAACTGCCAAGGCTTCCACCATCTTTAGCACTTGGACCTTGGCTGTCTTTTGTAGCTAGTTCGGCAAAGTTTTTTTCTAATAATGAAGTTACAACAGAAGCTGGCTTGCCTTTGTTAGCTTCAGTTGTTTTTGCATTAAAGTCTTCAATATCCTTGTATATTTTATCAGCTTGTGTTTTTGCAAGAGTGAATGATTCTTCTTCAGAAACTTTTTTCCCATCTACTTCCTGCACAGGTTTAATAAGAATATGAGATGCAGTTACAGTTTCTGGAGTTTCAAAATATTTATCTTTATTTGTGTTGTAGAAGTCAGTAACATCTTTATCAGAAATTTTAATTTCAGGAACTATTTTTTCTTTTATCCAGTTTTGGATGATTTCGCCCTCAGCCATTTGTTTTTTTACTTCTGCTACAGTAAGTCCCTGTTTTTTTATTATGTCTTCAAAGTCAAACTTTTGTCCTGCAGGCATCTGTTTTTTGATATTATCGAGGAATTTATTAAAAACTTCGTCTTCCATTGCAGGGGTAACTTTGTAGCCTGCATTAACTGCCATATTTTCTAAAATTGTAGCTTTAACAAGCTCATCAGTCATGTTTTTTGCAAGCTCTTCTGCTTTTTTGTTATCAAGTTTTTGCCCCATCATTACCGTCATTCGAGCTTGCGGATTTAATGCACGAACGAGTTGGTCTTTAGTGATTTTTTGATTTCCGACTTCCGCCACAACAGCTGGAATAAAATCCCATATTTTTTGATCAATCTCAGGCATTTTAGGCATTTGAGGTTCAGTGCTTTTTACTGTATTAGCCTGTGGTTGAGGTTCTGGATTTTTTTGATTATTTGCAGGTTGTGCATCTGCATATAATCCTGCTGTTGTCAAAAGTGTACCTGCTGCTATTGCAGAAATTAACTTTTTTTTCATAGTTGACTTCCTTTATTATTTAGTTAGTGAGAAGTTAGTATTACGGTTAATTAGTATAAAAATAAACATAAAACGGATACAATGCAAGAGGAGAAATGTTTACTAAACTTTTTTGATTTTCAGGCAAAAATGTATTCCAAGAATCTTCTTGAGATTTTGAAGGAGTTAATTGAGTTGAAAGTTCTTTCAATGTTGCATTGCTTTCATCTATTTTATTTAAAAATCTTAAGCTAGCCGCTTTTATTAAAAGAGAGGTAAAATTATTTGGTGTGTATGCGAGTAACTTTTTCAACATTTCATTTTTTACTTGACTATTGTTTGTTGACAAAGCCTGACGCAGATAAATGAATTCATTAGAATTATTATAGTTTAAAGATTGGTATGGAAATTTTTCCCAGTTGTTTGAAAGCGATGCTTTGTATGATTTAACAAATTCGTTATCTGGTGATGCTGCATCTAAAATTGCTGTTAATGTTTCAATGTTTTTATTTCCTGTTGCGAAAGCAATATCAATGTCTGCAGTTAGATCTTCAATTCCCAAATTAATTTCAGTTTGCCTTATTTTTTTTGCAACAAGAATGCTTTTTTCGGTGAATTGAGATAACGATGATTGAGTTATGTTATTGTTAATAATTTCTTTATTTAATTTTGCAGCTGAGATTGCGATATCTCTAGAATCTTGAGCTTTAGATATGTTATTTATATATAATTCAATTTGCTGAAGTGTTTCAAGTTCTTTTGATGCATTAAGTAAAGGGATACTTTGTCCATTTTTTTGCATTATATTGTTTATACTTGTAAGTGCAACTTTTATGTTGCCATTGTTTATTTCTGTTTGAGCCTGAGCTATAGCACTGTTATCATTAATCGTGGATGACAGGGTTCCTAAGTATGCAGCATTAGGTTCTATAGAGATAAGCCTTTCAATTTTTTGTCTAGCCAAAGTATAATTGTTTGTGCTTAAAGCTGAAAACATATCAGCCGTAAGTTGTGTTTTTATATGTGGTGGTTCAGGGTTAGTATTTTTTTCTGAACAAGAAGAAAGAAGAATAGCAAAAGCTATTATAAATGAGCAAAAAATTAAATTGTAGGTGTTTCTTTTAATTGTATCACCGTAAATTTTAAGTTTCTTTAATGACCCAATTGAATATTGTTAAGCTGATTATTTTGGTTTTATAAAATCAACAAAAATTAAACATAACAGAATGCTAAGCAGCTTTAATTATAAGCACAGCTTTTAGAATTACCACTTTAGAATCGCAGCGCCCCATGTCATACCGCCGCCAAAAGCTGTAATTAATATTTTATCCCCTTTCTGTATTCTGCCATCTCTTATCAGCTCATCCATTGCTAAAATAATTGACGCAGCAGAAGTATTTCCATACTTATGAAGGTTTGTTGCTACTTGTTCCGATGGAAAACCAAATCTTGATCCTACTGCACTGATTATTCTCATATTGGCTTGGTGTGGTATGAGCCATTTTATATCTTCACTTTTTAGATGTGCTAATTCAAGTACTTCTCTACAGGAGCCAACCATTGAATTAACTGCAAGTTTGAATACCTTATTCCCTTCCATCTTAACATACTGATTTTTGTCTTTTATATTATCTTCTGTAAGAGGAATGCTGCAACCTCCAGCTGGTATCATAAGCAAATCAAAATGCTCACCATCGGCATGTAAAGCACTAGCTATTAGTGTGTCTTCTTTTTCTTTTGTTTTTTCAAAGACAAACGCACCTGCACCATCACCGAAAAGGACACATGTATTTCTGTCACTCCAGTCAACTATTGAAGAAAGCGTTTCAGCTCCAACCAGGAGTGCTTTTTTGTATCGTTTTGAAGCTTTCATCATAGATGTAACTATTTCTATGCCATAAATAAAACCTGTGCATGCTGCTTGAAAATCAAAACAAGCTGCATTTTTAGCATTTAATTTTTTCTGAACCACGCACGCAGTACTTGGTAGAGGCGAATCAGGTGTTACTGTTGCAATAACTATAAGATCAAGTTCTTCTGGTAATATTTTTGCCATGTCCATAGCACGCATAGCAGCTTGTACAGCCATATCAGATGTAAATTCACCTTCACCAGTTATTCTACGTTCTGTAATTCCTGTTCGAGTAGTGATCCATTCATCATTAGTGTCGACCATTCGTTCTAGATCGCCGTTAGTCAAAATGTTTTCAGGAACATAGGAGCCGGTACCTACTACTTTAATACCCATTTGACTCTTCTTTATAGTTAAAGTTATTTGTTTTTGTGAGTTAGTAAAATATTGGATTCTTTCAGTCTCTCCAATATTTTTCTATTGAGATCTTTTTCAACAAGCTCAGAAGCTACTCTGATCGCATTTCTTACGCCTTTAGCTGAAGACGCACCATGTCCTATAATACAAATACCGTTAATTCCTAGAAGCGGTGCCCCGCCGTATTCCTCACTGTCACCCATTTCTTTTAGTTCAGCAAAGGCTTTTTGCGCTAATATTGCTGTTGTTATCCTAAGTGGATTTTTTGTGAAAGCTTTTTTCATCCAAAACATTGCAGCTTTTGCAAGTCCTTCACATGATTTAAGAATTGCGTTTCCTACAAAACCATCACATACTACTACATCAGCTTTTTGTGTAAAAATATCTTTTCCTTCAACATTACCAATAAAATTTATTGGCATTTTACAAAGAATTTTAAAGGTTTCTTTAGTCACATCGTTGCCTTTTATATCTTCGTCGCCTACACTTAGAAGTCCTATTTTAGGATTTTCTACTCCAAGTGTAAGTCTAGAGTATAACTCACCCATAATGGCGAATTGTGCTAAATTTTCAGGTTTTGCATCAACGTTCGCACCTGCGTCCAAGAATAGAACTTTGCCATCTATGCCAGGCATGACTACTGCAATCGCTGGTCTATCTACTCCAGGCAGCAATCTCATTTTAATCATAGTAGCGGCTACAGCTGCTCCAGTATGACCAATTGTCACAAGTGCATCTGCTTCTCCGTTGCCTACAATTCCTGCTGCTACAGTTACGGATGAGTTTTTTTTTGCTCTGATTGCAATGGTAGAAGGATCATCCATTTTTACAAACTGGTCTGCGTGTACAAGTTCAACACGCGGATTTTCCATGAGCCCATATTTTTTCAATAAAGGAGTCATTTCAGGTACATTTCCTACAAGCTTAACGGTAAAACCACGATATTTTTCCAAGGCTTGTGCTGTACCTTCCAGCACTGAATTAGGGGCGAAATCGCCACCCATTGCATCAATAGCAATTTTCATTATTCCTCGATAGATATAATCTGTTTCCCATTATAACTTCCACATGATTTGCAAACTTTATGAGGTAGAACTGGCGCCTCACAAACGTGACATACACCACCAATTATTCCTTGATAGCGGTTTGCTGCTTTGCGTTGTCTTTTTTTCATTTTTGAAGTTTTTCTTTTAGGTACTGCCATATTTTAATCTCCTTAAATTTGTTTTTTCAAATAATTTAAAATTTAGCCTATAGTTTTAATTTATTGAGGCTGTTCCAAGTCGAAGCATCCTCACTATCGATATTGCAAATACATTTTTCTACATTCAATTTTTTTCCACACTTGAAACAAATACCTTTACATAAATCATTACATAATAACTTATGCGGAAAGAGGATTAAAATATCCTCATGAATATCATCTGTCAAGTCGATTTCATTTTTGTTTGTCTTTTCATAAAAATGACAAATTTCATTGTTTATAATCGTTTTGTCAAAAACATCAGTACATCTGTCGCATGTGCAAGTAATTATTGTTGAAGCTGAGCCTGTCGCTACAATTCCGTTATCAATCAATGAAATTCTCAATTTATATTTGATAAGTGGAGCAGAAAGTATGTTTTCAGATACGTCGCCATTAAAATTAAATTTATCTTCACCTTCTAGTAAAATCCCTTCAGGCGTAATTCTTGAGACTAATACACTGATCATAAAACTAAAATCCTGATTTGTTTTTTAAAGCATTAATTACTGCTTTTGGAATAAATGCGGAAATATCTCCATTATGTTTTGCAATTTCTTTTATCATTCGTGAGCTTACAAATGAATATTCAGGGCTTGGCATCATGAATATAGTTTCGCAAGCCGAATCAAGTTCTCTATTCATCAAAGCCATTTGAAATTCAAATTCAAAGTCAGAAACTGCTCTTAATCCACGGATTACTACAGATGCATTAAAATCAGCAACAGCCTTTACTAATAGTCCTTCAAAATTACTTATTTCTACATTTTTCAAATTTAAACTACTGCATGCTTCAGAAAGCATTGCTTCTCTTTCAGGTATTGAGAATAAAGAATGTTTACTTTCATTTACAGCAACAGTTACTATTAATTTATCAAAAAGTTTAGATGCGCGTGTAATAACATCCATATGGCCATTCGTAACAGGATCAAAACTTCCAGGGAAAAGTGCTGTTTTTTTATCCATGATTGAACTTCCTTTACTTAATATCTGCTTTACAATATCCGTTAATGAAAAAATAAAAAACAGATTGTCCTAATTTTTTAAATTTTTGCAAATTCCATAAATTAATATTTTCAATAGATGGCTTTCGCGAATATTCAGTAGGGGATTCAAGAATAAAAATTGCATTTTTTGCCCATTGAGCAAATTGCAAATCGGAAAGTAAAGTGGTTATATGTTCGTCACAATTTTGGTAAGGAGGGTCTGCGAAAATAATATCAATTTTGCCAGCTATGCTGCTTAGGTTTTTGTGTACATTTATCGCATTTGAACAGAGTATTTGCATGTTGGATTTAACGCCTGATTTTTTTACCTTTTCTATATTTTTTGCTATAATTTCACAGTTTTTTTTATCATTTTCAATAAAGTAAACATTAGAAGCTCCTCTGCTTACAGCTTCTAAGCCAAGCCCTCCAATGCCAGCAAACATATCGATAACTGTTTTTTCTTCTAAATTCCCTAAAGAGTCAAATAAAGATTTTTTGGCTCTAGCCGCAGTTGGCCTTACAGACAAACCTTTTGGGCATTCTAATTCAATGCCTGATGCAGTTCCACCGATAATTTTCATAGGCACTTATTAACTCCATAATATTTTGTTCAAGGCTAATTGCTTTAATGGATACTTTTATAATTTGCCTTTATTAAAACATGCAGTAAAGTGGTTCGATTCACTGTATTCTTCAAGTAAAGGTTCTTCTTTTTTACATATTTCTGTTGCGTATTTACATCTAGGATAAAATTTACATCCCATTTGTTCAGAAGATTCGTTATTGAAATCTTTCATCAAATTTTGATTACTATTTTTATTTTTAAATAAGTTGCCTGGAACTGAGTTTAATAACGCAATTGTATATGGATGTGAAGGTTTGCTTATGATGGATTCCGTTTTCCCGTATTCAACGATTTTGCCTAAATACATCACGTAAATTTTATCGCTGATATTTTCTACTACAGCTAAGTCATGAGCTATAAATAAAAAAGAGATTGAGTTGTTTCTTTGTATATCTATCATGAGATTTATGATTTGTGCCTGAATGCTTACATCTAATGCTGATACAGGCTCATCGGCTACTATTATTTTAGGATTAACAGCTAAAGCTCTTGCGATTCCTATTCTTTGTCGCTGACCTCCGCTGAATTGATCTGGATATCTTGTTAGGTGAGATTCTTTCATTCCAACAAGTTCTAGAAGCTCTACAGATCTGTTATATCTCTGGTTTTTGTCAAGGCTCGTATGAAGATAAAGAACCTCATCTATTGCAGAAAATATACTTTTTTGAGGATTTAATGAACTGTAGGGGTCCTGAAAAATCATTTGAACTGTTTTTTTTACATTCGTTTTTTCTTTTTTTGAAGCATTTAAAATGTCCTTGCCGTCAATAAATACAGTCCCTTCAGTTGGCTTTTCAAGACCAACGATTACTTTAGCTAAAGTAGATTTTCCGCAGCCACTTTCGCCTACTAGACCAACTGTTTCTCCTTTTTCAATAGATATAGAAATGCCATCTACTGCTTTTAAAAATTTATGACGTTCAAATATTTTCTTTTTAATCTTATAATATTTTTTAAGATTTTTAATCTCTAATATAGGCATAACATTTTTGAGCTTATGAATTATTATTTACTCTTCTTCAGGTTTATAAAAGTCTATTTCTCCAATGTCGAGATTTACTTCTATGCACTGCCCTAAGAGTTCAATGTTTACGTAAACAGAATAAACATTTTCGCGTTTTTTTATTACTCCAGTTGCGCCTTTTAGAGGACCTGAAATTATTTTGATTGGAGAACCAGCTATAAGTTCTGGTTTTATAAGAATTTGTATGTCATTTTTTTGACTCAGTTCTATAATTCTGATATTTTGTAAGTCTATAATTAGTTGTTTTTCTATTGTTTCATTAACATCGACTTTGAAAAAAATATCATGTGATTTCAGGAGTTCTTTATATATCTCATGCCCTATGTTGCAAAATATATATCCTGCAAACATAGGAGGATAAAAAACTACTGTTTTCCTTTCATATCTCTTCACACTTTTAATAAGAGGTAAATAATATAGAAGTCCGTGTTTCTCGCAATATTCGGCTAATTTTTTTTCTTTTTTTGGTTTTGTTCTTATAGGTGTCCATAAACGATTTTCTATATGCGTTAATTCTATAAGGTTATTATCTTCCAGCATTTTTCCCTTCCTGTACAAAAATAATCTTTTTTAAATGGTTTCCCAAAAAAGTTTTTAATTTATTTTCCAGCATTCTGCCTGAATAAATTTTAAGTTCCATGAGCCATATACTATTTTTGACTTCAATAATCAGAAGCCCATCTTTTATAGAAACAGGCTTCGAAATACTCGCTATTTGTGCACCTGCTATCTGGGGCCATTCGTGTTGCAATTCAAGAAGTTTAGATTCGGCTGAGCCAAATGCACTACTCATTATTTTGCTTATGGTATCCTGTACAGAAACAGTTTTTGGTAAATAGGAAGATATTTCTTTTTCAGCTCTTTCTTCTCCATACCATTCGTTTAGAATAGATTCAAAACTTTTATATTTTTCCCGACTTTTTTCTCTTATTTTTGAAAAAACTAATTCATCTTCCATTTTACATTACCCCAAAAAAATATAAAGGCATACACAAAATTTCTTTCATAAACATAAGTGGAGCAAGTGTTCCTCTTACGATATTTTCAAGTCCAAATCCTGCAAAGCCGAAAGGCCATCCTAAAAAAAGTTGCAATAAACCTAACGGCAAACGGAATATATTTAATATTTGAATTCCAGCTTTTATCCAACCTGGAATAGTTCTTTTAGCTCCCTCCACAGAATAGTTAACTATTCTTACTGCGTACGGCATAGCTATTGGAGCTAATATGCCTATTGTTACAGGGTCCATAGCTTTGGCTTTTGGTGCGGGAGCCGTGTAGGCGAATAATCCCACTACAAATAGTATAATTATGGATTTTTTTGTTTGAGCAAACATATTTAAATAACGATGTGTATTTCAGAGTAACTTTTTTAAAAAACGTTATTTACAATGATAATATGTTTGTAGTAAAAATCTATAGTTATATACGCCAAGCGAACTGGTTTCAGAGAAAGTTATCTTTAAACAGCAGTTAATTCTCCTGCTTTGTGTATAGTCCGTATTCAACTGAATCAACAAGTGCTTCCCATGAAGCCTCGATAATATTTTCACTCACTCCAACAGTTCCCCAGTTTTGGTTATCACTTCCTGACTCAATAAGTACACGTGTTTTAGCCGCAGTGCCATTGTCTCCTTCTATAATTCTAACTTTGTAATCTTTGAGTTTTACGTCTGACAATTCAGGATAAAATTTAATTAATGACTTTCTCAACGCATTATCAAGTGCGTTTACAGGTCCATCACCTTCTGCAGCAGAAAGTTCAATCTCGCCTTTTACATTAACTTTAACTGTAGCTTCCGATATACAAAGTTCATTATTTCCACGTTTCTCTACAATTACTCTGAAGCCATCAAGGGTAAAAAATGGTTTATACTCTTTTCTTATTTTTTTCATTAACAGGCAAAATGAAGCATCTGCTGCTTCAAATTCATATCCTTCATGTTCTAAGTCTTTTAATTTATTGAGTAATAAGTTGAGCTCTTCAGTAGATAAATTTTCTATGTTGAGGTCTGAAAGTTTCATCATAATATTGCTTTTGCCTGACAGATCTGAAATAAGAATTCTCCTTTTATTTCCAACAAGTGAAGGTTCTATATGTTCAAATGTAGCAGGATTTTTATTAACAGCATTTACATGCATCCCACCTTTATGTGCAAAGGAAGACTCTCCTACGTAAGGAAGACGTTTATTTTTAGGTATGTTAGCGAGTTCGTCAACAAAACTGCTAACCTCTCTCAGTTTGTGAAGATTATTTTTACATAACGCTTTCTTGTTCATTTTCAGTTCAATAGCAGGTATTATCGAACATAGATTGGCATTACCGCATCTTTCTCCGAATCCATTAATTGTTCCTTGTACATGTTTAACGCCTGCATTTAATGCAGTCAACGAGTTTGCCACTGCAAGTTCAGAATCATTATGGCAGTGGATTCCTAGTATTACACTAGGTTTAAGTTTTGATCTTACTGCTTTGCATATATCGTAAATTTCAGATGTTAACGTTCCACCATTTGTATCACATAAAACTATTGTGGATGCTCCATTGCCAAAAGCTTTTTTTATCACATCTATAGCGTAATTTGGATTGTCTTTATAGCCATCAAAAAAATGTTCAGCGTCAAAAATAACTTCTCTTTTTTTAGAATGAAGGTATCCGCATGAATCTCCAATAATATTTAAATTTTCTTCAGGTGAAATTCTCAAAACGCCATCGACATGAAGAATCCATGATTTTCCAAAAATAGTAACAACAGGAGTTTCTGATTCCAGAAGTTTTATGATATTGTCATCTTCTTCGACTCTGTTGGAACTTCTTCTAGTACTTCCAAAAGCAGCAATTTTAGCATTGTGGAAATGCATTTTTTTTGCTTCCTCAAAAAAGGCAATATCTCTCGGGTTTGAGCCTGGCCATCCACCTTCGATATAAGAAACGCCAAAGTCATCCAGCAATTGGGCTATTCTTATTTTATCTACTTTTGAAAATGAAACACCTTCTGCCTGTGAACCATCGCGAAGAGTCGTATCATATATCTTTATGAAGGAGTCATCTGTATGCATCTTTTTTACCTGTTATTTACTTTTAAAATTAATTGTTTTTATTTTCTTAGCTTCGTTCCAGAGCGAATCCATTTTTTTTAGTCCCGCATCTTCAAGTTTTATATTTTCTTTTTGCAATTCTCTTTCGATATAGCTAAATCTCTGTTCAAATTTATTTATGGTTTTATGAAGTAATTCCTCAGATGTAGATGTTTTTCTGTATCTGCAAAGGTTCACAATTGAAAAAAGCAGATCACCAATTTCTTCTTCAATATTATCAGAGTTCTTATTTAAATATGCTTCTTTTAGTTCATTAAATTCTTCTATTATTTTATTGAAAACGTCTTCTTCTCGTTCCCAATCGAAGCCAACTTTTGCCGCTTTAATCTGCATTTTTATCGCTCTTGCCAGCGCAGGAAGGTTTTTTGGTATTCCAGCTAATATTGAAGATGATCTTTTGCCTTTTTTTTCTTCAGCTTTAATTTCTTCCCACAGTTTGATCACATCATCTGGGTTGGCAATTTTATTTTTATCACCAAATATATGAGGGTGCCTTCGCACCATTTTTGCATTAATTTCATCAAGAACATCGTTTATATCAAATTGACCATTTTCTTCTGCTATTTGAGCGTGGAATATAGTATGCATTAGGATATCACCCAACTCTTCTTTCATATTTTCAACATCATTGTTATCTATGGCATCTAAAAGTTCAGAGCATTCTTCTACAAGCATAGGCTTAAGTGAAATATGTGTTTGTTCTCTATCCCAAGGGCAGCCGTCATTAGACCTTAGTATTTTGATTATTTCTACAAGCTGTTCAAATTTGTCCATACAAAACCAATATAGATATATTTAAAAAATTGAAAGGAATGAGTGGTAATGTATAGCTTTTTTGAGATATGGCAATCTTTAATAGGGAAGCTATATTGAAAATTGATTAATTAAAAATGGGATTAAAAAAATATCCGTCGTAATGTATAGGAATTCCTTTTTTGCCACGAATAATATTTATATATGCAGTTATTTTTATTGGAGAATCTGCGTTTTTCGACAAAATATTTAATTCAATTGCAAAATGAGAATTATTATTGATAGAATTTTCTTGGATAAGCGACAGCAGCTTGTTTCTATATTCGGGCTGTATAATATCAAGAATTTGTATTTTCCCATTTGTAAAGTGTTCTGGTTTGTAGCCGTATTGTGCGATATTTGATGAAATATACTCTATCTGCCGTTTTTGCGAGGCTCTGCATCTAAACACAGTAACTGGACCGCGTAGGAATAAATTTCTTTCTCTTTTTAAATTTTTTTCAGCATCTTTTCTTTTTATAATCTGCTTTTGTAATTGTGAATTTGCCATTGACAGCATGTCAGAGCGTGTTGTGATTTCATTTTCAAGGCATTTTTTTTCATTATTCAAAAGAGTTAATTGATCAGTTATTTTGGTTATATCAGATCCTATTCCAATTAATCCAGCCAAACTCCCATTTGCTCTTTTATGAATAGTTTCGTGAAACACCATATGGCATAAGTTATCATTTGGAGAAGTAAAATCCAGCTCATAAATTTGAGTGTTGCTGCCTGATATCAGCTGAAGTTCTTTTTCTCTTATCATTTCTGCTGATTTTTTATCAAAAATTTCAAATACAGTGTTTCCCATTATTTCATTTTTTGAGATACCCATCATATTTTCAAATGCAAAATTGCAGGCAGTAAATGTGAGATCTTTATCTTTTAAATAAAGCGGGCTTGGAATATGATCCATAATGCTTTGAAGAAAGTGAAGCTGTTCTCTGTTGAATTTTTCAGTTCTTTTACTTTCAATGGTGTACCGTATAATCATTGAAGTTACATGGAGATTGAATTGATCTTTTAGTAGATAATCTTGCGCCCCATAACGCATTGCACTTGCCGCAAGTTCTATATTTTCATGGTCGGTTAAAATAATGATTGGGATGTCATTTACATACGAAAGTAGTATCTTTATTAGAAAAAGTCCACGTTTATGTAAAAATTCTACGTCAAGGAGAAGCACGTCATGTGGTTCTGTAATTCTTGCGCATATATCTTCCACATTTTCAGAAACTGATACAGACAAATTCGAATCGAGCTGTTTCTCAGAAGCTGTTATGAAATTTTCTGTATATTCTTCGTCTTTAGTTGCCAAAAGGATTTTAATTTCTTTATCCACAATACATCACGTTAATTATAAGATTATTAGGATGGTAAATTAATTATAAGCAAGGGAATTGTTTTGACAATACTTTTAACATATTTATTATTATAAATGTAACGGAGAAAGTCCAAAATTTTGTCTATAATAATTTAAATTTTTCCATGCAAAACTGCTCTTCGCTATGATTTTTATAAGTTTACTATTAGATATTCCAAGTTCGTTGGCTGCTTCTTTTGTTTCAAAATTATATTTAAAGAACAAATCGAAAAGCATTGCAAGCCATAATGGATATAGGTTATTAGATTCGGAGATGTTGTGATTGTAAAAGTTGATTTGAGGTCCTGCAAAAGTTGTGGCTATTTGCATCTTTATTTTGTGTATTGCATCTTTTTTATTACTATTTTGGCTTCTCGTGGCACACGATTCAGCTGAAAGAGCCGTTGGGAAATGGGTAATTCTCACAGCAGAATATTTCCTATTTCTTTTTTGCCCACCTGGACCAGAAGCCTGAAAATATTCAAGTTTACAGTTTAACATGAATTTTTCATTATCTTCATATAGCCAAATAGTTCTTTCATTGAATATTTTTCTAGAGTCAAAGCTTTCAGTATTCATATAATTTTCGGTATTGTAAACTAAAAAAGTCTTCTGTGATTTTCAGAAGACTTTATAGTGTTATTTTTAAATGCGTTTAAATATTTGTTTCTTCTTCGTCATCATATTTTGCATTTTCTTCATTTTCTTCATTTTTAAGCTCAATATTTTTTATTGCTGCATTAGGCTTGAAGTGAGCTTGTTTTTTGTCATAGTATTTTTTGAGTTGTATACCTGCTTTTTCTATTACTGCATCAATCGCATCGTACATATCATATTCTTCGTGTTCAGCTTCTATATTAAATTTTTTTCCTATAATAAGTATTTCAGCTTTATATCTTGATTTTTGTGCATCCAATACAACCTTAGTACTGGTAATTTTGGGATAATTTTCAACTAAAGCTGAAGCTTTTGATTCTGCATAGTTTTTTAATGTATCCGAGATGTTCCCATTGCGAATGCTAACTACAACACTCATTTTATTTCTCCTTTGTTGCTGTTGCTTACGTTTTGGTATGGTTAATTATTAACAATCTATTTTTCATGAAATTTATGATGAAGTTTTTACTACATTGTAAATTTGGAGCCAAGATATATCTCTCTTGCCTTTTGATCCTTTACTAAGAAGTCGCTTGTGCCATGAACTACTATTTGACCTTCGCACATTAAATACGCTCTGTTAACTACAGAAAGCGTTTCTCTTACATTGTGGTCTGTAATTAAAATTGCAAGACCCTTGTCTCTGAGGCGGCAAATGATTTGTTGTACATCATAAACAGAGATTGGATCTACTCCACTAAATGGTTCGTCCAAAAGTATGAGGGATGGGTTTGTTACAAGAGCTCTAGTTATTTCCAAACGCCTTCTTTCACCACCGCTGAGGGTCATCGCTTTTTGTTTAGCTAGATGTGTTAATTCAAGTTCATCAAGAAGAGATTTTAAACGTATTTTTTTTTCAGACATTGAAAGATCTAATGTTTCTAATATTGCCAATATGTTTTGTTCGACTGTTAATTTTCTAAAAATAGAAGGATCTTGAGCTAGATATCCCATTCCTAGGCGAGATCGTTTGTACATAGGATATCCTGATATGTCTGTTGCTTTATAAAAGACCTGCCCTGAATCAGGTCTAATTAATCCTACAATCATGTAAAAGCTGGTAGTTTTGCCAGCACCGTTGGGCCCAAGTAATCCTACAACTTCTCCTTGCCTTACATTCATTGAGACGCCGTTGACAACTCTTCGTCCTCTATATGCTTTAATTAAATCCTTAGTTTCGATTAATATGTCACTTTTATTTTCAATTTTTTCTTCTATCATTTTAGTTCCTAATTAAACTGGGTTTAGAGGAGTTACTATTTACTTTTTTCTGAATCTGCAGCAGTTGTTGTTCCTTGCAATTGATTAGCAGAAGTTACAACCAGTTTGCTTGTTTGCCCTGTCGCTTGATTTCCTTCGACTAAAACCCTATCGCTGTCTCGCCATAGAGTTATTTTATCGCCTTTTATGAAGTTATTATTTTGATAAAGAATTGGATTTCCTGTTAAGACGATGACACCTGTTTTTAAATTGTAATCAGCCTCATCTGCAGTCGCTTCTCTTTTTCCGCCTTCTTTTTCTTTTTCTGTCAGAAGCTTTTTATTTATTATAACATTGCCTAATGCAACAAGTTTAGAAAGCTCTTTTGAGCCTGTTTCTGAATTGGATTCTTTATTGGTCTCAGTAAGATACCCTACTACTTTATCGGATGACACTGTAAAAGTAGGACCGTCAACAAATACATCACCATTCAAAGTAACAACATTGTTTTTATAGTCAATGTCCATAGTTTTTGATGTAATGGTAGTGGGACCTTGGCTTTGTGATGATGTTCCCAATGAAAAAGGGTCATCGACCGCATAAACAGAAACAGTTAGTAATAAAATTATTATAAAAAAAACAGATTTTAGTAATTTTATTGAACTCATTAATTTGGCTCCGTGGTATTATTATTTTGTTCGGTATCGTTCGTTATATACATTGGTATCGGCGATGAATTTATAGTTTTTGAACTATCGCTATTTGCTTGTATTATGTATAATGGTATTTCATCTTCAGGTTTGGTTATTTCTTGTATCTTATTTGAGTCTATTTGGTTATCACTAGCTATTTTCGTACCAGCATTCACTGTTTTTAAGTTGTTTTTTTTAACGTTTTTAAAAATTATTTTTACATCATTTCGAATGTGAATAGTTTCCAAAGTTTGATTTGCGTCAAACCCTATACCCGTAGCATCACACTCGAGTGATTCGAAAGTTATTTTTTTATCTCCGCTTATGAAGCCGGTAGCTTGATTGTATTCTGCTTCAGGTGTAGATATTATCCTTACTACAGCTTTTCCAGCATCTCCAATTATTTGGATTTTAACACCATATATTTTATATAAAGCACCATCTATTTTTGCATCTTTTCCAGTTATTATGTATTCAAGTTGATTAGTTTTAGGATTATAAAAAGGTTTTGTGAAATCCACCATTGCACCGCTTAGAATTGCAGATGAATCACCGTATATCGTAGGTGCTGTTAATGTAAATGAAAGAATAGATATAATTACTGATATCTTTGTAAAATATTTTCCCATTTGCCTGTTTCCTTTAAGAGCCATTCTATAGCTTCTCTTACAGCACCTCTGCCACCTTTGCAGGAAGTCCTGAAATGTGAATATTTATCAAGTTCATTAACTGCATCATTTACAGCTACTGCTATACCAACTTTTTTCATGACAGGGATATCTATAATATCGTCACCAATAAACATACATTCATTTGGTAGAATGCCATGTTCCTTTGTTAATTTATCAAGACCATCTTCTTTATGCTTTTCTCCTTGATAAGCAAAAGAAAGCCCAAGTTCATTGATTCTTATACTGTTTGCTTTTGAGCTTCTTCCTGAAAGTATTCCTACATAAAATCCTGCTTTTAAAGCCAATTTTATACCAAGCCCATCTTTCACATCAAAAAACTTGATTTCATTTTCTGTTTCAGAATATCCTATTCGTCCGTCGGTAAGTACACCGTCAATGTCTAGTATTATAGCTTTAATTTGTAAAATTTTTTCTTTGGATATCATATAAAAACCTAACTTTTTTTAAAAGAGACTCAGCCATTTTAAAATTTAGAGAATTTGGACCGTCTGATAAAGCTTTATCGGGGCAGGGGTGCACTTCCATAAAAAGTGCATCGATTCCTACGGAAACCGCAGCAAGTGTCAATGCCTCTATAAATTCACGTTGCCCGCCTGTTGTTTTACCTAATCCTCCTGGAAGTTGTACTGAGTGTGTAGCATCGAAAACCACTGGAACGTTAAGTGACTTCATAATTATGAGAGATCTCATATCAACTACTAAATTGTGGTATCCGAAAGTTGTACCTCTTTCAGTGAGCATTACTTTTGAATTACCTGTTAGTCGTACTTTTTCTACGGCTCCTATCATGTCTTCTGGCGCCATGAATTGCCCTTTTTTGATATTAACAGTTTTATTTTGTTCACCTGCAGCTATTAACAGATCAGTCTGCCTGCATAAAAAAGCTGGGATTTGAAGGATGTCGGCAATTTTAGCCACCTCTTTTGCCTGATATGATTCATGAATATCGGTTACGATTGGCAAATTAAGGTCAGTTTTTACTTTTTCTAATATTTTCAGACCTTTTACAAGTCCGTCTCCTCTTGCAGATGTTATAGAACTTCTATTGGCTTTATCGAATGATGCCTTAAATATATATTTTATGCCCAATGATTCTGTTAATGATTTTAGAAAAGCCGCTGTTTCGAGGCATAACTGTTCGCTTTCCGCTACACATGGACCAGCCAGCAATACTAATTCATTCGAGCCGCCAATACTGATATCGTGAGTTATTTTAAACATTACCTGTTTCCTTTTTATGATAACTATCATGTTTAATGATTTTAGGATATACCCATTTGTTTTACTACTTTTTCTGCGTGTTTTAAATCTTCAGGTGTATCAATGCCTATATTAATTCTGTTTTCTGCAATTATTGCATAAATATTTATACCACTTTCAAGTGCTCTAAGCTGTTCAAGTTTTTCGCATTTTTCCAAAGGACTTGGTGGAAGGTTTACAATTTTTTCTAATATGTTTTTTCTATAACCGTAAATTCCAACATGATGGTATATTGGAAATGAATCATCTATGTCTCTTACAAACGGCACTTCAGATCTGCTAAAATAAAGAGCTCTGCCGTCTTGTGCAACTACGGCTTTTACAATATTTGGGTTTGATGCGATAATTTTTCTATCAGCATTTAAAACGACTGTAGCCATTTCTACCTTATAATTATCGAATAAATCTATTAGTCTGTCAATAAGCTGAATATCTATTAAAGGTTCATCACCTTGAACATTAATCACAATGTCGCACTCTATATTTTTAACAGCTTCCCATATTCTGTCTGTTCCAGATGGATGGTTTGGTGAAGTCATAACACATTTTGCATTAAATGTTTCAGCGCACATTTTGATTTGTTTGTTATCTGTAGCAATTATAACGTCGTCCGCTTTTGATTTTTTAGCCCGTTCATAAACCCATTGAATTATGGGCTTGCCAGCAAGTTTCACTATTGGTTTTCCTGGGAATCTTGTACTCGCATATCTTGCTGGTATGCATATTATTGTATCTGATTTGCTCATATTACCTCAATTTAAACAATTAAAATTTGTTTTTTTATTAAATGGTATCTTTAGGTAAAACACTATAACTTATGTATATGTTTTTAAAGATTCTAGTCTAAGGAGTTTTAAAATGTACTTTTATATTAAAAACAATTTGAATCATTTCAAAGAACTTCTTTGCGGATATGCACAATCAGTTCATCGTGACCCTGCGACAATAAAACTTTTGGCAGTCAGTAAAACGTTTCCTGCAGATGCTGTAAAAGCAGCTTATGAATCAGGGCAAAGAATGTTCGGAGAAAATAAAGTTCAGGAATTGGAAACAAAATGCAAACTACTTCCCCCAGATATAGAATGGCATCTTATTGGTCATCTTCAGGCAAATAAAGTGGCTGCAGCTGTTGAAATAGCCTCATATATCCATTCTGTAGATTCCGAAAAGCTTTTAAATCGCATAAATAGGATTGCAGGAGAAATAGGCAAGAAACAAAAAATTTTACTCGAAGTTAATATATCAGGAGAAGAAAGTAAATTTGGGTTAACAGTTTTTGATGTCGAATCTTGCGTTGAAATAGCTTTAAAGAGCGAGCATATCGAATTAAAAGGATTAATGACAATGGCTCCTTTTGAGATGGAGCCTAAAAGTATAAGAAAAGTTTTTTCAGACCTTCGTTGTTTGAGAGATTCTCTTGAATTGAAATTTAATGTATCGTTACCTGAACTTTCAATGGGAATGAGCTCTGATTTTAAGGAAGCAATAGTTGAAGGCTCAACTATTGTGAGAATAGGTACTTCTATATTTGGAAAGCGATAAAGTTTTTAGAAATTATTTTTGAAGGCTGTGAATTTATTGATAATATTTAATATTTCGTCAGGCGAGAATACCTGATATGCATGCATGCCTATTGATTTAGCTGCTTCTACGTTTGAAATAATATCGTCGAAATATATAAAATCTTCAGGTGAAGCATTATAGAATTTTACTGCGTGTAAAAAGATTTCAGGGTTTGGTTTTAAAAGACCAAGCTCGTAAGATAAAAATAATTTATCGAATTTTTCTAAAAAACTGTAGTTTTTTTTCAAGTGGTTTATGTGAGCATCATTTGTGTTTGAAAGGATTGCTATTGTGAATTGTTTTTTAATTTTATCAATTACTGTATTTAGATTTTTTTTTGGTTTTCCAGCAATTTTTAGAAAATATTCAGCTATTTGCTCTTTAGAAAGCTTGATTGAATATTCATTTTTTAAGCTTTCAATAAATTCACTGAATGTGATTTTACCTTTGTCATAAGCACTTGGAGAATTAGCAGTTGTCCAAAATAGATGAAGCTCGTCGATATTCATTTTTTTATTAAAAATTTTAGCGGCGTTTTCTTCCCAATGCAAGTCAATAAGGACTCCGCCCATATCTGTAAGCACATATTTCATCTATATTCCTTAATAATTAGTGTTGCGTATTTCATTTAATGTTTTATTTTCTTATTTGACAACGCTCAATATTACTATTTGTTGAATATACACCAAGTATACATTTTTAAAATATGAGGTTTTATGTATTTTTTATCTTCTCTTTACGGAACTCTTTGGTTAACTCTTTTTCATAATTTTGAATTAAGAATTGCTGTTATAATAATTGTAGTATTACTTATAATAAATTTTTTTCTCCGCTTATTTATACGGCAATATGTTAAAAAAACGTCAAATTCCAAATATGGAATAGATGAACTTTGCGTTACAGTCAATAGACCTGTTAAGTATCTTTCCATAACTGTAGGTGCTTGGGTTTTTGTAGCATTAAATGAGCTGCATTTTAGCACTATGCACTTTGATGTTACGATGATAAACAGAGTTTTTAAGGCTGCGGTTATTATTTTATCTACCTGGTTAATTATTTCTGTAATAAATTTATTTAGGAATAGGCTTATAAAAAAACGTTCTTTAAAGAATGAAGGATATGGCGATAACAGTATCATTTATACGATATTTAAATGTATAGAAATAGCTGTTTATCTGATAGTTTTAATAACACTTTTAGCCATTTTTAATATTCCTGTTTCAGGGTTAATTGCCGTAGGAGGTATTGGTGGTGCTGCACTTGCTTTTGCAAATCAAAGTTTGATTGCAAATATGTTTAGCGGTATGGCAATTTATTTTGACCGACCGTTTTCTATTGGGGATTGGATTTACACTAACGACGGGAAAATAGAAGGTACTGTAGAAAAAATCGGATTGAGACTTACAAAAATACGAGGTTTTGATAAGAGGCCTATGTTTGTACCTAATTCAATATTTAACACGACACCGACAGTAAATGCGTCTAGGATGACAAACAGGCGCATCCAGCAGTTCATTGGATTAAGATATCAAGATATAGATCGCGTTAAAGAAATAATGTCAAGTATTCGTGATGTACTAAAAAATTTAGAAGGAATAGATCAAGATCAAAGCCAAATAGTAAATTTGGTTAACGGCACCACAGATATGGGAAGCACGATTGAGGGTTGCTTTGGAAGTTCATCAATTAATATTCAGATTTCAGCATATACAAAAGCCACAAATATTATAAGCTTTTATCAGATACAGGACGAACTTATGTTAACTGTTTTCAGCATAGTTACATCCTGTGGAGCACAATTCGCATTTCCAAGCCGAAGTGTTTATACAGAAACGCTGACAGAATCTGCAAATTCAGCCAGCGTTTAATAATACATTTTTGGAAGTAATATTTAATAGCCGCCAGCAAGATTAGCATTTGAATCTGCTAAAGTAGAAGGATCAATTCCTCTGCTTATAAGTTCAGATGCTTCGTTTAATATTTCTGCTGTAGCTGTTGCTCCTACTCTTGTTACTCCGATAGACTTTACAGTGACTAAATCTTTCAATGTTCTTACGCCTCCTGCAGCTTTTACCTCTATGGAAGGTTTTGTATGTAAACGCATAAGCTTAAGGTGTTCTATTGTAGCTCCTGCATACGAATACATTCCGTTTGGCTGTTTCACGAAACCATAACCTGTAGATGTTTTTACAAATGCGACATTTATTTCGCTGCAAATTTCACAAAGCCTGATAATATGGCTGTTTTGAAGGTAGTCATTTTCGAAAATGACCTTTAATATTGCGTTATGTTTTATTACTTCTTTGTTTATTAAACTTATTTCATTCTTAACAAAATCGTAGTTATTGCCAAGTACTTTTCCAATATTTACAACCATATCTATTTCTGAAGCACCTTCTTTACAGGCTTTAAGAGCTTCGGCAATTTTTATTTCAACAGAACTGTTGCCGTGTGGGAAACCTATTACTGTGCCTACCTTTACATCAGAGCCCATAAGCAACTCTTTTGCTAATGGTACTGCATAAGGTTTGATGCAGACCGATGCGGTGTTGTATTTTTTTGCAAGGATACATCCTCTGATAAGATCATCGTCTGTCATTGTAGGGTGAAGTAGTGAGTGGTCTATCATTTTTGCAAGTTCATTGTATGACGTTTTCATTTTAGCTCCTTATTTTGGTTGATCTTTTATTGAAATGTCATAAATTACATTATATAAATATTTATTGAATAGCTAAATAGGCAAATGTATTTCACTTTGGGCAAAATAATGGATTATATCAAAACAAAGTTTAAAAACAATAGTAGTTTTCAGCATAAATTGACAGTAAAGCCTCGTTTTATAGATTTTCATCATATTAAAGTTATTAAAGATTATGAGTATCCAATTCATCGACACAATTCGTATGAGCTTATCTATGTCGTTGATGGACTTTATAGATGTCGAATAAATGAACGAGAGTTATATGTAGAGCCAGGATTTTGTTTTTTTATAAAACCTGGAGACTGGCACGCTGATTCTTTTCGAAAAGGGCAGTTCCATTATGTTCTGCATTTTGAACTTTTGAGTTATTTTAATACAAATACTTCATTGTCTATTTTTAACAATTTAGAATTGCCTGAAGAACGAGTAACTTCATGTAACTCTGATGAAATGAAAATTTTTTTTGAAAACCTTGAAAATGAGTCTACAGTGCAAGATTCGTATTCTTCTTTAATTTTAGACTCTGTACTTGAGTCTTTTATGTGGAAAGAGGTGCGAAAATTGTCGCCTAAAATACTTTCTAAATATTTTATTAAGTTCAACGAACAATATTCTTTTAACGAAGAGTTATTAAAGGTTTTTGAGCAAAATTTTGCAAAAAATATAGACATTGCCTTTATAGCTTCTAAAATGAACGTATCTCGTCGTACATTATCCACTAGATGCCAAGAATTTTTAGGCAAATCACCTATTGAAGCATATGGCAATTTCAGAATCAATAAAGCATGTGAGATGTTGGAAACTTCAAAAAAAACAATTCAGGAAATAAGTGATTATTTAGGATTTTCGAGTCAATTTAATTTTTCTCGTACATTTAAAAAGTTTGTGGGGTGTCCGCCAAGTGCATATTCATCTAAAACATAGGTTCGGTTTAGATGCTAATAGGAGTAAAATGATCATGTTTTCCATAAACACAATTACTTTACATTTTATAGATCACGTTTTCTATTTTTAATATTTTTATCATTAAGCGTTTTTTTTAATTTTTTTAATGATTTTGATATTAGTTGTCTGACACGCTCAGATGTTATGTTATGGATTTTACTTAGCTGTTTTAAAGTTTGTTCCTTATTGCCATTAAGTCCAAATCTTTTTACGAGTATCTCTTTTTCACGAGAATGAAGCTTATTTATCAGTGTAGTGAGAATAATTTTAGACTCATTTGAAATACATTGCTCGGCTGGAGAGTTATAGTCAATTAACCAAATTTTACCTAATTCTTGTTCTGAAGAGTCTTCTGAAATAATGCTGTTTAGGCTTACATCAGGTTGTACGTGTCTCATTCTTGAAAATGTTTTTTTCTTAATATTTATGTGTGAAAGAATTTCATGTTCTGTGCAGCCTTTGTTTTTCATTTTGGAAATTTTTGAAGACATTTCCCATGTTCTTGGTGTAATTCTGACAATAGATGCATTCCGAATTATTTCTCTCCGCATGAACATATCAATCCAGTAGGCTGCGTATGTCATAAATTTAATATTTTTTGATGGGTCAAATTTAACGGCGGCTCTTTTAATTCCGCACATTCCTGCGTATATAAGGTCGGTTGAGGATAATGTATTGCTTTTAAATCTATTTGCCCTAGATATTATAAATTTCATGTTGCCTAATATTATCTTATTTATATCCTCTTCTTTTTTTTCTTTTTTATAGAGGTTAACAAAACTATTAGTTTCTTCTGCAGTTATTTGCGGATATTGTTTCAAATCATTTATAAAATTATGATAGCTTGATTCATTATGCATTGTTTGATTCCTAAAATTTTCTCCTCAAAGCGACTATTGTAATATCATCGAATCTTGAGTTATGTTGATATTTCAATACAGATTCAGTAATTTGGTCGCAAAGATCTTTTAAGGCAGTATTATTTTTGTTAAGAAAATGGTCTATTATTTTTTCTTCTCCGAACATGACGTTATTGTCAGGAGCCTCAGAAAGTCCATCTGTATAAGCCACAATGCCTTCATTAATGTCAAGTGTGGTTTCTGATTCATGAAACGTTATATCTCCAAATAATCCCAAGGCAGAGTCATCAAATTCACCAAAAGTTTCTATTTTACCATCGTTTTTTAATCTTAATGTATCGTGATGTCCTGCGTTTGCATATCTTAGATTTCCTGTTTTTACATTGTAAAAATAGATATACATAGTTACAAACATAAAAGTATCATTATTTTCATGAAGAGCTTCATTTGCCAATGTTAGCACTTCGCCAGGTCCATTTTTATATTTTGAAACTGCAGTATTTTTTATTACGACCTTTGCCATATTCATGAAAAATGCTGCGGGGATTCCTTTTCCAGATACATCTGCGATAACGATTGCCAGTAAATCATCTTCAAGATAGAAAAAGTCGAAAAAATCACCTGAAGCCTCTTTTGCAGGAATAAGTTTGCAGTAAAATTCAAATTCATCTCTAATAAACTCTTTTGTTATTTTAGGCAAAACGGACTGCTGAATTTCAGCAGCTATTTGAATTTCTGTTTGAAGAGATTGGCGATGCTCTGTTTCTTTTTTTAGATTTTCGGTAAAGTCTGTTAATTCATTTCCAAGTAATTTTATTCCATTTGCAAGTTCATGTATTTCCTTTATTCCGTTAGTGTTAAATTCAGCTTTAAAGTCGCCTTTACCAATTTTTTTAACTATATGTCTTAGAACACTTACAGGCGATAATATAAGCAGCCAGAAGAAAAAACTTGAAATTAGAGCGATACAGGCAAGAAAAATGACAGAGATAAGGATGTAATTATCAAAAAGAGATTCCATTAAAATAGCAGTTTTTTGGTTTGTCAGGTAGATTGGAGCAAGTATTTCTTTCAAAGGTAATACAGTAATAACAATCCAGTTATTGGCTTCTATTCTGGAAAAAGCCATAAAAAAAGTTTGTCCTTCGTAATTAATTTCCAGCATTCCAGAGTTACTTTTTTTAATAGCAGAAATCACTTTATCAGCTAAAGTAGAATTTATATCTGTAAGTTTTGTATTAAAATCAGGATCAAATATTACATTGTTTGTTTGTGTTTTTGATGAAAATCCAAACATGCCTGCTATTTTTTTTGACATAGCTACTATTGTGTAATCGTTAGTTAGAAGTATGGTATCATTTACTGTATTTTTATCATATATTGATAAAGTTGAGTTTTCAGAATTAACTTCTTCCATCATTGCGTGGAGATTAATATCAATTCCAGCAAACCCTGTAAAAATACCTTTAGAATTAAAAACAGGATATTTTACTGATAAATCTTCGTTATCAAATAGAGCATTGCCTTTTCGCATGCTCCAAATTGGCTCAATAACTTTTCTCTTGTCTCTATTGCTGTAGTAATTTTTATAGTAGTCATTTTCTTTTTCAAAAAAATCTTTCAAATGTGAGATATAAGTCAGCTTATTTGATGATTTTGTTATACTTGGATTAGAAATAAAATATTTTTTATCTGAAATGGATACCCAAATTTCATCTGCATATGGAAAAATAAGTTTAATTCCACTTATCGGCTTGGATAAATAGCTTACAGCGTCAATAGTTTTTTTAGAGTTATGCGGATAATTCTGTTTTTCTTCTCCCCAATAAAACAAGGTTGTGCCGGTAGCTGATTGACTTAGATAATAGTCATCTAACTTAAACAAATCAAGTAGATTTTCAACTCCATTGTCAGGCTTGTTATAGTATCCAATTCCATCAGTGAAATGAGCAGAAAGCCCTGCCATGATCATTGTAAAATATTGTGCTGAACTCAAAATTGATGAATAGTGTTTGCCTATCTGTGCTGTACTTTCTAGTATTAATTCAGAAGTGTTTTTTTTAATATTTTGACTGTAAACAGCTATAGAATACTCACCTAAAGTGTGTATTGATTTATAAGAATAAGAACCTAATATCCATAACGATGCTGAAAATATAATTAACATCCCAACTACATACACAAGTATCATTGGAAGTTTTGAGAGTTTAAGCATAAAAGACCTTATTCTTCATTAATTGAAGGTGGTTGATTTGCAGATAAAATTTTTGTGTTTGTTATATCACGTTCTATTGAAATTAAACATTTTTTCCCCATGTATGTGTCGATAGTCGCTGTACTTTCAATCCATTTTAGCCCGCCTGAGGTTGTCTTAACTCTGTATGTAATTTTTTTCTTTTTAATATTTTTATTAATTAATTCTCTATCTGCATCTATGACAATATTATTTAACCAGTAATCTCTTCCTTTTTTATAGAGTATTTCTACAGTAGTTCCGTATAAGGTTTCAATAGCTTTATTTAAGTAAATATATTCAAATGTTTCAATGTCCTGGATACTTAATCCGTCAGGCATAGAGTCGATATTTAACTTAAGAAGTTCAAGAATTGCTCTGTTTTTTTTATTTTCAGTTATGTCACTCATTACTATAAAACCATATTCGATGCCTGAAAATTCAACGATTTTTTCTTTGATTTCCAACCATATAATTTTATTATCACTTTGGGAAAACATTATCTCCCTTCTTTCAGGTAAGAGTTTTGATTCCCTCATTTTTCTCTCGTTTTCCTGAAACGATGGATGAGTAGAAGATAAAAAACATTTGTAAAAATTCGTTTCTTTAATAGATTCAGCAGTAATTTTGAGTATGTCTAATGCACCATGATTTGCATAAATAATTTTTCCTGACTTGAAAGTATAAATTATTATTCCGTCATTAATGCTCTCAATGCATATTTCTAACATTGACCGCATATTTTCTGCTTTTTTACGCTCTGTTATGTCTACAAAATATCCTATAAGTCCGGCAATTTTATTTTGTGAGTCAAAAATTGGAATTTTAAATGTAATTCCCCATTTTTTCTTTTTGCTTCCAGGTATGTAATTTTCCAAGTTTTTTATAGGTATTCCTGAAGCTATCACTGCAGAATCTAGATTTTCATTATTAATAGCCTCATTTTTACTGAAAAAATCTTTATCCGTTAATCCTTTCGGACTATATAATGCAGGCAAGGAAAGATTTTTTTTAAATGCGTCATTGGCTATTATGTATTTAAGATCTGTGTCTTTTATGTAGAAAATTGTATTCATTGCGTTAAGTATGTTCTTAAGGAGAATAGATGATTTATTTAGTTTATTGCCTTGCTCAAGAACTTTTCTTGCAAGTTCCTTGCTTTTTTGTATTTCTTCATTAATTTCAGAATCAACGAATGAAAACCAAGGCTCAACTACTGCGGCTAAATTTGCATCTGATATTGGGGCTTCGGGTTCTAAATTTGAAATTTTTTGAACGTTTATTCCTGTTGCTTGACAAAGCAAGCGTATTTTAGGCTCAGATGGTATTGTTTTACCATTTTCCCAATTCCATATGGTTTGCCATGTTATATTCATTTTAGAGGCTACTGCATACATTGATAAGCCTAATGATTTTCTAGCAGATCTAAGTTTGTCAGGATAAAAATTCATAAATTAGCTTTTAAAAAGAAAAATTGAGGTTAAATATACCCATAACTAATTGGTTTTAGAAAAACTCACATGCATGCTGAGTCAGTATTATCGTAAATTAACCAATTTTTGGAATACCTTTGGTATATCTTGTTTGTACGATTTTTATTTACCATAATCTATGTACAAAAATAACTTTTTAAAGCGAGACAATAAAGCTATTAAAAAAAATGTTCATTTGCAATAAAACAAAAAACCATACAGTTTCAGTATACATACTTAATTGTATGGTTTAATTAATAATTATCAAAATATTTGATAAAAATATTTTTATGCAGCGTTAGGCTTTTTTATATGCTCAATTCTCATAGCATAAAAAGATCTCCAAACGAATATAAGTGCTATTACTATAAATATTGCACCTACGTAATATGCGTAGTGTAGAAATTTTGGATCTAAAGCAATTTCCATAGCCAAAACTCCGAAAAGAGTTGTGAATTTGATAATTGGGTTCATTGCAACTGATGATGTATCCTTGAAAGGATCGCCTACAGTGTCGCCAACAATTGTAGCTTCGTGAAGCGGAGTATTTTTCTGCTTTAAGTTTACTTCTACAATTTTTTTTGCATTATCCCAGCATCCGCCTGCATTTGCCATAAAAATAGCCTGGAAAAGTCCAAATACGGCAATAGCTATTAAGAAGCTGATGAAAAGTGATGCTGATGCAGGGCCAAAAACAGGGGCAGATAAGAAAGCAAATCCCAAAGCGAAGCATAAAACGGCTATAAAGATGTTTATCATTCCTCTTATCGCATAAGTAGTACAAATCTTTACTACTTCTTTAGATTTAGAGGTGCTTGCTCTTTTTTTGCCAGTTGTATTAAGATCAATATTGTCTTTTATATATGCAACTGCTTTATATGCACCTGCTACAACTGCCTGCATGGATGCCCCTGTGAACCAATAAACTACTGCACCACCACAAATAAAACCGATAATTGTGAATGGATCAAGTAAGTTTAAAATTTGTTCCGGCATTATTCCAAGGCTTGCTTTTAATAAAAGAATCAACGAGAAAATCATAGTAGTTGCTCCGACTACAGCAGTAGCGATAAGCACTGGTTTGGCAGTAGCTTTGAATGTGTTACCTGCACCGTCATTTTCTTCAAGATAATGTTTTGCTTTTGCAAAATGTGGTTTAAAACCAAATTTTTCTTTAATTTCATTTTCAATATCTTCTTCTTCTTCAATAAGAGAAAGCTCATATATCGATTGTGCATTATCTGTTACAGGACCATAGCTGTCCACTGCAATTGTTACAGGCCCCATTCCCAAAAATCCGAAAGCAACCAACCCAAAGGCAAGTACTGATGGATATACCATATATTCGCCTAAGCCGTATAGCGAAGCTATATAAGCTATGACCATTAACACTACAATTGAGAGAGCGATCCAAAAAGCTGAAAAATTGCCTGCTACTAATCCTGAAATAATATTCAGAGATGCACCACCTTCTTTTGAAGCTGTTACCACTTCCAGTGTGTGCTCTGCTTTTGGACTGGTAAATTTCTTGGTAAGCTCAGGTATTACTGCTCCACCAAGTGTACCACAACTGATAATTATCGAGAGCACCCACCATAGATTATCTCCAAACATTCTTCCATCAAGCTGCCAATAGCTAACGCAAAATGTCATGATTATAGACAATATTGAGGTAATCCAAATAAGGCTTGTAAGTGGTGTCTCGAAATTGAGATCTTTAGTATTTTCATGGAGGACTTTATTGATAGCCCCATTAATCCAGTACGATATAACAGATGTTATAACCATTAGATATCTCATTGTAAATAACCAAGCTAGAAGTGCAATTTGGACACTTTCTCTATTTAAACCGTTTGGAAGTTCTTTGTTTGTAAATACTCCAAGCAGAATAAAGCTGATTAACGCAACCCCTGTAACTCCGTATGTTTCAAATCCATCAGCTGTAGGTCCTACTGAGTCTCCAGCATTATCTCCTGTGCAGTCTGCAATAGTTCCTGGGTTTCTTGGATCATCTTCTTTTATTTTGAACGTAATTTTCATTAAGTCTGAACCGATGTCAGCTATTTTTGTAAATATACCACCAGCTACACGTAAAGCTGATGCGCCGAGAGATTCACCAATTGCGAAACCGATAAAGCAGTATCCTGCTAAGTTGCCAAGGTTCAAAAGCGGTAAAATAATAAGGATTATAAGCATTATTAGAAGCTCTACGCTGACAAGAAGTACGCCAATAGACATTCCTGCCTGTAGCGGAATATTCAGTATTTTTATTGGTTTTGCTTCAAGTGCAGCAAAAGCTGTTCTTGAATTAGCACGTGTGTTAATTCTGATTCCGAACCATGCAACTGTGTATGACCCAAGTATACCTACAATAGAAAAAAGAAGAATTATTAATACAGCTCCAATAGTTTCATCTTTTAAAACTCCAAAGTAAAAAATCATGCATATCCCGATTATTATTTCGAGACATATGAGGAACTTACCCTGTTGAATGAGGTATGTTTTGCATGTTTCATAGATTAGGTCGCCAATTTTAAGCATTGAGTTGTGTGCAGGTTTTTTTTTGATTTTCCTATATTCGTTTAATCCGAAAAGGATACCAAGAATAGAAACGATAATTCCTACTGTCAGAGTCCAAAAACTGGTTGGATCTAGTTTGTAAAAGTTTGGTACCGCTAGTGAAATGTCATTAACGGAATTTACAGCTGTGTGTGTGATTGTTAGCACCGAATTTGGGTCCATTAAATACTCCTTGATTTTGTGTTTATATTTAAGACTTACTTATTTCTTGTGTATGCTGCACTGGCAAAGCTTTATATTAGCGTTTGAATTTTTATGCAAAAAAACACGCAAATAAAAGATAATAAATGTTCTATAAATAGTGGCAATGCAAAAGCTTGTAAAATACGCAATTGTTTGTTTTTTTCAAGTAGAGTAGTAAAGAAAATTATATTTTTTAGGAGTACATCTTTGGCGAAAAGAAAAAAGCCTGCAGAGCAGGCTTTTAATGTTGAAAATATTTTATTGTACTCAGCAGGTTAGAATAGCCTTTCTATTAAATATGTAATTTTTAATTAGCATTCTATTCTTTTTTTCAGTTTGATATGCAAACAGAAAAGGTTTTAGGGTTTTTCTTCCTATGCTTTTTAACCTGACGATATCAAGGTGTAGAGTGCTTTTAGCGTCTTCAAGCTCAATAGCATCTTCGAAAATTTGTGTTTTATCTATATCTTTTACGTTTTTGTAGAAAATGACTTTATTTGTTACGACTTTGTACATCTCTCTCAGGTCATGAAGTCTGTTTGCAAGTACACTTCCTGAAGGAGTTGTAATAGCATTTTCAAGTAATTTAATGTTGTGGTTATTTTCCTGCATCAGAGAATTCCATAATTCTGAATCTTCAGGGTGCAGTTCTGCGAACCTTGCGTAAAGTTCTTTTAACTTTTCTTCAAGTTTTATTGAAACCTGAATGACATTGTTTAGTTCTTCACTCATTATACATTACCCTCCTATTTGTTAGGTTTAAAACTTTAATGAGCATAATAAATGCCAAAAAACATCTTTTACTTATTTTGAAAGCCTTATGTCTTTTTGTGAACTAAAAGACGTTTGAAAAAGTGTTAAGTTGTCTCTTATTTTACAATGAACAGTTTTTTTATATGCTATATAGTCTCATATCTGAGTGTAATATACCTTATAATCTTTTGTTAAAAAGAGATAGTAGAACAAAATGAATTTTATTTTTTAACATACAGGTTATTCTCTACTTAAATTGTAAGATGAATATTTTAAGCTTATATTTAAGTTCGCGGATAAAATTATTTTAGGAAAGTAGTTTATAATTCGTAGTATACCAAAGCTACTCCAAAAATTGGTTAATTTACGATAAAATAGCTTCAGGTTTGATGTGAGTTTTTCTAAAACCAATT
>ORMF010421140.1_pt1 | contig 62032 bp, 52 predicted proteins | sample 1779871 | NCBI WGS metagenome assembly ORMF01 (sample SAMEA104232316, study PRJEB22302) | groundwater metagenome | biome: forest; feature: aquifer; material: groundwater | place: USA | collected 2011-08-07 | depth 5.4 m | reverse complement strand
TAATTCGTCGAATATATCTCGGCCAGCGAACATTGCAAAAGAAAGGCTTACCGATCGAATTGCACCGATTTTGATGTGACGAACTTCCGACTCAGGACAATAGAGCGTTTTCACAATTGCTGTAGACTGCCACTTCTGGAGTTGAAACTCCTCCCGGAGCTGTCATCCTGAGCGTAAGCGACTCGTCGTCCGAAGACTCTGGGCCGAAGGACCTGCTTTTCGTTTTTGGTCGGTGATCGGATTCTGGTTTTACACCATTGCCAAAAACGCACCAGACCATTTTCAAAAACGGTGTAGACTTCTTTTGAAGCCCCGGCAGGGGCGGCAGATTCTAGCCCACGGCGCAAGCCGTGGGTTCGCAGGCCCCAAACGATCCCAGCCCCGGTAGGGGCGACAGAAACTCCGGTCTACATCAATTGTTAAATCGCACTAGGCGCTCTTGACCGGTTCGGTTGCCTCATCGAGCAACTCAATGACGTGTGCCACTCGCTGCCCCTTGCCGTAGAGTTTCACCCCGGCCCGCAATTGAAGAATGCATCCGGGATTCGCCGTTGCAACGATGCCCGCGCCCGTGCCATTTACCGCCTCCATCTTGTTACGGAGCAACTGCATCGAAATCGCCGTTTCGGTAATGTTGTAGATTCCGGCGCTGCCGCAACAAAGATCGGAGAGCGGCATCTCGGCGAACCGCAGTCCCGGCACGGCATGGAGCAGCTCGCGCGGCTGCTTCCGAATTTTCTGTCCATGCGCCAGGTGGCACGAGTCCTGGTAAGTGACCGTGGCGTCGAGCGGACGCAACTGTTGAGTCAATCCAACATCCCCCAGAAATTCGAGCACATCGCGCGTTTTCGATGCAAACTCCGAAGCCGAATCGCTTCCCAGCAATGAATTGTATTCCTTCAAAGTAGAGCCGCATCCGGCCGCGTTCGTGATGATTGCATCGAATGGCTCGCTCGCAGCGGCACGCGCGAATGCATCGACGTTGCGGCGCGCCAGCTCCCGCGCCAGGTCCCGCAGCCCAGCATGAACCGGCAATGCTCCGCAGCAAATCTGCCCCGGCGGAACGGACACCTCGCAGCCGTTCTCTTGCAACACCCGGACAGTCGCCTCGTTCAACCGCGCAAACGCCAGGTTCGCGATACATCCCGCGTGCAGCGCCACCCGATATCGCCGTTTGCCGCGCGCCGGAAACACTTTGCCGATCTGCGGAAAGAACCCCGGCGATTCCATTGGAGGAGCCAGTTGCTCCAGCTCCATCAGCCGCGGAAAGTTTTCGAGCAGTCCGCTCCCGAGCGCCATCTTCCTAAGTCCGGAAGTCTGATACCATCCCAGCAGCGCTCCGGCGATTTTCAAGCTAGCAGGTTTCGCGATGAGGTGATGGAAAGCGAGATACCGCAGAATGCGTGCCCCGAGCGGACGCCGGTAGTGTTCTTCGATCTGTGCCCGCGCCGCCTCGACCAGCTTCCCGTACTCGACTCCCGATGGACAGGCCGTCTCGCAAGCCCGGCAATCGAGGCACCGGTCAATGTGGAGGACAAAGCTCTCGCCGATTTCGAGCCGCCCCTCATCCACCTGCGCCATCTGGTAGATGCGTCCGCGCGGCGAGTCCATCTCCGTGCCCAGCTCGCGGTAAGTAGGACACGAGTTCAGGCACAGCCCGCAGCGGACACACCGCGAATAGTCGTCCCAAACGGGCCGGTCGGCGCCGGAGAAGCCGCTCGGAGCACTGCCTCCGGGCCGGGCTGACCGGGATGCAGCGGGCCCGTGGATTTCCTCAGGCTCCAATTCACGGATTTGGCTGGTCTCTGTCACTGCCTTAGTCATCGCAGGCGCAGAAAGTCCTCAAGGCTGAACCCCGCATCCTTCAAGATTCGCACCGCGAGGCCACGGCCTGTGTCACAGCCTGTGTGCATCGGAACTGTCACGGACACTTGGCGTCCTTCGTGCCGAAGTGTGAGGTGGCTCCCCGACTGCCGGTCTTCTATGAATCCTTGGCTCTTCAAAAACTTGGCCAGCTCACGAGCCGTGACCTGCGGCATGCGGCTCATTCGGGAACTCCCACCGTCAGCTCCTCCACGTGTACCAGACGCTCATGTTGCGGAATGGACTGTCCGTGATCCAGCAACGACGCCAAGTGCAACTCAATCGCCTCGCGGATGTTTCGCTTTGTCTCCTCAATCGTCTTTCCGTTGCTGAAGCATCCCGGAAGTGTGGGGCTGTAAGCGAGATAACCTTCGTCTTCCGCTTCTTTTTCGATCACAATTTCAAATGAATAGAACTTCACGAATTTTCCCCTTCCGGTTGGTTCGGATGTCAGTGGTGAATCAAAGTATATACAGTGAGCGCACGATGTGCCAATGGGCATTCAAGCCGCTAAATTCTCCCGTACAATCTCCCCGGATTTAGAAGTCCCTCCGGGTCCATCTGCACCTTCAGCCGCTGCATCAGGAAAAAATCGTCGCCGAGCGGCGCCCATAGGCTGGTCCTTCTCTTCATTTCGGAGGCACACCACTCGATGACACCGTAGCCGCCCGCGCGCCCCGCTTCGGACAGGAGAGTCTCGCACGCCTTAGCGGTGCGTTCCATCGCGGTGTCGCCCGCACCGGATGGAGGCAATAGGTGGCAATAAACAATCCCCGTCCCAGCCCTCGCGAGTATTGCAATGGCCAATCCGTTCTCGGCCGCCGCGTGCTGCGCTCCTGCGACGATCTGAAGCATTTCCGACAACGGGACCGAGACCTTCACGACGGCTGCATCCGGTGAGCGACCGAGAATCGTCGGAGTGATTTCCTGTATCGCGCTCCATAATTTTTCTTCCGCATCACCCGTCCAACACGCCACCATATTCCCGCCTTCGTGCCGAACCAACAGCGGCAGCTCGCGACGCACGCGCTCAACCATCGCCTCCGGCCCCGCCGCTCGCACCACTAGCGAGAAGGGCGATTCGGATAAAGCGTCGACGCTCATCAGAGCGCCTGCCGCGGAATCGACCAGATCGAGCGCCTGCGGAGCGAGATGCGAATTCAGTATCCGGCTTCGCGCGCCGAACGCCTGCTTCGCGGACCCAAATCCCAACACCAGTGTGACGCTCGCGGGCGGAATCGGAAAAACTTTGAACGTCGCGCCGGTCATGATCCCGAGTGTACCGAACGACCCGATGAGCAGCTTCATCATGTCGTACCCGGCAACATTTTTCACCACCTTGCCGCCGCCCTTCGCCTGTTTTCCGTCGGAGGTGACAAAGCGGACGCCGATCGCGATGTCGCGCACCGAGCCGTAGCCCAGCCGCCGGGGGCCGCTCGAGTTGGTAGCCATCACGCCGCCCACCGTTGCACTCAACGTCGCGCGCGCGCCGAACGGAACATCGAGCGGCAGCATCTGGCCATGTTCGCGGAGCACGCTCGCCAGCGCCGCGATGCTCGCCCCGGCCTCGACCGACACCGTCAGATCGGCTGGCTGGTAGTCGGTGACGCGGTTCAGGCAGCGCAACGAAATAACCAGATCGACTCCCTCGGGAGTTCCTCCCATGCGCTGTTTAGTCCCGTTCCCGGCGGGCGCCACTTTCCATCGCTCGCCGCGCGCCAGCCGCATGACCTCGCCGAGTTGCTCCGCGCTGGTCGGCGTCACGAACGCTTTCGGAAGTGCACCTTCCCATCCGGCCTCTTGCAGAAAAGCCGTATCGCGGGTGAAGTGCTCCGCCCCCAGCACCCCCTCCAATTTTTTCCAGCCGGAGTTGTCTGACACGCTGCTAACACCCCGCATCAATTCGTATCAATGTATCAATGGCAACAGGCATCGCCGCTTAGGCCGGCCACGCCTTCCTTGGCGATAATCGGAACCATCACCAAGGCAGCGATTGGATCGGCCCACCACAATCCCCACACGGCATTCAGCAACAATCCTCCCAGAAGGATGGCGGACAAATAGGTGCAAAACTCCGTCTGCTTCGCATCCGCATTCATGGCTGCGCTTCCCAGCGCGGCGCCCACCTTCCGTTTGGCGTGGGAAAGCAGTGGCATGGCAATCAACGAAGCGCATGCCAACACGATTCCGGGAATACTTTGCTCGGGCGCTTTCCTCTGCGCGAGGTCGCTGGTTGCTTCCACGGCCACATATGCAGCCAGCGCGAGGAAGCAAATGCCTACGATTCGCAGAGTGGCCGTTTCCATGCGCTCGCGCTTTTGCTCATCGGCATCGGCCGACATGCGCCATAGCAGCGCGGCTCCCGATGTCACCTCCACAAAGCTGTCAATTCCAAAGCCAACCAGAGAAATGCTTCCCGCTATCACTCCAGCGGCAACAGCAACAAGTCCCTCCAGGCTATTCCAGGCAATCGTGAAATACTCCAAGCGTTTCCCGCGTTTGGCGAGCGCGCGCCGGTCTAGAACTGCCTGAGACATGCAATTATGCTTGCGGCATTCCCGCCCCAAACTGATGCCGAATCCGAATCTCGCCGCAGCCCTTCGTTGTGGGAAATACCTTTGACGGATTCAATCGCCCCTCCGGGTTGAAGACGGCCTTGAGCTGCCCCATCACCGTCAAATCGTCCTCGGTGAATAGCAGCGGCATCAGCTCGTTTTTCTCCATGCCCACGCCGTGCTCACCCGTGATCGAGCCGCCGAGCGAAACGCAAAACGCAATGATCTCCGCGCCCGCCGCGACGACTTTTCGGTACTGTTCCCGGTCGCGCTGGTCGAACAAAATCAGCGGGTGCAGGTTGCCGTCGCCGGCATGGAAGACGTTTGCGATCCGCAAACCCTGCCGCTCGCCGACTTGGCGAATGAAGCGCAGCGTCTCGCCGATCCGCGTTCGCGGGATCACGCCGTCCTGCACGTAAAAGCTCTTGGCGATTCTGCCCATTGCTCCGAAGGCGTTCTTTCTTCCTGCCCACAACAGTTGCCGCTCCGCCTCCGACTGCGCCCGGCGCACTTCGCGCGCGGAGTGGTTGCGGCAAACCTCGCCGATCTGCGCGGCCTGCACCTCCACCGATTCCGTCAGACCTTCGAGCTCGATCAGCAGCACCGCGGCCGCGTCGCGCGGATAACCGGCGTGCGTTGCTTCCTCGACGGCCTGAAGCGTCAACTGGTCCATCATTTCCAGGGCCGCGGGCGTGATGGCGCGAGCCGTGATTTCGGCCACCGTGTCGGAGGCGTCATCCACCGTTTCAAAAATGGCCAGGATCGTGCGGACCGCCTCGGGCAGCCGGCAGAGACGCACGATGATTTCCGTCACGATTCCGAGGGTGCCCTCCGAGCCAACAATAAAGCCTGTGAGATCGTAGCCGGGTGCGTCCGGCGCCTTGCCTCCGGTATGGATGACGGCGCCCTCGGGCAATACGACTTCGAGACCCAAAACATGATTCGTCGTTACGCCGTAAGCGAGCGTGTGGGGACCGCCGGAATTTTCCGCCACGTTCCCGCCGATGGTGCAGGCCTTCTGGCTCGAAGGGTCCGGCGCGTAATAAAAACCGCTCGATGCAACGGCCATCGAGAGATCCAGGTTCACGACTCCCGGCTGGACCACGGCGCGCTGGTTCGCAAGATCGATCTCGACGATCTTCTTCATGCGGGAGAAGCCGACGACCAGCCCGCCCTCGATCGCCACCGCGCCGCCGCTCAATCCCGTTCCCGCGCCGCGCGCGACAATCGGCAAATCTCTTTCCGTTGCCCAGTGCACCAGGCGCACGACATCTTCGGTGGTCGAAGGAAACACCACGGCCTCCGGGGTGGCCCGCTCGACCGACCCGTCGTACTCATAGAGCATCAGGTCTTCCGGCTGCGAGAGCACAGCTTCGGGGCCGACGATGCTGGCGAGTTCGGTTGCGAGCGTTGTTTCCATGATTCGATTTGTTCAGCGGCGCTTCAGAGCCCCAGAGGGGCGGCAGATTCTAGCCCACGGCGTGAGCCGTGGGAACGCGAATCGTTCGGAAAGGCGAAGCCCCGGACGGGGCGAAAGATCATCGGCCCCGTCCACACTCTGTCGCCCCTGCCGGGGCTTGTTGGCGCACCGCCTTCGTAACCCACGGTTTACACCGTGGGCTAGAATCTGCCGCCCTTTCAGGGCTTGTCCAAAATTGCCGTGCGACGGGCTACATTCGATTAGTTGGCATCCCCGTTCACGGGGCTTCGGGCCTTAATTGTTACTCGCCAGGACAGGTCTGGAGACCTGTCCCTACTGGGAACGTGCACCACTACGCCCGTCGGTAGTGGGCTACTTTGACCATTCTTCCAGATTTCTCAGGATCACGACGAGTCCTGGATATTGCTGGAATGATTCGACCCAAGCAATGTATTGTTCCCACGTCATCCTCTTTCTCGCAGCATGATTCTGTGCGGAAGATAGTATTTTCATGTGGGTGGATTTCCACAGCTCCGTGCCCTGTCTTTGCTCGTCCTCAAAATCCTGCTGTTTTTGAAGAAAATCGAGAAATTCCTTATCATCCATTTCTAAGCCGCTCTTTCTCTCCTCCGCTCAAGTCCTTCCCACAGCGCAACGAGGTCAGAAACTATCCACAGCTTATTTGTGACACCAACGGCCACCTGCCTCCCTCAGCCAGCCTCCGCCCAGCCCTATGTTATAATGAAACGTTTTGCCAGGGTTGAAATTCGTCGCAGGGTGGAGACAAAATGGCCCAATCGAGCGCGGATGTAACGCGGGTCTTAGAGGCATTGCGCAACGTCCGTGAGCCTGAGCTTGGCAAGGATATTGTCACGCTCAACATGGTCAAGGACCTTGCGGTCTCCGGCTCCAGCGTCTCGCTGACCTTCGTCCTGACAACTCCAGCCTGTCCCTTCAAATCGGAGATTGAAGGCAGCATCCGGGAAGAGCTGCGGAAGCTCAAGGGCATCGAGGACGTTCAGATTAAATGGGAGGCCGTGGTCCCGAAATCGCGCGACATGCAAGGGCGAGCGGGAATCCCCGGCGTAAAGAACATTGTCGCGGTGGCTTCCGGCAAAGGTGGCGTCGGTAAGACGACCGTCGCCGTGAATCTCTCCATCGCGCTCCAACGCATGGGCGCCTCCGTCGGCCTGATGGATTCCGATGTCTACGGCCCCAACATCCCGCGCATGATGGGCGTCAACGGAACGCCGCACGCCGTCGGGGAGCGCATCCAGCCGCTGGAAGGTTACGGCATCCGGCTGATGTCGATGGGATTCCTGACTCCGCCGGACCGCCCGCTGGTTTGGCGCGGCCCCATGCTGCACAGCGTGATGCAACAATTTTTGCGCAACGTCGATTGGGGGGAGCTGGACTACCTGATCCTGGACCTTCCTCCGGGCACCGGGGACGTGCAACTGAGCCTGACGCAAACGGTGCCGCTCGCCGGTGGCGTGATTGTCACAACGCCGTCGGACGTGGCCCTGGAGGACGCGCGCAAAGCAATCGGAATGTTCCGCGAGGTGAAGGTAGAGGTCCTGGGCCTTGTGGAGAATATGAGCTACTTCCTCTGCCCTCACTGTTCCGAGCGCATCGAAATCTTCAGCCACGGCGGTGGGAAAAAAACCGCCGAGCAGTTTGGCGTGCCGTTCTTGGGGGAAATTCCGTTGGACTCGGAAGTCCGCGCCGGCGGCGATCAAGGCGCTCCGGTGGCAACACGCGGCCCCGAGTCCCCGCAGGCCAAGAGCTTCTACGAAATCGCCCGGCGCGTAGCGGCGCGAGTGAGCGTCGTCGATCTGACTGCGTCGCCGGAAGAGTTGATTACCATCCGGCCCTAAGGGCAGTGAAAAGTGACGAGAAAGGAGTCAGAAGACAGTAGCCAGGAGAGCGAGTTGCAAATTTCGGCCGTGGGAATTGCGACGTCAGGGCACGGCTTCAGCCGTGCCGCCAAAACTCGGAGCGAAAGCGGCTTCAGCTGCTGAGGGCAGGGCCGGAGAGCCAGCAAGCGAAAGCAGGAAAGACCCACCTCAGGCGCTAAAGCGCACTTTACGCCGCTCGCAATGGCACGGCTGAAGCCGTGCCCTGACGAATCCTTCGCTGAGTTTTGCAAGTTCCTCTCCTTACTTCTATCTTCTTACTTCTAACTTCTGCAATTTGGAGGAGCACTAAATTTTCATGGCAAACAACAATCAACATTTTGTCGCAGTCATCGGTGGAGCCGTCTCCGGCTCGATCTCGGCGGAAATTCTCGCCGATCATGGCATCCGCGTGGCTGTCATCGAACAGAACACGAGACCTTATGGAAAGATCGAGGACGGTCTTCCACGGTGGCACGTGGAGCAGCGCAAACAGGAGTATGGAAACATCGATGCCCGCATGAAGAAGCCGGGCGTTTCCTTCATCCCTTCCTGCAAGCTAGGCAGAGACGTGAGCTTTGACGATCTGTGCAACAATTGGGGATTTTCCGCCGTCATTTTGGCCAACGGCGCGTGGCGCGACCGCGATATAGGCGTGCCCGGATCGGAGCAGTTTGTCGACAAGGGACTGGTTTACCAGAATCCGTTCATCTACTGGTATAACCACAAAAACGAAAAGTCCTACGACGGACCTCGCTATGAAACGCCGGACGAAACCGTGGTGCTGGGAGGCGGCCTGGCTTCGATTGACGTGGTGAAGGTGCTGCAACTGGAAACTTACGAGCGCGCGCTGAAAGCGCGGGGCATCAACACCAACATGCATGAGCTGGAAAAGCGAGGCGTTCCCTTCGTCTGCAATGCCAACGGCATCAAGCCGGAGGATTTGGGCGTGAAGGGATGCATCCTGGTCTACCGCCGCCGCGAACAGGACATGCCGCTTCAGCAGCCGCCGGAAAACGCCACCCCGGAACAGATCGCGCGCACGGAACAAACTCGCCAGAAGCTGCTGCGCCTAGCGCGGGAGAAGTTTCTGTTTCGCGTCCAGTTCAAAACTCTCACGCAAGGCCTGGTGGTGGAAAACGGGCGTTTAGTCGGCTTGAAAGTTTGCGACACGCTGGTCGAAGGACGCAAAGCGACTCCGATTGCCGGTACCGAGCGCGAACTGCGCGCGCCGCTCGTCATTTCTTCCATCGGCTCCGTGCCCGAGGTGATCCCGGGCGTCAAAATGAAGGGCGAGTACTACACCTTCACCAATGAAGACGAAGCGCGCTACAGCGAATCGGACCGCGTATTTGGTGTGGGCAACGTGGTGACCGGCCAGGGCAACATCCGTGTCTCGCTCATACACAGCAAGAAGGTGACCAACCGGCTCATCGAGAATTACATGGGCGTGGGTGACGGCGACGGCAGCATTTCCGGTGTCTACGCGCCCGCCGAAGCCAACGCCGCCGCTCGGGCGCAGGCTGTTCAAGAAAAGCTGCAAACGCTGCCAAAGCTATCGCCAGCCGAAGTCGCGGCGCTGGAAAAACGGATTCGCGCGCAGCAGGAAAAGGTCGGCTACACGGGCGATTACGATTCCTGGATCGCCAAGGTCACGCCGCCGGATCTGGAGTAGGATTGTTTTCGTGATCAGCCACGGCGCGCGCATCCGTTCGCCGTGGCCTACGAAATCAGATTCGCCTTTTCCTGAAGATCAGCTAGCGATAAATATCCTTGCGGTGGGCGACTTCAACAAGCTCGATGAAATCGGTTCCCTCAAATGAAAAAATCACGCGCCACTCCCTGGTTATGCGGAAGGAATAAAACTGCTTGAGTTTGCCTTTCAGCCGTTTGGAATGAAGTAATGGATGGAACGGTTCTTCCGCCAGCAGAGCGATCAACTCATCGAGCTTTTCTTGAATAGATATGGGCAGGTGGGCAACTGTCTTCAGAAAGTCTTTCGAGTAAACTACTCTCATTTCAGTTGCCGCAGTTGTTTCAGCAGAGAGCCTTTCCCTTTGTATTCCAAAGATGGCTTTTCCTGGGCAGCCTTTAAGACTGCTTTGACAAAAGACGGCTGATAATCTCCTTCGAGGTCTCGTTCCCTAACCACTTGAATCACTACGGAGCGCAAGGTCGCGACTTCGCGGGCAAGGTGATCCACCTTTTTCTGGAGCGCCTTCGTGGTGACAGTAGACATGGGAACAATCTTCCGATTTCGCTCTTGTTTCTAAGTTAAGCGATTTTGAGGAATAGGTCAATTTTCGGAATATCTGTCTGATTTTTCGCCGCGGCTATTCAATCTCGAAGCAATCTTACGCCGGATACTTGCCCACGATGTAATTGTGAAGCTGGTGGATGGTGGCCTCTTGCGCGGAGATGATCCAGTTCACTAGGTCGCCGATGGACGCGACGCCCACCAGTTTTTCGTCCTCAATGACGGGAAGGTGGCGGAAGCGGTTGGCCGTCATGATCTCCATGCACTCCTCGACGGTGTGTTCGGGAGTGACGCAGATGACCGGGCTGGTCATGATCTCCTTGACGGCGGTTTCCCGGGACGAGCGGCCCTTCAGAACGATTTTGCGGGCGTAGTCGCGTTCCGAAAAAAGCCCCACCGGTTTGCCCCCCGAGGTCACCACCAAGGCCCCGATACGTTTCTCGGCCATCAATACCAGTGCGTCGTAGACCGTTGTGTCCGGGCCGACCGACCAGACGTCGTGTCCTTTGCGGTCCAAAAGCGAGCGAAGGGTGTCAATCAGCTTCATAACATCTCACGCGGGGTAAGGACTCGATCAGTCCCCTCCTCGCGCCTCCTCATTGGAATTCCAACCTTTTCCGGTTTGGGCGGCGCCCGATTCCGTCGTCCAGCCCCGCTCTCCAGCCAAACAGCGTTCAATTAGTGTATGACTCAAGGAGCCGGAAATCAACAGGGGGCGGTTCCGCCGAATCCGAGCCTCAATACCGAGCCGCGACCGGAAGGGAGCGGTCACGCCGGAGTCGTTATTTATTGAAATTGGGAAACCGTTCTCTTCCGGTCGCGGCTCGGTATTGGACCATCAGAGTGAGCGGAGAATGAGCGAGAGCGAGCCTTCCCAGGTGTCGGAGGTCTTGAGATCGAGGTCCCAGACCGGCATGATGCTGGAGCCCTGGTAGACCTTCTCAAACCCTTCTTCGGACTGGGAGACGGAGAAGATGGGATTCAGCCACCAGAGCTTTGGAAGCGGCTGCGGCGCGAGCTCGATGGAAACTTTCAACCACTCGTCGACCATCGTCAGCGGCCCCGGCTCGCTGCGCTCGCCCATCCATTCCAGATTCTGTTTCCAGCCCGGCGCCGAGTAGTAACGGTCGGGCGCGTTGCCGGCAAGCAGGTTCAGCACCACCTCCAGGCCCAGACGGAAGCGGCCGGCGCCCTGGAAACACTTCACGCGCAGCAGGCACGTGAGGCGGTCGAAATCCGGCTCCAAATCCAGGCGGAACTGCTTCTCCACATGAAGCTGTACGCTGCCCTGGGCGGCGCTGGGAGGGCCGCTGCGGACGAAAAGCCACTCGGTTTTTCCCTTTTCGGCCAATGCAAAGTCGCCCTTGGACCACTCGGGCGACTCGCCCAGATCGAGCGCACGGAAATCGTCGAAGGTCTTCGTCGCCGGAAAAAGATAGTTGCGAAAGGCATTCCGCTCGTAACGGTCGTAGATGAGGAACGGGCCCAGCCCCTCGTGTTTTGCGGTCACGCGGTCGTGAATCGATTTCGATTCTCCCGCCGCTCCATTCGCCGCGGCCTGCGCCACTTTCTTATGGTAAACCTCCGGGCGGCGGCGGAGCGAGTTCACCAGGTTCACGGCTGCCGGCTTGTAATGGATGGATGCAACGGTCGCCCCGTCGGACGGCCGGATCAAAAAATTCACACGCTCGGAGCGGATCTCGAGCTCCGGGCGCCCGTTCATCGTCAGATCGAAGTGCTTGGAGCGAACCGGCTCCTCCTCGAACGCCTTCTCCAGCCGCTCGATGGCGGCTTCAGCCCGTATCAGATTGGAATAGAGCGCGTGCCGCAGATGGGGAGCGTACAACCCTCCAAAGACGCCGTGCCAGTATGCGTCATTGCACTGCGCGGCGAGCAGGTTGCGGTGAGCGGCTTTTTTTTCGCCGGCGGGCGAGCCGGACTTCAGCGCGTGAAAGCGCCGGCTCAGCGCCAGCATCTGTTTGTGGAGCAGGTTCGATTCCGAGTATTTCACCAGGAAGTTGCGCCAGGACCCGGCGTTCACAAAACGGAGAAGTCTCTCGCCGCCCTCGAGCGACTGCACGCGATTCACGGTCTCGGTGTAAATTTCCGACGCCCGCGCCGGGAGCCACCACTCGGTCATTTCGCGGTAGGAAGCCGTGGGAAGATAGACGCGACCGAGCGCGGGATGGGAGCTTAAGTAGTCGCTGGCGCGGGTCGTGCGCACCCAGGAAAGATTCGATTCGAGCGCCGAAAAAAAATTGTCCAGCCAGCGTTCTTCGTAGACCCAGTGGTAAGTCTGCGGCCAGGAGCCGAGTTTCTCCAGATCGTCGCCCATCGCTACCAGCGCATTGGGGTGAGACTCCCCGATGCGGGCGATCGTCGCCATGACTTCCGGGACGGGACGCCACGGGATGAGGTAGCGCAGCGACTTGAGGCCCGGAATCAACGCCACCGGATGGCCGTCCGACTCCGTAGAGTAATAGCCGTAAAGCGCCTCCGGTTCGACTCCGGCGCTGAGGAAATGCGTGTCGTCGACCAGGGTGTATTTCACGCCCGCCGCAGCCAGTGTCTCGGGCAGGGACGGTTCCCAGATCCGCTCCGTCAGCCACGCTCCGGTGGGCAATGCGCCGAAACGGCTCTTGACGTAATCGCGCAGCCGCGAAAGTTGCGCCTGGCGGTCCGGCTCGGGAATCGAGATCAGGATCGGCTCGAAAAAGCCGCCGCCCAAAACCTCCACGCGGCCCGCTTCGCAGAGCTTGCGCAGACGGGTGATATATTCCGGGTGATGCTGCTCGATCCATTCCAGGAGCGATCCCGAATAATGCAGATTCACCGCGATCGCGGGATGCCGTTCCAGACACTCGACAAACGGCAGATAGGACTGCCGGTAAGATTGTTCCATTACGTGGTCGAAATTTCCGGCCGGCTGGTGGGCGTGCAGAATCAATGCGAGGGAAACTGGATTCATGATGTGCCTTTGCCGGACGGACGAACTGCGGACCGCTAGCGGACTTGCTTGAGGTGCGGCGCCCGGACCGGCCGCGAACCTTCTTCTCCGAATCCGGCCATCCTCGCCCCCTTTGCTATGTTACGATGTTTAGTTTGAGAATAGCTAGCAAACCTCGTTATGGGGAGGGAAGATAAATTGTCAGCGCGCATTTTGAATGGTAACGCCATCCGCGACCAGATCTACGCGGAACTACAGACCGAGATCGCTTCGCTCGCCGCCGAAGGGATTCGCCCGGGGCTGGCGGCGGTGCTGGTGGGCGAGAATCCCGCCTCGAAACTTTACGTGAACAGCAAAATCGCGGCGTGCGGAAAACTGGGCATCGCGAGCTTTATGATCGCGCCCCCGGCCTCCATCACGACCGGCGAGCTGCTGGCGGTCATCGGCGAGCTGAATCGCCGCGAGGACGTGGACGGCATCCTGGTGCAGATGCCTCTGCCCTCGCAGATTGACTCCAAGAAAATCCTGGCTGCCGTCGATCCGGCCAAGGACGTGGACGGCTTCCACCCGGAAAATGTCGGGAAGCTGGTGGCGGGCCGTCCGACGCTCGCGGCCTGCACGCCCTTGGGAGTCATGGAGATTTTCCGGCGCAGCAATATTCCGCTAGAAGGCGCCAATGCCGTCGTGATGGGCCGCAGCGACATCGTCGGCAAGCCCATGGCGTTGCTGCTGGTGCACGCGAACGCCACCGTAACGATTTGCCATTCGAAGACGCGCGACCTCAAGGAAACCGTCCGTCGCGCCGACATTGTGGTGGCGGCGATGGGGCGGGCCGCCATGGTTACCTCGGAGTACATCCGTCCGGGAGCGACCGTAATCGACGTCGGCCAGAACGTAGTCACGCTGGCCGCCGAAGCCGAGCGCATCTTCGCAAACTTCCCCGAGAAGATCGAGGGCTTCCGGAAGAAAGGCTCCGTGCTGGTCGGAGACGTTCACCCCGACGTGATTCACGTCGCGGGCGCCATCACTCCGGTGCCGGGAGGTGTTGGTCCGCTGACGATCGCCTTGTTGATGGCCAATACGGTCCGGGCGGCTCGCCTGCGGCGTCAGAACGCGGTTCCTGTCGGGTCCTGACGGCCGGCGCGGGATTTGCGGCGCTCAATCGGTTCCAGTCGGGAAGACGCGGTTTTCGAAGACATAGAGGGTCAGCTCCAGGCGGTCGGTGACCCCCAGTTTATTGAAGATGGCCGAGAGATGGTTCTTGACGGTTTTCTCGCTGATAAAGAGTTTCCCCGCAATGTCTCGATTCTTATAGCCTTGGATGACCAGTTGAATCACTTCCAGCTCGCGGCGGGAGAGATCGTTTTTCACGGCGGGCTGTTTGTTTCCGTGTTTGCCGCTGAGCGCCGCCAACACTGCATCGGTCATGCGGCCGTCCAGCCAGACTTCGCCCGAGTATACCTTCCGGATGCATTTCATGAAGAGGTCGGCGGGACAATGCTTCGCTAGAAATCCCCGCGCTCCCAGCCGCATGGCTTCCACCACGTCGTCCTCGAGCTCCACGCCCGCAATGATAATCGTTTTCGACCGCGGACTGATTTCGGGCATTTCCCGCAGCAACTCCACGCCGTTCTGCACTGGCAGGTTCAGATCGAGCAGCACGATGTCCGGATGAGTTTTGCTGATGGGGGTTTTGGCATCGGCCACCGTCCCGGCGTGTCCTACGACCTGAAGGTCCTTTTGGAGGCTGAGAACGGAGATCAGGCTCTGGCGGAAAATGGTCTGGTCGTCGAGGATGAAGATGCGAATTTGTGGAGGGACCATAGCACCGACTCAATCCGGCGAATTATAACAAAACCAGACGCATTCGACACAACTATTTCATCGGCGCCGGAAGCGGCGGCCGCGGCGCCTGCTTAGCTCTTCACTTGGTAAACGGTGAGTCCGGAAAGAAGTTTGGGATAGAAATCCGTGGATTTCTGCGGAAGCAGCCTTCCTTCCAGGGCAATTTCCTTCACGTTTTGAATGGTGACGGGGTTCAGGAAGAAGCATGCCTGCGCCCGGTTCCGATCCACGGATTGCGCTCCCTCTTCCCACTCGCGAACATAAGTCAAGAATTTTTCCTCGCGAACGGACTCCTCGTCCATTCCCAGGCAAAGGCCAAAGGCGATGCGGTGCAGGATATTCACGTCCAGAGAGCGCTCGGGCGGAGTCAGCTCGGCGAGCGCTGGCAGGCGCTTGGCTTCTTCCCTCAGCTCCAAGAGGCAAAATGCATCGTGCCCCTGGAAGAGCGCGCCGATCGCATTGCGCCCGGCCGCGGCTGCGGCGGCCATGTCATCCTGCAGTTTTCGCATCACGGTGGTTTGCTCCGCGGGCGAGGACCAGGCATAATCGCGGCCCGTGAAATAGCGGGCGGCTCTCGAAAGAAAACCGTTCCGGGTGAACTCGGGGACTCCGGAAACCAGGCGATGCGTCGGCAGGATGGCGATCCCTTCCGAGTCCATGTTGATGAAAGTCATCATCACATGAGCGCAGTCTTCCGAGCCGCCGTGCGGACGGCTGGCCTGGCATTCGCGACGGAAGTTCAGGGCGGTTTCATAGCGATGGTGCCCGTCGGCGATCACCAGCTTGCGGTCCGCCATGAGGCGCTGGATGGCCTGGATTTGACTCGGCTCGCCGATCTCCCACAGGGTATGAATCGTGCCGTAGTCGTCTTCGACCCGCGCAAACGGGGGGCGGGAGGCCGACTGGTCCAGGATGGCATCGACGTTTTTCTCCGGATCGCTATAAAGCATGAATATCTGCCCGAAGTGCGCGCGGGTGGCACGGAGCAGGTCCAGGCGGTCGGCTTTGGGAGCCGAGAGGGTCTGCTCGTGCCGGAAGACGACGCCATTCGAATAATCTTCGAGCCTCCCTAAACCGATAAAGCCCTTCCGCACCAAGCGATTCGCGGCGGGCCGTCCCGGCACGCAAAACTCCTGAAAGTAAGCGTATAGCGCCGGCTGCGGCCGCTCGATCAGAATGCCTTGCTCGCGCCAGGCCCGGAACCGGGCGGCGGCACGGCTATAGACATTATCGGCTGCGGAATCGGTTTCGTTAATTTCGCCCCGTATGATATAGGCGAGATTATAGGGACTGCGCGCGAAATACTCCTTCTGCATCGTGGGGGTGATCTTGTCGTAGGGCTGAGTCAGCACCCGCTCGAGGCCTCCCACTTTTTGCGCGTCATAGCGAACGGCCGCGAACGGCGAAACGATTGCCATCAAATAACTCCTGGGATACTTGCAAAAACCGTTGTTTGGGCCGTCAGGGCACGACTTCAGTCGTGCCGATCGAGCGTGCAATTTTCCTGGGCTTTAGCCCCTGAGGTAGCTTCTCCCCTCAGCGGCTAAAGCCGAAGCGATTCCGTGCATCTTGCGGCACGACTGAAGTCGTGCCCTGACGAATCGTTGTTTTGCCGCATCGGCGGATTTTGCAACTACTTCTCCTGCCCGCATGTATGGGCCTGCTAGCCTATTCCTACCTCACTAAAGATAAGATCGCTTGCGCCAGAGCAACATCCTGCTCCGGAAGGACGGTGCGCAAGTCGAAAAGCACGGCGTCCGATTCGGTTCGGGCAACCACCGGCGGCCGACCGGCCAGCAGGCGCTTTTCAAGCACGGCAGCGCTCCATGCGGCATGATGGAGAGCAATGAGTCGGGTGGGGATCGTCTGTCCCGGCGCCGACCCGCCGCCGATCACGGATTCGCCGTCAGTGAGCGACATCCGAAACTCCCCCTTCTCGGCGCAGGCTTGGATCAGATGCTGGGCGCGCTCTTCAATCTCGGCGGTGGTCATTCGGATCATGCGCCAGGCCGGAATGCGATCGAGCTGATCCTGCCGGTAGGCCTGCAGCGTCGACTCTAGCACCGCATAGGTCAGCTTATCCACGCGCAATGCCCGAAACAGCGGGTTGCGGCGGATTCGAGCGACCAATTCCTTCTTGCCCGCGATCAGACCGGCCTGCGGTCCGCCCAGCAGCTTGTCGCCACTGAAGCTGACCACATCCACGCCCGCCTGAAGGCTTTCGGTTACGGGGGCCTCATCGAGCAGGCCCAACTGCGTTGCGGTAACCAGGCAACCGCTGCCCAGGTCCTCATAGACCGGAATCCCCGTCTTCCTGCCCAATGCAACCATCTGATCGAGCGACGGCCGCTCGGTGAAACCCACGATCCGGAAGTTGCTGGGATGCACGCGCAACAGCAGCTTGGTTCGCTCGTTGACGGCAGCTTCGTAATCGCCGATGCGGGTGCGGTTGGTGGTGCCGACCTCGCGCAGAACCGCCCCGCTCTTCTGCATGACATCGGGGATGCGGAAGGAGCCGCCGATCTCGATCAGCTCTCCGCGCGAGACCACGACCTCGCCTCCTTCGGCCAGGGTGTTCAGCGTGATCAGGACGGCGGCGGCATTGTTATTCACGGCAATCCCGGGCGCTCCGAGCAAGTCTTCGAGCTGCCGCGAGACGTGCACGTCCCGCTCCCCGCGCCTTGCCGTGGGAATGTCGTATTCGAGGTTCGAATACTGGCAGGCGACCTCGATCAGGTGATCCATCGCGCCGCGGGCCAGCGGAGCGCGTCCGAGATTGGTGTGCAGAATCACACCGGTGGCGTTTATCAATGGCCGCAACGAGTAGGAGGTATCCCGTTCAACCGCCTCGCGGACGGATTGCTCCAGATGCGATTCGAGCGTATCGGGGGAAACGGGGGGAATGGGCGGGACACGGCCCTCCTGTATCTCGCGGCGACGGCTGGCCAAGACCTCCCGCACCCGCACGGTGACAAACTTTCGTCCGGCGCGGACGGCGAGTTCCTGTACGGCGGGGCGGTTCAGAAACTCCTCGACCGAAGGAATCAGCCGCAGCAATGCATTGGCGCCGGCCGGGCCAGGCTTCGCTGCGCCGGACTTCTTCGCCGCTTTCGGGGACGCCGCTTGGGGCTTGGACTTGCGATCCGACTTAGCGATTTTCAGCCTCCCTCAGGGTACTGCTTCCGGCCGGCGGAATCACCGCCAGCCAAGGCTTCCGGCCGCCGGTAAACAGCCAAAACACCTAAGGATAACACAGGAACGGGCGGCTCTTTTTCAAAGCATCGCTTCACGCTCTTGGACCGCGAACGATTGGCGCCGAAGACGGCCGGAGATCCCGCGCCGTGTGACAGTTGGGGAACTGTAACGGGGGAGGTGGCGCGAGTCGCGTCCGGCTGCTAGTCTTCTATTTGGATCGGGAACCGCCCGCGGCGGCTGGGCGGGTTGCACCTTTCCAGTGGCTTTGTTACATTGGCTCTTCGGATGTTATACGGGTTCTTATGAGATTTCTCGATGCCGCGAGCCCTGGTGTTGCCGGCAGGCGCTGCACGGCGCTGCTGGTTTCCAGCATCTTGCTGTGCGCGCTCACGGGATGCCTGGTGCGCCACCGGAGCAAGATTCCGGCGGCTGCGCAGAGCGCGCCTGTCTGGAAGACCGCTTCGCTCCGGGAGCTGCTCGAATCGATTCAGAGCCGGCAGGATGCGATTCACACATTGGATGCGACCGCAACCATCGAGCCTTCTGTCAGCTTTCCGTCGAAGGGGGAGATTGTCCACTACCGGGACGTGCGGACATTTATAATGATCCGGGAGCCGGCCCACGTGCGCATGATCGGCCTCTATCCGGTGGTGGAGAACAAGGCGTTCGATATGACGTCGGACGGCGAGACCTTCAAGCTATTCATTCCATCGAAAAACCGGTTTATCATTGGGAAGACCGGCAAGGAGCGTACCGCGAAGGCGTCGCTCGAGAACTTGCGGCCCGAGGTTATCCTGGACGCGCTGCTGTTGAAAGGGCCGGCGCCCGGCAGGGAACAAGCGGTGCTCGAAAGTTTTTCCGAGCAGGGAACCGGCTATTACATCATTCACATCATCCGGACCTTGGCGGGGCAGCCGCCGGTGCTGGCAAGGAACATTTGGATTGATCGCCAATCGCTGGTGATCGTGAGACTGGAAATGTTTGACGACGAGGGAGAGGAAATTACCGATGTTCTCTACGGCAACTACGCTCCCGTTTCCGGCATTTCGTATCCTCGGGAACTCATCATCGACCGTCCCAAGGATCTTTACGGCCTGCATTTAACCATTACCGGTCTCCAGCTCAATCAGCCGCTCAGCGACGACAAATTCGCGCTGGAGCAGCCGGCGGGCACGGAGTTGATCGACGCGGATCGATCGCTGGCGGCGGCGGAAGAAGGTAAGTAATTTGGTAAACCGTCTCATTCTATCCAACCTGGTCATGCGACCGGTCCGCACGCTGGTCTCGATCACGGCGGTGGCAGTGGAAGTGATCCTGATCATCATGGTAGTGGGCCTGACGCATGGCATCCTGCAGGAAACCGCACGGCGCACGCAGGGCGTGGGCGCCGATATTATGGTGCAGCCCCAGACCACTTCGATGTTCATGGGATTCAGCGGTGCGCCGATGCCGGTCCAGATCGGGGAGAAGCTCGCCCAGGTGGCGCAGGTCCGGGCCGTGGCGCCCGTCATGGTGCAGATGAGTTCTACTTCCGGCATCACGCTGATCTACGGAATTGTTCCGGAGAGCTTCGATGCGGTGAGTGGCGGTTTTCGGTACCTGGAGGGACACGGTCTGGAGTCTCCCGACGACGTGCTGGTCGACGATATTTTCGCCCGCTCGCAAAAAGTCCACGTGGGTCAGACGCTGACGCTGTTGAACCACCCGTTCCATCTCGCCGGCATCGTCGAGCACGGCAAGGGCGCCCGCATCTTCGTCCGCATCGATACTCTGCAGGACCTCATGGGCGCGCTGGGAAAAACCTCCGTCTTTTTCGTGAAGCTCGCGAGTCCCGACGACACGCGGTCCGCCATCGCCGCCTTCGAGCAATTGCTGCCCCACTACCAGATCCGCAACATGCAGGACTATCTCTCGCTGATGACCGAGGCCAACGTTCCCGGCCTCACCGACTTCATTCACGTCATGATCGCTCTCGCCATCTCGATCGGTTTACTCGTCATTTTCATCACCATGTACTCCACCATCGTCGAGCGGACACGCGAGATCGGCATCCTGAAGTCGATGGGCGCGTCGAAGGCTTACATCGTCAACATCGTCCTGCGCGAGACCGCTTTCCTGACCTCGGTCGGGGTCGGCTCGGGCATCGGGATGAGTTACCTGGTGCGCCGCATCGTGATGCACTCGTTTCCCACGATCAACGTCCTGATCACCGGCGACTGGATGCTGCGCGCCGGCCTGATCGCTCTGGTCGCGAGCATGGCGGGCGCCTCGTACCCCGCGTTCCGCGCCACGCGCCAGGACGCCATCGAGGCCCTAGCCTACGAATAAAAAGTCGCGACAGGTCTCCAGATCCGTCGCAGTTTCGAGTCTTTGCAAAATTTGAACATGCCAAGGTTAGCCCGGCACGATTAGCCCATGCCCGAAATCATTCACGTCGAACATCTCCGCAAGATTTACCGCCTCGGTAAAGTGGATGTCCATGCCTTGCGCGGCGTGAACGTCTCGGTGCAGGAGGGCGAGTTCGTGAGTATCGTCGGCCCCTCCGGCTGCGGCAAATCCACGCTGCTGTATGTCATCGGCGGCCTGACCAAGCCCAGCTCCGGCATCGTCAGTCTCGACGGAGAGGACCTCGGCCAGATGAACGAAGCGCAGCGCACCCAAATGCGCAAACGCAAAATCGGTTTCGTCTTCCAAAGATTCAACCTGCTTCCCACGCTCACCGCCTACGGCAACATCGCGCTAGCCGCACACATCGCCGGAATAAAAAACGGCGCCCATCGCAGCCAGTTGGACTCTGTCGTCAAGATGCTGGGCATCGAGGAGCGTCTTCAGCACCATCCCGGCGAGCTTTCCGGAGGGGAGCAGCAGCGCGTCGCTATCGCCCGCGCCGTCGTCACCCGCCCCAAGATCCTCCTCGCCGACGAGCCCACCGGCAACCTCGACACCGAAAACTCCGAGCTGGTCCTGAACATGCTCCACGACCTCAACCAGAAATTCGGCCAAACCATCCTCATGATCACCCACAACCCCGAAGTCGCCATCTACAGCGACCGCATCGTCAACATGCGCGACGGACATGTGCTGGAAAATTAGCCGGATTTCATATTTTCTCTAAAGCGATTCCCGGCCAGCCCCGGAGTCGCCCGGGATGGAAAGATTAAAACGGACCCAACGAAGGCGACCGGGTGTATACTGGCTCGCGGCGGGGAAGGCAAAATGGAATTCTTGAGTGAACGCCGTCTGCGGAACCTAACGATAAATCGCTCAGATCAGGCCGTCCCCATTTCCCCCATTTCTCGATTTGCACAAGGGACGGTGGATGTCTTGATTCTGAAAGGGTATGCATTGTGAGCAGCTCAACAAAATCGTTTTTCGATTACTTTCGGAGGGCAAACGATGCCATTGGTCCGGTGTATACCGATCAGCTAATGGCATCGGTGGGAAAAGACACGAATGCGCTCAAATATCAAAACTTATTCTCTGATGCCTTCGATCACCATGTCCTGCCTTACCTCGATGGACCAGCTGAACTCAAAGTCCTAGCAGATGATTCATCTCGTTTTCTTACTGCGGATAGTTTGAATAGCTATTTTCTGGATAAGCTCTATAACCTTCCTAACATATACTATGGCTCTAACAGTTCGGTCACCAAAGAAGATCAGATCGAGTATGCCGATTTCGTTCGGAGGATCAGCGATGATCCAGTGACAAGCAATCAAGCTGAATCGGAAATGCACGGTAGCAACCGCGTATCGTTCCTCCTGGGAGAAATTGGAACAGGAAAAACTTTGCTCCTCTGTAAAGTTATAAGGGATATGATCCTTACCCAACGCGCCGCACAGAATAGCGAAATCCCTTTGCTCGTTCCGGTCTATTTCAACTTTGATAAGGCTATGGTAGATGGCTCCGGCCCCCCTCTCGATATCGATCCACATTTTTACAGTCGACTTGGCGCCGCCATTCTAGCCGCTCTCGACAAGTTCACGATGTTTCGTGATAAGACACAAAGCCTCGTGGCAGCTGCCAATATTCAATATCCTAATGACGAAGTCCGATTGAACGCCGTGATTCGAACTGCACATAAGTGTGGACTCCGCCTTCTCTTGATTCTCGACAATATCGATCGGTACCATTTCTACTTTTCCAAATATACCTTTTTTGAGAAAGGTCGACAGAAGCAACTTGAGTCACTTCGCGGAAACATGGGTAAACTTTCATGCATGTTCACCAGCGGGGAGAGCTTGGGCCTGCTTGGGCTTTCCGTATTGATCGCGGCGCGGCGGTATGTCTACGACGATTGCATGCCTAGCGAGAACCAAGAATCCAGCACACGATTCAATGGATCAGTATATCAATTGGCTAATATCGATGAAATGGATGTTGTTCAAAAACGATTAGATCTCTTTGATGAGGCGATTGCACAAATTGAATCGAAACCCCGATTGCGACCCGTTGGAGAAGATTTCAAGAAATCGCTTCAACAAATCGGTATGCTTTTGGGGCTTGAAGTTACCCGGACGAAACTGCAAGAGTCTGCGTCACTGCCTGCGAGAACCGTCATTTTAACAGTCCGTCAGCTCTGCCACCACGGCAATCGTGGCTTAGTATCTTTCCTGTCGAGTTTAAAGCTGGACTACAGAGAGAATAGTAAGGTGATTGGAAGATTGTTCTGGGATAAACCACATACGTTGATCCTGCTCTACATGACAGATCTTCGAAAACGATATTCCCAGGCATGGGGGCATTTTCCGAATTTATTCCTGGTTGATGCGTTGGTGCAACCGGACTCAGAATTTGAGGAGGCTCACCAACCTCATATTCATACATACTGGTTAAAGTATCTTATTCTTGCCTATGTAAACTCCCGTCCTGGCGACAGCCCAAGTATAACCACCCTTCGCCGCATTTTTGTAACATATGGTCGGTATGAGGAACACCTATTTCGTCTTGCCCTCGGTAGTTTGTCCACATCAACGGAATTTGGATGTCTGAAGGCGATACCCTCGAATCACCCCGATTCTGTCAGAGTTCAGATCACGGAAAGAGGTAAGGCGTTATTTTCTCGATCGGATCGTGACAATTCACCTTTTTGCTTTACTTTCAATTATCTTCAGTTGGTAGTTGACGATTACCAGATGAGCTATCCGCGTTCTATATTTGATCAAGTTTATGTGAAGGGAATTGACTTGGGATACTTGTTTGCCGAGGAACTTACATATCACAATCGAAATGCGGATTATCTTGCCAGGAAGATGAAGTGCGCGTTTGCGTTTCTCAAGGTCTTGGAAGAATCGTACAAGCTTGAGATGGGATTTCGGCAGGCAATGTTCAACCACTTCAGACATGAGAGTCCGGCGGTGCTCCTAGATTTTGATCGGATTCTGGATCGCCTCTTTGAAGAATTTAGAAGGATTTCGAGTCCAATGCCGAATTCCGATAAGTTCTTTGTGGAGATAATGACGTATTGGAAAAAGTTGAAAGTTGACACCAGAACACGCGATGAATTGAAACAGTATTTTTCAGAAAAAGTTCCGATTGAGAGATAGACTGAATGCTTGATTTTGAACAAAAGTTATTTTTTGCCCTATTGGGAATTGTTGTAGCAATTATTTCGACAGTCCTGGGTGCATTAGCGGGTTGTTTTGGTTTTCTCTGGGGTGAAGGTCGGCGAGAATTTTCAGGGCAATTGGCCGGGCTTCGCGCAATGACATTAATGAACGAGTCAATATGTGCAGCGATAAGTAGTGGGTCGATCAAAATAATTGATCTCAAGATTGAATGGCTTACGCCGCATGTGGAAGGTCTGTTAAGGAATGAAGACTTATATAAAGTGCTATGCAATCTTTTGAAGCTCCGTGGTGACATCGCTTGTTTCGATCCAGCCAAAGGCCATTTACTCATTGATCTCGAAACGCAGGCAATAAAAGATCGGGAGGAGTGCGCGAAATTATTGGCTACTTACCGGAAGAAGAAACAGCGAATTCTTTATTTTTTGCCGCGTTGAAACTAACTGAACAAACGGGTCAGCCTGAACTCCGCGAGTTTTGCCCGCTGCTGGCCCTGCATTCTGCGTGCGGCCACCCTTCTTTACCCCCGCTCCTTCCCCATCTGTTCGCGGAGGATCGCATTAATCCGGCTGAGGTGTCCCGCGCCTTTCGATTTGAGCCAGTCGAGAACATCCCGATCGATCCGACACGTAATCTGCGTTTAGAGCATGGCAAACACTTTGCACGCGTCGATCAAAAGGGGATCAGTCTTAACGAATCTCGCCAAGGGTGTTAGAATGACCGAAAGAGGAAAGGCATGAAAAGACGAACCCTTGGCGACCTTGCGCGTGAAACCCCAATCCCGGAAGCATTTCGCAAATCGGGCGAGACGGCAAAAAAAACTGGTGCCCGCAATCTCTCCATGCGAGAAATCGTTACGGAAATAAAGGCATCCAGACGAGAAAAGCGGTCCAGCTATGGCAGAACGCTTAAGACTGGTAGTTGATACCAACGTCGTCGTTTCTGCCGCTCTCCATCCGCTTGGCATTCCGGCTCGCTCTCTCTTTTTAGCATTCGATCTCCATCGGGTCTTCGTTTCCCGCGAGATTCTCGACGAATACGGCGACGTATTATTCCGCAAGAAGCTGAAGCTCGATCCGAAGGAAGCGAACCGAATTCTGGATTTTGTGAAAGAGCGTTCCGAATTCATCCGGCCGCGGTTCCACATCTACGGCTGCAAGGATCCGGATGATGACAAATTCCTCGAATGTGCGGTCGCCTCAGGATCGGATTACATTATCACGGGAAACAAGAAAGACTTCCCAGCCGCGATCGGAAAGACTTTGGTGGTTTCGCCGCGTGAATTCCTCGCTCTGCCAGCATAGAGCCTCGTTCTGCGGAGCGAGCGGCGTAGCCACGGCACGCTTTTTGTGCCGTGGGCTTTCCCTCCTCCGACCTTTTTCAAACCCCCCGCCCCAATTCCCCTCCTACCCACCCCCACCCGCTCCGCCAACCCTCCCCCCATCCCTCATGTTATAATTCCTGCTTATGCCTGAAGCCGTACTCTGCGCCATATGTCACAAGAAAAAGCCCAAGCGCCACTGTCCCGGCGTGAAGGGAGAGATTTGCGCCGTCTGCTGCGGCACCGAGCGCGAAGTGACGGTTGACTGCCCGCTTGACTGCATCTATCTCAAGGACAGCCGCCGTTTCGACATGAAAAAAGCGAAGCCGCCCGCCTCGCTTCCCTTCCCCGAAATCGAGATCGCCGACAGCTTTCTCGCCGAATTCGAGCCGCTCATCGGCCGCATCGGTTTCGAGATTCTTCGCTATGCGCTGGAGAATCCCAAGACCACCGACCGCGACGTAGCGGGCGCCATCGCCAGCATGGTCAAAACCTACGAAACGCTTTCGAGCGGCATCTATTACGAGTCGCTGCCGGAGGAGTCGTCGCAGGTCGGCGTCTTCCGCGCCATCAAGGCTCTCTTCGACGAGATCCAGAAGAAACAGAGCGAGAGCGGCAAAGTCTCCGGCCTCAAGGAAAAGGACGTGATCCGCTCGCTGGCATTTCTCGCCAAGCTCGGCGCCATTCACGACAATCAGCGCCCGCGCGGCAAAGCCTTCATCGACTTCCTGCGCCACACGTATCCCGGCGCAGCGCCGAAACAGCATAAACAGGACTTCGGCCTGATCGTCCCAGGGGCATGAACAACAGTGATCAGTGACAAGTAGCGAGTGACAAGCGGGAAGCTAGGAGTTAGAAGCTAGAAGTTGAGGAAGAAAGAAGGTCCGAGGGAGAGGGAGCTGGCCCGTCCTCCTGCATTCTAGCTTCTAACTTCTATCTTCCTTCTTCCCGCTCGTCACTGCCTTTCAACCATGAGCGACACAGAAACCAATTTAGTCGAGCAGTTGGTAACGGCCAACCGCATTCTCGCGAACGAAGACATCATCGACGTTTTCGGTCACATCTCCGTCCGCAGCGAGCGGAACCCCGCCGAGTTCCTGCTTTCCTGCTCGCGCTCGCCGCAAGCCGTCACTGCGAGCCACATCATGCGTTACCGCCTCGACGGCACTCCCGTGACCGAGACCAAGGAGCGCCACTACGCCGAGCGTGTCATCCACGCCGCAATCTTCGCGTCGCGTCCCGACGTGAACTCCGTCTGCCATACGCACAGCGACGGCATCCTGCCCTTTGCCGCCAGCGGCGAGCAGATCCGCCCCGTGATTCACGCCGGCACAATCTTTTGGGAAGGCGTCGGATGGTACGAGGAGTACGATGCGGGAGGCAATCTCCTGGTAGCGACCGCTTCCGAGGGCAAAGCGCTGGCCGCGTCGCTCGGCAATCGGCGGGCCTCTGTTTTGAAAAATCACGGATGCGTGGTAGTCGGAAAGTCTCTCGCGGCCGCGGTGCTCGCCGCCATCCATCTTGACAAGAACGCCCGCATCCAGCTTGAAACCATGCGCCTCGGCAAGACGCTCTGGATCGGCGCGGACGAGGCGAAGCGCGGCGCCGCCGTCTTCGATTCCCCTCTCTCGCTCGAGCGCGCCTGGGGCTATTGGCTCGCGCGTCTTCCCAAGGGCTGGGAATCGGAGGCCGGACTTCCCGCCGCTTCGTAGCGCCCGAAACTTTCCGGAATTCGTAATCTGGACTGCGGAATCCGAAGTTTTGATTTCGTTTCGTCCGGCTTGGCATTTGGAGTTTGCTTTCTCCGCGTACCTCCGCGTCCTCCGCGGTTATTCTTGTTTGCGGAAATTTTTCACCGTATGACTCGCAAAGAACCACTCCGCGCCGTCAAAGGGATGCGTGACATCCTCCCGCCCGAATCTCGCTTGTGGGGCCACATCGAGCAAGTCGCGCGCGAAGTGTTCCACGCCTATAACTATCAAGAAATCCGCACCCCTCTCGTCGAGCCGACGGAGTTGTTCGCGCGCGGTGTCGGCGAAGACACCGACATCGTGACCAAAGAGATGTACACCTTCGACGACCGCGATAAGGGATCGCTCACGCTCCGTCCCGAGGCCACCGCATCCGTCGTTCGCGCCTACATCGAGCACCGCCTATACGACCCGCCGGGTCTGAAGAAATTCTTCTACCTCGGCCCCATGTTCCGCCGCGAGCGCCCGCAGAAGGGTCGTTACCGCCAGTTTTTTCAAATCGGCGCGGAGGCCCTCGGCTCCAACAGCCCGGCGGTCGATGCCGAGATTCTCGAGATGCTCGCCGCGCTGCTCGCCCGGCTCCGACTCACCGAGTCCACTCTCTTGCTGAACTCGGTCGGCTGCTCCGAATGCCGTCCGGTGTATCTCGCGACGCTGCGCGCCGAGCTTGCTAAGATCCGCGAGCGTCTCTGCGCCGACTGCCAGCGCCGCAGCGAGACCAACCCGCTGCGCGTCTTCGACTGCAAGGTCCCCGCAGACCAGCCTCTGATCGCGAATCTCCCCGTCATCGGCGGCGCTCTCTGCTCCGCCTGCCTTGAGCACTTCGAGCGACTTCAAGGCTATTTGCGCGACCGCCGCATCCCGTTTACTATGGAACCTCGCCTCGTGCGCGGACTGGACTACTACACTCGGACCGCTTTTGAGATTGTCCACGGAGCGCTGGGTGCGCAAAATTCATTGCTGGGTGGCGGACGTTACGACGGACTCTCCGAGTCGCTCGGCGGTCCGCCCATGCCCGGCATCGGCTTCGCGCTCGGCGAGGACCGCTTCGTGCTCGCCGTCGAGCAGGCCGCCGGAACCGACTCGCAAGCCGCAGCCGGCCACGGCCTGCTCTATATCGCATGGCTCGGCGACAGCGCTTATAGCCACGCCGCGGAGTTGGCCCGCGAGTTGCGCGCGCAGGACGCCGCCGTGGAGCTTGCGTCCGACGCCGTGAAGTTGAAGAAGTCGCTCGACCTAGCTTCGCGCCTCGGTGCTCCCTATGTCCTAATCGTCGGCGACCGCGAGCTGGCCGAAGGAAAATATCCTCTCCGCGACATGACTCGCGGCGAGCAACGCACTGTAACGAAAGACGACCTGTTGCGGGAATTCGGCAGCCCGCAACATGCTTAGAAGCTGTTGCAAAACTATTTTGGGAACCCAGTAAGGGCACGACTTTAGTCGTGCCGATCGCAAGATGGTAAGGAGGGGGCTTCAGCCCCTGAGGTGCGTCCTTCGCCCTCAGCGGCTGAAGCCGCTTGCTTCACCACACGCTTTCGGCACGGTTAAAACTGTGCCCTTCCAACAGGCTGAAATAGTATTTGCAACAACTCTGGAAGTTTGCTGAAAAATCTTTGAACGCTGTCATTCTGAGCGACCTGCGCCCCAGAGTCCTGGGGCTTCGGACGCCGGGGCGAGCGAAGAACCTGCTTTTTCTTCCTTCGCCAGCAGCCGCACACGCCGCCATCGAGGAGAGCAATTTCGGATGACCCTGGACCACCTGCCCGCCGATCTCAGACGCACGCACACCTGCGGCGAGCCGCGCCCCGCCGACGCCGGCTCGCGCGTTGTCGTCATGGGATGGGTGGCGCGCCGCCGCGATCTCGGCTCGCTCATCTTCATCGACTTGCGCGACCGCTCCGGAATCCTGCAAGTGGTCTTCAACAAGGAAACTCACGCCGAAGCGCATGAAAAGGCCCAGGAGCTTCGCTCCGAATTCGTCATCGCCGCCGAAGGAACTCTGGTCCGCCGCAATCCCGATACCTTCAATCCCGCGCTCGCAACCGGCGAAGTCGAGCTGGTCGCCGAGCGCCTGCTCGTCCTCAACGATGCCCGCACACCGCCATTTCCTATCGAAGACAACATCAACACGGCGGAGGAAACCCGGCTACGCTACCGCTTCCTCGACCTGCGCCGCCCGCAGATGCAGGCCCGGATGATCCTGCGGCACCGCATCGCTTTGGAAATCCGCCGCCACATGAGCGAGCAGGGATTTTTGGAAATTGAAACTCCTTTCCTGACGCGTTCCACGCCTGAAGGCGCGCGCGATTACCTCGTCCCCAGCCGCGTCCAGCAGGGCTCGTTCTATGCTCTTCCCCAGTCCCCACAGCTATTCAAGCAGCTCCTGATGATCTCAGGTTTCGATAAATATTTTCAGATTGTCCGCTGCTTCCGCGACGAAGACCTGCGGGCCGACCGCCAGCCGGAATTCACGCAACTCGATATCGAGATGTCCTTTGCCCAGCCCGAAATGATTGTCGAGCTGATCGAGCCACTGATCCAGCGCCTTTGGGCCGTCGCCGGTTCGAAGATTCAACCTCCCTTTCCTCGTCTCACCTACGACGAAGCTATGTGGCGATACGGCAGCGACAAGCCGGACCTGCGCCTCCCGCCGCTGCACGATGCGACGCGCCTCTTCAGCGATGAGGAGCGCCAATCGCTCGCCATCGACCCGTCTTTGCCGCTAATTGCGTTTCGCGTTCCGGGCTGCGGCACTCTTTCGCGAAAGGAACGCGAGCCGCTCCGGAATTTTGCCGCCGAGCGCAACTTCAAGTGCTTCGACGACATGAATAATATGGAGAAGAAGCTTCCCGCGCCGGTAGCAGCGGTCCGCAAGCTGGTCGAGGCCACCGCCGAGGATCTCGTGCTTCTCGTTGGAGCTGCACCGGCCCCGACCGCCGCCTCGTCCGAACCCAAGTACCGCGAGGCCTCGCTCTACGGCGCGGCAGGCGCGCTTCGCCTTTTCGCCGGACAAAAATTCGCAGAACGCCACGGCTTGCTTCGCCACGACGATTACCGCTTTCTGTGGGTCGTTGGTTTTCCCATGTTCGACTACGACGAGGGAGAAAAGCGCTTCGTCGCCATGCACCACCCCTTCACGTCGCCCGCCGATGAATGTTTGGACAAGCTGGAGACGGACCCGGCCGCCGTCACGGCAAAGGCTTACGACCTGGTCCTCAACGGAGTGGAAGTGGGCGGCGGCTCCATCCGTATTCATCGTCCGGACATTCAGCGCCGTGTTTTTCGCGCGCTCGGCATGACCGACGAGCAAGCCCGCCAGCGCTTCGGCTTTTTCCTCGACGCTCTCGAGTACGGCACTCCGCCCCACGGCGGAATCGCCTTTGGACTGGACCGCATTGTCAGAATCCTGGCCGGGGAAAGCGATATTCGCGAAGTCATTCCATTTCCGAAAACCGCCCGCGCCGTCGATCTGATGTGCGACGCTCCCACCCCCGTTTCCCCCGCCCAATTGCGCGAGCTGGGACTGAAAACGGCGGTCGATGACAAGTGACGGGTGGGCAGAAGGAAGTTAGAAGCTAGAAGTTAGAAGATAGAAGATAGAAGGGCAGGAAGACGGAATTCCGGAGGGAGGGCGTATCGGCTCTTATTCTAGCTCCTAACTTCTATCTTCCGCCGTCCACTCGTCACTTATCACTCGTCACTTTTCACTTCTTTTGATATGGCCCGCATCAAAATCCTCCCCGACGTAATCGCCAACAAGATCGCCGCCGGAGAAGTGGTCGAGCGCCCCTCCTCCGTCGTCAAGGAGTTGCTGGAAAACTCGCTCGACGCCGGCGCCACGCGCATTCGGATCGAAGTCGAGGCCGGCGGAAAAAAACGCATCCTCATCGTGGACGACGGTTGCGGCATGGTCCGCGACGACGCGCTGCTCGCCTTCGAGCGCCACGCCACCAGCAAGCTCCGCTCCGCCGAAGACCTGCTCTCGATTTCGACGCTCGGCTTTCGCGGCGAGGCGTTGCCCTCCATCGGCGCCGTCTCGCGTCTGCTGCTGGAAACGCGCGCGCCGGAGGATCAGTCCGGAACGCGCGTCGAAATCTCCGGCGGAAGATTGCTAAAGGTTCAGGAGGCCGGTCTTCCGCTGGGCACTTCCATCACCGTTGCCAACCTGTTCTATAATGTCCCCGCGCGCCGCCGCTTTCTGCGCACCGAATCCACGGAGCTTTCGCACATCACTTCCACCGTGACGCACTACGCTCTGGCGCATCCGGAAATATCGTTTTTGTTGAGCGCTCCCTCCGGAGAGCTGGTCAACGTCTCGCCGGTCTCGAGCCTCCGCGAGCGCATCTTTCAACTCTTCGGCGGAGAGTTGCTCGATGACCTAGTCGAGTTCGGTCCGCGTCAGGAGCGGATTTTTCTTTCCGCTTCCGAAGAGGCCGAACCGGATTCCGCCCCGAACTTAGCCGAAGACCTCTCCGAGCCGCAGTTGCTCACGGTCTCCGGATTCCTCTCCCGCCCGCAAATTCAAAAGATGAACCGCAATTCGATTTATATCTTCGTCAACCGTCGCCTCATCCGCGACCGCGTGATTCTCAACGCCGTCCAGCAGGCATATCGTAATCTAATGCCCGCGAATTGTTTTCCCGTCGCGCTGTTGTTTCTGGAACTGCCTCCCGGAGAGGTGGACGTGAACGTGCACCCCTCGAAGATCGAAGTTCGCTTCCGTCATCAATCGTTCATCCACGACCTGGTCCGCGACACCATGCGCGCGTGCCTCACCGACACCAAGCCCATTTCCACCTTTCCCGTCGGCGCAACGTGGGCCCCGGATCTGCCGCCCCAAGCGGAACAGACCTCCCGGCCCCCAGCACGAGATACCACGCCCGCCGCCGCAAGCCTCTCCGCAGAGAGCGGTTTCACTCTCGCCGAGTCGCCGCTCGCGCCGCCGCCTCCGTTCCAGCAGCGGCTGCCGCAGGACCCGTTGCATTTCGGCGCAGGCGCGGAGAGTTCCGCATACGTCTCCCGCCAGCCGCGTGGCGCACCGGCCACTTCGTCCGATGTCGCGCCCGCCCCGGCCACCTCCGGCGCCGAACTAAGCGAGTTGCGTCCGCTCGGCCAAATCAACGAAAGCTTCATCGTGGCCTCCAGCCCTTCCGGCTTGTGGCTCATTGACCAGCACGTGGCGCACGAGCGCGTCCTGTTCGAAAAATTCCTTGACTCGCTCGAACGCGGCAACGTTGAAAGCCAGCGCCTGTTGATCCCTCGTGTCATTCGTTTGACCGTAGCGCAGCAGGCTGTCTGGGGACGAATCGCGAGCGAGCTGGCCGCCGCCGGTTTCGACGCCGAGCCGTTCGGACAGAACACCGTCGCGGTAAAAGCCTCGCCCGCCGGCATCAAGGCCGACGACATCGAAAAGCTTCTCGCCGAGGTGGTCGAGTCGCTCGAAAGCGAGCCGCGCTCCGTTTCGCCGCAATCCGTCCGGCAAAAAATTGCGGCCTCGGTGGCCTGCCACGCCGCCATAAAAATCAACACGCCGCTAGAGCCTCGCAAGATGGAATGGCTGCTCGCGGAACTCGCCGCAACGCACTTTCCCATGAGCTGTCCCCACGGACGCCCCGTGGTGCTGAAATACGAGATGCGCGAGATTCTGAAGGCCTTTCACCGAATTTGAACACAGCGCGGTGAAGCCGCAACCGAATTAACCACAGAGGACACAGAGGCCACGGAGAACTTCTGGTTCAAGAAAAGTCTGCTTTTCTCCGTGTTCTCCGTGTCCTCTGTGGTAAAACAATCTTCGCGCGCGGAGAAGAATCTCGGCATTATGGTACAAGCAATCGAGGAGAACAATTGTCGAAACGCCTGCTGATCGCAATTGACGGACCCTCCGGCGCGGGAAAAAGCACCGTCGCGCGCATGGTCGCGCAACGTTTGGGTTATTCCTACATCGAGTCCGGTGCGATGTACCGCGCCGTGGCGCTGCTCGCGCTCGAGACCGAAACCAGCCTCGGCGAAGCCAACGCGCTAGCCCGACTCGCCTCCGGCACCGAAATGCGATTCGAGTGGACTCCCGCTGGAAACCGTCTGCTGTTACAATCGTCTTCCGGGACTCGCGACGTGACGGAGGCAATCCGCACGCCCGAGGTGACCAAGGCCGCTTCGATCGTATCCGTTCACGCCGCAGTCAGAACGGAGATGGTCCGCCGCCAGCGCGAGCTGGGGCGCCGGGGCGGCGTGGTGATGGAAGGACGCGATATCGGCACTCAAGTCTTTCCCAACGCCGAGGTAAAAGTTTTTCTCGACGCCTCGCTCGATGCCCGCGGCGCCCGCCGCTTTCAAGACCGCGAAGCCGCGGCCCTGGGAAGCTCCGCCGAGGTTCTGCGGGAGATGGCCGAGCGCGACCGGCGCGACCGCGAGCGTGAACTATCGCCGCTATTCCCGGCCAAAGATTCCGTTAGTATCGACTCCACCAACCTCACGGCCGAACAGGTGGTGGAAAAAATTCTGACGTTGGTGGAAGAGAAAACAGAAGCTAGAAGCTAGAAGTAAGAAGTTAGAATTAGAAGCCCGTAGGCGGAATCTGGAACAGAGGGATACAGGCCGAGCGCGGAAATCCGGCTTCCATTCTAGCTTCTATCTTCTAACTTCTAGCTTCCTTCCTTCCATCTTCCGCAATAAAAAAGGAGAACAACCATGGCAGAGAATCGACCGGGAGGCAATTGGAGCGTAAAAAATCACGGATCGGGCACGTTTGTTATTTCTAAGCCCCGACGAAAAAAATCGAAGATGCGCCTCCACCGCCTCAAGAACGTGCGGCGCGCGCGCTAATGCGCCGCCGATCCGACCCGTCATCTCTCCACATCGGCGGCCATAGCGGAGCCTCGCCAATCCGGGACCTCGCTTCCGGTTGGCGCCGGTTCCTGGCGGCCTTCGGCTTGCGGGGAAGCGGGCGCTATTTTGATCCGAATGATCTTTCCGTTGAAGTTCCGTCCGACAACATCTCCCAGGATTTTCCCCCCGCCCACGGATGCGGCGAAGATGGAAATAGCGCCCACCGGGCCGAGACTGCCGGCCAGCCTCTCGATAATGAGAGCTCCCAGCGAAACTCCCCCGACCGTGCCTGCCGTTTTGCCCACGAAGCTGCCCATCTTGCCGCGCTTCGCGTGGAGTTCCATCACCGGAACTTCAGAGCGCGGAATATTCAACCCTCCCTTGGCATGTGTCCTGCTGTTCGACGTTTTTGTGACATTCAATTTCAGCGTGTCATCCGTGACCGCGATTACTTCTCCCGTGACACGAGTTGAGTCCGCGAGGACCAGGGAGACTTCGTGATCCAGGATCACCCGAGACACCTCGCCCCAGCCCAGTTGTACTTCCCTTTGTTCCGCCGCGAATGCGATTGTCCGGCTCACGCCGGGCAACAGCAACAAACCGACCACAATCAAAGTCAAACGACGCATGGTTGCCTCCTAGTGTTCGCAAAATTCAATTGAGCATGTAACGCCGCAACGTAACAGTGAGACGAAACCGCCCGCTACCGGTGCTGTGACAGTTTCGCAAGCGTCACACTCACCGGTTCCCGCTCCATCTTCATGGGAAAAAATAATAGCGCCCGCCATTCCGCACGCCAATGATTTATACTTGAGCTTTTCTCCACGCCTCCGGCAGGCTAAGAAGCGCTCGTCATCCCTTCCCGGAAAGGTAGCGGGGCGGAGATTATGCAGTGATTGACAAAGTAAAATCCGCAGCCGAGGTCGTCGCGACCATCCCCGACGGCTCGCACATCGCACTGGGTGGCTTCGCCGTGGCACGCAACGTGATTGCCGTCTCGCACGAGCTGATCCGCCAGCGGAAAAAAGATCTCACGCTCTCGCAATGTGTTGTCGGGATGGATACGGACCTGCTTGTCGGCGCGGGCATGGTGCGACGCCTCATCATCGGCGGCGGATCGCTCGACCGTTTCGGTCCCGTCCCATGCATCAATCGCGCCCGTGAGACCGGCGCGGTCGAATCGCACGATTACACTAGCCTCTCGATCTGCTTTCGCTATCTCGCCGGCGCGCTCGGCATCTCTTTCATTCCGATCAAATCCCTCATCGCCTCCGAGGTCCTCGACCGCCTGGAGAATGGCCCGGCCGCCTCGGATGTCCGGCGCATGAAGTGCCCTTTTACCGGCGAAGACTACGTGCTGTTGAAGGCGCTGGTTCCCGATGTTTCGCTGGTCCACGTCCAAGTTGCCGACCGCGAAGGCAATTGCCAGATCGACGGACCGAAGGGGGAGAACGAGGAGCAGGCCAAGGCCGCCCGCCGGATCGTCGTCGTCGCCGAGGAGCTTGTTCCCACGGAACACATCCAGCGTCAGCCGGAGCGAACCGTCATTCAGGGACACCGCGTCGACGCCGTCATTCATCAGCCCTTCGGCGCCCATCCCACGGCGGTCTTCGGCTGCTACGATTTCGACGGCGATCACCTGAAGCTCTACGTGGACCACGTCCGGCGCCCGGAGCGCGTCGCGGACTATTTGAACGCGTATGTCCTGGGCACGCGCGACCATTGGGAGTATCTGGAAAAGGTAGGCGGCCTGAAACGCATGAATGAGCTAAGAGCGGAGCGCGGCTTTGGTTATTAACTCGATTCGCCGAAGACGAAACTGGCCACGGAGGCACAGAGATGGAAACTTTTAAGGACGGACCGCGTTCGTGTCGCAAGTTCCTAATTTCGCATTTTTCGACCAAGAATTTCTCTGTGCCTCCGTGCCTCTGTGGCTATTCCTCCAAGAGGGGAGCTGGAAGATAACGATGCCGGGAATTCGCGCCACGGAGATCATGGTGGCAGCCGGCTCGCGAGAGCTGCGCGACGGGCAGACCGTGGTCGTCGGACTGGGGCTTCCTCAAGTCGCCTGCGTCCTCGCGCGTCGCACGCACGCGCCGGGTCTCAGCCTGTTGCTCGAAATCGGCGTGACCAACATGAGCCCGGTCGATACGCCCGTCGGTCTCGCCGACTCCCGCATCTTTTATCGAGCCACGGCGTGGAGTGGATTCCTCGACATCCTCGGCATGAATCTGCATCGCGGCGTCGTGGATGTGGGTTTTCTCGGAGCGCTTGAAATCGACCGCTTTGGCAACATCAACACGACCCTGCTGAAGGAAGACTCCGGCAAGGTCCGCTACTTCAACGGCAGCGCCGGCGGCAACGATGTGGCGTCGCTCGCGGGCCGCGTCATCGTCATCATGCGTCATGAGAAGCGCAAGCTCCCGATGGCCGTCGCGCATCTCACCAGCCCCGGATTTCCCGGCGGCCGGAGCCGAAAGGACTTGGGGCTGCGAGGCGAAGGGCCGCAGCGCGTCATCACGGACAAGGCCGTGCTCGGATTTGACCGCGACTCGCATCAGGCATTGCTTGTCTCGCTGCATCCGGGGGTGTCGCTTGACGACGTAATCGAAAGCACCGGTTTCCCGCTGCAAGTCCCGAAGCCCGTGCCCGCCACGCCGCTCCCCACATCCGAGGAGCTGCGCCTGCTGCGCGAGGAGATCGATCCGGAGAACGTTTACCTGGGATGAACGGGCAGAGGTAGCCACGGCATGCTTTTTATGCCGTGGGCACGTTCCGATTTTGTTCTCCAGCATTTTTTCATATCAGAAAGTGAGGAAAGACCTTGATCTACGACATCGAGCTGAATTCCGCAGCGCACTATCCGGTTGCGGCCATTGTGGACTTATCTCCGCTGATCGAGCAGGCCGGTTTTGGCGCTTTTTGGAAGGGCGAGTCGAACAGCACCGACCCGCTCGTGCTGATTTCCGGAATCGCAGCACGCACCAAGAAGCTGAAGCTGGGGACCGCCATCTATCACATCTACGGGCGCAGCGCCGTCACGCTGGGTATCCAGTCGGCAACGCTGCAGGACCTCTCCGGCGGCCGGCTGCTGTTGGGCTTGGGCGTTGCGAACAAGACCATCGCCGGATGGCACGGCGGCGTCTTCGACCGTCCGCTGCGCCGCATCCGCGAGTACACCGAGATTGTCCGCAAGACCGCCGCCGGCGAGCGCGTCGAATACAAGGGCGAAATCTACGACACCGGCCAGCGCTTCCAGCTCTCCTGGAAACCCGAGCACCCTCGCTTTCCCATCTACCTCGCGGGCCTGGGACCGAAAATGACACGCCTCACCGGCGAGATCTCCGACGGCGTTTTTATCAACATGGCGATCCCCTCCACCATTCGCCGCATCGCCGCAGCCGTGCGCGAAGGAGCCGTGGCCGCGGGCCGCGCCCCCGCTACAATCGATATCATCACCAAGGTGCGCGTTTCGCTCCATCCCGACCGCGTCGTCGCGCGCTCGCGCCTGCGCCAGGTCCTGACGTTCTATAACATCGCCGATCATTATAAGGACATGCTCATCGCGTCCGGCTTCGAGCCGGAGGTAAACGCCGTGCAGGAGGCCTTCCGCAAAGGCGGATTCAAGGCCGCTCAAGAGCAGATCACCGACGCTTACATGGATAAACTGCCGGTGATCCCCGGCACGTCCATCGGCGAGATCAAGGAGCGGCTGAAGCCATTCGCCGAGGCCGGCGCAACGCGCTTGGTGGTTCCCTATGTTCCCGTGGCCGAGCCGGTAATCGATGACGCCCGCCGCTTCGTCGAAGCCTGGGGTAAGAGTTCGTAAACCGAGCCGCGACCGAAAGGGAGCGGTTTCTTAACGGGGCAATTACCGATGTGATGACCGCTCCCTCCCGGTCGCGGCTCGGTATGCCCTCAAAGCGAGGTCCACTCGTGATCTACGACATTCAGGTAAATCCCACCACTCCGTGCCCGGTCTCGGACATTGTGGACCTGTCTACTCTGATGGAGCAGGCGGGCTTTGGCGCGTTTTGGAAAGGGGAGTCGAACCACACCGACCCGCTCGTATTTTGTTGCGCCATCGCGGCGCGCACCAGCAAATTAAAAGTGGGGACGGGCATCTATCACATCTACGGCCGCAGCGCCGTCACGATGGGGATTCAGGCCGCCACCTTGCAGGATATGTCGGACGGCCGGTTTTTGTTGGGCCTGGGTGTCGCCAACAAGACTATCGCCGGCTGGCATGGAGGAACCTTCGACCGCCCCCTGCGCCGCATCCGCGAATACATGGAGATTGTCCGCAAGACCGCCGCGGGCGAGAAAGTGGAATACCGGGGAGAAATCTACAACACGGGACAGCGCTTCCAGCTCTCCTGGAAACCGCAGCACCCCCAGTTCCCGATTTACATCGCGGGCCTCGGCCCCAAGATGACGCGGCAGATCGGCGAGATCGCCGATGGCGTTGTCATCAACATGGCCACGCCGGACAAGATTCGCGAGATCGCCGCCCGCGTCCGCGAGGGAGCCGTGGCGGCGGGACGCGCCCCCGGCAAGATCGAGATCATCGCGAAGGTCTGGGTCTCGCTCAATCCTCACCGCGCCGCCGCCCGCTCGAACCTGCGCCAACTGCTGACGTTTTATAACATTGCCGATCACTATAAGGAAATGCTTATTTCGTCGGGCTTCGAGCCGGAAGTGACCGCCGTGCAGGAAGCTTTCCGCAAAGGCGGCTTCAAAGCGGCTCAGGAGCGCATGACCGACGATTACATGGACAAACTGCCGGCGGTCCCCGGCACGTCGATCACCGAAATCCAAGAAAGGCTCAAACCCTTCGAGGATGCCGGCGTCACGCGCCTGATCCTTCCCTACGTGCCGTCGGAGGAGCCGGCCATCGCCGACGCCCGCCGCTTCCTGGAAGCCTGGGGCAATCATACTTAATGCAATCTTAAAGGAGGACTCTTCTCATGTGCGATTTTGCCGATTCCGATGCCGCCCGCCAACTGCTGGTGGGCCGCGTGCTGACGGTCGAGCGCGTCCGCCAGCTCAACGCGAAAGACTATTTCTACCAGATGCTCAAGGACAACCCCGAGATCGTGAAGATTCATCCGGGGATCGAGAACGAGCTATTGAAAGGTGCGATCGACTGCCACATCCACGCCTATCCGGATTTCGTCCATCGCTCGCAGGATATGATCCAGATCTCAATCGATGCCTCGAAAGCGGGCATGCGCGCGCTCGCGTTCAAAGACCACTGGAACGTCAGCGCCAACGCCGCCTATCTCGTCCAGCGCCACATCGACGACTTGATCGCGAGAGGCGAGCTGACGCATCGCGTCGAAGTCTACGGCGGAACCGGAACCTGCCTCGGCATCAATCCGGAGGCGGTCCGCATTGCGCTTCAGTATCCCAACTGCAAGATGATCTGGTTCCCCACTTTCACGTCGCTCGGCTTCTGGCGCGGCGCCGGACACCCGGAGCGCGGCGGCGTCCGCCTGGTCGCCGACTCAGGCGAGGTGCTGAAGGAAGTCTGCGAGATTATGGAAATGGCCGTAGCGAAAAAAGTCGGCATCGGTTTCGGCCACACCGATTTCAAGGAATTGCTTCCGCTCGCGAAGAAGGCCAAGGAACTCGGCGTGCGCGCCACGCTCGACCATCCGCTGCTCGAACTCAACAAGCTCCTGCTCGACGAGATGAAGGAACTCGCCGATCTCGGCGTCTACGTCGGCACCTACTGCCAGCCGATGATTCCGAGCCTCTATCAGCCGGTCGCCGATCCCATGGAAACCATCCGCACCATCCAGGCGATCGGCCCCGAGCGCTGCATCATCGGAAGCGACTTCGGACAGGTGCTGCACATGGACTCGATCGACGGCATGCGCGTCTTCATCCGCGCGCTGCTCGGCTTCGGCATCAAGGAAAAAGACGTGAAGAAAATGCTCCACGACAATCCGGCCAAGCTCATGTGGCTGGAATCGAAAACCACGGACTTCGCCGAGATTTACAGCCACGCACCGGCGAGCGTTGCCCGGCCCAGCCACTAACCGTAATCACGGCGAGGTAATACGTGGGTATCGGACACTTTGCCGTCGGAATTGTCTTGAAGAAAGCAGAGCCGCGCCTCAACGCCGGCTGGCTAGTCTTTGGAGCGTTTCTCTCGGATTTTTTGCTCGGCATTTTCGCGTGGCTTGGGATGGAACAGTACGGAGTTCCTCCCGACTACGCCAGCCGCCATTACCTGACGTTCACCTTTCCCTATTCACACGGCCTGCTCGCAACCGTTGTTTGGGCTGCGCTGGCCGCTTCGTTTGCGGCGCTAATCTCGAAAAGAGAGAAAGAGCGCCGCGCACGTTTGGCGCTTGTGATGGCCGTCGCGGTGCTCTCTCACTTTTTTCTCGACGCTCTCGTCCATGTGCCCGAGCTTCCGCTCGCGGGCGCGGATTCCTATAAGGTCGGCCTCAGCTTGTGGGATCACCTCGCTCTGGAGCTGTCGCTCGAAGTGTTGATGACCGTCGTCGCCGTTGCGATATACCTGAAATTCACGCGAGCAAAAAGTGGCATCGGGCGATATGGAATGCTGTCATTCGCTGTGCTGATGACGGCCATGATGGTCGGCGGACAGGCATCAACCAAAATCCCACCCGGTTCCGCCGCCCTGGTGGTCAGTTGGATCATTATGCCCGTCGTATTTGGCGCGATTGTATTTTGGCTCGACCGGCAAAGGACCGCACTCGCACGTTAGGTCTGGAGCGATTCCGCGAATGCGGTCAGTGCTTGAACTTTCGTGGAAGGAACAATGCCAGTTGGACCTTCCGCGCGTATCGCTCGAAGTCCTTATCGAGGACCCTTGGCTTCCGCCTATTTCCCCAGCGACTCCGCCAGCGCCAGCGTTTGCCGCGCTCGCTCGACCACGGGAGGATCGATCAACTGTCCTCCGAAGGCGATGGCTCCTTCGCCTCGGGCCTGAGCTTCGTCAAATGCCTGGACGACCCGGCGGCAATAATCGATCTCTTCCGCCGCGGGCGTGAAGGCGGCATTCACATCGTCAACTTGAGAAGGATGAATCACCGACATGCTGGAGAACCCGAGACGGCGGGATTGCGCCGCGAATTTCCGAAGACCTTCCATGTCCTGAAGATTGGTCCACACGCAATCGACCGCCTGGACGTGGGCCGCCGCGGCGGCGCAAACAACCGCGGAGCGGGCGTAGAGCAGATCGCGCGCCTCGCCTTCGCGCCGTAGCGGAAGGCTCAGTTCTCTGGAAAAATCCTCCGCTCCGAAGATCAGCCCGATGACACGCGGAGACGCGCTCGCGATGGCGTACGCATTCATCAGCCCCTTGGGGCTTTCGATGGCAACCAGCAACCGCACCGATTTCCGTGGCAACCCTATTTCGGGTTCTTGTTTGTCCAAAATGTCCTCGACGATTTCCACTTGGTCGGGAGTTTCCACCTTCGGCAGCACCAGGCCCTCCAGAGCAGGGCGGATGACGGCGGAAAGATCGCTGTACATCCGCTCGTGCCCCACCTGGTTGATCCGCACGTAACGCGCCGGCGTTCGGACGGGCGCAGTCTCGCCCTTCATTCGCGTCGACAACTGGTCTAGCGAGGACGCAATCTGGCGCCGCGCCGTCTCCTTTTCCGCGGGTGCCACGCCGTCCTCGATATCCATCATGATGGCGTCCACGGAGAGCGCGAGCGACTTGTCGATCATGCGCTGCTTATCACCCGGCACAAACATCCACGAGCGCAACAAAGTTCGTTTTTGTTCCATATTCACGGAGCCTTTCTTTTTTTATTATGATTTCGTCAAATTCGAAGATGCGGAAACCGGCCAGGTCCTCATTCCGATCTCTCGCGTGCGGAAGCCATGGCGGCAACGGCGGCAGTGCGAGAGCTCATCCGATGGAGCGCCACGTAGCAGCCGGCGCCGATCAAGTTGAGGAACGCCAAAAAGGCAAAGCCTCCCCAGTATCGGCCGTTCAGGGCGCTTATCAATTTTCCAAAGCCATAGGGTCCGATGAGAGCGGGAACGATGCTGGCCACGCCGCTATAGATGCCCGTTCCCCGTGCAACCGCCTCCGGCCGGACCAGCGTATGTAGCAGCGCGCCGTTCAGCGCGGCGGTAGCCAGCGGAGTGGCGGACAAAAGGGCGAGCAGAACCGCTCCGCCGACGGGCGGCAGCAGCAGAGCCGCCGGAAGAACCAGCACGGTGAATGCCAGGCTCATTCCCGCCGCCGTCAGGGCGCGCTGCATGGTTCGGTCGCTGATGTATCCCATGAGCATGGCCACCGCGGTGGCCATGGCGTAACCGGCCGTGAGCGTGCCGCTCATGCTCTCTCGCGTCAGGTGCCGCTCGGCGGTTACAAAGCTGGGAGTCCACTGGATCATCGTGAAAATCGTGGTAACCGCGATGATCATACAAACGGTAATCAGCCAGAAAGAAGCACTTCGCAGCAGTTCCCGGAAGCTCATCAATGGGACCGCTCCGGCACTGTTTCGATCACTTTCGATTTCCTCGACTTCGCTCGGACGCATTCCTTTTTGGCTGCGGGGCTGGTTGGCGATGAATGAAAAATTTACGATGACCACGAGGGAAATCGCCGCCAGTGCCGCCATCATGCCGCGCCAGGAGCTGGCTGCAATGAGTCCGGTGACCAACGGAACTCCCACCGTAGTTCCCAGGCTGGCTCCCGATAACCAAAACGTCTGCGCGCGCGAGTGCTCACGCGATGGAAACCACCGGTTGGTCAGCGCGTTGCTAACGGGCCACATGTTTCCTTCCGCCGCGCCGAGCAAGAATCGCGCCGCTAGCAGTTCTTCCAGCGTCGTAGCGCGCGACATCGCGAGCATAATGAAGACCCAGCACGCCGTACCTGCTATCAGGCAACGGCGGGGACCAAAACGGTCCACCAAAAATCCCCAAAGGAAAACGGAGGCGCCATAGCCCAGGAGGAACGCCGACATCAGTCCCCCTAATTCGCCGTATCGCCCCTGAAGTTTCAACTCCTGCAAGAAAGAGGGGTCCGCGATCACCAGGGAAATGTTGATCTTGTCCACTTGCCCCAGCATCCACCAAAGCGCCAAGCTGGGAGCAACCAGCAGCCACCGCCGCGTATGCAGCATTTGCCAAAGCCCCGCGGCGCTGCGTTGCACCCGCATCCATTTCTCCCTTTCGCTTTTTTGGCTTCTTCGAATCAATATGATTTCGGCATGCCGAGCACGTTCTGTCCCAAGAAGGCCAGCACCAGATTGTTGCTGACCGGCGCGACGGTGAACAGGCGGGTCTCGCGGAATTTCCGCTCCACGTCGTAGTCGCGCGCGAAGCCGTAGCCGCCGTAGGTGGTGAGGCAGACGTTGGCAGCCTCCCAAGCAGCTTCGGAGGCCAGCAGCTTAGCCATGTTCGCTTCGGCGCCGCATTTTTCCTTGCGCTCGAACATGGCGGCGGCGTGGTAGCGCATCAGGTCAGCCGCTTCCACGTGCGCGTAGGCTTGCGCGATGGGAAACTGCACGCCCTGATTTTGGCCGATGGGCCGTCCAAAAACCACGCGGTCCTTGGCATAGGATGACGCGCGATCGACGAACCAGCGCCCGTCGCCGACGGCCTCCGCCGCAATCAGGATGCGCTCGGCGTTCCAGCCGTCGATGATGCAGCGGAACCCTTTGCCCTCTTCGCCGATGAGATTCTCCGCCGGAATTTCCAGGTCCTCGATGAACAGCGTGTTGGTGGCGTGATTGATCATGATGTCCAGGGGCTGGACTTCAATACCTTTCGATTTCCGCATATCCACGAGGAAAACGGATAGCCCCATGGTCTTGTCCTTCACCTCGTCGTAGGGCGTGGTGCGGGCCATCAGCAGCACCAAGTCGGATTGCTTTACGCGCGAGATAAAAATCTTTTGTCCGTTGACGATGTAGCGGTCGCCTTTTCGAACGGCGCGCGTCTCGATGCGAGTCGTGTCGCTTCCGGCATTCGGCTCCGTGACGGCGAAGGCCTGCATGCGCAGCTCGCCCCGCGCAATTCCGGGGAGATAGCGCTGTTTCTGTTCGTCACTGCCGTGCCGCAGCAACGTTCCCATGACGTACATCTGCGCGTGGCAAGCGCCGGAGGCCCCTCCGGAATGGTTGATCTCCTCCATAATGATGCTGGCTTCCGTAATGCCGAGGCCCGCCCCGCCGTACTCTTCGGGAATCAGCGCCGCCAGGTACCCGCTCTTCGTCAATGCGTCGACGAACGCCTGCGGATATTCCTCTTTCTTGTCCACATCGCGCCAATACTGATCCGGAAAATCCTTGCAAAGATTGCGTACCGCCATTCGGATTGCCTGGCGATCTTCGTTCACTGTTGCATCGCTTGTATCCATGACGACTTGTCCTCCCTATGAGATGCGTAGTATATAGAAGAGCTTCCCCGAACGCCAAATGGAAAGCGGTAGGGCGAAGGGGAACATTTCATTATGGAGGATTCATCATGCCAATCAAGCCCGGCTGGGAAGGACGTTACTTTGAGGATTTCGAGGTCGGCGACGTCTATCGCTGCCGCCTGGGAAGAACTGTGACCGAGAACGACAACATCTGGTTCACGCTGCTGACCAACAACACGAACCAAATCCATTTCAACAACGAATACGGCAAACGCACCGAGTTCGGCAAGTGCCTCATCAACAGCGCCCTGACGCTGGCCATTGTCGCCGGGATGGGCGTGGCCGACGTGAGTGAAAACGGCTTCGCGCTGGGGTGGGACGAGATCAAGCTACCGAATCCGTTGTTTGCCGGAGACACGCTTTATTCGGAATCCGAGGTCCTCGAAAAGCGCGAATCGAAGTCCAAACCACAGTGGGGAATCATCAAGGTGCGAACGCGCGGTGTGCAGCAGGAAGGCAAGGTCGTCATCGACTACGTCCGCAGCGTGATGGTCTGGAGGAAAGCGTTCGCGCCGAAGCAGGACCTGTTTCCGGAGATCAAAAGTAAGTGACGAGGGACAAAGAAAAAGCGGAAGTCAGAATGAAAAAGAGGTAGCCACGGCATGCTGTTTATGCCGTGGGCACGTTCCGAGGGTTTTCAAACCCACGGCACGAAAATCGTGGCGGGCTTGTCTATTTGCGATTGACATATGTATATACATTTGCCTAGCTTGGTGCTATGATGAATTTGCGAGTCAGCGGATTCGATTGGGATGAGGGCAACCGGGCGAAGTGCCAAAAGCATGGCGTCTCGATTCTGGAGATTGAGGATCTGTTTGTTCACAACCCGCGCATTGCTCCCGACCCGAAGCACTCGGTGGAGGAAGACCGCTTGATTGCGGTGGGAAGAACAAACACAGGGCGGCCTGTATTCGTAGCCTTCACGATACGGACGAAAAACAAACGCCGCCTCATCCGACCGGTGACGGCTCGGTATATGCATGTTAAGGAGATTGCAGCCTATGAAGAAGAAAGTGCCACGCCTTAAAACCGACCGGCAAGCCGAGGCGTTTCTTGCCCAAGACCTCTCCAACCTCGATTTTTCGCAGTTTAAACCGGTTCGGTTTGAATTCGAGAAGAAAGACGAGCAGATCAACATGCGCGTGCCGAAGCAGTTGCTGGAGGCGGTGAAGGCTCGGGCCAAGGTGCGCGGTATCCCCTATACGCGGCTCATTCGGGAAACCCTCGAACACGCAATCGCCGCACCCAAGTAACAACTGATGCTGTAAGCGGAAGCGGGTAGCGCAGAGTTTGCGCTTTTCAAACTCTGCGGCTTTAAGTCTGAGGCACAGCCACCCGATCCGATGTCAAAGTGTCGTTGAATGCCGTTGGTCTGTACGTTACCGTACCGAGAAAGAAAAAGGCCGCAGAGTTTGAAACCCCCAAACTCTGCGCTACCTCCTCTATTTCTTCATCCGGCGAGCTTTATCGCGGCTTTGATGCAAGGGCTGCGACCTGGGCGGCTGCGATCGTCGAGCGTGATATGCAGTGAAGCGTAAAGTAGCAAGCAGCCCCCGCCGCGCTGACCAGTGCGAGAAACAGGAAGCCGCCCCAGTATTGCCCTCCGAGTTTGGTGATGAAGAAGCCGAAAGCCGCCGGCCCAATCCCCGAGAGGCAATTGCCGACGCCCACATAGATACCCGTGCCGCGGGCGATCACCTCCGGCCGTACCATCCGGTGCATCAAAGCTCCGTTGACGGCGGCGGTGGTCGTAGCGATCACGATCAGCGTCGATAGCAGCACGGCCGTCCACAAGGGCGGGAGGAGGAACGCCACTGGCAGGACGATGATCGAGAAGAGCAGGCAAATCCACATGCCCGCGAGCGACCGCTGCATGGTGCGGTCGGCTATGTAACAGATCACCCACGTCAGAATCGTCGCCAGGATATAGCCCAGGGCAATCCAGTGTCCCATGTCGCGAAACGACACGTGGCGGTAAGAGGTCAGGAAGCGCGGAATCCATTGCACCATGGTGTAGATGGAAGTGGCGGAAACGAACTGGCAGAACATGATCAGCCAAAAGTTTTTTTGCCGGAACAGTTCGCGAAGTCCAACGGGCGTTACGTCCGTTCTCTTCTGCCCCGACTCGATTTCGTCCACTTCGCCCGCGCTGATTCCCTTTTGATCGCGGGGCCGGTTACTGACAAAGGCGAGGAAGATGACCGGCAGGAGCGAGATCAGCGACAATGCGACCAACGTATCGCGCCATCCGCTGCCCAGGATCAAGAAGCTCACGATGGGCACGCCGATGGCCGTGCCCAGGCTCGATCCCGTGATCCAGAAGGCCTGCGCGCGCGAGTGTTCGCGAACCGGGAACCAGCGGTTCGTAAGGGCGTTGCCGACCGGCCAGAGGTTTCCTTCGGCGACTCCCAGAAAAAACCGCAGCACCAGTAGCTGCCCGATCGTCGTGACTCGCGAGGACAAGAACAAACATCCGCCCCAGCAGATAATTCCGGTAATGGCGCAAATGCGTGGCCCGAAGCGGTCAACAAGGAATCCCCACAAGAAAATGGCGATGCCATATCCCAACAGGAAGTAGCCCATCAGCCCGCCCAGCTCGGCGTTGTGGCCAGCGAGATCCAATTCCTTGATGAATGGCTCGTTGGCAATAATCAGCGAGATGTTGGTCTTGTCGATCTGTCCGACGATCCACAAGAACAGCAGCGCCGGCGCCACCAGCATCCATCGCCGGGAGTGCAGCCAGCCGGTCTTCGAGCCTTGGTTTTCTTGTTCCATGCGCTCAGTGCCTCTCGCTCGTTTGTGAATGGGGCTGGATCAATCTCACACAGAGCGGCGGCGCGAGTCAACTTGAAAAAGCGGAGATTGAGGTAGGTACAGGCTTTCCAGCCTGTACCGGGACAGGCAAGGAATGCCTGTCCCTACTCGGCGGAAGGAATCAATTGACGGCCATCGTGATTCCCGTCTGGCTGGTCTGGTTGCCGATCGTGAGCACGACCGGCACATTATTCCCCGGCGCGATTGCAGCCGGGACTCGCGCGTTGATCTGCAATAATCCTGCGTATCCCGGAGCACTGCCCGCAAACAGAACTTCGGCCCGGAGACCGCCAATCGCAACCGACACAAGCTGAACAGGCGTTGGGTAGGGCGAGGCAGAAAGTTTGCCGGTGACGCCTGGAGGATCCGTCTGACCTTCTCCGGTGGCATAGAGAACAACGACGGATCCTCTGGCGGCAGGGTTGGAAGGAGAGTTCACCGCGGAGTCCTGGTTGAGAATCGCGCCCTGCCCGATTCCTCCAGAGACGGCGAAGAGGCCCGGTGAAGTGGCGCCGACCGGCAGAGTCACGGGCGCAGTCCGCACGCCGTTATATTCCACTTGCATCGCAGTGGTGGTTTTCCCGGCAATTTCGTAAGGCGCCTGGGCGTTGATCTGGCTCGCCTGCACGTAGAACAGAGGCGCCGCAATCCCGTCAAAGAGCACCCGCGTGTTGGCGACAAAATTGTCCACCAGTCCGGAAGCATTCAATCGCCCACCAGTAGCCTGCTCCGGCCCGATCCCTGTTCCCAGGATCGTGACAATTTCGCCGGGTGCCACGGATTGGGAATGAAAACTTGCTGCATTTACGACCCCATTGGGAATGATGGAAGGCTGTGCCGCTCCCGCGCCGATAATCTGCCGGACCGTGCCGCCCAGCTCGGCAACATAGAGTTCGCCGTCTTCATCCTCGCCAAATGAACTAAGGAACAGTCCCGTATTCAAAAGTTCCTCGACGCTTACAAAAGAGCCAGCGGAAGTCATCGCCCAAATCCGTCCTGAACCGAAGTCGCCGAACAGATACTTGCCGGAAAGGGAAGAGACGGCTTTGCCGCGATAGAAGTATCCACCGATGACCGAGCTTCCTACATCATGGCCGTATTCGTAAACCGGCAGGATCAAGCCGGTCTTGTCGCAGTCGGAGGAAGTCGCGTAGCAATGGTTTCCCTCCATGCGGTTCCAGCCGTAATTGCCGCCCTTCACAATGTTGTCGATTTCTTCCCACAGGTCCTGGCCCACGTCACCGACGTAGAGTTGTCCCGTCAGGCGATCAAAGGAAAAGCGCCACGGATTGCGGAAGCCGTAGGCCCAGATTTCACCGCGGAATTGCGTAGCGACAAACGGATTGTCGGGAGGAATGGCATAGGGTTTGGCGGAATCAACGTCGATTCGCAGCATTTTCCCCAGGAGCATCGCGAGGTTCTGACCATTGCCAAACGGGTCCCCGCCCGCGCCGCCGTCACCCGTGGCGATATAGAGAAAACCATCCGGCCCGAACACCATCCCACCGCCGTTGTGATTGTCGAACGGCTGGGCAAAGCTCAAAACAATCTTCTCCGAATCCTTCAGGGCTAGATTCGCGTTCGCCGGCGATACCGAATATTCGGCGACCACGGTTTCCAGACCGCTTGCTCCCCTGTGGGTATAGTTGACGAAAAAGCGTCCGTTCGAGCGATAGTCGGGATGGAAGGCGAGACCGAGCAGACCCAACTCGCCGCCCGAGATGACGCGATCCGTGATATCGAGGAAAGGAGTGTTCACGAGAATGCCGCCCGCCACGACGCGAATCCTGCCGCCCTGTTCAAGGATAAAGAGCCGTCCGCTGCCGTCGCGGGCCGATACGATACCGATGGGAGAGGAGAGGCCGCGCGCAACCGTTCTCAACTCGATGGCGGCCTCCGCGCTGCCGCCGGAAGCGAGTAAGGCCGCGCAGAGCAGCGGAAGCAGAAGCCGAAACCATGCACGGGGAATGCCAGTGTTGATCACAGAGACCTCAATCTATATATAAAGTATAGCTCCAGTCTCGGTCATCCAGGCCATGCTCCTGCGCGGCGATTTCCTTGCTGCCGGCCTATTCCACGTTTCCAACTTCAAGTCAGCCTGCTAAACTGTGGCTTACCATTTGACGGGAAATCCACAGTGGCACCTGAAATCCAAAAGCAAGCCGATGAGAAGAAGAGCACGGAGCCCGGCAACTCGCCCCGCCTGTTTCTCATCGACTCGATGAGTTACATCTTCCGGGCTTATCACGCCCTGCCCCGGCTGACCAACGGCAAGGGCCTCGCAACGCACGCGGTATACGGCTTCAACAGCATGTTGCGGAAGCTGCTGGCGACGTATCAGCCGGAATTTGTCGGAGCGGTGTTCGACCTCGAAGGCCCGACGTTCCGCCATGAGTCCTTCGCCGATTACAAAGCGAACCGGACCGAGACGCCCGAGGACCTCATCGAGCAGATCCCTTACATCCGGCGCCTGCTCGAAGCCATGAAGATTCCGGTTCTGGCACACCAGGGCTTTGAAGCCGACGACGTGATCGGGACGCTTTCGAAACAAGCGGCTGCGCACGATCTGGAAGTGTTTATTATTTCGAGCGACAAGGACATGTTGCAACTCGTCGGGGACCGCGTGCGAGTGCTCAATCCGATGAAGGACGATCTCGTCGCCGATCCTGCCAAAGTGTTGGAGCTTACCGGCGTCGAGCCGCGCCTGATCCCCGATCTGATGGCGTTGACAGGCGACGCCGTTGACAATATTCCCGGAGCTCCCGGTATAGGTCCCAAAGGGGCGCGCGAGCTGATTCAAAAATACGGGAGCGTCGAAGTCTGCCTCGATCACGCCTCCGAAGTAACCGGCAAACGCCAGCGCGAAGCGCTGACCAACTTTCGCGATCAGATTCTGCTCAGCAAGCAGCTTGCGACCATCGATACCCATGTTCCCGTCGAGCTATCACTCGACGAAGTGCGGCGCGAAGAGCCGGACCGGGAAAAGTTGAAGCAACTTTATCAGGACCTCGACTTTACGTCGCTGCTCCGGGAGTTGCTCCCTTCCGGCGGCGCTGGCCCCACGGACTACCGGGAATTTCCGGGAACTTCGGAGGGAGAAGCCGGGATTGAAAAAGCGGAAGCCGCGCTGCGGGAGTTTCTGGAGGCTCTCGGCGTGGACCATGCGGTTGGGATCGCCGTATCGCAGGCTGATCCCGGCCGCCTGGCGCTCGGAGGCGTGGAAGTCGCGTTGTCGGCTGCGCCGGGCGAGGCCCGCGTGGTCCCGTCGCTGCTGTTGCCTGCGCTCCAGCCGTGGCTCGAGGACGCTTCGAAATCCAAGGCCGTACACGATTGGAAGGAGGCGCTGCTCTCTCTGAAGACCGCGGGCATCCGGCTGAACGGAGTCCGGCACGATACGATGCTCTACTCCTATCTCCTCGATGCCAATGAAAACAACCACACGATTGAGAGCGCCGTGGAGCGTGAATTTTCGGCCAAGCCTTCGGGCGGCGTGGCGGAGATGGCCGACTGGGTGGGCCAGTTAGCTTCCGCGCTCGAGCCACGGATACAGGCGCAAGGTCTCGCGCGCATTTATGGCGAAATGGAACTGCCGCTGGTTCCGATCCTGGCCGCGATGGAATCGAGCGGCGTGAAACTCGATCCCGCGCCGCTGCTCGCGCTTTCCAAGCGCCTCGAAATAGACCTCGACCGGCTGTGCCAGGAGATCTATAAACTCACCGGCGTTGAATTCAACATCAACTCGCCGAAGCAACTCGGCGAGGTATTGTTCGAGAAGATGGGTTTGCAGCCATCGAAGAAGACGAAGGGGAAAGCGCCATCGACCGCCATCGACGTGCTCGAAGAGTTGGCGCTCGTGCACGATGCTCCGCGGCGAGTGCTCGAATACCGCCAGCTCGCCAAGCTGAAAAATACGTACGTGGACGCGCTTCCGCGCTTGATCGACCCCGCGACGGGGCGGCTGCATACGCACTTGAATCAGGCCGGCGCGGCGACGGGACGGTTGTCGTCGAGCAATCCCAATCTCCAGAACATTCCCATTCGCACCGAGCTGGGGCGGGAGATGCGCGCCGCGTTTGTGGCCGAGAAAGGCTTCCGGCTGGTGGCCGCCGACTATTCGCAGATCGAGCTGCGGCTGCTGGCGCACCTGAGCGAAGACCCGCTGCTGATCGAAGCATTCCGGCGCGGCGACGACATCCACGAGCTGACGGCCGCCGCCGTCTTCGGCGTTCCGCCCGATCAGCAGACACCCGAGCACCGCCGCCGCGCCAAGGCCGTCAACTACGGCATCGTCTATGGACTGAGCGCCTTTGGGCTCTCGCAGCAGTTGGGCATCTCACAGACGGAGGCGCAGGAGTTCATCGATCAGTATTTCAAACGCTACCAGGGCGTTAGGAAGTTCATCGACACGACGCTCGAAGAGGTAAGACGCAGCGGCGAGGTGCGGACGTTTTTCGGACGTCTGCGCCGCATCCCGGATATCAACGGCAAGAACTGGAACCTGCGCCAGTTCGCCGAGCGAACCGCCGTCAACACGCCGCTCCAGGGCGGCGCCGCCGATCTGATCAAGCTCGCCATGCTCGGCGTCGACCGCGCGCTACGTGAATCGAAGCTCCGTGCCCGCATGATCCTGCAAGTGCACGACGAGTTGATTCTGGAAGTCCCGCAAGAGGAAGTCGCGGAGACCGCGCAATTGGTACGCGAACGGATGGAGCGGGCCCACGAGTTTCTGGTCCCGATCGTTGCGGAAGTCTCCGCCGGAGAAAACTGGCGGGATATGGAAGAGATTTGAACAAGTACATTTTCAGTATTACCTTAAAACAGGCAAAAGCAATTTCTTCGCTTCGCTCAGGATGACAGCCTATGTGAGCTGTACAGCAACCCTGAAGATGGTCTAGACTGTTGACCGTCCGATCGCCTGGCGGGATTTCCGGATATAGAGGAGGGCAGCAACGCATGCATCGCCGTCAATTTCTGACTATCACGGTAAGTAGTGTTGGTGGGCTGCTGGTTTACTCACTGGGCCGGCTGCCCGCCTCCGCGGCGGCTCCGGGAAACACGGTGAAGATTCCGCTTCGTTTCTTCAGCGAAGAGGAAGCGCTGGACATAGGCGCCGCCGCAGCGCGAATCTTTCCCAGCGACGACAGCGGTCCCGGTGCACAGGAGGCCGGCGTCGTCCTCTACATCGATCGCCAGCTCGCGGGACCCTATGGACGCGACCGCCATCGCTATACCCAGCCGCCGTTTGACGAGGGAACGCCCCCCGAATTCGGTTACCAGGGCAAAGCGACGCCGCGCGACATCTATAAGGAGGGCATGAACACCATCGCCGGTTTGCGCCGCTTGAGCGCCGAGGAACAGGACCGCAAGCTGCACGACATCGAGAACACGGTTTTCTTTGCTCTGCTCCGTACGAACACTATCGAGGGAATGTTCTGTGACCCGATGCACGGCGGCAATACCGGCATGGCCGGCTGGCAGATGATCGGCTTCCCTGGCCCGCGCATGAGCTACTTCAATGAAATCGACCAATACAACGGCCGCGCGCTTCGGCCCAAACCAGTAAGCCTGCGCCAAGCGTCCGGCAAGCCGGCAAGGCCCAGCGAGGAGGAGCTATGAAGCAGTTGCGTCCTGTAGATGCAGTGATCATCGGAGGCGGCTGGACGGGCTTGCTCATGGCCAAGGAGCTTTGCTCCCGCACGGCCCTTTCGGTTTTGGTGCTGGAGCGCGGCGGCATGCGCGGCAGCGGCGAGTATCAGACGGACATGGACGAGTTGGACTACGACGTTCGCCAGCATATGATGCAGCGAGTCGAGGAGGAAACCGTGACGCTGCGTCACACCGTTTCCGACCGCGCGCTCCCCATCCGCCGGCTGGGTTCTTTCCATCCTGGCACCGGCGTCGGCGGGTCCGGGGAACATTGGGCCGGCGTATCGTACCGCTACGTGCCCGATGTCTTCCCGCTCCTTTCGCAGACGGTGGAGCGATACGGGCGCAAGCGCCTTCCGGAAGACCACTCCGTGCGCGACTGGCCGATCACCTACGACGAACTCGAGCCCTTTTATACGCGGACCGAGCGCCTCATGGGCATCTCCGGCAAAGCCAGCAACGTTCAGGGAAAGCGCACCGAGGGAGGTAATGTTTTCGAGGGTATGCGCAGCGCCGAATATCCCACGCCTCCCATGAAAATGCCGTATCTCGGCAAGTTGATGAACGCCGCCGCGCAGTCGGTCGGTTATCATCCGTATCCAACACCGGCGGCAACCATCAGCCAGTCCTATACCAATCCGGATGGAGTCACCCGCGGCCCGTGCGCTTTCTGTGGCTACTGCGAGCGGTTCGGCTGCATGGTGGGAGCGAAGGCGCAGCCGACCAACACGCTGCTTCCCTTATTAAACAAGCTGAAGAATTTTAAGCTGCGAGCGAACTCGTCGGTTCGGCGCATCCGCGTGAAAGACGGGCGCGCCGTGGGCGTCGAGTACATTGACGAAAAGGGGAACCAGTTTTTCCAGCCCGCCGATCTAGTCATCCTCTCGAGCTTCACGCTGAACAATACGCGCATGCTGCTGCTTTCTCAGATTGGCGAGCCTTACGATCCCAAGACCGGCAAGGGAGTAGTTGGCGCCAATTTTACGCACCAAATCTCCCTCCCCGCCGCCACATTGTTCTTCGACCAGCCGATGAACCGCTTCATGGGAGCCGGGGCCGCCGGTTCCACTGTGAGCGATTTCGATGGCGACGTTTTCGATCACAAGGACCTTGCCTTCATTCGCGGCGGGATATTTCGCAGCGGCTGCAACGGCTACCGTCCTATCGCCAGTTTCGGGATACTTCCCGATAGCGTCAAGGCAAAATGGGGATCGGAGTGGAAGAAGGCGAGCGTCTACTGGTATGACCGTGTGGGTCTGATCACTTTCGCCGGCGAGCACCTGGCCTACAAGGGAAATTACGTGGACCTCGACCCGACGTACAAAGACAAGTACGGCGATCCGTTGTTGCGCATCACCATGGACTGGCGCGACAACGAGCGCAAGATGGTCGAGTTCGTGACGAAAAAAGCCGTGGAGATCGGTCGTGCAACGGGCGCGAAAGAGATCCGGCCCTTCGCCGGACTGAAGCGTTACGACACGGTCCGCTACCAAAGCACGCATCTTCAGGGCGGGACGATCATGGGAACATCGCCCGCGGATTCCGTGCTGAATAAGTACGGACAACTATGGCAGGCGCCGAACCTGTTTGTCCTGGGCGCTTCGGCCTATCCACAGAATCCGGCGCCGAATCCTACGGTGACGGTCGTAGCCCTGGCCTACCACAGCGCCGACGCCCTGATCGATCGCTATTTGAAAAAGCCGGGAATGCTGGCTTAGTGCGCCTCGGCAGTTGGGCGAATCGCCACAGCCCTCCGAAAATGGCTGCCAGCATTCCAGGACCTGGTCATAGCATCGCGGCCCTGCGGCCGGTTACATGCCCGGCACACCTTCGTCGGCGCTGGGGCCGTAGATGGACGGCACGGGGATATTGAGCAAACGCAGGTACACGGTCAACTGTCCCCGGTGGTGATAGAGGTGGTTCAGCATCACGCCCCGAACCGCGGCGACTCGCGGCAAGGCCAGGAGAGCGTTTCCATTGGCCGTAATTTTCCAGGTTCCCATTGCCTTTTGGTCATCGAATCCGCCGATCACTTGCTTCGCGGTCTTGATGCTTTCCTCGAACGCCGCAAGTAACTCGGCCTTGGACTTGGCCGCGGGCTGACTTGGATGTCCGGCGACCTCCAGGTTATCGTTCACCATCGCCTGGGCAAGCCCGCCGGGAATAGTGGCCACATGCAGGCCCAGCTCCCCGAGCGACATCGACTTCTCATGAGGCTTCCAGCCAAGCTTTTCTTCCGGCACTCGCTCGAGCACCCTCCGAGTGGTATTCGACTCCTGCTCCAGCTCCGCCAGAAACGAATCCAAAATGCGCGCCATGGTAAATCCCTCCTCCTGATATTCGTACTTTAGATTAGAAATTTCCGCCGCCTCGAACCCAAATATTGTAACCGCATCCGGGGCGGAGCGGGTGGAATTTCGATTTGCTGACTTGTTTACGAAGCGGTCGAGGCATTGCTATCCGGGTGGACCGCCGGCGATACGCCAGCCTACGATCCCTGGGGACGGACCGTGCGGACTTTCCCTTTCAACGGCAGGCGGAAATCTTTGTCCTGGAGTTTTCCGTTCAGTTTCAGGTCGCTGTAGCGCGCGATGACGTAATCGCCGCCGGGCTCGTAGAACTTCTGCTGGATCGGCTCCCAATTTTGCGGAGAGATCCACAATTGGATGCGCTGGAGCTGCGCGGCCACTTTCGGCGACTTGGGCGTCAGATCCAGGAGAAATGCCTGCTGGCCGCCGACGCTTTCGGCTCCGCGCAACGAGACCTGATAGGCATTCCGCAACTCGGCGCCCGGCGTGCCGAAACCCAGCAGCAAAAACTGCTCCACCACGTCTTGCCGCTGAGCCAGTTGATACTCGTCCACCTCGGCGATCTTGGGCTGGTAAAAACTCACTTTGTCGCCTGCAAAGAGCACGTATTTTTCGGCCGGCGACGTGAAGGCGATCAGGACGCGGGTCCTGTTTTTACTTTGTGCGCTGGTTTGGCCCGCGGCCTTCTCAAAAAAAATCTTACCCGTTTGCGTGGAGCGGTCGTTGACGATGACGGTTACCTTGGTGTACTCGAGCGTCGCAACCATGCTGCTGAAGTCCGCGGCCGACTTATCCATGCCGGCCAGAATCTCATCGAGCTGCGGAGCGTTCGCCGGCGCCGGTCCCTGTGCATTCCCCTCGGCTGGGGCGAGCCAGGGGAATCCCGCGGAGGCTATCCACAAGAAGACGATTCCCGCCAGAACGCGCCAGCTACTTTGGCGCATCCGGCTATTCCCGCACCCAAACCGCATAGCTGACCACCTGCCCGTTCGAGTCTACTTCTGGTTCGATGCGGGTAATCTCCAAGGGTTTGCCCGTGAAGCTGCGCAAAATGCGCCGGGCGGCCTGCTCCAGCGTGTCTGTGGTCTTCGAATCCAGTTTGGAATCGAGCAGCCCGGCCCGCAGTTGATAGATTTGTTGGGTCTTATCGCTGAGAACCAGAACCACGTCGGAAGTCGTGGCAACCGCCATGAGCGGCTTGTCATGGAACCAGTTGCGGGGCGTGAGGAAGATGAAGGCCAGGATCAGAGCGACCATCACGTCGTATTGCCAGGTTCCCCGCTCGTAAGTCCAGAAGAACCCCCGGTAAATGGCCAGGCCCAATCTGCGCAGCATGGCAACAGTTTACGCTAAGAACGACGGGTTTGGTAGGGGCGCTTGGGGAGAGGAAAAGCAATTCACAGATGGCGCAGATTTCGCGGAATCAAAAAGTATCCGAGCCGCGACCAAGAGGGAGCGGTTGCCGGTGGTGAGGGAGCAGTTGCCGGTGGTGAGGGAGCAGTTGCCGATTGCGAGGAAGCGGTTGCCGTCAATCGTGATACTTCCTGGCTGTTTCCAGCTGCACCGCGTTAGCGGTGTTCGGTCTCCAGGAGTCGCTCCGCCTCGATGGCCGCCATGCATCCGGAGCCGGACGCGGTGATGGCTTGGCGGAAGATGCGGTCCTGCACGTCGCCACAGGCAAATACGCCCTCAATATTCGTGCGGGCGCCAGGGCGGGTGATGAGGTAGCCTTCCGCGTCCATTTCGAGCTGGTTGCGGAAAAGACTGGTGTTGGGAACGTGTCCGATGGCGACAAAGACGGCGCTGACCGCCTCCTCGGTTCGCTGGCCGGTCTTGACGTTGCGAAGCGTCACGCCTGTCACTTCGCCTTTCGCCGGGTCGTGAATCGCATCGACCACCGTGTCGAGGATGAAATGCATCTTCTCGTTCTTGCGGGCGCGGTCGAGCATGATCTTGGAGGCGCGAAACTGGTCGCGCCGATGGATCAGCTCGACGCTCGATGCGAAGCGAGTCAGGAAGAGGCCGTCTTCCATGGCCGTATCGCCGCCGCCGACCACGACGACCCGTTGATTGCGGAAGAACGCTCCGTCGCAGGTGGCGCAGCTCGACACCCCCTTGCCGATCAGCGCTCGCTCTCCCTCCAGTCCCAGCCAGCGCGCCGAAGCGCCGGAGGCGATGATCAAGACACGGGTCTCGATCGTTTCTCCCGAAATCGTCAGCCGGAAGGGCCGCTGCGACAGATCCGCCGCCGTCACGTCTCCGGACCGGTACTCGGTGCCGAAGCGGGCCGCCTGCTTCTTCATATTCTCGATCAGCTCCGGCCCCTGCACGCCTTCGGGAAATCCCGGGAAATTTTCGACCAGCGTCGTCAGCGACAATTGTCCGCCCGCCTCCACTCCTTCAATCAGCAAGGGTTTCAAGTTCGCCCGCGCGGTATAAATGGCGGCCGTTAGCCCGGCACAGCCCGATCCGACAATGACGACATCTCTCATGAAGGGTTCCTTTCCGGCGTCCGATGGAGCGAGATAAAAAGATTATTGTATCTGCTTTCGCGCTGCCGCAACAGCGCGGGACATCGGCGGGTTGAAGAATCTGTTTTGCTTGTAAGGCCGGAAGAAAAAAGCAGATTCTTCGCTTCGCTCAGAATGACAGTCCAATATAGTTTTTCGAAAAGCTCCTAACTTCAATATAAACTTGTATCCTCTCAGTTGGAGGCGGAGCCATGAAACCATTTTGGCTGTGGTCTGGTATCATCCTAGTCGCCTTGGGGGCACACATGCCATTGCAGGAAAAGTCGTTCCAACCTCAGCAAAACTCCGCGACAAATCCGCGTCGTCCGACGGGCCTGCTCTTCGACGATATTTATCTGCGGCATCTGCCGGGCAACACCGGCCATCCCGAGCGGCCCGAGCGCCTGAAGGCGATCTGGAGCGCCTTGGAGAAGGCGGACCTTGTAAAAAGTCTGCATCGAATTACGCCCCGCCGCGCCACCGACGAGGAGCTGGCGCTGGTGCATAGCCCTTCTTATATCGAGCTGGTTCGCCGGGAGTTGTCGCACGTCGAGGGTCTGCGGGAACTTTCGACGGGGGACACGCTGGTCTCTCCCGAATCGCTCGAGGTCGCGCGGTTCGCCGCCGGCGGCGTTTTGAAAGCCGTGGATGCCGTGATGGACGGCCAGGTGAAAAACGCCTTCTGCGCGGTGCGCCCGCCGGGACATCATGCCACGCCCAACCGCGGCATGGGCTTCTGCATCTTCAACAACGTCGCCATCGCGGCCCGCTATGTTCAGAAGGTCTACGGACTCCGGCGCGTGTTGATTGTGGATTGGGACTACCATCACGGCAACGGAACCCAGGACACTTTTTACGATGACGGATCGGTCTTCTACTTCAGCACACATCACTACGGCGCTTATCCCGGCACCGGCTCTCCCTCGGAAACCGGCGCGGGAAAAGGAGCCGGTAAGATCCTGAACGTGCCGCTGCCCGTGGGCGCGAGCGATGCGCAGGTCTTGCAGGCCCTGGAAAGCAAGCTGGTTCCTGCGGCGCGCAATTTCAAGCCGGACTTTATCCTCATCAGCGCCGGTTTTGACGCCATGCGCAATGACTTGCTGGGACAATTCGACGTGACGCCGCAAGGCTTCGCCGCCATCACGCGCGTGGTTGTCCGGCTGGCCGATGAACTTTGCCAGGGGCGAATCGTTTCCGTGCTGGAAGGCGGCTACCGGCTCGATGGGCTGGCCGATAGCGTCGTGGCGCACATACAGGCGTTGCAAGGAAAATAAAGTATTCGTCGTTTCCGCGCCGCACAACAGTGATAGAATTTGTAACAATCGGGTCGCCAGGTCAATTGCGGGAAACGTTTTACCCTGGACGAGACGACTGTTGTGAAAATATCGTCCGGCGCCACGCCGGGAAGAGGAATCTAAAAAGAATGGAAAACAAGAAATATTTCGGCTTGTTGTTGGCATTGGTCGCGCTGGTCCCGATTCTTCCGGCCGTGGCCCAGGATACCGCAACGGTTCCCGTACAGGTCATCTCCTATGCCGACATGGTCGTCTACAACGGCAAGGTGATGACCATGGACGATAGCTCCACGAACCAAACTCCCGGCAAGATGGGGCAGGCCATGGCTATCCGCGACGGAAAGATTCTGGCAGTCGGCGGCGATGCGGAGATTCTGCTCTACGCTGGTCCCAAGACAACGCGGATCGACTTGCACGGCCGCACGGTAATTCCAGGTATCATCGATTCTCACACTCACATCCATAACAACGCCGTGGCGCTCTATGCACAGAAACACCCGGAGGTCCTGGAGGCGACCTCGAAGACGTTTCAGGTGACGGGAAAAACCTACGCGGATTTGAAGCGCGGGATTGAAGTGGTCCTGAAAGAGAATATGGCCCACGCTCCCAAGGATCAGTGGGCCTATATCAATCTGCCCACCGGAGGAAGCTCGGGCACCGGGATCGGAGTCAAGTTTCTCCAGGAGAGGGAAATCACGCGGCAGGATCTGGACAAGCTGGCGCCCAACACTCCCGTGATGGTGCAGTCCCATCCCGCCTACACCATTAATGACGCGGGCATGAAATTGATCGGAGAGATCTATCAGTCCGACCCCGAAACGGCTTTAGGGTTGCAGGGCATGGACAAGCAGGGCCTTGGGGATTTGACCGAATACGCCCGCTCGCTCGCCGTGGACCAGTATTTCCACGACAAGATCGGCCTGCTGGCCGAGATCATTCAAGGCGATTTGGAGAAAAACGCCGCGCTCGGAATTACCAGTTATTCCTCCCACATGGTGGGCCTGGTCTATATGAGCGCTTTCATGAAGCTGGTCCGCGAGAACCGGATGCCCATCCGGTTTGCCTACACCGATTATTTCGGATTCGAGGGCAATCCCGATCCGTCGAGTTTTTATCTGCGCCTGGGCGACATGGCGGGTCTGGGAACTCCATATTTTTGGCAAAGCGGGGTTGGGCTGCAAAACATCGACTCCGGGCCCCCCATGTTTTGCAGCACCATGGAAGCTCCCAAGGAAGTGAAGGATAGGGAATGGTGCCGCAACGCAGCCGGCACGGCTTTCGAGAAGGGCGTCTATACCGCGATACGGTCGCACGAGCGCATCACGGTAGGCCATGCGTACGGGGATAAGGGCGTGGACTACATTATTGATACCGTCGAGAGGGCGATGAAGGACGACCCGTCGCTGACGCTCGACTACATCCGCTCCCGTCAATTCAGCGCGGATCATTGCGGGTTCTGGCCGCGCGCCGAACAGCTTCCCAAGCTCAAGGAATTGAATTGGATCGTCAGTTGCAACGGCCAGTTCATCAACCGCAGCACGCCGTGGCTAAAGGTCTATGGGATGCAATACGGCAACCGCATCGCTCCCATGAAGAGCCTGGTGTCGGCCGGAATCCGGACGGTCTACGAGAACGAGGAGTCCTGGAGCGCGCCGCCGGACGACAAACATCCCAATGGCTTCCTGTCGGAAAATCCCAACACGTACTTTGGCTCCGCCGTGCTCCTGCTGACCCGCAGGAACAACGAGGGCCAGGTGATTGCCCCGGAAGAGCGCATCGACCGGGTGACCCTGATGAAGATGATGACCGTCTGGCAATCGGATTATTTCCAGAAGCCGGAAATAGGAACGTTGGCGCCGGGCAAGTGGGCGGACTTCGTTGTGTTGAGCAAGGATTATTTCACGGTTCCCGAAGAAGAAATCGCGCACATCTATCCGTTGATGACGGTGGTGGGAGGGAAGCCGACCTTCTGGCGGGCAGAATTCGCCAAAGAGCAGGGGCAGGCTCCGGTGGGGCCTCAAGTGAAGTTCATCAACATTCCCAAGGACGATCCGAACGCCTTTCGGTAGCCTGGGTTATTCATGAAGAATCGGGCCAGCAGCCCCGGAGGGGCGGTAGATTCTAGCCCTGGGCGTCAGCCCAGGGTCCCGGTGCCTGTCACTCGGAGCAGCCCCGAAGGGGCGGCAGAAGAATTCGCGGGCGGCTGGATCGAACCACACGGCAATGTTCTGTCGCCCCGTCCGGGGCTTGTCCGCATTGGGGTTGGCTGACCCACGACTTACGTCGTGGGCTAGCATCTGTCGCCCCTTCGGGGCTACAAGCGTGCAATTTCATGAATAAGCCGGCTGAAACCGTGCCCTGACGTTTGCCCCCAAGTGACGGGTTTTTACCAAATTTGAAAAATGCTATAGTCGTTCCAAGCGCCAAGTCTCGGAAGAGGAGAAACCAAAGTGAGACAATCAAGGAAAGCGAGAATTTTGTTTGCCTGCATCGTGACTACAGCCGTCTTTGGTTCCTGGGCTGGGTGGCTGAACGCGCAGACCACGGTGAGCTACCGGACCGAAGACGGATGGACCATCACCGGAACCTTGTACCTTCCTCAGAAGAGCGCGCCGGAGCTCGTCCCGGGGGTGGTGTTGTTGCCCGAGCCGGGATGGGTGGACCGCTCCATCTACGATAGTTACCTCGCGGGCAAGCTGGCGAAAAAGGGCATCGCGGCTCTGAGCATCGACGTGCGCGGAACGGGAAGCAGCCTGGGAAAGCGGGAACTGGAGAAGTTCTCTCCCAGCGAACTCGGCAAAATTCAGCTCGATGTGCGGGGCGCGGTGCAATTTCTATCCTCTCAAAAGGGCGTGGACCCCCGCCGCATCGCCATTATCGGGGCGGGCCTCACGGCCGACTATGCTGTCCTCGAATCCGCCGAACAGCCCGGCGTGCGGGCGGTGGTGCTCATCTCGGGGCAGTTCGGAGAGACGGCAAAAAACTTGCTCAAAACCCGGGAGCAGATCCCCGTTCTCGGCATCGTTGGGAAGAAGGATAAGGAAGCCTTCTTGACGATGGCCGAAGCCTATTCGCTTTCCGAGAACGATCACAGCGACCTGATCCTGGCCGTGGGACACGGCACCGTCATGTTCTCCCACACCAAGGGCCTGGAAGAACAGGTGATGGCGTGGCTCGATACGAACCTGGTGGGCGTAGGGACGGAAACCGAGGTATCGTTTCAGTCCAAGGACGGCTGGGTTATTCATGGGACCTTGCATCTGCCGGATCGCGTGAAGAGTGGAGCGAAGGTTCCGGGCGCGGTGCTGGTCCATGGCGCCAAACACGACCAGCAGACCTACACGGAACTGGCCCCGGAGCTGGTCAAAACTGGAATAGCAGTCCTGCGTTTCGACTGGAGAGGGAAAGGGAGCAGTGCCTCGGATGATCCCACCAAGCGCGCCAACACTTCGGGAGACGATTCGGGGAACGAGTATCTGGACGTCAAGGCAGCGATCGACTTTCTCGCGGCGCAGCCCGGCGTCGATTCCAGCCGCATCGGCTTTGGGGGGGCCGCCCCCGGGACCGGCCTCGCGTGGCGGGGCCCCCCTGGTG
>ORMF011682745.1_pt1 | contig 62112 bp, 60 predicted proteins | sample 1779871 | NCBI WGS metagenome assembly ORMF01 (sample SAMEA104232316, study PRJEB22302) | groundwater metagenome | biome: forest; feature: aquifer; material: groundwater | place: USA | collected 2011-08-07 | depth 5.4 m | reverse complement strand
TCCGAAGTCTGCCCTCCCTGCGCTGCGCAGTGCGCGGCCATCGTCGCTGGAAGCTGAGGGGGACGAGCCGGCAGCCGGGTCGGAGCTGCCGCCGCGCGTGCGCATCCGGTCCACCGTCGAGCCCAAACAGAAGATTCTACCCACCCCACGCCGCCGCGAAACGCCGGGCGGGTTTCGCCTGCCGCCGTTGGACCTGCTCACCGACCCTCCGCCGATCTCCGAGCGGCAGGTGACGGAGAATCTCCAGCTCAACGCGAAAGTGCTGGAAGAGACGCTGCGGGAATTCGGCATCGAGGCCACCGTGGTGAACATCGACCGCGGCCCGGCGGTGACGCGCTATGAGCTGACCCCGGCTCCCGGGGTCAAGCTGACGAAGATCGTGTCGCTGGCGGATGACCTGGCGCTGGTGATGAAGGCCGCCAGCTGCCATGTGGTCGCCCCGATCCCCGGCAAGGGGCGGGTCGGCATCGACGTGCCCAACAGCACGACGACGATGGTGTATCTCAAAGAGATCATCACGGCCCACGAGTTCACCGGCAGCAACTCGCCGCTGGCCTTACCGTTCGGCAAGGACGTCTCCGGCCAGGCGATCGTTGCCGACCTGCGCGAATGTCCGCACTTGCTCATCGCTGGGGCCACCGGCTCGGGCAAGACGGTGTGTCTCAACAGCGTGCTCCTGGGCATGCTGATGCACGCCAGCCCGGAGCAGGTCCAGTTCCTGATGATCGACCCAAAGATGGTGGAGCTCTCGCTCTTCAACGACATCCCGCATCTGGTGGCGCCCGTCGTCACCAATGCGAAGAAGGCCTCGGTCGCCCTCCATTGGGCGGTGGAGGAAATGGAACGGCGCTACAAGCTCCTGGCCACCGTCGGGGTCCGGAACATTGACCTCTACAACAAGCGGTTGCAATCGCGCAATTTGGCTCCGAGCGCGCCGGCCCCCGGGAGCACGGACAGCGCGGCCGACACCGAGGCAGGGGCGGAGGCCGTGGAAGACGATGGCCGGCCGCTGCCGTATCTCGTCATCGTGATTGATGAGCTGGCCGACCTCATGATGATCGCCTCCCAGGACGTCGAAAACGCCATCACCCGGCTGGCCCAGCTCTCGCGCGCGGTCGGCATCCACATCATCATGGCGACCCAGCGGCCGTCGGTGGACGTCATCACGGGGGTCATCAAGGCGAACTTTCCGGCGCGCATCGCGTTCCAGGTCGCCTCGAAAGTCGACTCGCGGACCATTCTCGACATGAACGGGGCCGACAAGCTGCTCGGCCGGGGCGATCTGCTGTTCCTGCGGCCCGGTACGGCCAAGCCCATCCGCGTGCAGGGCGCGTTCGTGACGGACACGGAGATCGAACAGGTGACTGCGTTCCTCAAGCAGCAGCGGCAGCCGGTGTATAATGAGCAGCTCCTCGAGCGGGCCCGCCAACCCGAGGGGGCGATGCTCACCGAGAAAGACGAGCTGTATGACGTGGCCAAACAGCTGGTGTTGGACACGGGGCAGGCCTCGACTTCGCTGCTGCAGCGTCGCCTGCGCCTCGGCTACGGGCGCGCGGCGCGCATCCTGGATGTGATGGAGCAGGAAGGGCTGATCGGCCCGCCGCAGGGCAGCCGCCCGCGGGACATTCTGGTCAATCGCGATGAACTCCGGAGCGGAGCCTGATATGAGCGTGGGAGCTCGGCTGCAGCAGGCGCGCCAGGAGCGGCAGCTGTCGCTCGGCGACGTGGGGCGCCAGACGAAAATCCAATCATGGGTGCTGGAGGCGCTGGAGACGGATCGGCTGCAGGAGCTGATGAGCCCGATCTACGTGAAAGGCTTCCTGACGACGTATGCGAAATTCCTGCGCTTAGCGCCCGAACCGTTGCTGGCCCAGCTGCCCTGGCCGCGTTCGGCGGAACCGGAGCCGGAGTCGGAGGCGCTGCCGCCGCCGACGCCCGCCCCGATCCAGTGGTCCTGGCGGATGCCGACGCTGCCGCGCGTGCCGCTGGCATGGCTGAGCCGGCTCGGTGCTGTCGCAGCCACCGTCGCCATCGTCGGGTTCATCGCTGTGCGCCATCCGTTGCATTGGTCTCGCGCAGCCGCCCCGGCCGCCAAACGGGCGAAGAGTTCCATGGCCGCAAAGCCGGCTCCGTCCAAAGCGGCCGTGGCCAAGAAGCCGGCCGCCGCCCCGGCCGCCGGTCCGCAGCTGGCGAGTGTGGCTCCGGTGCCGGAAGCGGTGACCGCGAAACCGTCGGCGCCGCCCACCATCACGATCCTACCGACCGAGCCGCTGGAGCTGGAAGTGGCGGCCCGCGCCTCCACCTGGCTGCAGATCCGCGCGGACGGCAAGCTCTTGACCCAGCAGCGACTGCAGCGCGGAGCCAGGGAGCGTTGGGTGGCTCGGAAGCAGATCGAGCTCGTGGTCAGCAAGCCCTCCCAAGTCGACGTGCTCCTCAACGGCCAATCCCTCAACGCCTCCGCCATCACGTATGAGGGGCGCCTCCTCATCACCCACTACGGCGTGACCCGTCTGCGCGAGGGCCGGTAGCTCTCGCCATGGGCGCGCCAGGGCCCACTCCCTCCGTGTCGGCGCCGACGGTCAGCCTCATCAGCCTCGGCTGTCCCAGGACGCTGGTCGACTCCGAGCTGTACCTCGGCAAGCTCCAGCAGGTGGGCTTCCGCGTCGTCGACGGCGTGGAAGGGTCCGACGTCGCCATCATCAATACCTGCAGCTTCATTCAGGACGCCATCCAAGAGTCCATCGATACGGTCCTGCAGGCGGTCGCGCTGAAGAAGCAGGGCAAGCTGCGGGCGGTCATTGTGGCCGGCTGCCTGGTCCAGCGGTTCAAGCAGGACTTGATCAAGGAGCTGCCCGATGTCGACGGCTTCGTGGGCGTCGACGGCTTCGGCGACATCGATACGGTCGTCCAGCGGGCGCTGCAGGGCGAACAGCCGCAGAGCCTCCGCCTGCGGCCGCAGCTGCCGCACCGCGGCCACCGGGTCGCCCGCTCCGCCCTGACCCCGGGGCACTACGCCTACCTCAAAATCTCCGAAGGCTGTCTGAAAGGCTGCAGCTTCTGCGTCATCCCCAAGATCAAAGGGCCGCTCAGCAGCCGGCCGATGGACGCCCTCCTCGAGGAAGCCCGCCAGTTGGTGGAGGAGCGGGGGGTGAAAGAGTTGATCGTCGTGGGGCAGGACACCTCGGATTACGGCGTCGACCTCTATGGCCGGCCGCAGATTGCACCGCTGCTGGCTGCGTTGACCAAGATCCGGGGCCTGCAGTGGATCCGCCTGCTCTACTGCCATCCGCGGGGCATCAGCCGCGAGCTCATCGAGGTTCTGCGCGATGAGCCGGTGCTGTGCCGGTATCTCGACATGGCCATCGAGCACGCGGACGATGCGGTGCTGGAGCGCATGAACCGGGGGATCACCCAGGCCGTCTTGCGGGAGCGCATCGAGACGCTGCGCCGCGAGGTACCCGGGATCGCGCTGCGGACGTCCATCATCGTCGGGTTTCCCGGCGAGACCGAGGCGGCGTTCGACAACCTCCTGAGCTTTTTGCGCGAGGTCCGCTTCGAGCGGCTGGGCGCGTTTACCTACTCGCACGAAGAGGGCAGCGCCTCCTTCCGATTTCCCGACCAGGTGCCGGAAGCCGTGCGGCAGGAACGCTTCGGCCGGCTCATGGAGTTGCAGCGCACCGTGGCCGCCTCGGTGAACGCCCAGTGCCTGGGACAGACGCATGAAGTCCTCATCGACGAGGCGGACGCCAGCGACCCGCGCCAGTACCTCGGGCGCACGCGCGCGGACTGCCCCGAAGTGGACGGGGTCGTGTTCGTGCGCAGCGAACGCACCCTCGCCCCCGGCGCCCTTGTGCCGGTGCGGATGACGGATACGTACGAGTACGACCTCGTCGGAACCGCTGAGCCGGTGGACGCCGATGAGCCTGCGCGGCCGTCCGGCTAAGATCCTCGTCGCCCCGCCCGCGGGAACGCCCGCCCTCCCGGCCATGACTCTCCCCACCCAGTTGAGCTGCCTGCGGATCGTCCTGACCTTCCTCATCATGCTGCTCTTGTTTATCCCCGGCTCCGTGGCCAAGGCGGCGGCGTTGGGGGGATTCGCCGCGGCCGGGCTGACCGATTGGCTCGACGGCTACATCGCCAGGCGGTGGAACCAGCGCAGCGACTTGGGCGCTCTCTTGGATCCGATTGCGGACAAAGTGTTGGTGCTCGGCATGTTTCTGGCGTTCGTCCAGCTGCGGCTCATCCCGGCTTGGATGGTGCTCATCATCGCGCTGCGCGAGTCCGTCATCACCGGGGTGCGGCTGTTCGCCGCCAGCCGCCAGATCGTCCTCGCCGCCTCGGCGGACGGCAAACAAAAAACGGTCTCGCAAATGGTGACGATTGTGGTCATCCTCGCCGTACTGTTCTTGAAGGCGCTCGAGAGCGAAGGCGCGCGGCTGCCGTTGACGGACGCGGCCATGCAATGGCTGGTGCTGGGCTGCCTCTGGGTCACGATGGGGCTAACGCTCATCTCCGGGGCCAGCTTCTTCCGGCGGCACTGGGCGGCCCTGCGTCATGCGATGGGCCGGTAGCGGCTGATGGGCCGCGCGTGCTACCTGCTCGCGACCTGTGCTGGCATCGGCCGCCTCCCGAAAGCGCCGGGTACATGGGGCAGCCTCCTCGGCGCCCTCCTCGGGTGGGCGGTCGTGCGCGTCGCGTCGGCCCCCGTGCTCGCCGCCGCCGGCGGACTCTCCTTCCTCATCGCCGCAGCCGTCTGCGGCGCGGCTGAGCGCTACAGCGGGCGGACGGATCCGGCTGAAATCGTCCTGGATGAGGTCTGGGGGATGGCGGTGGTGATTGCTGCCGCTCCGGTGGGAGGGTCGTGGGGCCTGGGGCTGGCTGCGTTCGTGCTGTTCCGTGCGTTTGACATCGTCAAACCGCCGCCGCTGCGCCGTCTGGCTCTGTTGCCGGGCGGCTGGGGCATCATGGCGGACGACGCCGGTGCTGCGGCCTATGTGCTGCTCGTGCTCTGGGTGGCGAGCCGCGTCGCCGGCTGATGCGCGCGTTCGTGGCGGTCCGGATTCCGCCGGACGTCCAAGACGCACTGGCCCAGCTACCGCGGCAGCTGGACGCCGCGCGCCCGGACGTGAAGTGGGTGGGGGCCGGCCAGTTTCATGTCACGCTGAAATTCCTCGACGACATCACCCCACCCCAGCAGCTGGCGGTGGAAGCGTCGCTGCGGCGCCTGGCGGCATCCGAACCGCCGTTTTCCATCCGCCTGGAGGGCGTGGGCGCCTTTCCCTCGCTGGCGTCGCCTCGGGTTCTCTGGGTGGGGATCGCGGAAGGGCAGGAGCCACTGCGGCGCCTGGCGGCGGCGCTTGAGCAGACGAGCCTCGCACTGCAGCTGCGGCAAGACGCGCGGCCGTTTTCCGCGCACGTGACGATCGGGCGGGTGCGTTCGGCGCGCCGCCTTCGCGAGTTGGCCGATGGGCTGCGTGCCTGCGCCTGGCCGCCCCCGCCTCCCTGGCAGGCGCGCTCCGTGACGCTGTTCCGCAGTGAGCTGTCGACCGACGGCTCCCGCTACACCGTGCTCGCCGAAGTCCCCCTCGCGGGGCCGCCGGCCGCGTAACACTCCGTTACCGCAGGCAACAGCGCAGCCAGTCCAGCGCGGCCTGAGCCGCTTGGGCCTTGATCGCTTCCCGGTCGCCGAAGAACTGGTGGCGCTGGGTGTGCGTCCGCCGTCCGTCCGCCAACCCCAGATACACCAGTCCCACCGGTTTTGTCGCACGGCCTCCCGTGGGTCCGGCAATGCCGGTGATTGACAGGCCCAGACCGGCTCCGGCGGCTCGGCGCACGCCGGCGGCCATCGCTTTCGCGGTCGAAGCACTCACCGCGCCGAATCGCTGCAAGACGGCATCCGGCACGCCCAAGAGACCCTGCTTCAGCGCGTTGTGATAGGCGACCACCCCGCCGCGCAGGTAGCGAGAGCTGCCGGAGACGTTCGTGAGCTGGTCCATGACCAGGCCGCCGGTGCAGGATTCCGCGACCGCCAGGGTCGTGCGATGCTTCAGCAAGCGCGCGCCCACGGTACCCGCCAGCGTGTCGCCGTCGACGCCATAGACGTGCGCGCCCAACCCCCGCCGCAGCCGGCGCTCGGCGTGCCGAAGCAGTCGGCGGGACGCCGCAGCCGAGCGGGTGACCGCTGTCAACCGGACGTCCACCAAGCGCAGGTGCGGGTACAGTCCGATTTGCAGTTCGGCGGGCAACCGCAGCCGGTGCAGGAGCGTTTCAATCGCCAGCTCGACGATGCCGCTGGTGCGCAGCGTGCGGGTGGCGATGGTGGCGGCCCCCGGCCGTCGTCTGAGGCGGGGCAGCACTGACCGCACCATCATGGCGCGCATTTCGCGCGGGACACCGGGCAACGCGATGACGAGCTGGCGCGGCAGAGCCAGCCATAGACCCGGGGCGGTGCCGATCGGGTTGGCCAGGGCGACCCCGCCCTGCGGCAGATAGGCTTGGCGCAGGGCGGCGCGCTGCAGCTGCCGGTGATGGCGGCGGTAGAACCGGCGGATGCATGCGGCGATCGGGGGATGGTAGACGAGCGGCCGGCCGGTCGCGGCCGCGATGGCTTCCATCGTGCAGTCGTCAAAGGTCGGCCCCAGCCCGCCGGTCACGAGCAGGATGTCGCAGCGCCGGAGGCTGTCCTGGAGGGCGGCCAGGATGCGCGGCCGCTCGTCGCTGACGGCGATCTGCCGTCGGCAGGGCAGGCCGGCTTCCGCCAGCCGCCTGGCCAGGTCGCTGGCGTTCGTGTTCACCGTGGCTCCGCTCAGCAGCTCGGAGCCGATGGTCAAGAGTTCCGCATGCATGGCGCCATTATAGCATCGACCGTTCGAGGGCGCGTTGTGAGCCTGAGGCGGTTTTGCTATACTCCCTCTCATGAGCCGGCGTGCGGCTGCCGTTCCCGTTCTCTCGTTCCGACGGAGCGTCTTGTGGGCGCTCCTGTCCGGCCTGCTGCTGGGCTGCGCGTTCCCCCCGGTGGACCTGAAGTGGCTCGTCTGGGTCGGGCTGGTCCCGCTGTTGTGGACGCTGACCGAAACCCGCTCGACCTTCCGTGCCATCATCTTGGGCTGGCTGGCGGGCCTGGCCTTCTTCCTCCTCACGCTCCATCCGCTGGTGAGCGTCCACTCCTGGACCGGCTGGTCCACCGAAGCCGTCAGCGCCTTCACGGGGCGGATGACCCGGCAGTGGTGGTTCATGCAGGAAATCTGGGCGGTCTTTGCGCTCTGGTCCGCCGGGTTTTGGGCCGTCTGGGCCGGCCTGACGCAGCGGTTCGGGCGCCACCGCGGGCTGCTGGTCCTGGTCGCTCCGGCGGCCTGGGTGCTGCTGCCGGAATGGGCGCGCAGCCGGACGGTCTTCGATTTCCAATGGGGGTTCCTCGGCAACGCTGCCGCGGACGTGCCGGCCATCCGGCAGCTCGCCGCCCTCGGCGGCATCTGGCTGCTGAGTGCGGTGGTCGTCCTCGTCAATCTCGGCTGCCTGGAGCTGGTGCGCCGCGACCGCCAGCCCGGAGGGGCCCGGCGGGCGGCCCTCATCTGGAGCCTGGTGCTCCTCGGGGCCGTGGGCGGGCTGTGGCGGCTGCACCAGCCGCTGGCCGGGGGGGCACCGCTGCGCGTCGCGGTCATCCAGCGCTACAAGACGGAATACGCGCTGGAGGAATTCACCGCCACCGGCTTGGACCGCAATTACCTAGAGATGATCCAGGAGGCGCTGGCCCGTCAGCTGGACCTGCTCGTGCTGCCGGAGTCGGTCGCCATTGGGGCCACGTCGCTGGACGGCACCCCCTCGCGCACGAAGCCGCCTGCCTTCCAGATTCCGCGGTCGAAATGGGAAGCGCAGGCGGCCCGGTGGCTGTCCGGCACCCCGACGATGCTGATCGTGGGCCTGGATACCGTCGAGCACAACGAGGACCACAACACGCTGGTGGCGTGGACCGCCGAAGGGGCGGTCGGCTGGTACCATAAGCGGCGGCTGGTGCCGTTTTCCGAATACCACCCGGCCGGCTGGGGGCCGCAGGCGCTGCGCGGCCGCTCCGAGTACTTCCCGGGGCAGGGCACGCAGCTCATCCGCGCCCCGCAGGCGGTCATCGGAGGGTTCATTTGCCAGGAGGTGCTCGTGCCGTGGGTCACCCGCGAGAGCGTGCGCGACGGGGCCACCCTCCTGGTGACGGGCGGCAATGACGGCGTCTTTGGCGATCCTGCCGTCGCCCGGGTGCATGCGGATGTCGCCCAGCTCCGGGCGGTCGAGACCGGCCGCTACGTCGTCCGGGCCATGAAAAGCGGCATTTCCGCCGTCATCGACCCGCACGGCCGGGAGCTGGTCCGCAGCCGCTCCGCCGAGCCGGTTATTCTCTATGAAGCGGTTCGGCCGCTCACCGGCCAGACCCCGTATGTCCGCTTCGGCGACTGGGTGGTCTGGCTGTCCGCGGCCGGCCTGGTCGTCGCGGGCTTGCTTTACAACCCCCGCACGCCCACCGTATAATAAGTCATCTGACACCACCCCCCAATCAGCACACCGGCGGGCCGCTGCGCCCAGCAACGTTTTTCGCGTACGGAGCGGAAGGATGCAAGGAGGGAGAGTCTGATGGCGGCACGAGAACAAGACAAGGAACGGTCGGAGCGGCAAAAAGCGTTGGAGCTGACCCTCAGCCAGATCGAGAAGCAGTTCGGCAAGGGCTCGATCATGCGGCTGGGCCAGCACACCAAATTCGACATTCCCGCGCTGTCGACCGGGTCGTTGGCGTTGGATGTGGCGCTGGGCATCGGCGGCGTGCCCCGCGGGCGGGTCATCGAGATCTTCGGTCCGGAATCCTCCGGCAAGACGACGCTCAGCCTCAGCGTGCTCGTTGAAGCCCAGCGTGCGGGCGGGGTGGCGGCGTTCATTGACGCCGAGCACGCGCTCGACCCGACCTACGCGAGGATGCTCGGGGTCAACCTCGACGATTTGCTCATCTCGCAGCCGGACACCGGCGAGCAGGCTCTGGAGATCGCCGAGTCGCTCGTGCGCTCCAACGCGCTCGACGTCGTCGTGATCGACTCGGTGGCCGCCCTGGTGCCCCGGGCCGAAATCGAAGGGGAAATGGGCGACCAGTTCGTCGGCCTGCAGGCCCGCCTCATGAGCCAGGCGCTGCGGAAGCTGACGGCGGCGATCTCGAAGTCCAAGACCTGCTGCATCTTCATCAACCAGATCCGCGAGAAAATCGGCGTCATGTTCGGCAATCCGGAGACGACTCCCGGCGGCCGGGCGCTCAAGTTCTACTCCTCGGTGCGCATCGACCTGCGCCGCATCGAGAGCATCAAATCCGGCGACCGGGCGGTCGGCAACCGGGTGCGCGCCAAGGTCGTCAAGAACAAGGTGGCCCCGCCCTTCCGGCAGGCCGAGTTCGATATCCTGTTCGATGAGGGGATTTCGAAATCCGGCGGCCTCCTGGATGTCGGCGAAACACTCGGCGTCATCCAGCGGCAGGGCAGCTGGCTGTCGGCCGGCGAGACCAAGCTGGGGCAGGGCCGGGAAAGCGCGCGGCTCTTCTTGAAAGAAAACCCCAAGCTCATGCAGCAGCTGGAGCAGCAGATCCGCCAGCGGGCGGCCCAAGAGAACCAGAAACCCAACAGTGAGGAGCGCGCGTCAGCCGAGGCGGTCTCGCCGCGTAGCGCCTGACGCACGGAACAGTCCAATGACTCGACGCACACTGACCGGCGTCCTGATTGTCTCGGGGGTCGTGGCCCTCGGCGTCTTGAGCGGCCGCGCCGATTTATGGTCCAGCAGCGGCAAGCCGATGGCGCCGCAGGCGCCATCCGCGCAGGCGGCGACCGCAGCCGGCGGAGACGCCGACGCGCTGCAGAGCGCCTTCATGCGCATCGCGCAGCAGGTGGGCCCGTCCGTCGTCAGCGTCTCCACGGAGCAGATTGAGCGCGTGCGGCAGTATTTCCGCAGCCAGCCGTTCTTGGGCGAGGAGCCGTTTGAGGACTTCTTCCACCAGTTCTACGGCAACGTCCCGGAGCGGGAGCTCCATCGCTTCGGCCTCGGCTCCGGAGTCATCATCGATGCGCGGGGCTACATCCTGACGAATGAGCACGTGGTCGCGGATGCCGAGAAGATCACGGTCACCCTGGCGGACGGCCGCGAGTTTACAGGCACCGTGAAGGGCAAGGACCCGCGCTCCGACCTCGCCGTCGTCAAGATTGACGCGAAGGGGCTCAGCCCCGCCCGGCTGGGCGATTCCGAGTCCGTCCGGACCGGCCAGTGGGCGGTGGCGATGGGCAATCCGTTCGGCCTCATGGGAGCCGGCCCGTCCGCCCGCGCGCTGGGGGCGGAGCCGACCCTGACCGTCGGCGTCGTCAGCGCCATTAACCGCCAGCTGCCGCGCATGGCGCGCGGGGACCGGGACTACTCGGACCTCATCCAGACCGACGCCGCGATTAATCCCGGCAACAGCGGCGGGCCGCTGCTGAACCTGCAGGGGGAGATCATCGGCATCAATGTCGCGATCCTGACCAGCTCCCGCGGGTTCGAGGGGGTGGGCTTCGCCATCCCGGTCAACAAGGCAAAGAGCATTTTGGCCGCGCTCATCGAAGGCAAGGAGATCGTCTACGGCTGGCTCGGGATCCAGATCCAGGACATCACCGATGATGTGGCCGAGTACTACAAGCTTGCCGACCGCAAAGGGGTGCTCATTTACCAGGTGCTGCCCAACAGCCCGGCCAGCAAGGGCGGATTGAAGGACGGCGACATCGTGAAAGCGGTGGACGGCCAGCCGGTCCTGCACTCCCGCCAGCTCATTGACCAGGTCAGCGGGACCAAGGCCGGCCGCCATGTGAAGGTCGCCGTGCTGCGGGAGGGCAAGCCCCTGACACTCGACGTCGAAATCGGCGAGCGGCCGTCGGAAACCGAGGTGGCGGGGGTCGAGGCGACCGAAGGCTGGCGCGGCATGAAGGTGGCGAACCTGACCGAGGAACAGGCCAAGCAGTTTGAGCTGCCGGCTGGTACTGCGGGGGTCATCGTGGTCGAGGTCGAGCCGAATTCCGCGGCGGACCAGGCAGGCATCCGGCCCGGCGATCTCATCAATGAGGTCAACCGCGCGCCGGTCGGCAACGTCAACGACTACCAGACCATCACCGCGCAGGTCAACGGCAACGCGCTCGTGCGGACCAACCGCGGCTATGTCGTCATCAAAGCCGGGGGATGAGGCCGCCCGTGCGCTGACGGCTGCGACCCGCTGGCTGAACACCAGGGTCCACTCCACCCACGAGGCCCGCGCGTATCTGACGGGACGGCGGGTCCGACCTGGCATCATCACCCGCGTCCTCACGGCCTGCCGGCAACGCGGCCTGCTCGATGACCGCGCCTGCGCCCGCCTCTGGGCTGATCACTGGGCGGGTCGGGGCTATGCCTGGGCCGCCATCCGGCAGCGGCTCGCCGCCAAGGGGCTCTCCGACGCGGCGATCAATGCGGCGGCCCCCCGCGGGATTGCGGCGTCGGATGAGGCGCTGGCACGGCAGGCCACCGCCGCGTGGCTGCAGCGCCACACCAGTCATCACCCCGACCGTTTGAGCCGCCTGTTGGCGGCTCGAGGCTTTGATGGGGAACTCATCGAGCGGATCGCCACGGAGATCTTCAGTGCCGCCTTCTCGGATGCAGAGCGCGACGTTGCAGAGCGCTGACCTTCGACAACGGTTCCTGGCATTTTTCGAGGCCCACGGCCACACCGTGCGGCCCAGCGATGGGCTCATCCCGAGCGGGGACCCGACGGTGCTGTTCACCTCCGCCGGGATGAACCAGTTCAAGGACTACTTCCTCGGCAAGCGCACGGATCTGAAGCGGGCCGCGTCGTGCCAGAAGTGCCTGCGCACCGGCGACCTGGACCAGGTGGGGAAGAGTGCGAGCCACCACTCGTTCTTTGAAATGCTCGGCAACTTCTCCTTCGGCGATTACTTCAAGCAAGAAGCGATCGGCTGGGCATGGGAGTTTTTGACCGGCACGCTCGACTACGCGGGGAAGCGGTCGAGCCCGCACCAGACGCTCTGCCTTCCTCTGAAAGCTGACAAGCTGTGGGTGAGCATCTACGAGGAGGACGAGGACGCCTTCACCTTGTGGAAGGCCCTCGGCGTGCCGGCGGCCAAGATCAAGCGTTTCGGGCAGGCGGACAACTTCTGGCCGTCCAATGCGCCGAAGGACGGGCCGAACGGGCCCTGTGGCCCGTGCTCGGAGATCTACTATGATCCGGACGGCAAGACGGCCGGGCCGAAGTCGGTGGAGGTCTGGAACCTCGTCTTCACGCAGTTCGACCGGCAGCCCGACGGGACCTTGAAACCGCTGCCCAAGCCGAACATCGACACCGGCATGGGGCTCGAGCGGCTGACCCGAGTGATTCAGGAGGTCGCGACCGATTACGAGACCGACCTGTTCACACCGATCCTGAACGCGATCCACGCCACTACTAAGGCGTCGGCCGCAGCGCAGCGTCGGGCTGTTTGCGCCATTGCGGATCATGTGCGCGCGGCGGTGTTTCTCATCGCCGAGGGGCTCTTGCCGTCGAACGAATCGCGCGGCTACGTCCTGCGGATGCTCATCCGCCGGACGATTCGCCTGGCTCAGCAACTCGGTGGTCTGGAAGGGAAATGGGCCACGACCGATCGACGCCCGGCGTTTCTGGGACCGCTCGTAGATTCTGTTCACGAATCGCTGGTGGGGTCGCCCTATCACGATACGCTGGTGGCAAAACGTGACGCCATTGTCCGTGTCGTGGACCAGGAGGAGGCCCAGTTTCTCCAAACCCTGGCTGCCGGCACGAGCCGGCTAGACGAGCTATTTGAAAAACTCAAAAAGTCCAAGACCAACACGGTGCCTGGAGAGGAAGCCTTTAAGCTTCACGATACCTACGGGTTTCCGCTGGAGCTGACCATTGATGCCGCGGAGGAGCAGGGCTTGACGGTCGACCGGGCGGGATTTGAGAAGGCCTTGAAGGCCCAGCAGGAGCGCTCGCGCGCCGGCAGCCAGTTCACTGGCGGGGTGTTCGTGGAAGAAACGCTACCCATCCGCAAGACGCTGACCGGCCTACCGGCCAAAGACGCGCAATTCGTCGGCTACGACGCCCTGCAAGCCGATGCGGTCCTCAAAGGGATCTGGGACGGTTCGGCCTGGGTGCCGGCGGTACGAGAGGGGCAGCGCGTCGGTCTCGTCCTCGACCGCTCGCCGTTCTATGGCGAAGCCGGCGGCCAAATCGGCGATGCCGGTGTTATCGACGGCCCGAAGGGGCAGGCCGAGGTGTCGCAGACGACCTGGGTGGACGACGTGCTGGTCCACCACGCGGTCATCCGCCGGGGCACGCTGAAGGTCGGAGAGACGGTGCGGGCTCAGGTGGACGCCGATCGCCGGCTGAAGGTCGCCCGCAGCCACACCGCCGCCCATTTGCTGCACTGGGCGCTGCGCAAAACACTCGGTCCGGAGACGGTGCAGGCGGGCTCCTATGTGGAGGTCGAGCGGGTGCGCTTCGACTTTTCCTCGCTGGCCGGGCTGCGGGACGAGCAGCGCCAGCAGGTGGAAGCCCTGGTCAACAGCCGGGTGCGGCTGGCGGATGAGATCCGGGCCGCCCAGATGCCCATTGACGACGCCAAGCGCGAGGGAGCCCTGGCTCTCTTCGGCGAGAAGTACGGCTCCAAGGTGCGTGTCGTGACGATCGGCGACTACTCCAAGGAACTGTGCGGCGGCACGCATCTGCTGCACACCGGCTTCGTGGGGCCGTTCCTCATGACCGCGGAGAGTTCGATCGCAGCCGGCACGCGCCGCATCGAAGCGCTGGTCGGCGAATCCGCGGCACAGCAGCAGCAAGCCCAGACCCACGTGCTCCACGAGGTCGCCAAACGCCTCGGGCGTTCCGCCCAGGATGTGATGGCGGGGTTGGAGGAGCTGCTGGGGCAGCTGAAGCGCGCCGAGCAGGAGCGCAAAGCCCTGCAGACCGAGCTGGCGAAAGTGGAAGCTCCCCGGCTCATTGCCGAGGGAAAGCAGATCAACGGGGTGACGCTGGTCATGTCCACCATCCGGCAGGCGGATCGCGAACTGTTGGCCAGTCTGGCCGACGCCGTCCGCGGGACCCTGCAGCAGAACGGAGTGGTGCTCCTGGCCAGCGCCGACGGCCCGTCCCGGGTGGCCATGGTGCTGGCGACCACGAATAATTTGACCAAGCGGCTACATGCCGGGAACCTGCTGAAGGCGATCGCCCCGCTGACGCAGGGCAGCGGCGGAGGGCGGCCGGAGTTCGCGCAGGCAGGCGGCAAGGACCCCTCCGGCATCCCGGCGGCGATGCGCCGCGCAGAGGAGCTGGTGCGGGAAGCACTGGAGCAGGCATGAAGATCATTTCGACCACGGGACAAGATTGGCAGCGGCTGTGCGCGCGGCAGCTCATCCGTCGCCGGCGGATCGAGGAGCGGGTGCGCCTCATCCTCGATGACGTGCACCAAGGCGGCGACGAGGCTGTCCTGCGCTACACGCGCCGCTTCGACGGCGTGCGCCTGACCCCGCGGCAACTGCGGGTGACCGAGGCGGAAATCTCCGGGGCGTTCCAGCACCTGGATCCGAAGTTCGCGCTGCAGCTAAAGAGCGCCATCCAGAACGTGCAGGTGTTCTACGGCCGGCCGCGTCTGAAGCCGGTCAAGATGCTCGACGGCGATGGGGTCGTGCTGGGGGAGAAGTTCGATCCCATCGAGCGGGTCGGCATCTATATCCCCGGCGGCACGGCGAGCCTCGTCTCGACGGTCTACATGACCGTCATCCCGGCGAAGAAGGCCGGGGTCAAGCGCATCATCCTGGCCACCCCGCCGCGGAAAGACGGCAGTGTGGACCCCCACATCCTGGCGGTGGCGAGCCTGCTCGACGTGGACGAAGTCTACAAGATGGGCGGGGCCCAGGCCATCGGGGCCATGGCGTTCGGCACCAAGACGGTCCCGAAGGTGGATAAGATCATCGGTCCGGGCAACGCGTATGTGGCCGAGGCGAAGCGGCAGGTGTTCGGGTTCGTGGATGTGGACACGATCGCCGGCCCGTCGGAGATCGCCGTCATCGCCAACCGCTCGTCCAACGCGCAATATGTGCTCGCGGATCTTCTGGGAGAGACTGAGCACGCGGGCGGGCTGGGGTTTCTCATCACGACCTCGAAAGCGCTCGCCCGCATGGCCCGCAAGCAGATTCCGGGCGGCTACTGCATCGTCGTCAAGAACCTGGAGGAGGCGGCCGACGTCGCCAACCGGCTGGCCCCGGAGCACTTGGAGATCATGGTCCGCCAGCCGCACAAGCTGGCCAGACGCATCACGCGGGCGGGGGCGATCTTCCTCGGCCCGTATTCGCCGGTGACGGTGGGCGACTATGTCGCCGGACCGAGCCACGTCCTCCCCACCGGCGGGTCGGCGCGGACGTTCTCGGGTCTTGGCCTCGATGATTTCATCCGACGCACGCACCTGATTAGCTACACGAAGAAAGCGCTGGAGCGGATGCGCGAGCCCTTGGAACAGCTGACCGCCATCGAGGGGCTGCCGCGCCACTTCGACGCGGTGAAGGTGAGGCTGACATGACGACCGGACGGCGGCGCGCCCGTATCGGGCGGCGCACCCTGGAAACCAATGTGCACGTGGCCCTCGCGCTCGAGGGGACGGGAAAGACCTCGGTGAAGACCGGGATCGGCTTCCTCGACCACATGCTCGTGCTGCTGGGCACGCACGGCGGCTTCAACCTGACGGTCAAGGCGCGGGGCGATTTGGAGGTGGACCTGCACCACACGAACGAGGATGTGGGGCTGGCCCTCGGCCAGGCGTTACACGAAGCCCTGGGCGACCGGCGCGGCATCAACCGGTACGGGGCGTGCTATGTCCCGATGGAGGAGGCACTGGCCCGGGTGGTCTTGGACTTCTCCGGCCGGCCGCGCCTCGTGATCCGCCGCGCGCGAGGGGTCGCACTGGAGCCGGCGCGCGGCTCCCGCAGTCCCTACCTGTGGGGCGATGCGGAGCACTTCCTGGAGTCGTTCACGCGCGCGTCCAAGACGACGATCCACATTGATTGCTTTGCCGGCAGCGACTTCCACCACACGGTGGAAGCGATTTTCAAAGCGCTGGGCCGCGCCCTGCGCCAAGCGGCCTCGACCGACCCGCGGATGAAGGGGCGGGTTCCATCCTCGAAGGGGCGTCTCTAATGGTGGTGGTCGTCGATTACGGCATGGGGAACCTGCGCAGCGTCTCGAAAGCGCTCGAGGCGCTGGGGGCCTCCGTCCGCGTGTCCAGCGACCCGGCCGAGGTGGGACAGGCCGAGAAGCTCATCCTGCCCGGCGTCGGGGCGTTTCCGTCGGCGATGCGGGAGCTGACGGCGCGCGGGCTCGTGGAACCGGTGAAGGCGCACATCGCCGCCGGCAAGCCCTACCTGGGCATCTGCCTGGGGCTGCAGCTGCTCTTTGAGCGCGGCGAGGAGGGCGAGGGGACGGCCGGGCTGGGCGTGTTGCGCGGGACAGTCACGCGGCTGCCCGACGGTGGTGGGCGGAAAATCCCGCACATGGGCTGGAACCAAGTGGCTCCCGCCCAGCGGCAGGAGTGCCCGCTGCTGCAGGGGATGACCCCGGGCAGCTTCGTCTATTTCGTGCACTCCTACTATGCACAGCCAGCCGACCGGTCCGTGGTCGCACTGGAGACCGACTATGGCGTGCGGTTTGCGGCAATGGTCTGGCGCCAGCACCTGTACGCCACACAGTTCCACCCGGAGAAAAGCCAGGCGGTCGGGTTGCGTCTGCTCAAAAATTTCCTCGAACTTTCCAGTTGAAGGGGCAAGGGGCAGGAAACGGGGGGCGAGGGCGCGTTCAACAACCCACGCCCCGTGCTCCACGCCCCTTGCCCCATTTTTGAAATGGTGATTCTTCCAGCCATCGATTTGCTCGACGGGCAGGTGGTCCGGCTCGCGCAGGGACGGCGCGAGGCGGTCACGGTCTATTCCCGGGACCCGCTCGAGGTGGCGAAGCGCTGGGTGGACGCCGGGGCCACCTGGCTCCATGTCGTGGACTTAAACGGCGCGTTCGACGGCACCTACACGAACCTGCCGGCGGCCGAGCGGATCATCGCCGGCTGCCGCGTCCAGGTGGAACTGAGCGGCGGCATCCGCACGAAGGACACGCTGGCCCGCGCGCTCGGCATCGGGGCCGCCCGGGTCGTGCTGGGCACCAAAGCCTGCGAGGATCCGGCGTTCGTGCAGGAGGCGGCGGACCGCTACGGCCGTAAGATCGCCGTGGCCATTGACGCCAAGGCCGGGCAGGTCGTGCGACGCGGCTGGGTGTCCGGTACCGGGGTGACCCCGGCGGCTCTGGCGCGCAGCGTCCTCATGCTCGGGGTCGAAACGCTCATCTGCACGGATGTCAGCCGTGACGGCATGATGCAGGGGCCGAACCTGGCGCTCTTGGGCGAAGTCCTGGACGTGGGCCCGCAGCAGCTCATCGCCTCGGGCGGGGTCTCGTCGGTCGCGGACCTGGAGCAGCTCAAAACGCTGGAGCCGCGCGGCCTGAGCGGGGCCATCGTGGGGAAAGCACTTTACGAAGGGGCCATGGATTTGCGGGCCGCCCTCGCGGCGGTCGGCTGATGCTCGCCAAGCGCATCATCCCGTGCCTGGACGTGAATCAGGGGCGGGTCGTCAAAGGGGTCCAGTTCGTCAGCCTGCGGGACGCGGGCGATCCCGTGGCGGCGGCCAAAGCCTATAACGACGCGGGTGCTGATGAACTTGTGTTTCTCGACATCCCCGCCAGCCACGAAGCGCGCCCCATCATTCTGGACGTCGTCGCGAAGACGGCGGAGGTGGCGTTCATGCCGCTCACCGTCGGCGGCGGGGTGCGGACGGCTGAGGATGTGCGCGCGCTGCTGAAGGCCGGCGCGGACAAGGTGTCGGTCAACACGGCGGCGGTCGAACGCCCGGCCCTCATTACGGAAGCGGCGGAGCGGTTCGGTAGCCAGTGCGTCGTGGTGGCCATCGATGCCAAGCGCCGCAGCGGGGCGACGGGCGTATGGGACGTCTTCACGCACGGCGGCCGGCGCGCCACCGGCCAGGATGCGGTCGCGTGGGCGCGGGAGGCCGAACGGCTTGGAGCAGGCGAGATTCTCCTGACGAGCATGGATTGCGATGGGACGAAGCAAGGCTATGATGTACCGCTGACGCGGGCCGTCAGTGACGCGGTCGGCATTCCGGTCATCGCCTCCGGCGGGGCCGGGACCCCGGCGCACTTCTATGAGGCGTTGACCGCCGGCGGGGCGGATGCCGCGCTGGCCGCCTCGCTGTTTCACTTCGGCGAGCTGTCCATTGCGGCGGTGAAGCAGTACCTGGCGTCGCGACAAGTGACCGTGAGGGGTTGACGACATGACACGAGCCGTGTGCGGGAAGGCGGGCGTTCAGGCGCTGCTGAAGGTCATCCGGTGGAATGACCAGGGCTTGATCCCGACCGTGATTCAGGATGCTGCGACGAAGCAGGTGCTGACCCTTTGCTACCTGAACGAGGCCGCCCTGGAGAAGAGCCTGGCCACGGGCGTCGTTTACTTGTTCCGACGCTCGCTCAACCGCCTCATGCAAAAAGGCGAAACGTCGGGCCACATCCAGGAGATCCGGGAGGTTCGCGTTGACTGCGAAGGCCAGTCACTGGTCTTCCTCGTGCGCCAGCGGGTCGCGGCCTGCCATGCGGGCTACTTTACCTGTTACTTCCGCCGGCTGACCCCGGCCGGCGGCCTGCGCACGGTCGGGCGCAAGGTGTTCGACCCCTCGAAGGTGTACCGCCGCTGATGCGCATTGTGCCCTCCGAAGCGGAGTTCCTCCGCCTCGCCAGACGCGGCAACGTCATCCCGGTCTGCGGCGAGCTGCCGGCGGACCTGGATACGCCGGTCAGCGCGTTCCTCAAACTCGATGACGGCTGCTTCAGCTTCCTGCTGGAGTCGGTGGAAGGCAGCGAGAAGGTAGCGCGCTACTCGTTCCTCGGCAGCCGCCCGCGCCTGCTCATTACCAGCAGCGGCCGGCACATGGAGGTTTCGCGCTTCGCCGCCGGCCGCCCGCCGGCAATTGAGCGGTTCGAGACGACGACCGACCCCGTGCGGGAAGTGGAGCGGCTCATGCGGCGCTTCCGCTTCGTGCCGGTGCCGGGCCTGCCGCGCTTCAGCGGTGGGCTGGTGGGCTATCTCGGCTACAACACCGTCCGGTATTTCGAGCGGCTGCCAACACACCGGGTCGATGACCTGCGCGTGCCTGACCTCATGCTGATGCTCACCGGCGTCATGGCGATCTTCGACCACGCGCGGCATCGGGTGCAGCTGGTCGCGAACGCGCTGACGGAGGGGACGACGCCGTCGGCGGCCTACCGGGAGGCCGTGCGGACGCTTGAGGCCACCGCCGACGCGCTGCGCGCGCGGCGCGTGCCGAAGCGGCCGCCGCTCCGCCGTCGGGCGCCGGTCGTGGTTCGCTCCAATGTGACCCGTGCGAACTTCGAACGGATGGTCCGGCGGGCGAAAGAGTCGATCCGCGCGGGCGACGTCATCCAGGTCGTCCTCTCGCAGCGGTTCGAGCGGCCGCTGCGCAGCGACCCGCTCTCGGTCTACCTGGCGCTGCGGTCGCTCAACCCCTCGCCGTATATGTACTGCCTGCGCTTCGGCGGCGTGAGCCTCGTCGGCACCTCGCCGGAGATGCTCGTCCGCTGCGAGGACGGCCGGCTGGAGACCCGCCCGATTGCGGGCACCAGGCGGCGTGGCCGCACCGCCGCGGAAGACGAGCGACTCATCGCCCAATTGCGCGGCAGCGTCAAAGAGCGCGCCGAGCACCTGATGCTGGTGGATCTGGGCCGCAACGACCTCGGCCGGGTCGCCCGGCCGGGCTCGGTGCACACGCCCGAGCTCATGGTCGTCGAGAAATACTCGCATGTGCTGCACCTCGTCAGTAGCGTGACGGCCAGGCTCCAGCCGGGGAAGACCGCCTTCGACGTGCTGCGCGCCACGTTTCCCGCCGGCACGGTGACGGGGGCCCCCAAGGTCCGGGCCATGGAGCTCATCGCCGAGCTGGAGCGGTCGGATCGGGGCCCGTATGCCGGAGCCATCGGCTACATCAGCTTCTCCGGCAACCTCGATACGTGCATTACGATCCGCACGGTGCTCATCAAGGACGGCCGCGCCTACGTGCAGGCGGGGGCGGGGATTGTCGCCGACTCGCAGCCGGCCCGGGAGTACCAGGAAACGCGCACGAAAGCCCGCGGGATGCTGCAGGCGATCGCCGCCGCCGAGGGCGAGGAGTTCCACCCATGATCCTCATGATCGACAACTACGACTCCTTCACTTACAACCTCGTCCAGTACCTCAGCGAGCTGGGCGAACGGCTCGTCGTCAAACGCAATGATGCCATCACGCTCAACGGCATCCGGCGCCTGAAGCCGTCGGCCATCGTCATCTCGCCGGGTCCGGGCCGGCCGTCCGATGCGGGTATTTCCCGCGAGCTCATCCGGACGTTCGCCGGGCGCATTCCCATCCTCGGCGTCTGCTTGGGGCATCAGTGCATCGGAGAGGTCTACGGCGGCGACGTGGTGCGGGCGGCCCGGCCCATGCACGGCAAGACGTCGCCCATCTTCCACGCGCCGGGCGGCTTGTTCGCGGGCCTGCCCAGCCCCTTCGAGGCGACCCGCTACCACTCCCTCATCGTCAAGCGCGCCACGCTGCCGAAGGCGCTCGCCGTGACGGCCTGGACGAAGGAAGGCGAGATCATGGGGTTGGCCCACCAGCGCCTGCCGGTCTACGGGGTGCAGTTCCACCCGGAGTCCATCCTGACGACCAGCGGCAAAGACCTGCTGAAGAACTTCCTCGGGCTGGCCAAGGCCTTCCACCGCCGGCGTCCGCGTCGGCCGGCGCGCTGACCTGATGGCCGTCCGCACCTTCGAGCAGCCGCTGAGTGCTGCGGCCATGACGCAGGTCATGACCGACCTCATGGCCGGCCGCCTGCCGGAGGATGAGGTCAGGGTCTTCCTGACCACCCTGGCGCGGCGCGGCGAGACGGCGGAGGAGCTGGCGGCCGCCGTACAGGTGCTGCGCAGCCATGCGGTGCCGCTGCCGCTCAGCCGGCCGTTGGCACTCTGCGATACGTGCGGCACCGGCGGCGATCAGCAGGGCACCTTCAACATCTCGACGCTGGCGGCTTTGGTCGCGGCGGCCGCCGGCGTGCGGATCGCCAAGCACGGCAACCGTGCCGCGTCCAGCCGGTGCGGGAGCGCCGATCTGCTGGAGGCGCTGGGGTTCAACCTCCACGCCCGCCCGGAGCAAGTGGCCCGGTGCATCGAAGAAGTCGGGTTCGGGTTTTGTTTCGCCCCCGCGTTCCATCCCGCGATGAAAGCGGTCGCTCCCCTCCGGAAGGCGCTCGGGATACGCACGCTCTTCAATCTCATTGGCCCGCTGGCGAACCCAGCACCGCTCGCGTATCAGCTGGTCGGTGTTGCGGACGCGCGGCTGCTGCGGCCCATGGCGGAGGCCCTCGTCCGGCTCGGCGTGCGGCGCGGCTTGGTGGTGCACGGCGCCGACGGGCTGGACGAAGTGACGACGACCGGCCCGACACAGGCGCTGGAGGTGCGCGGTCCGGCGGTGACCGAGCGGCGGATTGATGCCGCGGAGCTGGGCATCGCCCGGGTGTCCGTCGAGGCGCTGCGCGGCGGCGATGCGGCGCACAATGCCCGGCTGACGCGCGAGCTGTTCGAAGGCCGCCAGCCGGCCCTGCGGGACGTCGTGACGCTCAACGCGGCCTGCGTCCTCTACATCGCGGAGCAGGCGCCCTCCATCGCCGACGGCCTGAGCCTGGCCTCGCGGGCGCTCACCTCCGGCGCGGTGGGGCAGCTGCTGGCGCGCGTGAAGGAGCTCAGCCATGCTGGATGAGATCGTGCTGACCAAGCAAGAGGAGGTGGAGCAGGCCAAGGCCCGTATCCCCTTCGAAGAGCTGAAGGCGCAGCTGGCCCACCATCTGGCTGAGCGCAGCTTCCGCCGGGCGATCAACCGGCCGGGGCAGCTGTCACTCATCGCCGAGCTCAAGCGCAAATCGCCGTCGAAAGGCATGCTGCGGGAGCGGTTCGATCCGGTCCACCTGGCTCAAACGCTGGCCGAGGCCGGGGCCCATGCGCTGTCGGTACTCACCGACGAGCACTACTTCGGCGGGCACCTGGATTTCCTGCGCGATGCGAAGCAGTTCACGGAAGTGCCGGTCCTGCGCAAGGACTTCGTCGTCGACCCGTATCAGGTCTATGAGGCGGCGTTCTACGGGGCGGACGCCGTGCTGCTCATCGTCCGCATCCTGCCGGAAGACCGGCTCGTCGACTGCATGCAGGCCGCCGACCGGATCGGCCTGGAGCCGCTGGTGGAGGTTCATTCCAAAGACGAGCTGAAGCTGGCTCTCAGCGTCGGGGCCGCCGTCATCGGCATCAATCACCGGGATCTCAAAACCTTCCAGATGAACCCGGCATTGACCGAGGAGCTGCGGCCCCACATCCCGGCAAGCAAGGTCATCGTCGCAGAAAGCGGCATCCAGACGGCCCAGGATGTCCAGCGCATGCGCCAGCTCGGAGTCCACGCGCTCCTCATCGGCGAGGCGCTGATGACCGCCCCCGACCCGGTGGCCAAGATCCGGGAGCTGTTCGCCGGCACCTGGTAAGCGTGTCCGACGCCCAGATGCGGGCAGGGAACCAGCGGATGGTGACGAACCGCAACATCGACGACGTGCTCGCGACGCTGCGGCGGCTCATTTGCCGCTGGGAGGAGCCGGTCGTCGGCCGCTACCGGCACGACCCCTTCACCACGCTCATCAGCTGCCTGCTGAGCCTGCGCACGAAAGACGCGACCACGGCGGCGGCTTCTGCGCGGCTCTTCCGCCTGGCTCGCACGCCGTCGGCCCTGCGGCGGCTGCCGCTGGCGACGATCCGGCGCGCCATCTATCCGGTCGGCTTCTACAAGACGAAGGCGCGGACGCTTCACGCCGTGTGCGCAACACTGCTGACGCGCTACAGCGGCCGCGTGCCGGGCGACCTGGACGAGTTGCTGACGATCAAGGGCGTCGGCCGCAAGACGGCGAACCTCGTCGTGACGCTCGCGTTCCGCCAGGACGGCATTTGCGTGGACACGCACGTCCATCGCATCAGCAATCGCTGGGGCTATGTCGCGACGAACACGCCGGAGCAGACCGAAATGGCGCTGCGCCGCCGGCTGCCCCGGAACCACTGGCAGACGTATAATGACTTGCTGGTCCCTTTCGGCCAGCACCTGTGCCTGCCCACCTCGCCGTGGTGCAGCCGGTGTCCGCTGGCTCGGCGCTGTCCGCGGCGCGGGATCACGCGCTCCCGGTAGCGGCGGGGTTTGTCGAGGCCGAGCGCTTATGCTAAGATGCCACCCATGCAGACCCTGACGCTGACCGTGCGCGACCTGCCGCTGTCGGAGCGGCCGCGCGAGCGGCTCACCCGCCTCGGCGCTGAAGCGCTGTCTGAGCAGGAGTTGCTGGCGTGCCTCCTGGGCCGGGGGATCGCCGGCGAATCCGTCCTGATCACGGCGCGCCGGCTCCTCGCCGAGTTTCGGACGGTGCGCGGCATCGCCGACGCGTCGGTCGAGCAATTGGCCCAGGTCCGCGGCATCGGCTACGCCAAAGCCGCCCAGCTCAAAGCCGCCGCGGAGTTGGCGCGCCGGCTGGCGCTGAGCGAGGCCGGCCCCCGCTGCGCCATCGACAGTGTTGAGGCGGCCGCCGCCGTCCTGCGGCCCCAGCTGCTGGATAAGCAGAAAGAGCAGTTCGTCGCGCTCTTGCTGGACAACCGCTACCGGCTCATCCGGATGAGCCCCATCGCCGTCGGCAGCCTCTCCGCGACGCTCGTGCATCCGCGGGAGCTGTTCAAGGAAGCCATCGCCGCCTCGGCGGCCGCCGTCCTCATCGCGCACAACCACCCCTCCGGCGATCCGACCCCGTCGGAGCACGATCGCGCGCTGACCCGGCGGCTCGCGGAGGCCGGCCGGCTCTTAGGCATCGAGGTCATCGATCATCTCATCATCGCGGCGGAGGGCGTCGTGAGTCTGCGCGCCGCCGGCGGATTCGACGACGCGGTCCCGCCGTCTGCGCGGCAGGGACGACCCCACCGAGGACGAAGAGGAGGCGTGCCATGATCGTTCGGCGACGAGGGATGCTCCTGGTGCTGTTGGTCGTGGCGGGCGTGGCTGCGCCCGCGGCCTGGAGCGACCAGTTCTCCGCAACGGCCGCGCCGCCGCATGACCAGGTCGACGAAGTCATGGGACGCTACAACCTCCACCCGGCGTTCGCCAAACTCGGCCGGGGGATCTCCAACACGCTCGGCGGCTGGCTGGAGTTGCCGCTGAACATCCAGCAGCGCTACACGCCGCGGGACACCGGTGGCAGTTTGTTCACCGGGATCGCCTACGGCGTGTTCAAAGGGCTCGTGCGCACCGCGGTCGGACTCTATGAGACGGTCACGTTCTTTCTCCCCTATCCCGAGGACTTCGCTCCCATCCTGCCGACGCTGCCATATTTTGAGCAGCCCGCCACGCGCCGGCCGGGTCCCAGCAGTTGACGGCGGCCGCACGGTCGGGCCGCGACCGGCATGAAGCACCTGCTCATTGTGGGCCGCCCCGGCGTCGGCAAGACGACGCTGATGAAGCGGCTGGCCCAAGGCCTCCCGCGTGAACTCATCGACGGGTTCCTGACGGAAGAGCTGCGGGAAGAGGACCAGCGGCTCGGCTTTTGGCTCAGCCCGCTCGACGGCCGGCAAATCCTCCTCGCCCACCGGCAGCTGGAGCAGGGCGTGCGGGTCGGGCCGTACCGCGTCAATCCCACCGTGCTGGAATCGGTCGCCGTGCCGGTCATCCGGCGGGCGATGAAGCGCGCGTTCATCTTGTTCCTCGATGAGCTCGGGAAGATGGAGCTCTGCTCGAAGGCCTTCGAGCGCGCGGCCCAGGAGGCGTTCGACCGCGGCCCCTCGATTGTCGCCACGGCCGGGGTGGCCCCGCTGCCGTTCGTGACGGCACTGAAGCGTCGGCGGGACGTCGAGCTCATCCCGCTGTCGGCGTCCAACCGGGACGTGGTGGAAGAGGAGCTGGCCGCCCGACTGTCAGCGCTGTGCGCCGAAGATGAGGCGGTCCGCCAGCTGCAGCGCCAGGCCGACCGCATCTGCGAGCTGATCGTCTCCGGCGACGCCCCGCTCGTCGATATCGAAATCCAGCAGGCTGCGCTGCGCGAGGCGGTCGCCAAAGCTTTTCCGGACAAGCAGGCGCTGTATCGGATGGTGTATGAAAGCCGATTCCGCCGCCTCTGGCAGCAGTTCCGGCAAGAGTGACCGGATGCCCGGCATGCCGCGAGCCACCCTGGTGCTGACCGAGCCGGACGTCGCCCGTCTCCTCGACATGGCGGCGGCGATCCGGGTCGGCCGACGCTGGACGGAGGCTCTGGCCCGCGGCCGGGCGGCCATGCCGCCCAAGGTGTATCTGCCGCTGCCGCGCCAGAGCGATTTCCGCGCCATGCCGGCCTACCTGGCGTCCCCGCCCGCCTGCGGGGTCAAGTGGGTCAACGTCCATCCGCACAATCCCCAGCACGGCCTGCCGACCGTCATGGCGGTCATCGTGCTCAATGACCCGGCGACCGGCTATCCGCTCGCCGTCCTAGACGGACGGCTCATTACGAAGCTACGCACCGCGGCCGCCGGGGCGGTCGCTGCCCAGGTCCTCGCCCGTCCCGACAGCCGCACGGTCGGCCTCATCGGCTGCGGGGCGCAGGCGGATGCGCAGTTGGTGGCCCTCGCGCGCGTCCTGCGCTACCGGCGCGTCCAGGTCTGGGGCTCCACCCTCCGCGAAGCCCAGCGGTTCTGCCGCCGCCTGCGGCCGCAGCTGCCCGGCGTGCAGCTGCGTCCGTGCGCGACCGTCCAGCATGCCGTGCACCGCGCGGATGTGGTCATCACCCTCACGCCGTCGCGTCGGCCGCTGGTCAAGCGCGCCTGGCTGGCTGCCGGCGTCCACATCAACGCCATCGGCGCGGATGCGCGGGGCAAGCAGGAGCTGGAACCTGCGATTCTCCGCGAGGCGATGGTGGTCGTGGATGACCGGGAGCAGGCGGTCCATGCCGGCGAGCTCAACGTGCCCGTCAGCCGGGGCCAGTTCTCGCCCCGCCGCATCCATGCGACCCTCGGGGACATCCTGCTCAAGCGCGCCGCCGGCCGCCGCAGCCGGCAGGCGCTGACCGTCTTTGACTCGACCGGCCTGGCCATTCATGATGTCGCCCTGGCCGCCGAGGTCCTCCGGCGCGCCCGACGGCGGGGCCTCGGCCTCCGGATCACGCTGTTGGCAGCTCGCGGTTGACACCCCAGCTCGTCTGTGCTAAACTCCCCCGACCATGACGACCACCTTACCCGACGCGAAAAACACCGGCCGCGAATGGCTGCTGATTGACGCTCAAGGCCAGATCTTGGGGCGGCTCGCCAGCCGGATTGCCCAGATCCTGCGCGGCAAGCACAAGCCGACCTACACGCCGTTTCTCGATGTCGGCGACTTCGTCGTCGTCATCAACGTCGAGAAAATCGCCGTCACGGGCCGCAAGCTGCAGCAGAAGATCTACCAGCGCTACTCCGGCTACCCGGGTGGGCGCCGAGAGCAGACGCTGGAGACCGTCATGAACACGCATCCGGATCGCGCGCTGCGGCAGGCGGTGAAGGGCATGATGCCCGACGGCCCGCTCGCCCGGCAGATGCTGCGCAAGCTGAAAATCGTCTCCGGCACGGAGCATCCGTACCGCGCTCAGCAGCCCAAGCCGGTCAATCCGACGCTGCTCAGCCCCACTCGAGGCACGCATGGCTGACGTTCCCACGACGACGACCCCGCCGGCCCCGATCGTCACGACGACCTTGGCCCCCGGCACGACCGTGCTGGCGACGGGCCGGCGTAAAGAAGCGGTGGCCCGCGTCCGGTTGGTCGCCGGCACCGGCACGATCGTGGTCAACCACAAAGCCTATGATATCTATTTTCCGCGGGAAGCGCTGCGGCTGGCCATCCGCGCGCCGCTGCTGTTGACGCATCAGCTCGGTAAGGTCAATGTCATTGCCAATGTGGACGGCGGTGGGCTGACCGGACAGGCGGGCGCTATCCGGTTGGGAATCGCCCGGGCCCTCTTGAAGATCGACGGCGCGTACCGCCCGGCCCTGCGGGGAGCCGAGCTGCTGACCCGCGATCCGCGGATGAAGGAACGCAAGAAGTACGGGCAAAAGGGCGCGCGCAAGCGGTTCCAGTGGACGAAGCGGTAACCTGAGCGCTCGCAGTATGTTGCGTGCTTGAGGCCATTCTGTTAAGATGACAGCCATTCAACCGCACAGATGCCAACTCGCGTTGCGATTGCCGGAGCAACCGGTTATGCCGGGGAAGAGCTCATTCGGTTGCTCCTCAACCATCCCCAGGTCCACCTTACCTACTTGGCGGCGTCCGCCAAGTGGGAGCGCCCCACTGCGCTCTCCGAGATCTACCCGCGCTTCGCGCGCCAGCTAGACCTTCCCGTCGAAGCGCTTGATCCCGCTCGTCTCTCCGCCACCGCGGAAGCCGTGTTTCTCGCCTTGCCGCACGGGACGGCGATGGACGTCGTCCCGCCGCTCTTGGCGGCGGGCACGCGCGTCATCGACTTGAGCGGCGACTTCCGCCTCCATGACCCGGCCCTCTATCCACGCTGGTACAAGTTCGCCCACACCCACCCTGAGCTGCTGCGGCCGGACCGGGTCGTCTACGGCCTGACCGAGTTCCATCGGGACGAGCTGCCGCGCGCCCAGCTGGTCGCCAACCCGGGCTGCTATGCCACAAGCGTCCTGCTCGGCTGCCTGCCGCTGTTCCAGGCGAAGCTGCTCGAGGAGCCGCGCTTCATCGTTGATGCGAAGTCGGGCTTAAGCGGGGCAGGCCGCAAGGCAGACCCCTCGCTGCTGTTTACCGAGATGACGGAAAACCTTCGGGCTTACAAAGTGAACGACCACCAGCACATGCCGGAAGTCTTGCAGGAGCTCCAGCAGCTGACCGGCCAGCGGGGCATCATGACGTTCGTGCCACAGGTGCTGCCGGTGACCCGGGGGCTGGCCTCGACGATCTATATCCGCACCCGCCGCTCGTTGGACGCTATCACGGAGGCGTTCCAGCGCGCCTATCCGCCGGCCCGGACCCCGTTCGTGCGGGTGCGGCCGGGAGTGCTGCCGCAGCTGCGCGATGTCATCGAAACCAACTTCTGCGACATCGGCTTTATGGTGTCGCCTGAGCTGGAGAGCCTCGTCATCATGAGCGCGCTCGACAACCTGACAAAGGGGGCGGCGGGGCAGGCCATCCAGAACTTCAACCTGATGTTCGGCTACCCCGAGACGGCCGGGCTGCGATGAAGGCTGTCTCCGGCGGGGTGACCGCCGCCCGCGGGTTCCAGGCCTCCGGAGTGAGTGCGGGCATTAAGCGCAGCCGCAAGCCGGATCTCTCGCTCGTCGCGGCGGAAGCCCCCGCCGTCGCTGTCGGCGTCTTCACCAAGAACCGAGTCCAGGCGGCCCCGGTGCTGATCAGCAAAGCCCGGCTGCGGCGCGGACGGGCGCGCGCGGTGCTCATCAACAGCGGCTGCGCCAACTGCATGACCGGGGCGGCCGGCTACCACGATGCGTTGGCGCTCAGCCGCACGCTCGCGCGCGCGATGGGGCTGCCGGAGGCCGAGGTGCTGGTTGCCTCAACCGGCTTGATCGGGCGCCGGCTGCCGGTGCCGCGGATCGTGCGGGTGATACCGGTCCTCATCAGCCAGCTGTCCCGCGCGCACCATACCGCGGCGGCCCAGGCGATTCTGACGACCGATCTGCGCGTCAAAGAAGCGGCCGTCGAGGCGGCCATCGGCGGACGGATGTGCCGCGTGGGCGGCATGGCCAAGGGTGCGGGCATGATCGCCCCGTCGATGGCGACCATGCTGTGCGTCCTCACGACCGACGTCGCGGCCCCGCCCGGCCTGCTGCGGCGGCTGCTGCAGGAAGCCAGCGCGCGGACCTTCAACCAGATCAGCGTCGATGGGGACATGAGCACGAACGACACCGTGTTCCTGCTGGCCAGCGGGGCGAGCGGCGCGCGCCTCCGGCCGGGCAGCGCGGGGGTCCGGGTCTTCGCGCGGATGCTCGAGACCGTCATGGCAACGCTGGCGCGCCGCATCATCGAGGACGGCGAAGGGGCGACGCGGCTGATGACCGTGCACGTGACCGGCGCGCGCACCGAGCAGGAGGCGCAGGCGTGCGCGCGCCAGGTGGCTTGTTCGCCGCTCGTGAAGACGATGCTGGCCGGCGGCGACCCGAACGTCGGGCGCATCGCCGCGGCCGCCGGGGCCTCGCCGGCGCGGTTTAACCCGGCCCGGCTGCAGGTGTTCATCGGGAAGACGCGAGTGGTCGCGCACGGGGTGGCGCTGCGGCTCGGCAAGACCGCCGAACGACAGCTGTTGACGCCGGCCGAGGTGCGGGTGCGCATCGACCTGGGGGCGGGGCGAGCGGCGGGGCGGATGCTCACGTGCGATCTGACGGAAGCCTACGTCCGCATCAACGCGCGGTATTCGACGTAGCCGATGGAAGAGTCGATCCGGAAAGCCGACATTCTGATCGAGGCCCTGCCGTACCTGCAGGCGTTCCGCGGCAAAGTCATCGTCGCGAAGTATGGTGGCAGCGCCATCGATAACCCGGCGGCGATGCGGGGCATCCTGCAGGATCTCGTGTTTCTGAGTGTGGTCGGCATCCGGGCGGTGCTAGTCCACGGCGGCGGGCCGATGATCACCCGCAAGCTTTCGGCGTTGGGCAAGAAAAGCACCTTCATCGATGGCATGCGGGTGACGGACCGCGACACGATCCGCATCGTCAACCAAGAACTGGAGAAGGTCAACCACCGCCTGGTGCAGCAGGTGACGGAGCTCGGCGGGCAGGCGGAGAGCCTGATTCCGCGGGACGGTGTCGTGGTCGCAGAGCCGCATCCGCGCGCGGCGGAGCTGGGCTTCGTCGGGCGCGTGAAGACGGTGCACACGGGGCCCGTCCGGGAGATCTTCACGCGCCACGCGATTCCGGTACTCTCGCCGGTCGGCAGCGGCGACGGCCAGCTCTACAACATCAATGCCGATGACGTCGCCAGCGAGGTGGCGGCCCATTTGAAGGCGGAGAAGCTCGTGCTGCTGACGAACGTCCGGGGCATCCTGCGCCAGCCCGGCGAGGATGGCTCGCTCATGTCGACGCTCTCCGTCAAGGACGCCGGGCTGCTGACGGAACGGGGCATCATCCAAGAGGGCATGATTCCGAAGGTGACGGCGTGCGTGCACGCGCTGCGGGACGGCGTCAAGAAGACGCACATCATCGACGCGGCGATTCCGCACGCGATGCTGCTCGAGATTTTCACGAAACAAGGGATCGGGACGGAGATCGTCCATTAGAACCGGCTTCATAAATCCGCGCGAACCGCGTTGCGAGCGCCAGCGAGCCAGATGCTAGGAGGGACGACGAAGGTGTACCCCCTGCGGTACTCCGAGGAGGAGCGACGCCGCAGATGGCCCGCTGCCGCCGCAACCAAGTGTCGGACCATGGGCTGGGCCGATCCACGGCGCCGCGCAGCGTGGCTCGTCGCTCGCGTACTCGTCGTCGAGTACGCCACGCTCCTCGCGCCTTGCGCGGCTGGCGGCTCGGCCCAGCGCGGCCGCGAGGATTTATGAAACCGGTTCTTAACATGGTGACCGAGATGGGGCACGCGACGCAGCAGGTCCTCGACCATTACGAGCGCTACGTGATGAACACGTACGTCCGCAGCCCGCTTGTGCTGACCAAGGGCAAGGGCAGCCGGGTGTGGGACCTCGAAGGGCGGGAATACCTCGACCTGTTCCCGGGCTGGGGGGTGAGCGGGCTCGGCTACAACCACCCATGGGTGACGCGGAATCTGCGCGGGCAGTCGCGTCGGCTCCTGCATGTGTCCAACAACTTCTATCACCCGCTTCAATGGCAGGCGGCGAAGCGCTTGGTTGAGGCGTCGTTCGACGGTAAAGTCTTCTTCACCAACAGTGGGGCGGAGGCGGTGGAGACCGCGGTGAAGCTCGTACGGCGGTGGGGTACTGGGCGCCATGAGATCATCGTCATGGAGCGCTCGTTCCACGGCCGCACGATGGCGGCACTGAGCGCCACCGGCCAGTCGAAATACCAGCAGGGCTTCGAGCCGCTGCTGCCCGGCTTTGTGCGGGTACCGTTCAACGATCTGGCCGCGGTGCGCGCGGCGGTCACGCCCAAGACGTGCGCGGTCTTGGTCGAGCCGATCCAGGGCGAGGGCGGCGTGCGAGTGGCCTCTGACGAGTTCCTACGCGGCGTGCGGGCGCTGTGCGACGAACGCCGGCTGCTGCTCATCGCCGATGAGATCCAGACTGGGATGGGCCGCACCGGGACCTGGTTCGCCTATCAGCCGGCCGGCATCGTCCCGGATATCCTCCTGCTCGCCAAGACGCTGGGCGGCGGCTTCCCGATCGGGGCCGTCGTCGCGGCGCGGGCCATCGCGGATGTGCTGACTCCGGGCACCCATGCGACGACCTACGGCGGCAACCCCTTGGGCTGCGCGTGCATCTTGGCGGTGTGCGAGGCGGTCGAGCGGCAGGAGCTGCTGGCGCGCGTGAAGACGCTGAGCCCGTTTGTGTTCAAGCAGCTGGCGGCGATGGCCACGCGGGTGCCCATCATCCGCGAGGTGCGGGGCCGGGGTTTTATGGTGGGCATCGAATTGACGGTCGACGGCCGGCCGGTCGTGGACGCCTGCCGGGCGAAGGGGCTGCTCATTAACTGCACGCAGGAGACCGTCCTGCGGCTGCTGCCGGCGATGACGATCACGAAAGCCCAGCTCAGCCGGGCGCTGTGGCTGCTGGAACAAGCCCTGGCCGAGTACGGGGCGGCGGTGGGGAGCCGGGGATGAAGCGCGCGGCCTTCCGGCATTTCCTGACGATGACCGACCTCACGGTCGAAGAGCTGCGCGGCCTGTTGAAGCACGCCGCGCGCTGCAAGCGCCACCGCAGCCTGGGGCAGCGGGCGCTGGCCGGGCAGACGGTCGCCCTCGTCTTCCAGAAGCCGTCCATGCGCACCCGGGTCGCCTCCGAGGTCGCGGTGAACGAGTTGGGCGGGGCGGCCACCTATCTGGGCCAGGACGACATCCAGCTCGGCAAGCGCGAGCCGATCCGGGACGTCGCCCGGGTGCTGTCGCGCTATGTCCGCGGCATCATCCTCCGGACGTTCGCTCACCGGGACGTCGAAGAGTTTGCGCAATACGCGAGCCGGCCGGTCATTAACGGGCTGTCGGATCTCGTGCATCCGTGCCAGGCGCTGGCCGACCTGCTGACAATCGAGGAAGCCTGCGGCCGCCTGAAAGGGGTGCGGCTGGCCTACGTCGGCGACGGCAACAACGTCCTGCACTCGCTCATGCAGGGCGCGGCGATGCTGGGCATGCACGCGGCCATCGCCACGCCGAAGGCCTACCGGCCCAACGCCGCTCTCTGGGCAGCCGCGGCCCGGCAGGCCAAACTCCACGGCGGCTCGCTGACGTGGGAGGAAGACCCGCGGCGCGCGGTCCGGGGCGCGGATATCCTCTACACCGACGTGTGGGTCAGCATGGGCCAAGAGACGGAGCGGGAGCCGCGTCTGCGCGCGTTCAAGCCCTACCAGGTCAACGCCGCCTTGCTGAGCGAGGCCGCGCGGGGCTGCCGAGTCTTGCACTGCCTGCCGGCGCACCGCGGCGAAGAGATTACGGACGAAGTCATGGAGAGCCAGCAGTCGCTGGTGTTCGACCAGGCGGAGAACCGCCTGCACGTGCACAAAGCGCTGCTCTTGTGGCTGCTCGGCGGGGAGCGGCTGCCCTGATGAGGAACTGATATGAGCAAAACCAAAACCGTGGTGTTGGCGTACTCGGGCGGGTTGGATACCTCGGTCTGCGTCAAATGGCTGGCGGACCGGGGCTGGCGGGTCGTCGCGTTCATGGCGAACGTCGGCCAGGGCGACCCGACGCGGCAGGCCATCGCCCGCGCCAAGGTTGCGGGGGCGTCGGCGGTCATCGTGCGGGACCTGCGGCGCGAGTTTCTGACCGACTACTGTTTCCCGGCGCTGCAGGCCCATGCGGTGTATGAGGACGCCTACCTGCTGGCGACGGCGCTCTCGCGCCCCTTGATCGCCAAGCACCTGGTGGACGTGGCGCACCAGCAGCGCGCCCGGGCCGTCGCCCACGGCTGCACCGGGAAGGGCAACGACCAGGTGCGGTTCGAGGTCACCGCGCGCATCCTGGATCCGTCGCTGCAGCTCGTGGCCCCGGTGCGGGAGTGGGCCTTCCGCTCGCGGGAGCAGGAGATCGATTACGCCAAGCGCCACCGCATTCCGATCGACGTGACGAAGCGACACCCCTACAGCATCGACCAGAACCTGTGGGGCACGAGCATTGAATCGGGCGTCTTGGAGAACCCGTGGCAAGCACCGCCGGAGGATACGTACCGCTCCATCCGCTCGCCGCGGCGGGCGGCAGCACAGCCCGTCCAGGTGACCGTGGAGTTTGTCCGCGGGATTCCGGCGGGGCTCAACGGCCGCCGCCTGGCACCGGTGGCACTCATCGAGCGGCTCAACGCGCTGGGGGCGGCCCACGGCATCGGCCGTTCGGACATGATGGAAAGCCGGGTGGTGGGCATCAAGTCGCGGGAGGTCTACGAAGCCCCGGCCGCGACGATCCTGCTGGCCGCGCATCAGGACCTGGAGCGGCTCGTCCTCGACCGGGAGCTGCTGCGGGTCAAAGCCGGCATCGGGACGACCTATGCGCACCTCGTCTACGGCGGGCTCTGGTTTACCCCGCTGAAGCACGCCCTGGACGCGTTCGTCCAGGAGACCCAGCGCCGGGTGACCGGGTCGGTCCGGCTGACGCTGTATAAGGGTGCGTGCCGGGTCGTGGGACGCCGCTCGCCGCACAGCCTCTATCGCGAGCGGCTGGCGACCTATTCGGCGAAGGACCAATTCGACCAGAAGCTGGCGGCGGGATTCATCAAGCTCTTCGGGCTGTCGTACGAAGGCGCAGGACGGTCACGATGACACGGACGCGAAAGCTGTGGGGCGGGCGGTTTCAGCAGCGCACCGACCCCGTGGTTGAGCGCTACACCACGAGCATCGGGGTGGATTGGCGGCTGGCCCGCTACGATGTGGCCGGGTCCATCGCTCACGCCAAGATGCTGGGCCGCTGCCGCATTGTGTCTACCCGCGAGAGCCGGGCGTTGGTGCGGGGACTGACGCGCCTGCTGCGCACGATCGAACGCGGGGCGTGGCGGGCGGATCCGTCCGCGGAAGACGTCCACACGCAGCTGCAGCAGCAGCTGGAGCGGCTCATCGGCCCGGTGGCGCGCAAACTGCACACGGCGCGCAGCCGTAATGACCAAGTCGCCCTGGATTTGCGCCTGTACTGCCGGGACGCCGTCGGGCAATTGACCGCCGGCATCCGCACCGTCCAGCGAGCCCTCGTGGACGTGGCGGCGCGCTATCGCCGGGTCGTCATCCCCGGCTATACGCATCTGCAGCGGGCGCAGCCCATTTTGCTGGCGCATCAGCTGCTGGCCTACGTCGAGCAGCTCGAACGGGACGTCGAGCGGCTGCAGGATGCCCGCGCGCGCATTGATGTGCTGCCGCTGGGGGCCGCAGCACTCGCCGGGACCTCGCTGCCGATCGACCGGCGCTACGTGGCACGGCTCCTCGGCTTTCCCCGCATCGCGGACAACAGCATCGACGCGGTCTCCGACCGGGACTTCGCGCTGGAGCTGGTCTCGGTGCTGGCCGCGCTCGGGATCCATCTGTCGCGCCTGGCGGAAGATTTCATCCTCTGGACGACGGAAGAGTTCGGCATCTTGGCACTCGAGGACGCCGTCTCCACCGGCTCCAGCCTGATGCCGCAGAAGAAAAACCCGGACGTGCTGGAGCTCATCCGGGGGCAGGCCGGGGTCGTCGCCGGATGCCTGAGCGGGTTTTTGACCATGCTGAAGGGGCAGCCGTTGGCGTATAATCGGGACTTGCAGTGGGACAAGCGGTTCGTCTTCGAGGCGGTGGAGGTCAGCCAGCAAGCCCTCACTGTCCTGGAGCGGCTGTTGCGCCATGTGCGCGTCCGCAGCACCGCCGCCCACCGTCTGCTGGCTTCCGACGCGCTGTGCGCGACCGACATCGCCGAGTGGCTGGTCCAGCAGGGCGTGGCGTTCGCGGACGCCCACGCGCTGGTCGGCCGGCTCGTGGCGGCGGCCGAGCGGCAGGGCATCCGGCTGGGGGCGCTGTCTGCCGCCCAGCTGCGGCACGGCTCGCCGCTGTTGGCGCAAGCACCGCGCGGGCTCTTCGACCCGCGCCAGTCCGTGGCGCGCAAACGCAGTCTCGGCAGCACCAACCCGGCACAGGTCCAGGCGGCCGTGGCGCGCTGGCGCCGGCGGCTGGCGTCGTCTTGAGGAGCTGCATGCGCTATCCGCACGATTTTCATCGCGTCCGCGGCCGGCTGTACTGCGAGCAGGTGCCGGTGGCCCGCATCGCCCAGGCGGCCGGGACCCCGGTCTACCTCTACAGCTACAAGACGCTCGTGGAGCACCTGGCGAAGCTGCAGCAGGCGTTTGCCGCGCTGCGGCCGCTCATCTGTTTTTCCGTGAAAGCCAACGGCAACCTGGCCATCCTGCGGCTGCTTGTGCGGCGCGGGGCGGGCTTGGACATCGTCTCGGGCGGGGAATTATACAAGGCCCGGAAAGTCGGCTGTCCGCCCTCGCGCATCGTCTATGCGAGCGTCGGCAAGCGCGCCCAGGAGATCCGGGATGCGCTCAGCACCGGCATCTTCTGCTTCAACGTCGAGTCGGAGCCCGAGCTGGAGGCCATCGACCGCATCGCCAGAGCCCAGGGCACCGTGGCCCGTGTCGCGCTGCGCGTGAACCCGAACGTCGAGGCCCACACGCACCGCTACATCACGACCGGGGTCGCCGAGAGCAAATTCGGCATCGACCGGCGCACGGCCATCGACCTGCTGCGGCGCCACGCGGCGTTCCGCGGCGTGCGGTTCATCGGGTTGCATTTGCACATCGGCTCGCAGATTACCCAGGCGGCCCCGTTCGTGGCGGCCATCCGGCGGGTGGGCGAGGTGCTGGAACGGGGGCGGCGTTTCGGGGCCGGGCTGGAATGGTTGAACCTGGGCGGCGGGCTGGGCATCATCTATAAGGATGAGCGGCCGCAGACACCGCAGGCGTTCGCGGCAGCCGTGCTGCCGCTCTTACGGTCGCTGCGGGTGCGGCTCATTCTGGAGCCGGGGCGGTTCATCGTGGGCAACGCCGGCGTGCTGGTCACGGAAGTGCTCTACATCAAACGGGCCGGCGGCAAAGCCTTCGCGGTGGTCGACGCCGGCATGAACGACCTGATCCGCCCGGCGCTCTACGGCGCGTACCATGAAGTCCTGCCGGTGGGGTTACCGCGGCGTTCGGCCAATGGGCTGGGCCGCTATGATGTCGTCGGGCCGGTCTGCGAGAGCGCTGATGTGCTGGCGCGCAACCGCGCCCTCGGGGCGCTGGCCTCCGGCCAGTTGTTGGCGGTGCTGGGCGCAGGCGCCTACGGTTCGACGATGGCCTCCAATTACAACGGCCGGCTGCGCCCCGCCGAGGTGCTCGTGCGGGGCCGGCGGTGGGCGGTTATCCGCCGCCGGGAAGTCCTGGCCGACTTGACCCGGCAGGACGTCATGCCGGCTGCACTCCTGTCATGACGACCATTCCGTTTACCAAGATGGTGGGCACGGGCAACGACTTCATCGTCGTGGATGCGCGCCACCTGCGTCTGCCGGCCCCGCGGTGGGCGGCCGCCAGCCGGGCGTGGTGCGACCGCCATCGCGGCATCGGTGCGGACGGCGTCCTGGTGCTCGAGCCGTCCCGGGTGGCGGATGTCAAAATGCGGATTTTCAACCCGGATGGGTCCGAAGCCGAGATGTGCGGCAACGGGGCGCGGTGCGTCGCCAGGTTCCTGCGGCCGCGTCCGCAGCCGGAGCCGGTGGCGATTGAGACGGCGGCGGGTGTGGTGAAGGCGACGGTGTCCCAGAACCGTGTGGCGATGCGGATGACGCCTCCGACCGGCCTGCGGCCCGAGATGGCGTTGGCGGTCGACGGCCGGCGGCTGCGGATGGGAGTTGTCAACACCGGGGTCCCGCACGTCGTGATTCCGGTGGCCGCCCTCGACCGCGTGGAGGTGGCGCGCCTCGGACGGCTGCTGCGCTTCCATCGGGCGTTCGCGCCGCAGGGCACCAACGTGAACTTCATCCAGGCGGACGCGGCCCATCCGAACCGGCTGCGGGTCCGCACGTATGAGCGCGGCGTGGAAGCGGAAACGCTGGCGTGCGGGACCGGCATCGCGGCCTCGGCCGTCATCTATGCGCTGCACCGGCGCCTGTGGCGCGCCGGCGGACGGAGCAACGGGTACGCAGCTGCCTGCCGTGTGGAGGTGCTGCCCCGCAGCGGCGACCTGTTGGTCGTGACGTTCACGGTGACCACCGCCCACGGCAGCCCCCAGATTGCCGATCTCGTGGTGGAGGGGGCTGCGAGTACCAGCTTCGAGGGCGAGGTCGGCTGGCCCGGCCCGGCATCGTCCCGCCGTGCGCCCGCCGGCGCGCGGCCGTTGGCATGTTAAGCGAAGGAGGGGAGGCGTGATGGCATTGGTCCTGCGCGGGGCGATGGTCGCCCTCGTGACACCGTTTCGCGACGACGCCGTGGATGAGCGGGCGTTCAGACAGCTCATTGAGCTGCAGGTCGCCTCAGGAACGACCGCGTTGGTGCCGTGCGGCACCAGCGGCGAGTCGGCCACGCTCTCCCATGAAGAGCACGGGCGGGTCATTGAGCTGACCGTGCAGGCGGCGCGCGGCCGCATTCCGGTCATCGCCGGCACCGGCTCCAACAACACCCGCGAGGCCATCCGCCTGACCCGGCACGCCAAGGCGGCGGGGGCGGACGCCGCCCTGCTCATCAGCCCCTACTACAACCGCCCGACGCAGCGCGGCCTCTATCTGCACTTCAAGGCGATCAGCGAGGCGGTCGATCTGCCGCTCATTCTCTACAACATCGCCTCGCGCACCGCGGTCAACATCGAGCCGGACACCTTCGCCCAGCTCGCCCAGTTGCGCAACATCGTCGGCGTCAAAGAAGCCAGCGGCAACCTCGAGCAGATGAGCCGCATTCTGCAGGCGACCGACGGCCGCCTGACGCTCCTGTCAGGCGACGATGTGCTGACCCTGCCGGTGTTGGCGATTGGCGGGGTGGGAGTCATCTCCGTCGCGTCCAATCTCGTGCCGAAAGACGTGGCCACGATGGTGGAAGCGTTCCTGACGGGACGGCACCAGGAAGCGTTGCGCTGGCACCAGCGCTTGCTGCCGCTCGTGAAAGCGCTGTTCCTGGAGACCAACCCGATTCCGGTCAAAACGGCCATGGGCATGCTGGGACGGCTCAAACCCGAGCTGCGGCTGCCGCTGTGCCCGATGCTGGAAGCGAATGAGGAGCGGCTGCGGCAGGCCCTGGTGGCGTACGGGCTGCTGCCGGGCTCCGGCGGCAGACGGACGGCCGCCGGCAGTGGAGCCCCACGGGCAGAGCCCGTGGCACCTCCCCCGCCGCCCGCGGGGCGGAATCCTGAGCGAGCCCACGGCCAGAGGCCGTGGCGCGAGTCGAAGGGCCGGCGTCCGACGGCCAGGCGGCGCCGATAGCCATGGCCGTCCGCGTCGTCATTGCCGGTTGTTGCGGGCGGATGGGGCAGGCCATCGCCCGCTGCGCGCTGCAGGATCCCGGATTCGCCGTCGCTGCGGCCTTTGAAGCTGCGGGGCAGGCCATGCTCGGCCGCGCCTATGCCGACGTCTTTGGCCAGCCGGTCGAGGGGGTGAAGGTCTCCGCGGATGCGCGGGCGGCCATCCAGCAGGGCGAGGTCCTCATTGAGTTCACCTCGCCGGAGGCCACGGTGGCCCATGTCCAGTTGGCGCAGGAGCTGCGCAAGCCGGTGGTGATCGGCACGACCGGGTTGACCGAAGCCCAGCAGGCGGCCATCACCGCCGCCGCCCGTACCATCCCCATCGTGCTCAGCCCCAACATGAGCGTCGGCGTCAACGTGCTGTTTGAGCTCGCGCAGCTCGCCGCCAAGCGGCTGGGGCCGGACTACGACGTCGAGGTCGTGGAAAGCCACCATCGGCAGAAGAAAGATGCGCCGAGCGGCACGGCAAAGCGGCTGGCCGAGGGGCTGGCGGCCGCCCGGCAGCAGCCGGCGAATGCCATCCCCGTCCACGCGGTGCGGGCCGGCGACATCGTCGGCGACCACACCGTGATTCTCGCCGGCCCGTCGGAGCGGCTGGAGCTGACGCACCGCGCCCACAGCCGCGACGTCTTCGCGCGGGGGGCATTGCGCGCGGCGGCGTTCGCCGTGCGCCAGCGCCCGGGCCTCTACGACATGTCGCACGTGCTGGCCGGCGGCTCGGCCGCGTAACGAGCCGGAGACCGGAATGGCGGTTGAGAAAGCCGAGCGGCTGAAGCAGCTGCCGCCGTATCTGTTCGTCGAAATCGACCGGGCCAAGCGCGCGCTCCAGGCGGCAGGGAAGGATGTCATCGACCTGGGCGTCGGCGACCCGGACTTGCCCACTCCGCCCCATATCCTCGAACGGCTGAAGGCGGCGGTCGATGATCCGGCCAACCACCGCTACAGCTTCACCGAGGGCCTGCGCGAGCTGCGCGAGGCGATCGCCCGCTGGTATCAGCGCCGTTTCGACGTGACCCTGGACCCGCAGACCGAGATTCTGCCGTTGCTGGGCTCCAAGGAAGGCATCGCGCATTTGCCGCTGGCCATCGCGAATCCCGGGGATGCCGTGCTCGTGCCCGACCCGTGCTATCCGCCCTACCGCAGCGGGACGGTCTTCGCCGGGGCCGAGGTGGTCTCGCTGCCGCTGCTCGAAGAGAACGGTTTCTTCCCGGATCTGGAGGGAGTGAGCCAGAAGGCGGCCCGGCGGGCGAAGCTGCTGTTTCTGAACTACCCCAACAACCCGACGGCCGCGACCGCGACGGCGGAGCAGCTGCAGGGGGCTGTCGAGTTCGCCAAGACCTTTGACATCCTCCTCGCCCACGATGCCGCCTATTCGGAAATCGCCTTCGACGGTACAAAGCCGGTCAGCCTGCTTCAGCTGCCGGAAGCCAAATCGGTGGGGGTGGAGTTCCACAGCCTCTCGAAGACCTATCAGATGACCGGCTGGCGCATCGGCTGGGCCTGCGGCAATGCCGCGGCGATCGCCGCCTTAGGCCAGCTGAAGACGAATCTCGACTCCGGCATCTTTCAGCCCGTCCAGTGGGCGGGCATCGCCGCCCTCGACGGAGATCAGGCGTGCCTCCGCGACGCCGTGGCCACCTACCAGCAGCGCCGGGATTTGCTGGTCGACGGGCTGACGAAGGCCGGCTGGTCGGTCGCCAAGCCCTCGGCGACGTTCTACATCTGGACGCGCGTGCCGGGCAAGCTCTCCTCCATGGCCTTTGCCACCAAGGTGCTCCAGCAGGCCCACGTGGTGATCACCCCGGGGGTCGGGTTCGGGCCGGCGGGCGAAGGCTATGTCCGCCTGTCGCTGACCCTGCCGACCGAGCGCATCCAGGAAGCGGTCGCCCGTCTCGCCAAGGCGCTGTAGCGTTCATCGTTCGGGTGCGGGGACCCGCCATTGCATGCATCGCGTCTTCATCGGCCTCGGCTCTAATGAAGGGGACCGGCTGCGGATGCTCTCCAACGCCGTCCAGCTGCTCAGCACCGCACCGCAGGTCCGCGTCACCCAACTCGCCCCCATCGTGGAAAGCCAGCCCCTCGGGGGGCCTCCGCAAGGCCCCTACCTGAATACCGTCGTCGAGCTGGAGACCGCGCTGGAGCCCCGCCCGCTGCTCGCACTGCTGAAAACGATTGAGCGGCAGCTCGGCCGCCCGGCCAAAGGACTGCGGTGGGGACCGCGGCCGATCGACTTGGATGTCTTGCTCTATGAGGAGCGCGTCATCGACGAGCCGGATCTGCAGGTGCCGCACCCTCGGCTGCACGAGCGCTGGTTCGTGCTGGAGCCACTGGTCCAGCTCGCTCCGGAGGCCGTCCATCCGGTGCTCCGGCACACCATCGCTGAGCTGCGCAAACAGCTGCCGGCTCCGGCGGCATCCGACACGCCCGAGCCATGACCGTCATCCGCTCCGCCCGACGCATGACGGCCGCCGCCCTCCGGCTCGAGCGGCGACGCCGGCGCATCGGCCTCGTGCCGACGATGGGGGCTCTCCACGACGGCCACCTGTCGCTCATCCGGACCGCCGCCAAGCAGAATGACGCCGTCATCGTCACCATCTTCGTGAACCCGCTGCAGTTCGGTCCCCGCGAGGATTTCGCGCGCTATCCGCGGCCCTTCGCCCGCGATGTGCGGCTGGCCCGTCAGGCCGGCGCGGACCTCGTGTTTGCCCCCTCCGTCGCCCAGCTCTACCCAAAGGGATTCCAAACAACCGTAGATCCCGGCGCGCTGGCCCGGCGCTGGGAGGGGGCCTCGCGGCCCGAACATTTCCGCGGGGTCGCGACGGTCGTTACCCTCCTGTTCCAGCTGACGCGGCCGACGGTCGCCTACGTCGGCCAGAAGGACTACCAGCAAGCGCTCATCATCGGCCGCGTGGCGCGTGATTTGCGCCTGCCGCTGCGCGTCCAACGGCTGCCGACGGTGCGCGAGCCCGACGGGCTGGCGATGAGCTCCCGCAATGCGTATCTCAGCGCGGCCGAGCGCCGGCAGGCCCCCCTCCTCTATGGCGCGCTGTGCGCGGCTCGGGAGCGCATCCGCGCGGGCGAGCGGCAGGCGCCCCCCCTCATCGACGCCATGCGCCGCGTCCTCAGCCTGGCCCCCGACGCGCGTATCGACTATGCGGCGGTGGCGGATGCCCGGACGCTCGAGCCGGTCTGGCGCGTCCGCGGCCGCCTCGTCCTGCTGGCGGCCGCCTGGGTCGGCCGGACGAGGCTGATTGACAATCTTCTCGTCGACGTGCCATAATGGATTCTCCGTCGGGACACCGACGGCAACACGAGTGCCGCGCATGCTGCGAACTGTCTGCAAAGCCAAACTGCACGGGGCGACCGTGACCGAGGCCAATGTGGCCTACACGGGCAGCCTCACCCTGGATGCCGCCCTCATGAAGGCGGCGGACCTGGTCCCGTATGAGCAGGTCCACGTCGTCGACGTGGACAACGGTGCGAGGCTGGTCACGTACTGCATCGAAGGGCCGACCAACTCCGGCACCGTCTGCGTCAACGGAGCCGCCGCGCGCCTGATCTCGGCCGGCGACAAGATCATCGTGATTGCGTACGCCCAGGTCAGCCCGGAAGAGCTCGAGGAGCTGGAGCCGAAGCTCATCATGCTCGACGAGCGCAACCGCATCCGGCAGGTCGTGACCGAGCGGTGCCGCCTCAGCGAGCCCAGCGCCGTCGACGCCCCGTTCGATCTCCCCGGCACGTAAGGCAGGACGACCATAGCACATGGTGCGGGTTGGGCTGGTGGGTTGTGGCACCATCGGCTCGCAGCTCGCGTTCGCACTCCAGCGACGGTATCCGCATGTCAGCCGCATCACGGCCCTGCATGACACGAACCCGCTCCACGCCCGCGCGCTGGCGCAACGGTTGCATCCCCATCCCCCCGTCGTCTCGCTCCACACCTTGCTGCGCACCAGCGACCTCGTCGTGGAAGCGGCCTCGGCCGCCGCGGCCGGCCGGCTGGTGTGCGAAGCGTTGCGCCGGCACCGGAGCGTGTTCCTCATGAGCGTCGGCGGCTTGCTGCGCGACCGCACGTGGCAGCGGCTGGCGAGCCGGTCACGGGGCCGCGTGTATATCCCCAGCGGGGCGTTGGCCGGCCTGGACGGGGTCAAAGCGCTCGCAGTCGGACGCATCCGGCGGCTGTCGCTGACGACGCGCAAGCCGCCGCGCGCGCTGGCCGAGGCCCCGTATGTCCGCCGGCGGGGCGTGCGGCTGGACAAATTGCGCCGGCCCGCCGTGCTGTTCGAGGGTTCGCCCGCGGCGGTCGTCCGCGGGTTTCCGCAGAACACCAATGTGGCGGCGGCTCTGACGCTGGCCGGCGGGACCGCCGGGGCCCGCGCCCGCATCCGCGTCGTCGCCGATCCGACCATCCGCGTGAACATCCATGAGCTGGACGTGGAAGGCGACTGCGGCCGGATCCAGTGCCGGGTGCAGAGCCGTCCGAGCGCCAATCCGAAGACCAGCGAGCTGGCGGTGCGGTCCGCCATCGCGACGCTGGGCCGGCTGTTCGACCCGGTGACCATCGGCACCTAGAACCGGTTCTCAGGCATTCGTTGCCACAACCCGGTGTGGCAATGGCGATGTAACAAGCGACGTGTGGGAGAGGGGGTGACTTCTCGTGGCAGAAAAGGTTGCAAAGGTTGGGATCAAGAAGCAGGCCGGCTACCTGTATTTCGTCGACAAGCACGGCGACATCTCGAGAGCGAAGATGGCGCGGGGTGGCCAGCGCCGCAGCCGCCGCCGACGCTAGTCCGTCGAGGCACGTTGTGCTTGGGGACGTTCCGCCGCTCCGCATCCGCAGTCGCGGAAACGCGGGACGTCCCCAAACATAATTACCTGTGAGTGAGCATGGCCTCCCACGACTCCGCGATCCTCATTCGAGGCGCTCGCGAGCATAACTTGAAGTCCATCGACCTCGCCTTGCCCCGCAACCGGCTCATCGTCATCACCGGCCTGTCCGGATCGGGGAAGTCCTCCTTGGCGTTCGACACGCTGTACGCCGAAGGGCAGCGCCGCTATGTCGAAAGCCTCTCCGCCTACGCGCGCCAATTCCTCGAGCGGCTGGAGAAACCCGAGGTCGACGCCATCGACGGCCTCTCGCCGGCCATCGCCATTGAGCAGCGCACGGCCGGCAGCAATCCCCGCTCCACCGTGGCGACCCAGACGGAACTCTATGACTATCTCCGCGTGCTCTTCGCCCGGGTCGGGGGGCCGCACTGCCCGACCTGCCGCACGCCGATCCGCCAGCAGTCCGCCCAGGAGATCGTGGCCCAGGTGCTCGCCCTGCCGGCCGGCACCGACCTGACGGTCCTCGCCCCGCTCGTACGGGGACGGAAGGGCGAATACCTCGACGTCTTCAAGGACATCAAGCGGCAGGGGTTCGTGCGCGCCCGGGTCGACGGGACGGTGCGTGACTTGGATGAACCGGTGGCCCTCGACAAGAAGCGCGCCCACACGATCGAGGTTGTCGTGGACCGCGTGACGGTTGAGCCGGACTCCAAAGGCCGGTTGACTGAGTCCATCGAGACCGCCCTGAAAGTGGGCAAGGGCATCGTCATCATCAGTCCGGCCGCCGCCTCCCGCGGCAAGCGCCCGGCGCAGCGCCGCGAGCTCGTCTTCAGCGAGCTGTATGCCTGTCCTGCCTGCGGATTCAGCTTCGAAGAGCTCTCCCCCCGGATCTTTTCCTTTAACTCCCCCTATGGGGCCTGTCCCTCCTGCGATGGGCTGGGCATCCGCCTGGACATCGACCCTGAGCTCGTCGTGCCGGACCGCGGCAAGACCCTGCGGGAGGGCGCCATCGAAGGCTGGCGGCGGGGCGGCATGCACATGCGGCTGTACTACAACCGGCTGCTGCGCGAGGTCGCCCGGCACTACGGCTTCAGCCTCGATACGCCGTTTCGGGCGCTCGAACGCCGCATCCAGAAGGCGCTCCTCTACGGCTCCGACGAGGAGATTTGGGGCGGGGTGTTCGAAGGCGTCATCCCCAACCTCGAGCGCCGCTTCCGCGCTACCGAGTCGGATTACGTGAAGGAAGAGATCGCGCGGTTCATGAGCGAGCTGCCGTGTCCGGCGTGCCAGGGGGCCCGGTTGAAGCCGGCCAGCCTCGCCGTCCTCATCGACGGGCGCTCGATCGCCAGCGTCACGACCGAGTCCGTGACGGCCGCCCAGCGATGGCTCGCCGGCCTGCGCTGGGACGCGCGCCAGCGGGCGGTGGCCGAGCCGCTCGTCAAGGAAATCGGCAAGCGGCTGCAGTTTTTGCTCGACGTGGGGCTGGGCTACCTGACCCTGGACCGCGCCTCCGGCAGCCTCTCCGGCGGGGAGGCGCAGCGCATCCGCCTGGCGACCCAGGTCGGCTCAGGGCTCGTCGGCGTCCTCTACATTCTGGACGAGCCGTCCATCGGGCTGCATCAGCGGGATAATGAGAAGCTGCTGGCCACACTGGAACGGCTGCGGGACGCCGGCAACACGCTCGTGGTCGTCGAGCATGATGAGGCGACCATCCGGCGCGCCGACTACATCGTGGATCTGGGGCCGGGTGCGGGCAAGCACGGCGGAGAAGTCGTCGCCAGCGGCAGCCTGCAGGACATCCTGCGCCAGCCGCGCAGCATCACCGGGCAGTTCCTGGCCGGCCGGAGGCGGATTCCACTCCCTGCCACTCGACGAGCCACGGGCGGGGCGGCCCTCGTCATCCGGGGGGCGGCCGAGCATAACCTCAAGCGCATCGATGTGACGATTCCGCTGGGCTGCTTCATCGGCATCACCGGGGTGTCCGGCTCGGGCAAATCGACGCTCGTCGATGAGATCCTCTACCGCGCGTTGGCGCGGCGGCTCTACGGCAGCAAGGAGCGGCCCGGCCAGCACGACCGGATCGAAGGCATCGAACACATCGACAAGGTGATCGTCATCGACCAGTCGCCCATCGGCCGGACCCCGCGGTCCAATCCGGCGACCTACACCGACGCCTTCGGCCCGATCCGGGAGCTGTTCACCCAGACCCCGGCGGCGAAGCTGCGCGGGTTCCGGCCCGGCCGCTTCAGCTTCAACGTGAAAGGCGGCCGGTGCGAGGCCTGCCAGGGCGACGGTATCAAGCGCATCGAAATGCATTTCCTGCCGGACGTTTACGTCCACTGTGAAGTGTGTAAGGGCAAACGCTTCAATGAGCAGACGCTGCACGTCACGTACAAGGGCCGCTCGATCGCCGATGTGCTGTCGATGACGGTCGAGGATGCCCTGGAGCTGTTCGGGCCGGTGCCGGCCATCACGCAGAAGCTGCAGACGATTCACGCCGTCGGGCTGGGCTATTTGGAGCTGGGCCAGTCCGCGACGACCCTCTCGGGCGGGGAGGCCCAGCGCATCAAGCTGGCCAAAGAGCTCTCGCGCCGGGCGACCGGCCGCACCCTCTACCTGCTGGATGAGCCGACGACCGGCCTGCACTTGGCGGACATCGAGCAGCTGCTGCGCGTGTTGCACCAGCTGGTGGAGTACGGCAATACCGTGGTCGTTATCGAGCATAACCTCGAGGTCCTCAAGACGGCAGACTACCTCGTCGATTTGGGCCCGGAAGGCGGAGAAGCCGGCGGCCGGCTCGTCGCGTCCGGTTCGCCCGAGGCGGTCGCGGCCGAACCGCGGTCCTGGACCGGACGATATCTGCGGCCGCTGCTGGCCGGTCCACGTGGTGCGGTGGGGCCGGCGTTCCAGCGGCCGGCGTCCGGCTGGCGGATCCCCACCCCTCCCAACGGCCGGAGCCATGCCGGCCGGGCGGCGTCGGTGAAGCCGTATGACTGATCCTCGAGCTCAACGGCGCATCGCCGTGCTCCTCGCGTTCCTGGCCTTCGGTGCGGCCGGTCATCCGGCCGGTGCCGCTGCGGAATCGAGCCCCGCGTTCGTGGCCGTCCAGCGCGCCTTCATCCAAGAGAACTTCGAACAGGTCGCCGCGCTCGCCCAAACCTTTCTCCTGGAACATCCGGATAGTCCGGAGACGCCCAAGGTCTGGCTGTGGTTCGTGTTCAGTCTGGATCGGCTCCAGCGCTCCCAGGACGCGCTGGGCCAGCTCGAGCAGCTCAAGCGCCGGTTGCCGTCGGGACACGCGACGTGGCCCGAAGTGCTGTATTGGGAAGGCGACATCAGCCGCCGCGCGCTGCAGCTGACCCGGGCGAAGCTCGCCTTTCAGCAGCTGTTGGACCGCTATCCGAGCTCCACGTGGGCCGTGCAGGCCCAGCTCGGCTTGGGGCTGGTCTACCTGCAGCAGCAGGTGTTCGATGCGGCGAGCCGCCACTTCCACGTCGTCGCGGAGCGGCAGCCGGAGGCCCCGCTGGGGCTGGAGGCGCGGCTGTTCGAGGGGCTCTGCCAGCTCCGGCTCGGAGAGTACCCGCAGGCGGTCGGGATTTTCCAGGCGTTGCTGACCAAGATCCAGCATCGCGACAGCGTGGCACAGGCCGCCTTTTATCTCGGTGAAAGCTTGACCGGCCTCAACCGGTATACCGAGGCGATTCAAGCGTATCAGCAGTCGTTGGCGACCTCCGATCGTCCGCCGTGGGGACCGTTGGCGCAGTTCGGCGTGGGCTGGGCGTACTATCGGTCTGGACAGTGCGAGCAGGCGATCCCGGCCTTCGATCGCTATCTCACGCAAGGCGTGCGCGAGCATCAGATTGAGGCGCTGTTCGCGCAGGGCAGCTGTCTGGTGCAGACGGGGAAGGACGACCAGGGGCTGGCGCGGTTTGAGCAGGTCGTCTCGCTCGCCCCCACGCACCCGCTGGCCTGTGACAGCGGCTTGGCGGTCGCCGACGCCTATCGACGGCAAGAACGGTTCGCGCTGGCGCGCGAGCTGCTCCATGCGCTGCTGCGCCCGAACCTGCCCGCGCTCTGCCGCGCCCAGGTGCAACTGCGGCTGGGGGCCATTTCGCTCGCCGAAGGCAACACCGCACAGGCCACGACCGTCTTCACGCTGGCGAAAGACGGCGATGACCCCATGATCCAACAAGGGGCGCTCGCCGGCCTCGGTGACGTGCAGATGTTCCTGGGCAATACCGAGGAGGCGCGGCGCTGGTATGAGCAGGCCTTGGCCCGCTCATCGTCCGGGCCCCTCGCCGCCTATGCGGCGTACCAGCTGGGCCGTTTGCATCTACAGATGGGGGCGGTCGACGAGGCCGTCCGCCTGTTCCGGCAAGTCACCGCTGAACCGGATTCCGGCCTGGCTGACGAGGCGCGTCTGGCGCTGGTCATCGCCTACCTGCGCGACCGGCACGACGACTTAGCACAGAACGAATTGGACGCGCTGCGTCAGCAGCGCGCCGGCCGCACGGTCGCCGGCCGAGCCGCCTATTACGCGGCACTCCTCGCGCTGGCCCAGGGAGACGATGCCGAAGCGGCCCGTGCCGCCCAGGACGCGGCGGAGCACGCCGCGGGCACCGAGGAAGCGTTTGAGGCCAAGCTCCTGCTCGTGGATCTGGACACGGAACAGGCCGCACCGGGGGAACGGCTCAAGCGGTTCGAACGGCTCTATGAGACGGAGCGTTTGCCGCGCGCCCAGCGGGCCCGTGTGGCGAAACGCGTCGGCGACGCCGCCCGTGCTGCCCAGGACTGTCCGACCGCGGTGCACTGGTATGAGGAGGCCCGGCGGCTGCTACCGTCGTTGGGAGGAGAGGCTGCGTATTGGACGGCCTCCTGCTATGAAGAGGGCGGCGATATCGACCTCGCGATGAAGTGGTACGGCACGGTGCTGCAGCCGCCCTGGCGGGTGCGGGGGCAGCTGGCGCTGGCCAAGCTGCTGGAGCGGGAAGGGCGGATGGCGGAGGCGGTGATCATTTACAACACGCTGGCCGCCGAGCCGATTCCGGAAGCGAAGAGCATCCGAGAGCGGCTCTCCATTTTACGGGCCACGTCACGCACCACCAACCGGTAGGCATGACATGGGGAATCGAATGGCACGCACCGCAACGATAGCGTTATAGGAGGCTCCGGACGGCATGATCACAGAAATCGGCATCGTGGCGGGGGAGATTTGGCACTACTTGGACGGCCACGGCGAATCGTTCTTTTCGCAGGTCGTCGGCGGCATCAGCCGTCCGCAGCCGCTGGCTCTCATGAGCTTGGGGTGGTTGGCCCGTGAAGGGCATGTCGTCGTCCGGGAAGACGGCAAGGATCTGCGGGTGACGTTGCGCCGCTGAGGCGGCGGAGACTCTTGATGGCTCGACGCGCCTCTCCCATCGTCGTGGTGTTGGTGACGTGCCCCAGCCCCAGCCAGGCCCGCCGGCTGGCCCGGGCGCTGATCGCGCGCCGGGCGGCGGCCTGCGTGAACGTGCTGCCTGGAGTGACGTCGTGGTTCCGGTGGCAGGGGAAGGTGCAGCGCGCCCGGGAAGCCCTCCTCATCATCAAGACGACCACCCGGGGGTTTGAGCCGCTGCGGGCGCTCATCCGCTCGCTGCACCCGTATGAGGTGCCGGAGATTGTCGCGCTGCCCGTGACGGCCGCACACCGGCCATACCAGCAGTGGGTCGCCGCGAGCCTCCGGCCGTCAGCGGGGTCGTCCATGCCTTGACGCTCGAAAACGACATCAGCTATACTTTAAAATGTACGAGACAATTGATACGGACAGGGAACTACCTAAACTGTCGACAAAGGCAAACCCGTCGTGAGGCGGGGGCGCAAAGCCGCGGGTCTCCAGCCAGACAGCCGAGCTGCCGAACAGTGCTGGGTCGAGACAGCCGAGCTACCGAAACGGTGGTACGGCTGTCTTTCATTTTTGGAGAGGATCGGCGCATGATGCGACGGAATAACCGGGGAGCGGCACTGGGGCTCGTTATTGTAACCGCGGCCATCTTCGCGGTGGCCGCCTTCGCCGCGCTGACGATGGCGCTCAGCCGGGCCCAGGTCGCGACCGTGATCGGGCCGGAGCGGCTGCGGGCTAGCTATGCCGCCGAAGCCGGCTTGGTGTGGGCGATGGAGCGGCTGTGGACGACTCCGGCGTGGGGCTCGCCTCCCGGTAATGTCGATCTCGTGGTCCCCAACGACATGAACGGCGACGGGGTGATTGCCGCTGGGGAGGGTGTGAGCGTGGACGTCATCTTTGTAGCCTGCGGAGGGCCGCCATGTCCGGATCGCCAGCTGCAAGCGCGGGTCGTGTACTGATGGCCGTGCGGCGCCGGAACCAGGAGGGGTTCACTCTCACCGAGGTGCTGATGACGGCGGTTATCATCGGCATTCTGGCCGCCATGGCGTTTCCCAACTACCGCCGGACGGTGGAAACAGGATATCGGCGGGAAGCGCAGGATCTGCTGATGACGGCCTACAACGGCGAGCGGGCGTACTCCTTTGCCAACAACGGCCTCTATTACGACGTGAATGAGGGGCTTCCGCTGGATTGGCGCACCATCTACATGGATGACCCGAACCTCGCCTCCATCCCGGTCCAGTTCACGGTGGTGACCGGCGGGGGCGGCACGACCTTTACGGTGACCGCCAGGCGATCCGCCGGCTGCACGGCGACGATCGATGAGAACCGCAACCTCGTGATGTCGGCTGGATGGAACACGCCGGCGACCTGCTGATGTCTCGGCGAGGGTTCACGCTGATTGAAATCATCATGGCCGCGGCCATCGCGGCCGTGGTGGCCGGGGGGACGATGATTGCGTTCGTGACGGCGCTGAACATTTCCCGACGGACGTCCACGAATTCCGAAGCCGCGCACCTCGCTCAGCAGACGACGGAGCGCTTCCGCAACCGTGTGGCCTGCGACGATGCCTGGTTCGACCCGGCGGCCTGCGCTCCCTCGACGCTTCCGGCGGGCTGGCAGGCGGATCCCGTCGTGCCCCCCACGGTTCCGCCCACCACCCGGCAGTACCAGATCACCCGCGACGGGGCGCTGATGGCCCCCGGCATTACGGGCGACTGTGATGGGACCGCCGGGGTGGGCGACTGCGTCGTCGTGCAGGCACGCGTCACCTGGACGCCACCGCCATGACCCTCCGGCGCCGCCATCAACAGGGGCTCACCCTGACCGAGCTCTTGGTCGCCTCGTCTATCGCGCTCGTCATCATCCTGGCGCTCGGGCAGGTCGACGTCACCCGGGTGCGCATGACGCAGGATCTCGGGCAGAATGCGGTGCCGCAGTCCGAAGCCGCCTTTGCCATCGCCCACATGACGCGCGCCTTGGCCCAGGCGGACCGGATCGAGCTCGTGGCCGCCGACAATATTCGATTCCGCATCCCGAATGGCGGTGTTGGCGTGAACTATGACCTGCCGGGCAGCTATCAGTGGGAGCAGTATCGCTTCAACGGCCCGGCCGGCGAGATTCGCTACTTCAATCCGGCAGCCGGCTGCGCGCTCGCGGCGATGTTCCGCGACCTGAGCGGCTTGGCGGGCCAGTATCAGAACGAGTCGGGTGCGCCGCCCGGCGGCGAGCCGCCCATCGCCCCGGCCGGAGCGGACAATAATGTGCTCCTGGTGACCGTCTCCTGGGTGGATCCGAAAACCGGCGCGACGAAGTCCTACACGAGCGAAGTCACTATCCGGGGCGGGGCGTATACCGACCTGATGACCGGATTGGCGCCGGCTGGCGTGGCGAACCCCCCGACGGCACCGCCGGGCTGTTCATAGAGAGGAGCGCTCACATGAGGCGGCTTGGTCTCCTGGCAGGCGTGGCTGTGTTGTGGTCGACGACGATGACGGCCTTCGCCGAAGACATCACCCTGACGACCTACTACCCCTCGCCGCGCGGCGTCTACAAGGAGCTGCGCGTCAACGATGCCGGTTTGGCCCCTTCGACGGCCGCGCTGGAGATTACGCAAACCGGCACAATTCCCGCCCTGCTGGTCAATGATCAGGCCGGCGATCCCAGCCCGTTTGTCATTAAGGAGGACGGGATGGTGTTGATCGGCACCACGACCGTGCCGGCGACGAACCCGAAAGTCCATGTGGAAGGCCCGGTGGAAGCCGATGCGTTCCGGGCCTTTGAGGGCACCGGCGTCTACGGCTATGTGGAGGGCACCCCGAACGATGGCTGGGCGCAGCTGGGCGGCTACAACCTCGGCCTGGCGGATTACGCCCCCACCTACCTGGACGGCAAGCCGCTGGTCCTGAACGCCCCCACCCGCTCCAGTGGGAATGTCGGCATCGGCACGGCCAATCCGACCGCGAAGTTGCAGATCAAGAGCGAAGCCGGTGCGGTGGGGAACATCTGGTTCGGCGATGTCAACGAGGACATGGCCTATGACGGCGGCAACGACAGTTACTTTCCCTTCGTGCACAAGGGCCTTCCGACAGGCTCGACGGCGTTTTGCTATCAGAACTCCGCGACGCAGCTCATGACGATTAGAAACAACGGCAACATCAACATCGGTCCCACCTCGGACCCGGCGAATGTTCGGGCCCTCACCGTGTCCGGCAAGGTGGTGGTGAACGACGCTCCGGGCCAACGCGGGAACATCGAAGCCAACGACGTCTACGTGCACGACGCCAGCGGGGGAAACGCGAAGTGGCTGAGCGGAACCGTGACGAAGGTTGGGATCATTATCCATAGCAACAGTGTGCCGGGCAATGATGCCGGGGCCTGTACCGTGCTTCCCGGGGGTGCGGCGGTCTGGGAGCCGGATCCGGTACCCCAGGTGGGGGGTCTGCTGGCCGCGAGCGTTGCCAGCATCCCTTCAACAACAGAGCATGCGCACGTCTGCATCTCCAGGAAATGAGGGGTGAGGGATGGGCGCGGCGGCGTTGATATCGGACGCAAGGAGACTGATATGACACGATTCGGGCAGGTGATGCTGACGGCAGCGCTGTTGGCAGGAGCGCCGATGGCCTTCGCCGAAGACGTCACGGTGACGACCTACTACCCTTCGCCGCGCGGCGTCTACAAGGAGCTGCGTGTGACGAATAACGGCGCCGGCACCGCCCTCTACATCCAGCAGACCGGGGCCGGCCCGGCGTTCCAGGTGGATGACGCGGTGCCCGACACGAGCCCCTTTATCATCAGCCAGACCGGCAGCGTCGGCATCGGGACGGCGGCTCCAGGCGGGGCACCGCTCTACGCGCCGGCCGGGGTCATCAAGCTGGATGTCGCCGGCGGCCATATCCGCATCGCCAGCGGCCAGGCCGGAGCCAATGCGTTCGTCGGGCGGCCATTCCTCGAGCTGGACCATCCAGGCGGTGGGGCCCCCATCGACCTCGGTGGCGGTATCGTCTGGCAGCGGGCCGGAGTCGGGCGGATGGAGCTCATCTATAGCAACGTGGATGACGGGTTGATCGTGTGGGATGACGTGACGGGTGCTCCATCCGGCACGCCGCGGGTGATGTTCAAGCGGACCGGCAGCGTCGGCATCGGGACGACCACGCCAAGCGCCCAACTGGATATCGTAGGCACTGGGGATACGACGGTTGATTTGCACGTCAACGGCCGGATTCAAACGGGGGACGCCAACAACCACGGGGGCATCTGGCTGGGCAGCGACAATAGCGGGTTTGTCGGAGAGAACGGCGGCAACATCGGGTTCTGGACCAACGGTGCGGGCGTAGGCTGGAACGCCTTGCAGGTCAATAAAGCCAGCGGCAACGTGGGCATCGGGACGACGGCTCCCGGCGAAAAGCTGACGATCAATAACGGCAAACTCTCCCTCACTGGCAGCGTCCCCACCACCCAGGGTCCGGCGCAGAGCATCCTCTTTGGAAGCGCGGGCAACTACTACATCAGCCGGGTGGACCCGGGAGGGGCAAGCGACCGCATCCAGCTCGGCGCGAATGACAGCAACATCCCAACGGCGCGCAACATCCTGGTCCTCCATCGGAACGGGAATGTCGGCATCGGGACCGCCACTCCCGGGGCGAAGCTGCACATCAGCAGCGAGGATGGCGTCGTAGGGAACATCTGGTTCGGCGATCTCAACGAAGATATGGCGTATGACGGTGGCTCCGACAGCTACTTTCCGTTCGTCCATAAAGGCGTGGCCACCGGTAGCGTGGCCTTCTGCTACGTCACCGCAGGCACCCGCTTGATGCAAATCTTCAATGACGGCAACGTCATCATCGGGGTGCCGTTGCGTCCAGGAGCGTTGACGGTGAATGGCAGCTTGGCAGTCACCGGCGCGAAACTCTTCAAAATCAACCACCCGCTGGACCCCACGCATCACGATCTCGTGCACGCGTCCCTCGAGGGACCGGAAGCCGGTGTCTACTACAGGGGCGCAGGCCAGCTCGTGAAGGGACACGCCACTGTGCAGCTGCCGAACTATTTCGAGGCGCTGACGCGGCAGGAGGAGCGGACCGTGCTGCTCACGCCGACCTTTGAGGCGGAAGAACCCGTGTCAATGCTGGCGGCCTCCGCCGTGACGAACGGCCAGTTTACAGTCCGCGCCATTGATGGCCGGAACCCCTCCCAGACCTTCTCCTGGGAGGTGCAGGCGGTGCGGGCCGACATTGACCGGCTGGCGGTCGAGGTGCCGAAATCGCCGGAAGGGCAGCAGACGGCTGGACAGCCGCCAGCTGCGGGGTCGGCGGCGCCTGCCGAACGGCGGGAAGGGGCTGTCAAGGTGGGGTCGCCTTGACACCGCAGAAGCGCGTCAGGCATACTCGAATTTGTATGCAAAATACGTAAGGATGCGTAACAGTCCGTAAACGCGAGGCACGCAGGGAGCGAGGCGTCCTGATGGGGTCCATGACAGCGTTGGTTCTTCGCACGCAGGCGGTTGACGCCGTCGAAGTCGTGCGCGGCTTAAAAGGCGCGCAGACGGCGAAGACCGTCCGCGTCCCCGTATTGGGGACGACGGATGACGTCGTGCCCCAGGCCATCCGGGCCGCCCTGGAGCGCGCGCAGATCAAGGCGAAGCGCGTGCCGGTGGCGATTCCCTCGGAAGAGGTGCTGTTGCGGTTTTTCACCCTGCCGCTGCTGCCCAAGTCGGAATGGCGCACCACCGTGCAGTTCGAGGTGCGCAAGTACATTCCATTTAAAGTCGACGAGCTCGTGTGGGTCTTCCATATCGTCGAGCAGAAGCAGGCCCGGCAGATGCAGGTCGCGTTCCTCGGCATCCGCACGGATCGCCTGCGGCGCATCCAGCAGTGGCTCAGCGCGGCCGGTGTCCAGCCGCTCTGCCTGGAGCCGCATCCGGTGACCTTGGCACGGCTGGCTCCGAAGGCGCCGAAAGGCTCCGATCAGGTCTTCACGGCGGTCATTGAGGTCGAGGCGGAAGCCGCCCACGTCGTGATCGCCCAGGACCAAGTGCCGTATTTCTCGCGCGACATCAGCTGGAAGCCCGGAGCCGAGGGGGAGGGAGCGCTCGCCCCCGGCCAGCGCACGGAGCGGCTGTTGAGCGAGCTGTCCGTGTCCATGGATTTCTTCAAGCGCGCCCAGCCTTCGGCGGCCATCAGCCGCGTCATCGTCTTCGGCAATGCCGACGAGCTCGGGCCCTCGCTGGCGGCCTGGGCGACGGAGCTCGGCTGTCCGGTGGAGCTCGGCCGGCTACCCGTGACCGTCCCGGGAGTATCTGTCGGCCTCGAGTGGGCGGCGGCGCTGAGCGCGGCCAGCACGACCCGGCGCGGCCCGTTTGATTTTCTGGGCGTCGAAAGCGGCGCCAAAGCGTCCGCCAAGCCCGCCATGCCGATGAAGCTGTCGTTGTCCGAAGCGGACCTCGTGCCGCTCGTGAAGGGCATGGCCCGGCCCGCGACCTGGCAGGCGGCGGTGGCCGCCGTCCTGGTGGGCGTCTTCATGGTCTTCTCCCACGAGCGGGTCGAGACGGCGCGGCAGCGGATGCACCGCGCGGTGGCCGCGCTGCCGGACGTCGGCTGGCAGCTGAAGGGCCGGCCCATTGATGAGCTAGAGCCGCTGCGGGATCAGGCCGCTCAGCGTCTGGCGCTGCTGCGGAACATCATCCAGCAGCGGGTGTCGGTCACGAAGAAGCTCGAAGGATTGACCAAGACGCTGCCGGACGGTATCTGGCTGGAAGGGTTCGTGTATCAAGACCACCCGGTGCCGGCGACCGGCAACAGCCGGCCGTCGCTTGTCCTGCAGGGCGCATGCTATCTGTCGGGCTCCGGCGGCGAGCTGGCCGCGATCAGCACCTTTGCCCAGCGGATCAAACAGAACCCGGCCGTCTTCCAGGGGTTTGCCGTGGCCCAGATCGGCGGGGTGACCCAGACGAAGGATGAGACGCAGCAGCATACCTATTGGAAGTTTCAGCTGAACTCTGATGCGGAGCGGAGAGCCTTCTGATGAAACCTTCCTTACTCTCTGGCGCAATTATTGTTGCGCTAAGCTCCCTGGTGGGCTACCATAACGTCTACATGCGGGCTGAACGAGATCTGCAGACCTTGCAGGACCAGCAGGTGCACGAACAGCAGACGCAGGACGTGCGCGCTCAACTGGCGGACTCGCTCGAGGCGATCGAGCGGTTGAGACGGCGGCTTCCGCAGGTGCCGGAACCGGAGGCGCTCATGAACGAAGTGAGCCGCCTCGCGCAGGACAGCGGTATTGAGCTCACCTCGATCCAGCCGGAGAACCCCGCCCCCTTCAACGATTTCACGCGATTGGCCGTCAGCCTCCAGTTCATCAGCTCCTACCATCGGCTCGGCACGTTCCTCGGCGCGATTGAGAGTTCTCCCATGTTCCTCAAGGTCGAAGACCTTGATGTCGTGGCGCTGGGAGACGGCAGCAGCCAGATTCACGTGGTCATCACCACCTTGTACGTGCCGCCGCTCATCGCCTCGAACGCCGCGGCCGGCGCGAAGACGAGGACGCCCTAATGGATGCCGCGAAGAAAGCCGCCGCCCAGAAAGTCGTGGTGTTCGCGCTCTTAGTGGTCTTCATGGGCGCGGTGTACCGTTCGCTGAGCAGCCTGCGGCCGCATCCGGCGGCCGCCGTCGCGCCGGCACCAGTTGATCAAACGCTCTCCGCTGGCCTCCCGGCGGCCATCGATCGGTTTCATCAGCAGATCGACGTGGTGGAGCGTCAGTTGACGCAGTCGGCGAACGACAAACCCGCGCCCGTGGACACCGTGTCGTATAACGCTGCCAGCTCCCGCGATCCCATGACGAGCCTGCTCCCCAAGCCGGAGCCGGCCGCGATGAGCGCGGCAGGCGGGCCTGGCGGTATGGCCGAGCAGGCGGCTCCGCCGCTACCTCCCAGACCTCCAGAGGTCAACGTGGAAGGGGTGATCTGGGGCGGCTCGCGTCCTCAGGCCTTGATCGGCGGCAAGCTCTACGAGATCGGCGATATGATCGGGGGCGCGCGGATCGTGGCCATTGATCACAGCGGCATCCAAATCTCGTTCGCCGGCTCCACGTTTTCCTTGACGACGGCGGCCGCCGCGATGGCGCCCGACCACACGACGGCATGGCCATGAGGAGGATGGGGATGACGGGAGGGATGGCGCGGTGGGGGATCGGCCTCAGCCTGCTCGTGGCACTGGCCTGCAGCGCGTCCGCCGAAGAGGCGACCCCGGCAGCGGACCAGGCGTCTTCACCGATGGACGAAGCCTTGGCACAGGCGGAAACCGCGGCGTCCCAGCCCGCCGGCGCGCCGGCGGACGACGCCACCGAGCCGGCTCCGACCAAGGTCTCCATGGACTTCAAGGACGCCGACCTCAAGGACGTCCTCAAGGCCTTCTCCCAGCAGACCGGCATCAACCTCATCGCCGGCCAGGATGTCAGCGGGCAGAAGATCACGCTCTACCTGCAGGACGTGGCGGTCATCGATGCCTTGGACCAGATCCTGCGGGCCGGCAGCCTGGTCTATGAGCGGCTGCCGGGTAGCGACATCTACGTCGTGAAGAAGAAAGTGGTGGCCCAGGTCGAAGCGGTGCCGACGATCACGAAAATCTACCGCGTGCGCTACGCCCGCGTGTCGACCTCGGTGCTGGCCAAAGCCGCGACCGCCTTCGGCTCCCGGACCCCGTTCGAAACCGCCACCGAGGCCGGTAGCGACTCGAGTTCCAGCAGCGGCTCGAGCAGCGGGTCCACCTCGAGCAGTCCTGCCCTGGGCGGAGCGTCCACGGATGTCGGGGTGGACGTCATCATCAAGGAGATGCTGACCGAGAACGGCAAGGTGACGGTCGACCCCCGCACCAACAGCCTCATCATCACCGACGTCGCGGACAACTTCCCCAAGATTGAGGCGGTGCTGGCCGTGCTGGACGTCCGCACGCCGCAGGTGCTGGTGGACGCCGAGCTGATTGAGACGACGCTGTCGAAGCTGAAGGACCTTGGGGTCGAGTGGGGGACGGGAGCATCGGGTAACCTCCTCTCCTTTACTCCCGGCTCCCGGACGACGCGCTTCCCGTTCGGCATCCTGCCGGACTCGATGCAGCCGACCGGTCCCACCCCGTTCTCCACCGCGACGCTCAACGCCACGTCCTTCACCGGGGTCCTGCAAGCCCTGGAGAAAGACACGGACTCCAAGATCCTCGCGCGGCCGAAGGTGTTGACGCTGGATAACGAGAGCGCGTTGATCCGCATGACGGCGGATGAGGCGATCGGGTTCACCACGTCCAGCCAGACGGGAACCGGCACGCAGACCTCGGAGCCGGAGCGGACCACGACCGGCGTCCTGCTCGTCGTCACACCGCAGGTCAACGACAACAGCTACATCACCATGCTGGTCGAGCCCTCGGTGACCAAGACCATCGAATCGAAGATCAGCCCGCCGTCCGGGCAGGCCACACCGCGCGACCCGAAGACCCGCAGCTCCCGCACGCTGGTGCGCATCAAAAGCGGCGACACGCTGGTGGTCGGCGGGCTCATCGACCGCAGCGATCAGCACGTGCTGCGGAAGGTACCGATCCTCTCAGGCATTCCCTTCGTGGGGGAGGCCTTCAAGGACAAGGAAATCAATGACTCGGCGAGCGAGTTGATTGTCTTCATTACGCCGACCGTGCTGAAAGATGCGCCCACCCAGGTCGCCGCGGCCGGTGCGGCCCCGTATCCCGTACGGGAGCAGGGGCTGGGCAACAGCCGCCAGGAGAAGATCGAGCAGACCTTGAATCATTTGGAGCAGCCGCAGGGGCTGTAAACCGGCCGAAAAGATTCGCGCCGGATGGAGCGAGCCATGCCGATGCTGAAACGGGGTGAAAAGCTGGGGGACCTCCTCGTCACGATGGGGTTGATTACCCAGGAGAACCTCCAGAAGGCGCTGCAGATTCAGCGCGGGACCAGCAAGCGGCTCGGCGAGATTCTCGCGGAGCTGGGGCTGGCCAGCGAGCTGGACATCGTCTCCGCGTTGAGCAAGCAGCTGAACATCCCCTATGCGACGCGCGCCTCCGGCATGCTGAAGCCCACCAAAGGCGAAGGCCTCGAGGCGCTCGTGCCGAGGGACTTCGCCCGCCAGCACTGCATCCTCCCGCTGTCCCGGCAGCAGAACGCGCTGACCGTCGCCTGCGTCAATCCGCTGGACCTCATCATGATGGACAGCCTCAGCCGGCTGACCGGCTGCGAGATCAATCCGGTCGTCAGCCCGAAGACCGACCTGGAGCAGGCGATCGACGTCTTCTACGGCGGCGACGAGTCCATGCTGAAGGACGCCGTCGCCGAGTCGTACCATCTCGCCACCGATGACAACAACGCGCCCACCGAGGAGATGGTCGACCTCGACCGGCTGAAGGAAGCCGCCCAGGAAGCGCCGGTCATCCGCCTGGTGGACCTCATCATCCGGCAGGCGATCAGGGAGCGCGCGAGCGACATCCATGTGGAGCCGTTCCTCAACACGCTGGTCCTGCGCTACCGCATCGACGGCGTGCTCTACGAAATCACCCCGCCGGCGAAGCAGCTCCATCCGGCCATCATCTCCCGCATCAAGATTCTCAGCAAGCTGGACATCGCCGAGAAGCGCCTGCCGCAGGACGGCGGGTTCTCGATGGCGATGGAGGGGCAGACCATCGACTTCCGCGTGTCCTCCATCCCGACGATTTACGGCGAAAAGATCGTCATCCGGATCCTGAAGAAAACTCCGGAGCTGCTGGACCTCAAGCAGCTCGGGTTCGATCCGAAGGACTTGGAGAATTTCCGCAAGTCCATCCATGATCCCTATGGCCTCATCTTGATCTCGGGGCCGACCGGCTCCGGGAAGACGACGACCCTCTATGCGGCCCTCAACGAGATCAAGTCCCCGACGAAGAACATCCTGACCATCGAGGACCCGGTCGAATACCGCCTGACCGGGGTGAACCAGATGCAGATCAAGCCCGGGATCGGCCTGACCTTCGCCCGCGGCCTGCGCGCGTTCCTGCGCCAGGACCCAGACATCATCATGGTGGGCGAGGTGCGCGACCTTGAGACGGCGGAGATTTGCGTCCAGTCCTCGCTGACCGGCCACCTGGTCTTCAGCACCGTGCACACCAACGACGCGCCCTCGGCGGTCACTCGCCTCATCAACATCGGCCTGGCGCCGTACCTGGTGTCGGCCACGCTCTCACTCGTGGTGGCCCAGCGTCTCCTGCGGCGGCTGTGCCAGCATTGCCGCGAGGCGTATGAGCCCCTGGCCGCCGTGCGGGAGCAGTTCCATATCACCGAGGAGCTCCTCTACCGCCCCAAGGGCTGCGAGCAGTGCAGCAATACGGGCTACCACGGCCGGGTCGGGATCTATGAAATCATCGTCATGAACCGCATGCTGCAGGACCTGGTCGCCAAGAACGCCGCGACCAACGAGCTGAAGGACGCGGCCGTCGCCTCCGGCATGGTGACCCTCTGGCAGGCCGGACTGCAGAAGGCCCAGCAGGGGCTGACGAGCCTGGAAGAGCTGAGCAGCGTCGTCCTGCTGGAGGCGGCGCGCTGATGCCGGCCTATGTCTACGTCGCCCGCGACCGCGGCGGGGTGATCCAATCCGGCCAGCTCGAAGCGGCCGGGGAAGAGGACGTCCTGTCCGTCCTGCAGAATCGCGGTCTGATCGTGACCTCGCTCGCCCGCAAGGAAGCTCAGGACCTGACGGCCCGGCCGAAGATGCGGGCGATGCGCTCACTGCACGGCCGCGCCTCGCTCGATGACCAAGTCCATTTCTGCCAGCAGCTGGCGACCCTGATTGACGCGGGCGTGCCCCTCCTCCGGAGCCTGGAGGTGGTGTCGCTGCAGGCGGAAAGTCGCGCCCTGCTGGCCGCCATCGAGCAGATGCGGCACGATGTGGAATCCGGCAGCAAATTCGCCAAGGCGGTGGCCAAGCATCCGGCCATTTTTTCGAACCTGTGGGTGAGTCTGGTGGAGACCGGAGAAGCGAGCGGCACTTTGGGCCAGTCGCTGAACCAGATCGCCAGCTACCTGGAATCCATGCGGAACCTGCGCAGCAAGGCCGCCACGGCGCTGACCTATCCCCTCGTGCTCATCGCGGCCGCCGTGCTCGTCCTCATGTTCTTCGTCCTCAAGATCATCCCCATTTTCAGCGGCATCTTCGCCCAGATGAACATCCCGATGCCGCTGCTGACCCGGATCACGATCGCCATCAGCGACGCCGCCCGGCACTACACGATCGTGGTCATCTTCGGCCTGGTCGTGGTCGGCTGGGTCGTGAAGCATTTTCTGCGCACCGAGCAGGGCCGCTGGTTGCGCGACCGGACGCTGCTGAAACTGCCGGTCTTCAAGCAGCTCTTCATCCAGTTGCAGTTGACCTACTTCGCGCAGGGGCTCTCGACCCTGCTCGCCAGCGGGGTACCCATTCTCACAAGCCTGGAGATCATCGAGCGCAGTGCGTCCAACCTCGTCTACGCCAAGGCGATCGGCGAGGTCCGCGAGGCGGTCCGGGAAGGGAAATCGATGGCCGATCCGATGGGGCTCAGCGGCCTGTTCCCGCCGATGATGGTGCAGATGATCCGCGTCGGCGAAGAGATCGGCGAGCTCGCCAAGATGCTGACCCGTGTGGCCAAGTACTATGAAGAGCGGGTCGACACGTTCATCGACCGCTTGAGCGTTCTCTTCGAGCCGTTTGCCATCGTGGTGATGGCCGTCATCATTGGCACCTTGGTGGTGTCGATGTTCCTGCCCATTTTCAACTTGGCGGGCGGGAGCGGGATGCAGTTCGGGAAGTAACAGGGGAGGAGCACATGCACGGAAGCGGAACGGAAACGACACAAGCAGAAAAGGAGGTGAGGCAAAAGATGAAGCGGACACAGGGATTGCAGGGGTTTACCCTGCTCGAGCTGTTGATGGTGGTCATCATCATCGCGATTTTGGCCGCCATTGCGTTGCCGCAGTACATCCGGGCATCGGAGAGAGCGCGCGCAAGCGAAGCGCTGCAGCTGGCGGGAGCCATTCGGTCTGCAGAGAATCGCTACAAGGCGCAGTCGCCGACGAATGTGTACACG
>ORMF012015769.1_pt1 | contig 62412 bp, 39 predicted proteins | sample 1779871 | NCBI WGS metagenome assembly ORMF01 (sample SAMEA104232316, study PRJEB22302) | groundwater metagenome | biome: forest; feature: aquifer; material: groundwater | place: USA | collected 2011-08-07 | depth 5.4 m | reverse complement strand
TCCCCCACAAGGGGGAAGGGGGTAAGTCCCTCCCCCCCTTGCGGGGGGAGGTTAGGAGGGGGGGAGGTGCCCGCATGCAGCAAGTCTGACCCTGCCGGCGAAGCGTAGCTGAACCAGACGCCGTCGAATCGCACGGCGCCGCGCGCCGGTGGCGGCGTGACCGCGTCTGGCGACTCGACGACTTCGGGCTCCATATCGATGTACTCAAAGATCCGCTCGAAGAGCCCGAGGGAGGCCAGCAGGTCGATCTGGATGTTCACGAGCTGGGAGATCGGCGTGTAGATGCGGGCGATGTACGCGGTGAATGCGACGAGCCCGCCGACCGAAAGATTGCCGTTCACGACCTCCCAGCCGCCGTACCAGAAGATGATCGCCGGGCTGATCGTGCCGAACAGGCCGACGAACATCTGAAACCAGCGTCCAACCAGTCCCTGGCGGATCTGCAGCCCCATGAGCTGATGGTTGGCGGAGCGGAAGCGCTCCAGCTCGAGGCCCTGGCGGCCGAACACCTTCATGAGGATGATGCCGTTGATGCCGAGCGACTCCTGCATCCGGGCGCTGACCTCGGCCATCTTGCCCTGCGTCTCGCGGGCGATCTGGCTCCGGATGCGGCCCGCCGTTCGCACCGGCAGAATGAAGAGCGGCAAGACGATGAGGGAGACGAGCGCGAGCTTCCAGTTAATGGAGACCATGACGACCGTGACGGCCAAGACGATGACCAGGTTGTTGCCGATGTTGACCAGTGAGCGGGTCACCACCTCCTGCACGCCGTTCACGTCGTTGAGCAGGCGGGACATGATCTCGCCGGTGCGGGTCGAGGTAAAGAAGCGGATGGACATCGCCTGCACCCGCGCGTAGAGGGCGTTGCGCAGGTCGAACATGACGGCCTGCCCGATGCGTAGGTTCAGCCAGTTTTCTAGCACCTGCGCCAGGCCGGCGAGCAGCGCCGCCCCCACCATCGCGGCGACGAGCGCGGTCAGCCGCGCCAGGTCGTGGCTCGGAATCGCGTCGTCGATGATGGCCTTGATGAGGAGGGGCGGTGCGACGTTGAGCGCCGCCGAGGCGACGACGACGGCGAGGATGGCGAGGATCAGCCGCCAGTAGGGCGCGAAGCAGCGGGCGACGCGCCGGACCGAGGCGTGGCGAAGTCGCGGCGACTGGGCGTCGCGGCCCTCATAATCGATGCGGCCGATGCCGTGCTGCCCCGCGATCATGTGTGGTTACACCCGGGCACGACGCGCGCCGTTGCCGGGCGTGTCGTGCCGCGCGGCGGCTCAGGCCTCCGCGCCGTCGACGTAGATGATCGTCCCGACGTGCTCGCCGTCCAGCGCCCGGGTGATGTTGCCCGGCTTCAGCCCGTTGATGATCTGGATCGAGCGGGTGAAGCGGGCCGTCAGCATCATCTCGATCACGCGCCGCTCGACGACGAGGTCGTTGAGGTCCCGGCGAATGAGCTCCTGGGCGCTGATCTTCGGGATGAACTCCGCCTTCGGGTTCTTCTTCGGGTCGTCCGTGTACAGGCCATCCTCATCTTTGATGTAGATCATGGAGCGGCAGCCGAACACCTCGGAGACGAGGTACATGCCGGAGTCGGTCCGATGCTCGGGGAGCCGGCCGATGCGGGGCGGTGGCTCCCACCAGTGGTAGGAGGGCATGCCCGTGATCACGACCGGCGATCCGGACGCGAGATACATCGGAAGCTCGTCGAACTGTTCCTTCGGGATGCGGATCGCGTTGTACTTGCCCATGAGGGTGGCGATCATGAGGGCGTTCTGCTCGGAGATCCCGGCGCCCAGAATGGCGAGGAGACCGGTCGGGAGCCCGAGGTCGTTGCCCAGGTCGTAGACGTGCCGAGCGCGCGTGCCCGCGCCCACGCCGATGATCATCTTGTGCCGGAGCGCGTTTGCGCCGAGCTCCTCGACGACCGGGTACACCGCCGAGCGGCCCCGATCGATCATGCTCTGGGCGCCGATCTTGATGACGTTGGCATCGGGCAGGATGGAGACGGTGTGGCCGTCGTCCCCTTCGCCGAGAGTCGACGTCGCCGCGAGCGTCTGGTTGGCGTAGCGCGAGGCGACGTGCTTCGCCTCGGCGGCCTCCGCCGGGGCGCCGAAGTCTCTCACGAGTGCTCCTCTGGATTGAGTTCCCGGCATGGATGTGTGGCGCCGGAGTTGACGGCAATTATAGACGTTAGCCTGGGTGCGCTTACGTGGCCGGGGCGCGTAGCTGGCGACTCGTGTGTGGGCGACTCGTGTGTGGGCGACTCGTGTGTGTGATCGAACACGTTGACGATGAGGAGACCGACCGGTAGCATTTGCGTGACGGTCGCGAGGCCGTGTCGCAACAAAATGTAATGGGGTTGGTGTAACCCGGCGTCAGCGCGCCGACCCCTCCGCGCCGGCCGTGTGGAGCCAGACCAGTCATGCACCAGCGCCCTTCTCCGCGTGCCGCCGTCCTTCTCGGCCTCCTCCTGACCCTGGCGCTCATCCTGCCTGCGCAGGCGGCGCCGTTCGGGTCGGCGGCTCCAACCCTCGCGTCCACGCCTCCGCTGGCCCTTCAGGCGCCGGGGAACGGCTCACCGGCCGGTGAGATCGTGCCAGGCCGACTGATCGTCAAGTTCCGACCAAACGCAAGCGAAGGGGTCATCGAGGCAATCGCGAGCATCCATGGCATGCAGCGGATAAAGACGCTCCGCGCCAGCAGGGCGCTCGTCATGACTGCTGAAGAAGGACGCGAGCTTGAAATAGCCGCCAACGTCGGGGCGTTGCCGTGGGTCGAGTATGCAGTGCCGGACTATCGCGTGTATTCGTCGCTCGTCCCCACCGACCAACTTTATGGCTCGAATCAATGGGATCTGCCCCTCATCGGCATGCCAGCCGCCTGGGACGTGACTGTCGGCTCAACCGGCATTCCCGTCGCTGTTCTCGACATGGGCATCAGCATGGCGCACCCCGACCTCGACACTCAATGGGCCTATGCGCCCGGGCGAAGCCCGGCGGAGCACGTCTTTCTGACGCCACCCCTGTCAAGCGGCTGCTCGCAAACAGTCCCGACTACACCGGAGGATGATGGTTGGACCGTCAGCGGGACGACTCATGGGACCCACGTCTCAGGGACCATAGCTGCCGAATCCACAATCGACGGTGATGGCAATGCCGGCATCGCCGGCATGGCCCCTGGGGTGCGGATCATGCCGCTCAAGGTCCTCGATTGTAAAGGGAGTGGTTCGTTCTCAGATGTTGCGGACGCAATCACGTTCGCGGCCGACAATGGTGCGCGCGTCATCAGTATGAGCCTGGGGGCCCAAATTTCTTTCGGGACTTGTCAAACTGTTCTCCCACAACTCCAAACGGCGATCAGCTCGGCGTCCGGCGCCGTCGTTGTCGCCGCCGCTGGTAATTGCGGTGCGGTGGGTGGGCCGACGCCAGCCTGTCCCGCGGGACCTGATGTGCCAGAGGCGCCTGCGATGTGTACCGGTGTCATGGGCGTGGGCGCGACCACGAGCAGCGATACACTTGCGAGCTTCTCCACAAAGAACAACACCGTGGACATCTCGGCCCCCGGCGCCTCAATCATGAGCACCTTCACGTCCAAGGTTGGCGGCCAGCCATCATACGGCTATTTGGCGCTAAGCGGGACGTCGATGGCAACGCCTCACGTGGCAGCCTGCGCCGCGCTCATGCTTTCGATCAACAGCGGGTCGAGTCCCGCTACGGTCGAACAGATTCTGAAGCAGACCTCGGTGGACCTCGGAACGGGTGGGTACGATACGAGCTACGGCGCCGGGCGTCTGGATTGCCAGGGGGCGGTGGTGGCGGCGGCCAGCCAGCCGACACCAACTGCCGGGACGCCGACCGCGACCCTGACGCGCACGCCGACGAACACGCCCATCCCCGGCGTAACGGCATCCGCCACTTTCACGCCGACCCCGGCCCCCGCCCCCGGATGCGGCAGCAAGGTCGGCAGCGCGTGTACGCCCACCGCAACTCCCACGCTGCCGGCGGCCGGGGGTACGGCGACGCCGACGTTTACGGGTACCGCGACGAACACGCCCATCCCTGGCGTAACGGCATCCGCCACTTTCACGCCGAGCCCCACCCCCGGATGCGGCAGCAAGGGCGGGAGCCCGTGTACGCCCACCGCAACTCCCACGCAGCCGGCGGCCGGGGGTACGGCGACGCCGACCTTCACGGGTACCGCGACGAACACGCCCGTCCCCAGCGTGCCGACGAACACGCCGACGAATACGGTCATCCCTGCAACTACAACTCCGACCGCTACGTTCACGAGCCTCCCGGCGACGCCCACCCAGACCCTGACCCAGACACCGGCCGCGGCCTGCACGCCGTCGACCAAGGGGACGTCCTGCCCCGGCGGCTCCTCCCCAACGCCGACGGCCACCGGCGTGCCCCAGGCCGCGACCGCGACGCCAACCCAGACGCAGACCCCGGCGGTCCCGACCGAAACGTCGGTTCTGCCATCGGCGACGCCGACTAATACCCCGCTCAAGAAGTTCTGATCCTGATGATTGAGATTCGTTAGTGCGCCCCCATCGTGCACGCTTCCTGATCGGTCCGCTGCTGCTTGCTGCCCTCCTGCCGTTCGCGGTCGTTTTGCCGCCGGTGGCGCCATCCAACGGCGCGGTCGCGGCAGCCGTCGCGGTGGACCCTGCTCTGGACCAGAGCCAGGCGCGTATCGCACCCGGTCGCCTGATCGTGAAGTTCCGTGCCGGCGCAGCCCCCGACGCGGTGGAGCGGGCCGTCGCGCTCGAGGCGGTCGAGGACGTCCAGGCTACTCGTGTCAGCGGGGCGCGGGCCCTCACGGTGCCTCCAGGCCAGGAGCACGCGATTGCGGCCCGGCTGCGGGCGAATCCGGACGTGGAGTACGCCGAGCCGGATTACGTCGCGCACCGCACCGCGGCGGTGCCCGGGGATCCGTTCTATGCCGCCGCGCAGCTCGATCTCCCGAAGGTGGGCGTAAGCGCCGCCTGGGACGTGACGCTGGGCAGCGCGAGCGTCACGGTGGGGGTGCTGGACCAGGGAATCAGCACGCAGCACCCGGACCTGATCGGCCAGTGGACGTACGCGGGGGGCGCAACGCCGGGTAACCACGTGCTCCTGAGCAGCCCGTTGTCCGAGGGGTGCTCGGTCCCGATCGTTCCGGAGGATGATGGCTGGCTCGACACGCTCTCGGGCGCCGGCTTTACCCACGGCGCCCACGTCTCGGGCACGATCGCGGCCAACAGTACGATCGTCGGCGGGCCGGCGGTCGGCATCGCGGGCATGGCGCCGGGCGTGCGCGTCGTGCCCATCAAGGTCCTCGATTGCCAGGGCAGCGGCTACTTCTCAGACATCGCCGCGGGCATCAGCTTCGCCGCGAGCCGAGGGATTCGCGTCGTCAACATGAGCCTGAGCGGGCTGGTCCCCAGCGGGTGTCCGCCCTTCCTCCAGCAAGCGATCGACAACGCGACGGCCGCGGGCACGCTCGTTGTCGCGGCGGTGGGGAACTCGGGGTCATCGGCGGTGGAGTTCCCGGCGGGATGCGCCAACGTACTCGGTGTTGGCGCCACCACGCTGGAGGACGGGGTCCCGGCCTTCTCGCAGCGCAACGGCACGGTGGACATCGTGGCCCCGGGCGTCGGCATCACCAGCACCTATCGCGCGGGGAACGGTGACTATGGCTACGCGATGTCCAGTGGGACGTCGATGGCATCGCCCCACGTGGCCGCCTGCGCGGCGCTGATCTATTCCGCGAAGCCGGGGATCCAGCCGGCCGCGGTGCAGCAGCACCTGTTCTCGACGGCGGTGGACCTCGGACTCGTCGGGCGGGACGATACGTTCGGCTATGGCCGCTTGAGCTGCGGCGCCGCCGTGCAGCAGGCCGTCGCAACCGCGGCAGCGTCGCCATCGCCGATCACCAATGCCAACTGCTCCGATTTCGCGACGTGGTCCCAGGCCCAGGCGTTTTTTATTGCCCAGGGAGGGCCGGCCGCTGACCCCCACGGGTTGGACACCAATCACAATGGCATCGCCTGTGAATCGTTGCCCGGCGCGCCGGGCAACACTGCGACGGCGACTGCACTCGCTCAGACGACGCCGACCGCGACGCCGGGGCAATCTGCGACGCCGACTTCGCCGGCTCAGCCCGGCTCGCCAACGGCCACGATGACGGTCACCTCGACCCCCACGGTCACGCCGACGCCGAGCAATACGGCGCCGCCCGCGCCCACCGCGACCATCCCGCCGGGCGCCGAGCGCTTCGAGGACAACAGCTCGGCGATTACCTACAGCGCCGGTTGGACGCAGGTGCTCGATGCTGCCGCCTCCGCGGGCCATTACCGGCGGTCGGCTCAGCCCGGGTCAACGGCCTCGTTCAGCTTCACCGGGTCCGGCGGCTCGGTGCTCTGGGCCGCGGAACGGGGCCCCGGCGCGGGGCGGGCGGACATCTCGCTGGACGGCGCCTTTATTGGGACGGTCGATCTCTACGCGCCGCAGGTCGAGCCCGGTTTCGTCACTGCCTTCCCCGCTGCACCCAACCACCACACCCTTCGCGTCACGGTGCGTGGGGATGCGAACCCGGCGGCGACCGGTGCGGACGTCTCGGTTGACTACTTCGATGTGGTCGACGTTGTGGGCGGGCGCGGCTTCGCAATCCGCCGCGACATCAACGTCGTGCTGGAGGGGGTCGTTGCCTCCTGGCTGCCGGGCTCGGCGCAGAGCGGCTACTACCTGGCCCGCGTGTCGGCCGCCGGGACTGCGCTGCTGCCGGGCGGGGGCATGGCGCTGCCGGCGACCGCGACCACGTACGCGGACTTCACCCTCGCCGCGGACGGCATCTATTGTTATTCCTTGCTGCCTCTTGCCGGGGCGCCAGCCGCACCCATCGGAAACTCCGACCTGCTGTGCGGCATGCGGGGGACGCGCAGCGGCCTCGCGCCGGGTGGCCTGAGCGTTCGTTTGGATCAATCCAGCCGGGCCACGCTCAACTGGTCGGTGCCGATCATCGCCGGCGGCGCGCCGCCGAGTTTCGCGCTCATCGTGCTGGGGCCCGAACCCGAGGTGATCCCGATGCCGCCCGGCAGCGTGCAAGCCAGCCATGAGACGGGGGGCGCGGCCCGCTGCTATGCCGTCCTCACCATGGCTGGGTCCACTACGATCGGCGTGAGCGACGTGGTGTGCGCCATTCCGGGACTCGCGCATCTCTGATCGGCTGCGGGCGAGCCTGGCTGCCCCTCTCCTGCCGCAGCGGGAGAGGCGGGGGTGAGGGCCCCGGCCCTAGGTTGGTGCTTGCGTCCGCAGGGGGGCCCTCCCCTAACCTCTCCCATCGCGATGGGAGAGGGACAGCCTGGACAGCCCCCCAGCCCCCACGATGTCACGTTTTGGAAGGGCCGCCGTTTTAATTGTCGTGCGGGCGCAGCACTATGCCATTTTGTATCGCGCATGCGCCTAAATCTGAGTGGCGGAGGGAAGCCTAGCGAGAGAGGCGAAGCAGACGGACGCTCAGGCGTCCGGGCCGAACGCAATCGTTTAGAAGGCCAGACCAATCTCGAAACGCCTGCCGCGACCCCGGCGGTCGCCAGGCGAGGCAGCCAACACCTCGAACGGAGTACTTCATGGAGCGAAGCAAGTTTCTCAGGGCGCTTGGAGCGCTGCTGATGATCCTCGCGATCGTGCTTCCCGTGGCCCCCGTAGTGGCCTCGGAGGACGCACCGGTCGCGAGTGAGAGTCAGGGCGTCGAGCTCCAGGCGTCTCACCTGTCCGCGGGCTTTGACAACGCAGAATGCGCCCGCATCGTGCCGGATGGACAGATCAAGCTGTTCCTCACGCTACAGAGCAACACGGGCGTTGACATCCCGAACGGCGTGGGCAAGGTTTTGGCCCGCCCGCCGGGCAATCCAGACCCTGCCCAACTGACCGCGTTCCCGATGAACAACGGGGACCTCGAAGGTCGGGCGAATGACGGTAACCTCCCTGGTGGGTGCACCCCGGCGCTGCCGGATGGCCACCCGAACGACATGGAGTCGCCGGCGCTGGACTCCGGCTCCGCGGTCTCCATTCTGCTGACCGCGCCCGGCTTCGTGCCGCGCGTGATCACGTCGTTCACCCTCCCTGGCTTTGGCGATGTGCCGATCGCGGTGCTCGCCGACACGGCGCTCCTCGGCCTGCTGCCGACGGGCTGTCAGCTTGGCGACCAGAGTGGGTGTCTGATCTCCCTCGGCACCTTCCAGTTGCAGCCGCTCGCGGCGCCCGCGCAGCGCGGCGTGGTGGCGGGCTCGGTGTTCACGTCGACTGGCCAGCCGCTTGACGGCTCGGTCGTCGTGCTCGTCGATGCGTCTGGTCAGGTGCACACCCGGATCTCCGGCACGGACTGCGCTGGCGCGCCGCTGCCGGGCACGGGCTTCTACTGCTTCAGCAGCTCGCGCGCGGGCGCCCTGGTGGGCAACCCCGTGCAGGGCAGCCAGATCCCCGGTGCGCCGTTCCCGTCCCCGAACCAGGGGGCGGTGCTGGACGCGACGGGTCGACCGGTTGCGAGCGCGTTTGACGGCCTTGGCCTCCCCGTTGGTCCTTCGACCATCGGTGTGGTGAACAACCAGCCCGTCAACTGCCCGCCGGCGGGTGCGCCCGCCAATGCCGCGTGCGGCTTCCTGATCTCCACGGTGACGGTCAACGTTGCCGCGGGTACGGTCACGGGTCAGGACATCCCGCTGGGCAACAAGTTCACCCCCGCGCGCGCCGCCGCTGGCGCGGGCGCGGTTGGCTACGTCCAGAACCTCACCGGGCGTGGGGTCGGTGGCATCACCGTCTTCGCGTGCCCGGGCGCTGACGTCGCGGGCTGCGGCGTTCCGACCGCGGGTCTCCCGCTCGGTGTTGTGCCCCCGACGCTCGGCCCGGGCTTTGTCACCGCGGTGACGACGCCTGACACCGGCCTGTGGGTCATAGAAGGTCTGACGGCAGGCGTGCCGTACACGTTCGCCATCGCGGGCCCGGGCATCAACCCCGGCACCGTCGTCGGTGGACAGATCGTCGGCGCGAACGTGCGGCCCGTCCGCATCGTTGGCGGCGTGGCGACGACCTCGATCACGCGGACGACTGGCGCGGCCGGCACCTGGATCGATCCGAACTGGATCGTCGCCCAGGGTGGCTTCCCGCTCCAGCAGCCGCTGCCGCCGACTGGCGCGGGCTCGATCCGCGGCCAGGTCACCGATTCCCAGGGCGCGCCGTTCACCGGCCCTGGCGCGGTCGCCATTCTGTGGCGCCGTACCGACCGCAAGATCGTCGCGGCCACGGATGCGGGACCGAACGTCCCGACCATCCCAGCGTTCAACCGCAACGCGCTTCAGTTCCTCGAGCCCCCGGTCGTCCGGGCGGCGCCGATCGACGCGAACGGCGTCTACTGCTTCGGCGCCGGCTGCCCGGCGCCGATCGCGGCGAACCTGCAGCCGCCTCTGGTCCCGGATGAGTACCTCGTCACGATTCTGGACGAGCGTGCGCTGCCGGCCTGCACGGCTGGGTTCCTCGCACCGGCTGGCGGCATCCCGCCGGCTCCGTGCGGGATGCTCCCGGCGACGTCGCCGCCGATCCTGTTGACGGCGAACTCGATCGTTCCGCCGGTCAACTTCACCCTCGTTCCCGCGCTGGCCCCTGGCTCGCCGCCGCCTGGTCCACTGGGCCTGGGCACGGTGAACGTCTTTGGCTTCGCCTGGGACATGAGCGTTCCTGGCGGCCGCCCGATCCAGGGCTTGACCGTCTACGCGGTGCCGGTTGGTCCGGCCGTCCCGCCGCCGAGCTTCGCCGGTGGGCTGGTTCCTGACATCCCAACTGTCGCGGCGCTCAACGTCAACCCGATCATCTTCTCCGGCCCGCCGTGGGTCACGGGAACGGGCACGACGAACGGCCCGATCCTGAGCTCGGTCCGGACGCCGGTCCCGGGCGGCTACGTCGTGCCGCCGTTCCCGAACTCCGACCCGACGGGTCGGTGGGAGATTGACGGCCTGACGTTCGGCCAGCGCTACCTGTTGATCGTCGAGCTGCCGCAGGGCTACAACCAGTGCGCCCCCGGCATGCACGACCTCGACCTGAACTCGCAGGGGGTGACCCCGCTGCTGTCGCCGTTCGGCGGCTTTGGCACCATCCCGTCGAAGGTGCTTCGCTGCGCGACCGACCTCGGCGCGATCGGCGTGAGCGGCCCAACGGCCGGGCTCGCCGGTGCGCTCGCGGGCGGCGTGGTCGTCACGACGCCGTGGATCTACGGTGGCACCTTCGGCTTCTCCGCGCAGAACCTCGAACCGATCGAGCCCGGCGAGATCGATCGCCGTCTCGAGCAGGTGATCCCGCTGGTCAGCAATGGCGGCCCACCGGCTGCCATGGGTGGCGTCGATATCCAGACGATGGAGATCTACGTCACGAATGCTGGCCCGATGCGCACGATCGCGGAGGTCCGCTTCTACGCCAGCGATGGCAAGGGGAGCGCCGCGGTGCTTGCTGGAACGCAGCAGGCTGACCTGGTTCCAGGTGGTGGGCGCGCGTTCCGCGCACCCGAGATGCCCGGCGGCTTCGTCGGCTGGGCTGGCATCTGGACCTTCGACGCTGACGGTCCGGCTCAGATCTTCGGAGAGAGCAGCCTCGTCGCCGTCACGAACACCTCCGTCCGCTCGGCGGGCGATGCGATGACCGAGACCGCGGGGCTCTCCCGCGAGGAGTTCGTCTTCCCGCAGGCGGAGGCTTCGGTCCCGCTCATCTACCGCAACTACGGCGGTACGGAGAACAAGTGGAGCACGCTCCTGACCATCACGAATATGGGACGGGCGGGCAACGTCGTTCTCCAGCTCGTGACCGCCGACCGCACCGGCCGCGATGATAGGCGCCGCTGTCAGCCGTGCTTGATCACCAAGTACGTCAACGCTGGCGGCCAGATCAACATCAACTTCGGTGCGGACGACGACCCCGACATCTCGATGCTGCCGAACAGCACGTTCACCGCGACGGTGACGGCGGGTGGTCCGATCGCGCAGCTCCCGGGCGTCCTGCCGGGCGCCGTCTCGCCGATCCTGACCCAGGGCTACACCGTCCAGACCATCCACTGGACCGCGCTGGGCAAGATGGCGACGAGCGGCCGGGGCATGCAGCGCCTCGGCACGAGCCAGGGCGCGGGCTCGCCACAGGGTGAGAACTCGGGTGGCCTCTTCGCGCCGCTGGTGTTCAACAACTCCAACCGCTGGGACAGCGGCCTCGTGCTCGCTGCCGCCCAGACCAGCGGTGGCGCGGCCGCCGTGCTGACCGTCACCTTCTACAAGGAAGATGGCGAGTTCGTGTGCGACGTGAGCGACCGCGTCAGCTCGAGCAGCCCGATCTGGTACCTGTACCTGCCGGCGCTGCAGTGCATCCCGCCGAACTACCGCGGGACCGCGGTCGTGCGCGCGACGGCGGGTTCGTCGACGAACGAGCCGTTCTCACTGCTCACGCCGACGATCTACGGCGTGGTGCAGCACGTCAACTACGACCGGAATGCCGCGATGGCGTACGACATGATCGGCGCTTCCACGGCCGGCCTCCGCACCGACGCGCTTGGCGAGCTCCCCTGCGTCTCGCTCGGCTACGTCACGTGCGCCTGGGTCGCGGACTTCAAGAAGTCCGGTTCGATCAACGCCGAAGGCAACATCGGGATGCAGACGGGTATCCGCATCATGAATGTGGACCCGCTGCTGACCGGCGCGCCGGCTGGTGTGACGATCACCTACATCGACAGCAGTGGTGTCATCTGGAATGAGGGTACGGAGCAGTTCGTGGTGCCGCCGTTCGGCACGCACACGGTGTTCCCGCTCTACAACGGGCGCCTGCCCGACTTCTTCCGTGGCACTGCTCGCGTCACGTCTGCGCAGAACAGCATCGTCGTCGTCGCGAACGTCGTTGACTACGCAGTCAACGGCCGCGATGCCGCCGGTTCCTACAACGCGCAGTACAACAGCGGTCGGACCTACTAGCAAAGCGGGTCGGGTTTCTGGCGGGGAGCAACGCTCCCCGCCAGAGCCAGACCCCCAGCGCTGGGACGTCCAGCCAATGTGAAGAGTCGCGAGAGGGCCGCCCCGCTTCAAGCGGGGTGGCCCTCTCGATGCGTCTGGAACCACGCCCCCTGAGGTAACGCGCAATGTCGGATCCTCAGCAGCCGACGAGGCTCGACCGCCGCGCCATCGAGGCGATCATCCCGCACCGCGAGCCGTTCATCTTTCTGGACGAGATCGTGGAGATGGAGTTCGGCGTGCGGGGGGTCGGTATCATTCACGACGTCGCTGCCTACAGCTACCTGCTGGCTGGGCATTTCCCCGGGGCGCCGGTAATGCCGGGCGCGCTGCTCGTTGAGGCGCTGGCGGAGGTTGGGGCAGTTGCCGCGCTCGGGCTGCCTGAGAATGCGGGGAAGATCGCGGTGTTGACCGGCCTCGATCGCTGGCGCTTCCGGCGGCCGGCCCTGCCCGGCCACAGCGTCCGGCTGGAGGTCACGCTCACCGCCCGGCGCTCAAACTACGGCAAGGGCCACGGGGTCGCCACGAGCGAAGGCGCACTCCTTGCGGAGGGTGACATTTCTTTTGCGCTGGTCGATCGCTCCGTGCTCGAAGGGGCCAATCACCCGCAAGCCTGACGCGACATCGCCGATGGGCGGGTGCAACGCAACGTATTTCGTTGCGGTATACTGATGATATCAGGGAGTGTTCCCATGCCAGTTGCCGTACGAGAGAAGGTGCGGGCCGTTAGCCAAGATGTCGGTGGGCAGGCGAAGCTCGCTCGGCTGATTGGCGTAAGTCCTTCCCGGGTGAGCCGGTGGCTCCTGGACGAGGAGCCAGACATGGAGAATCGCAGGAAGGTCGAAGGTATCGAGTTCGTACTGAGTCGCCTTCTGGACACGTGGGAGCGAGAGACCGCGGTCAAGTGGCTCGACGGATTCAACGCCCATCTCGGAAACCGCCGACCGGTCGATCTCCTCGCCCAGGGCCGGATCACCGAGGTGATGCGAGCGGTCGAGGCCGAGGAGACCGGCGCCTACGCCTGAGGCGTGCTCTACCGCGTCTTCCCCTTCCATCCGGATGCTCGCTCGGACGAGGCTGGTGGACCTCTATACGTGCCGCGCGTCCACCAGGGTGAGGGGCGGCATGATCATCCCGAACGTTACGGCGCGCTCTACCTGTCGCGGGTACCGGAGAGCGCGGTTGCCGAGCGCATCCAGCGTTTTCGCGGCCGAACGCTCAGCGACGCGGATCTCCGCCTGGTCGGAGGTGCACAATACGCGTTGGCCATCTTCAATGATTCAGCTCTCACCCAACTCGTCGATCTCGACGACCCGATGGAGCTTGTCAGCCGGCGGTTGCGACCCTCCATGATTGCGACCCGTGAACGTAGGGTAACCCAACGGATCGCAATGCGGATCTTCGAAGAAGGCTTGCTTGGCCTTGGCTGGTGGTCCACACTCGAGGCGACCTGGCCGAACGTGACCCTGTTCGCCGAGCGCGCCTCGCCGTTTCTTACGCTTTCCAACACCCCAGAATTGCTCTCGGTCCACCATCCAGTGGTGCGAACAGCCGCTCAGAGCATCGGGGTCATGCTGGCCTGACAGGCTAGGTCGTAAACTCCCATTGCTCGGCGTTCCACCCTTCTGTGCAGTTGGGCCCGCGACCGCCGATATGCTTGAATCGATTGCCGACGGCCGTATGGTTGGTCGTGTAGGCCTGGGGCAGTAGGACGAGTTGGTCCCCGAAGTGCTGCACGAGCTTCCGGAGCACGTCGATGCGCTCAGGTCGTGAGATGGTCACGAAATACGTATCGAGCACGTCGCGGAAGTCACGTTCATTCGGTGCCAATGGGTGCCAATGGGGCGTCGGCGATCTGCTTGTAGCGCGTTCCATCGCCCGCTCGATTCCCCGCTCAGCGCTCCTTCGGCATGCAGTTGTTTGGACCTATTTTGCCCACTCCCAGGTTGTCCACGACAATCGCATTTTCGCGCTCCCACGCCGCTCCGCCGCTGCACCACGCTTCAAAGTGGAACGTTCCCCCGCCGAAGCTCGGCGGGTTGGCGAAGAAGCCGTCCGCTCCCTTGACGTGTCCTAGGTGTTCAGATCCCACTCGTGGATTTGGTCGAGCATGATGCCCTCGTTCCTGGCCCGCGGGACCCCGCTCAGCCGGTTCGGGACCAGCACCGGCGCGACTTCGTAGTACAGGCCGATCCATCCGACATCCTCGGAGAGCCGCTGCACGACGCGGCGCCCCCATTCCATGCGCTCGTCCCAGGGAAGCGTGGTGAAGTAGCGCTCGATGGCGAGGTCCATGTCCGGATTGCTGTACCGCGAGTTGTTACCCGAAACCCGATAGTTGTTTTCGGGCAAAGCGATCCGCTGGCTGTGGAAGCTTGGAGCGTAGTCGATCGTGCCAGCCTGCCCCTTCAGGTCGAAGGCCGGGAAGGTGGCCCGATATTCGGCGTCGCGGGCACGCTGTGGCGGGACGAGGGGCCGCTCTACCTCGACCCCTAGCCGCTGCCAATCGTCAGCGCTGGCGTACATCGGCTTCTCCTGCCGCAAGTCGCCCTGGCTTGTACGGATCTGGAATGCCAGGTTCTGCCCGGATCGGTTGCGGAGGAATCCGTCTGCTGCTTTGGTGTAGCCAAGCCGTTCAAGCAGTTCGAGCGCCTTTCTCGGGTCATAGTCGTACTTCATGATGGCCGACTCTAAAAACGGGTATTCGGGCTCCCGGGGATTGATGAAGGTGTGACCGACGGAGCTCAGGCCAAGCTGAAAGGTGTCTGCCATGTTCTGCCGATCGAGGGTATGAACCATGGCTCGCTTGAAGTCCGGGTTGAGGAGGATTGGCGGGGTTGGGTTGATGTGCTGGACGAAGATCTGCAGCATGCTGCTGAAGCGGGTGTCCAGCTTGCCCGCCCCCCATTGGTCGGCGACGTTCGTCGCCCACTCGATGTCAATCCGGCCGCCCCACGGCATGTCCACTTCGCCACTCAAAATGTTGGCCGCGAGCGTGTTCGGGTCCGGAATGAACTTCACGACGATCTCATCGATCTTGGGCCGGCCCGGCAGGTATCTGGTATTGGCCTCGAAGAGCAGATGGCTGCCCGGCTCCCATTCCTTGATGCGGTACGGACCGTCCCCGATGAACTCGGAGCTCCAGTACGGATCCTCGAGAAAGTGATCCTTGTCCGTGAGATAGACCTGCTCAAGGCGATGCTTGGGCAATGGCAGTGCGAGATCCGGGCTGAACAGCTCGTCCGCTTTGATGTACGGCTGGGACCAGCGTGCAACGACCGTTCGCGCGTCGAGCGCCTCCACGGAGCCGAGGTAGTTGTAGGCAACGTGCCCGAAGATAGGCAGCGCCTTGTCGCGAACGACGGTTGCCGTAAAGACAAGGTCGTCCGCGGTGAGTGGCATTCCGTCATGCCAGATGACTCCCTCACGGATCGTCCAGGTCGTCTCCATTGATCCGTCTGGCAGCAAGCGCCAGTTGCCGTTCGCGACGGTTGCTGAGGCCACCGCCAGATAGGCCACGCGGTCCCGGCCGTCCGCAGCCGGCACCGTCAGCCCCGTGTTCACGAGGTGCTCGAGTGCATCAATACCCGGGACGTTGGAGCGGGGATTGAGCTTCTGGTAGACCGTGTGTGGGTCGCCGCGGACAGCCGCAGTCAATCGCTTCGGTCCCGCGTTAGCGGCCGGCTGGCTCGCGCTCTGAGGTTGGGGTGGAACGGTTGCCGGCGGCGCGCAGCTCACCACGAAGGGCAGGAGCATGCTCAGGACCAGGATTCGAGGAAACATCAGCTAGCCTCCCAGCGCTGCACACCAGGATCGTCTCACCGGTCCTTGCGTCGCCATTCCCAGATATTCCAGATGCGCGAGGTTGGCTCGACCGCCGTATCCTTCGGGCCTTCGACGGCAGGGCTGTGGGCCATGACGTCCGGCGTGATGTGGGTAAGCGTCACCATCGCGTCGTCCTGCATGATCCGCAGGGCGTCTACGAGATACCCCTCACGCTCCTTGGGTTCGATTGAGCCAAGGACCTTGCCCCAGAGCTCGTCAAGTGCATGGTTGATGTATCCGGTCCGGTTCTGACCACTCCAACGCGTCTCCGGTCGGGACAGGTTGCGCTCCGTCCACACCATGTTCTCGAGGGTCAGATTCCGGCGGTTGTACGAGATGGCAGGAAACTTGGAGCGCAGCTCGTTGTCGCGGATCTCGGGCTGCGACAAGCGATAGACGTCGCTGGAGACGCCGAGTGCTTTCCAGTTGTCGACGATGATGGCCGCCTCGAGCTGGTCCGGCTCGGTTGGCTGGTTCATGATCGGCAATGCGAGCGCCTCGCGCGCGGCGTTGCGCGCGATGCCATCTCCCCCACGATTCCACCCGGCCTCACGGAGCAGCTCGATCGCGCGATTCGGGTCATACCCGTGTTTGGTGACGGCCCGGTCCACCGCGGAATAGGCGGGGTCAAGTGGTGAGAGCCAGAAGTACGCCACCCAGGCCCGGCCCGCGTAAATCGAGTCGACGATGGACTGGCGGTCGATTCCATGCAGCGCGGCTCGCCGCACCCGTGGGTCGAACACCGCGCGTTGCGTATCGCCCCAATCGCGGCCCTGGAACTCGACGATGCGCGGATTCCCTTGCCAGTAAAGCACGTTGCCCGGCCAGCCGGCCTGCTCGAGCGCCTGCCCCTGAGGGAAACCAATGCTCACCGAGAACGATACGTCGACGTTGCCGCTCATGAGGTTGGCGACGATCGTGTTGGTGTCGCCGATGAAACGCACGCGAATCTCGTCAAGCCCTGGCTTGCCAAGCACGAATCCGTCATACGCGGCGAAGACGATCTCGATGCCAGGATCCCAGCTGACGACCCGGAAGGGGCCGCTGCCCAGGAAGTCCTCCCGCCACTGGGGGCCATCGATGAACGCTGCTTTGTCCTCCCGATACATGCGCTCCAATTTGTGGCTCGCGAGCGGCGCAAAGTCCGGCAAGTGCGGACTGCCGGCCCACAGATAGGGCTCCTTCCACTCGAGGAACAGCGTCTTGTCGTCCAGCGCCACCGCGTTGCTGAGCTTCCGCTCGACGTTCACGCTGTGCACCGGCATTTCCGGATCGGTACGGGCGATCCAACCAAAAACGAAGTCATGCGCGGTGATCGACTGCCCGTCCTGCCACGTAGCGTTCGCCTTGAGCCGATACGTTGTTTCCATTCGTCCATCTGCCAGCACCTTCCACGTGCCCTTTTCGACCGAGGGCAGCTCTTCGGCCAGGTACGGGACGGGCCCCTGTATCTCCGGCGAGAAGTAGGCGAGGAATCCAGATGCGAGCGCAGACCACTCCCGGTTCTGCGGCTGGAGGCTGGGCTCGATTGACGTGGGCTCCCGGCTGATGGCCATGATGATCGACTTTCGCGTCGCCGCGGGCTGGCTCGACTGGCTTGCTGCCCCGGCGCCGTTGGAAGGGGCCCCCGCGGGCGTCGCGCATGCGACCAGCGAAAAAAGGACTGGGCCCAGAGCGATCGTTCGTGCCGCGGATCTCAGCACGCCAGGCACTAGTCGGCGACCCCCGGTACCGTGTCTCATATCGCCGATCTCCTCTCACGGAGGCACGCGGCGATACCGAAGCGGTGCCAGCCATCGACCAGAATGTGGCTCCGGCGCAGTCTCGGGCCGGCACCCCAGCCGGCGTGGAGACAGGCTAGCTCGTAATCTCCCATTGCTCGGCGTTCCACCCTTCTGTGCAGTTGGGCCCGCGACCGCCGATATGCTTGAATCGATTGCCGACGGCCGTATGGTTGGTCGTGTAGGCCTGGGGCAGTAGGACGAGCTGGTCCCCGAAGTGCTGCACGAGCTTCCGGAGCACGTCGATGCGCTCAGGTCGTGAGATGGTCACAAAATACGTATCGAGCAACCCGTCGTACTCGGGGTTGCTGTACCGCGTTCGGTTCTGGCCCAGCCATCCGGTTTCGGCCAGTGGGATCTGTTTGCTGTGGAAGTTCTGGAAGCTTTCTGACGGCAGGCCGAAGCCGAGGATCTCGAAGCCGGGGCGCGTGTGCCGGTATTCGCGATCGGCGACGCGCTGCTGGCCGTAAACGATCTCGTCGACATTCACGCCTGCCCGCCGCCAGAAGTCGGAAATGATCGCGGCCGCTTTGACCTGGGTGTCGAGCTGGTTGTTGGTCCGGGCTTCGATCGCAAGGCGCTGGCGAGCTGAGTCCACCAAGATGCCGTCCGAGCCGCGGGTGTAGCCGAGCTCGCTGAAGAGCTGCGCTGCCCGTTGTGGGTCGTAAGGGTAGCGCGGGACCGCCGATTCGATGTCGCGGAAGTCACGTTCATTCGGTGCCAATGGGGCGTCGGCGATCTGGGTTTTGCCAAAGAGCAGGTCGTCGACGATGACCTGCCGATTGATCGCGTGTTGCAATGCCCGGCGCAACCGCACGTCCAGCAATAGCGGGGGATTTGGGTTCAGGAACTGCGGCATGGCGACGAGCCAGCCGCCCGGATTGAAGAGGACGGTGCCGTCCCGCCACGAGTCCTGGATCTGGAGCGCCTGATCGATGGAGAGGCGCGCGCCGAGCGTGACCTCGGCGCTCCCAGCAAGGAGGCTCGTGATGAGCGTGTTGGCATCCGGGGTGAACTTGACCTCCCAGACGTCGATCTTCGGGCGGCCCAGCACGTAGGTGTCGCTCGCATCCAGGATCAGGTGGCTGCCGCGGACAAGCTCCCGGAGCTTGTAGGGACCGGTGCCAACGAACTCCTCCCCCCAGTACGGATGGTCTCGCAGCGCGGCCTTGTTTTCGGTGTAGGGAGCCTCCAGGATGTGCTTGGGAAGTGGCAATCCCCGCACCCGGGTAAACAGCGTGTCCGCGCCGATATAGGGGCCCTTCCAGATGGCGGTGAAGGTCGAGGCGTCTGGCGCGCTCGTGCGCTCGATCATGGTGTTGATCACGTTGGCAAAGCCCGGCACCTCACGGTCGCTGCCGGTCAAAGCGGTAAACATCAAGTCGGCCGACGTGAATGGGGTCCCATCGTGCCATTGCGCGCCCTGACGAATCTTCCATGTGGTCTCCATGCGGCCATCAGGGAAAACCGTCCAGAGGCCGTTATCCAGGCTGGGGACCGCCTCCGCGAGCTGCGGCCGGAGCGTGCCCTCTGTGTCGAAGTTTGCTGTGCCTGCGTTCATCAGCTCCTCGAGCACGTCAAGGCCGGGAACCGACCCAATCGACGGGTTGAAGCGGCCGGCGAAGTGGGGCGGGTCGCCCATGATGACTGCCGTTGCTCGCGTCACCGCCGCCGGTGCTTGGGCTGAGATACTCGCTCCCGGAGCGGAACCTGAGGTGATCGGTGCCTGTTGACATCCCGCCATGGTGAGCAAGACGGACAGCGCGAGAAAAGGTCGCAGATGAGATTGCCAATTCATGCGTCGCCTCCTGTGCAACCAGCGATGGGCCTGCGCCGCGGGGAGGATCGCGGGCTGCGCGTAAAAGCCGGCCCGGCGTCAGGCATCGGTGAGGATCGCGAGCCCGCGTCCCCGCTCGGGCCTCGGGGTGCGCCCGGTAATTTCAAGCTCAGGCATCAATGGCAGCGACCAATGGACAACATTCGCCGTGGCACCACGAGCTCCCACGGAGCTTGCCCGAACTCGACGGATTCCATCGCTGGCGAGAAAGGGACGAATCAACCTCGGGTTAGTGTAGTGGCAAACTCGCTTGGCGACGAATAAGTATTTGCTTATAGAGTTCTTATAAAAGACTTATAGTTAAGAGTGTTCAACAACGTGCAGAATAGAGCATTCGTGTCCGGGAGGCGGGTGTAATCAACCTGTCGCGAACGGCTAAGGGAACGGGGCTCGTCGTACTCATTCTTGTGCGCACTTCGCGCCCTATCGGTCGAACGGCACGGGTTAATGCCGGGAAGGCGCAGAGAACGGAGGTCACGGCCATGTGGCGGAGAGGGCCCCTCGGAGCCGGCGTATTGGTGATCGCGCTCGTTCTATCGGGTTGTGTCGGAAGTGCCCCCAGGGCGTCCGAACCGGCGAGCGAGAGCGCGCCGCCGCGGCCGTCAGTGACCAAGCGCGTAACCCTCGCCATGGTGACTGAGCCTGTCGCGCTGCGGAGCCAGCTCAGTCGATCTTCTGCGGGGTCGCTTCCCGGCAGCCAGGAGCTCGAACAACTCGTCAACGCTGGCCTCGCCATTCTCGATCACGAGGGGAAGCTCCAGCCTCAGCTGGCGGAAACCGTGCCATCCGTCGAGAATGGCGGCTGGAAGGTCTTTCCCGACGGGCGAATGGAGACCGTGTGGAAGATTCGCCACGGTGCCCTTTGGCATGATGGCCAACCCGTCACCGCGGAGGACTTTGTTTTCACAGCGATGGTCGCGCAGGACAAAGATCTGGCCCAGTTTCGTAACCTCGCCTTCGACTCTGTTGAATCGGTCGAAGCGGTGAATTCCACGATGGTCGCCATCCTATGGTCGAGGCCGTATATCGCGGCCGACACGCTCTTCGCGGCGTTCGAGTCCGTACCGGTCCTCGCCATGCCGAAACATGTTCTCGAGGCCCACTACGTTCAGAACAAGAACAGCTTCGCCGACCTGGCCTATTGGAGCGACGAATTCATTGGCACAGGGCCCTACCGCCTGAAGGAGCTCGCGCGCGGCAACAATCTCGTACTGACCGCGGTGCCCAATTACGTCCTTGGCAAACCCGCCGTCGATGAGATTACGGTGAAGTTCATTCTGGATCGCAGCGCTCTGGCTGCCAGTCTTCTGGCCGGCGATATCGACATGCCAGTGGGCAACTCGCTATCGTTCGAAGAGGCGATGCAGCTCAAAGATCAGTGGCGCGACGGGACCGTCGAGTTCCGACCGACCACGACGCTCAAGCTTTGGCCGCAGTTCCGCAACCCCAACCCGCGCGTTGTCGCGGATGTGCGCTTCCGACGTGCCATGTTGCTCGCGATTGATCGGCAACAGATGGCGGATAGCCTGAGCCTGGGCCAATCGCCCGTCTCGGACAGCAGTCTCTCGCCGGTGGATCCGGAGTACGAAGCACTAAAGGGGAGCATTGTCCGCTACCCGTACGACCCGCGAGCTGCCGCTGAGCTCCTCGCGGAGCTGGGGTACCGGCGAGGCGCCGATGACGCTTGGCGGGATACCGCCGGCCAGAGGTTGACGATTGAGGCGCGCACAGTCCCACGGGACATCCTCATCAAGTCGGTGCTCGCGTCAGTCGACGACTGGAAAACGCTGGGCATTGCCGTGGAGCCGATCGTTCTGACTCAGCAACAGCGGTCCGATCGCGAGTTCTATGCAACCTTCCCGGCATTCGACGCAGCGGGGTCCAACAACGGCACGAGCCAGTTCTATGCATTCCACAGTTCGCAAGCTAAAACGCCCGAAAATCGGTACACGGGCAGTAATCGCTCCGGGTACGCCAGCGCTGAGCTTGACCGGTTCATCGACCGGTTCTACGCCACCATTCCGTCTACCGAGCGCATGCAGATCGCAGGCAGAATCGTGAACTACGTGACCGATCAGCTCGTGTTCCTGCCGCTCTTCTACGACCTGAGCCCAACCCTGGTAGGCAATCGGCTCATGAATGTCCCGAGGCAGCTTGGGCGGTCAGCCACGCCGACGTGGAATGCGCAGCAATGGGATGTGAAGGGGTGAATTGGGGCGGGAGGAGCGTGCTATGGGGTCACCAACGAGGCGAGTCTGTTTCATTTATGTTGCCGCGGCGCTGATCATGGGCGCCTGTGCGCCACGGCAAGCGGCGAATAGTCCTGCACCGGCAGGCCCTGACTCCGCGCCAACCGCCGGGGCGTACAAGCGAGTTACCGCGGCGATCCGGGCTGCGCCTGCATCGCTGGTGTTGCTCAAAACGCAACGTGGCGGAGCGCTGCGTGGGCTGGACGCCATTGAGCAGCTCACGCACGCCGGCTTGACCCATATCGTGCGCGACGGGAGCCGCGCGGCGCAGCTCGCGGAGGCGGTTCCGAGCATTGAGAATGGACTCTGGCGGGTTTTCCCGGACGGCCGCATGGAAACCACCTGGAAGATCAAGGCCGCCGCCCGATGGCAGGACGGCACGCCACTCACGACTGACGACCTTGTCTTTTCCAGCATGATTGAGCAGGACAAGCAGCTTGAGATTCAGTCATTCGCCGAGTATGGGATGATCGAGTCCATCAACACGCCTGATTCTCAAACGATCTCCGTGGTCTGGAAGCGGCCGTATATCGATGCTGATGGCCTGTTCAGTTACGGGTCGGCGGGAATGCCGCTGCCAAAACACATCCTGGAGAGCGCATATCTCCAGGATAAGGCAAGCTTTACCGCCCTGCCGTACTGGACGGATGAGTTTGTCGGCGCCGGCGCCTTCGCGGTCCACGATTGGGTGCCTGACAGCCACACGGCGCTGCGCGCCTTTGATGGCTACATCTTCGGTCGGCCGAAGATCGATGAGATCGAGGTTCGGTTCATTCCCGACAACAACGCGCTGCTGGCGAACATTCTCGCCGGGACGGATTTGACGCTTGGGAAGACCATCTCCCTGGACATGGCGCTCGGGGCGCAGGACCAGTGGAAGGACGGTCGAGTCGAGGTGCAGCGGCAGAACTGGACGCCGATCAATCCGCAATTCATCAACCCGGACCCGCCCATCATCTCGGACGTGCGCTTCCGCCGGGCGTTGATCCTCGCGTTGGATCGGCAGGAGTTGGCCGACTTTGTCTTCTCGGGACAGGGTACGATCGCGCATAGCTACGTCAGTCCTGATACGGCTGGGTATGCGTCAATTGAACCCGAGATCGTGAAGTACGGGTACGATCCGCGGCAGGCTGGCCAGATCCTGGCGGAGCTGGGCTACCCCAAGCGCCCGGACGGCTTCCTGTACGACCGGGCGGGCGCGAAGCTGGCCCTGGACATCCGGGTGCCGCTGCAGAACGACATTCACGCCAAGACGGCGGCGCCGGTGGCCAATTTCTGGCAGGCGCTCGGCATTGCGGTGGAACAGACACCAGTGCCGATCCAGCGGGCGCTGGACAAGGAGTACCGCACCACGTATCCGTCATTCGAGATTGTGGAACGCGGCAACAGTCTCCTGGTCGGCGAGATCTGGCGATTCCATGGCTCGCAGGTCCCCCTGCCCGAGAACGGCTTCCGCGCGGCGGGTTATGGGGGCAGGTACCAGAATCCAGAGCTGGACGCTGCTCTTGAGCGCTATGTCACGACCATTCCCATGAACGATCGGATGCGCGCGCTCGCCGCCGTGGTCCACCACCAGACGGAGAATCTGAGTCAGCTCCCGCTCTTCCACGGCAGCGACCCCACCCTGATCTCCAACCGGTTGGTGAATGTCACGGCCCGCGGGGATTCTTTCACCCAGGCCTGGAACGTCCAGGAGTGGGACATCCGGTAGTGACGCCATCGACATCCGCGCTGCGGAATCAAAGACCTGCCGGCGAGGGCTGCCGCGCGTCACGTTCTGGAGGGACCGATGCACCACACGGGGTTTCGGCATTTCTGCGCGGTTATGACGCTGATCGTCGGAACGAGCTGTGCCACCGCACGGCAGCCCGCGCCAACCGGTGCGAGCGTTGCGGCGCCGGCAACCCCGGCTGAGCCGCAGCGCATCGCCGTGGCGATGCTCGGCGAGCCGCCTTTGGTGTGGGATGACATCAAGGTTGCGGGAGGCACAGTGCCCGGTATCGGTCAGCTCGAGATGCTCGTGACCGCGGGCCTCGCAGTCGACGACGTGGCAGGGACCCTCCATCCTCAGCTTGCCGAGACTGTGCCAACTACCGAGAACGCAATGTGGGAGCTCTATCCGGACGGGCGAATGCGGATCACCTGGAAGCTACGCGAGGGGACCCGCTGGCATGACGGCACGCCTTTCACGTCTGACGACCTTCTCTTCACCGCCCGCGTTGGCCAGGATCGTGACCTTGCTGTTCTCCGAGATCCCGCGTATGACTTCGTCGACGCCGTCACAGCGCCCGATCCGCGCACAATCGTCGTTTCATGGAAGCAACCATATATCCGCGCTGATCGTATGTTCGGCTCTGGCTCGGGCGGGTTTGCCCAGCCGCTCCCACGGCACCTCCTGGAGCAACCCTATACGGATAGCCGGGAGGCGTTTCTTCAGCTTCCGTACTGGAACGTCAGGTTCGTCAGCACCGGTCCCTTCCAGGTCGAGAGCTGGGAGGCCGGAAGCCACGTTACACTGCGTGCGTTTGACGGCTATGTCCTGGGCCGCCCGAAGCTCGATCAGATCGAGGTGAAATTCATAGCGGATCCAAGCACGCTCGTGGCAAACGTCCTCGCGGGCGTCGTCGATCTCACGTTCTCGCGTGCCGTCTCCATCGAGCAAGGGATCCAGATTCGCGATCAGTGGCAAGACGGCAAGATCGTTCCGAGCATCACCGGTTGGACGATGATGTACCCCCAGCTTCGCGCGCCAAGCCCCGCGGCTCTAGCCGATGCGGAGTTCCGGCGTGCGCTGATCCAGGCCATCGATCGTGAGCAGTTGGCCGAATCGCTCGCTGCCGGACTTGCCCCAGTCGCCGATTCAATCATTCCGCCTGACGAGGCGGCCTACGACTCGATCAAGAATAGAATCGTGCGCTGGACATACGACCCGCGCCGAACCGCGCAGCTTATCGAGGGCATGGGGTTTGCAAAAGGTCCGAATGGCATGTATCGCGATTCAGGGGGTGAGAGCCTGACGATCGAGATCCGGACGACCACGAATCAGGCGAATCAGAAAGCGGCCGCCGCGGTGGGGGATGCATTCCAGCGCGTGGGAATCGGTGGAAATCCGGTCGTGATCCCGGTTCAGCGCCTGCAGGATAATGAGTACCGCGCGACGTATTCCGGACTTGAGCTGGTGAACCAGCCGGACGGGACCGAGGGCGTTGTGAATCTCCTCGATAGCTCCGCTGCGCCGCTGCCCGAGCGAAACTTTCGGGCGCCAAATAAGAGCCGAAACCGTGGCTCATACGTCAATCCCGCGTACGACGCGCTTATGGATCGCTATGTGACCACGGTGCCCGTCGCCGAGCGGATGCGGGCGCTAGGTCAGCTCGTCCAATTGCAGACAGACCAACAATTGGTGATGGGCCTCTATTACAGCGTGGACGCCATCATGATCGCGAACCGGCTCGGGAACGTGCCGCCCGGCAGCGCCTGGAATGCCCACGAGTGGAACATCCGGGTGTGACCGCCCGCGCACCGCTCCGGATGACACCACTGCTGTCGATGCTATTTCATGCGCTTGGCGGCGCCTTGAGCTTCCGCCCCTCCACGCCGCGCTTGTCAACCATCAGATACACGGCGGCGTCCGGGACGGCGGAGGCGACGCAATCCGCATCCAGCCAGAAGTCACGCCGCAGGAAAGGCGTTCCCACTTTGAAGGCGCGCCCGCGGAGCTCCTTCACGGTTCCGATGCGTTCATCGTTCTGCGTATAGACCGGGCTCCCGATGGTCACCCGCAAGATGGGGTCAGGTTCGCTATGGATCGCCATTTTGCACCTCCCGTGACAGCCTGCGCCGACCGAGCCGCACCCTCAAAAGAAATGGGTTGCGGTGGCCAGCAAGTGCGCGCTTCCATGGTGGCAAGTGGTAAATCGCCATGTCCGTAGTATAAGTAAATTCTAAGGATTATATAAGCAAAAAGCTATTCGTTTTCGGCGCATTTACGCTCTAGACTTCGTATAGGGAGTCGCTTCGCGGCGGTTCCGAGGCCGAGGCAGCAGGGGGAGTCCGGCTCCGCGGTTAGCCCGATTAGGGCGGACCTGATGCTGCAGAGTAAGGAGATTCCCACTGCGCAGAACAACTGGCGAGGGAACAACCGGGCCCGGTACGCGAGCCCCGAGCTTGACGCGCTCATCGATAAGTACATCGTGACCCTGGATGGGAAAGATCGGCTCGAGGACGCGAAGGAGATCACCCGGCACATATCGGAGAACCTGCCGGTGATGGGCCTCCTGTACCGGGTCGATCTCATGCTCATCGCGGACCGCCTGGTGAACGTGAAGGCTGAGACCACTGTCCGAAATGCCCAGGACTGGGACGTGAAGTAGCCGGATCAGCGCGGCGGTGGAGTGGATCGTGGCGCGTGATCGTATTCATGACGGAGTGCGAGTGAACGCGGTTCGAATAGCGATCGCAGGCCTGCTTGCATCATTGGCAGTCGGCGCATGCGGTCCGGCGCAGCCCAATAGTGCTGACGGCAGCCGGAATTCGCCAGATGTCGGTACGCCACAACTCCCCCATACGCTCAACATCATCATGCGCGTTGAGCCCCCCGAGATCCTCGAGGGCGCGGTTGATCGCAGTGCCGTTCATAAGCCGCTCTTTACGGCAACGCTTGGTGCCTGGGATCTGCAGGAGGCACCGTTTCCGATCCTGGCCGCGAGCGTGCCCCAGCTCAACACAGACGCCTGGACCGTATTCGCTGGCGGCCGGATGGAGACGGTCTATCAGCTCAGACCTGGTCTGGTCTGGCATGACGGGGTGCCCCTCACCGCGGATGATTTCGTTTTCACCCGCGCGGTCGAAGTTGCCCGGGTCGAGTGGGGGCTGAGTCGGCCCACCGCGGAATACCGTCAGATGGAAGAGGTCGAGGCGCGCGATTCATCAACCGTGGTGATCCGTTGGCGCCGACCGTACTCCCAGGCGGCCGCGCCCGAGCTCATCCCGTATCCACGGCACATCCTCGAGCCAGTGCTTGCGCAGGGGCAGGCGGAGACGTTTGGCAACCATCCCTACTGGAATACCGAGTGGATTGGCGCTGGGCCGTTCCGTATTGATCGCTGGGAGCGCGGCGCATTCATTGAGGGCGTGGCGTTCGATCGCTATGCGCTCGGTCGCCCCAAGATCGATCGGGTGCACGTGACCTGGGGCGATGATCCCAACGCGAACTTCACCCGGCTGCTGGCCGGCGATGCCGATATCGCACTCGACGGGGCCATCCTGTTCCAACAAGCGAGCATCCTCAAGCAGCAATGGAATTCACCGACGAGTGGGACCGTGATGCTGAACCCCACGAGTCTGCGCTACATCCAGGTGCAGGCTCGGCCCGCCTATCTGAATCCCGGAGCACTGGCGGATGTCCGCGTGCGGAAGGCGATTTTGCACCTCATCGATCGACCAACGCTCGCACAGGCGATTGTGGAAGACCAGTCAATGGTCGCTGACACGATTCCGCCGCGCACGGTGCCGTATTACGCCGCGGTCGAACGGGCGATCACCGCGTACCCGTTCGATGCGCGGCGGGCGGATCAGTTGCTGATGGACGCGGGCTTCCGAAAGGGCGCAGACGGGTTCTACGTCAATGGCGCCGATGAGCGGCTCAGCCCTGAAGTACGGGGTGTGGCGCGCGGCCAGGAAGAGCAGGACACAACGATCGTCACCGGCTCCCTCAGGGACGCGGGGATCAACGCCGCGATGCTGCTTCTGCCCTCTTCCCGCCGGGCAGTGGACGATGAGATGAAGGGAACCTTTCCCGCGCTCACGTTGAACAACAACACCCTCCAGCGCGGTCTCGGGCTCGACAAATGGCACAGCAGCAACATTGGGAGCCCGGAAACAAATTGGGTGGGGACGAACCGGTCGGGGTGGGCCAACCGAGAATTCGATCGGCTCCACGAGCTCTGGACAACAACCCTTGATGGGGGCGAGGCCAACCAGCACCTCGTCCGCATGATGGCGTTGCTGAGCGAGGAACTGCCTTCGCTGCCGTTGTACGACAACTTCCAGGTCGTCGCTCATGCATCCAGAGTCCGCGGTCCGCAGCCCATCACACCCGACAGCACGCGCTACGGAAACATCCATGAGTGGGAAATCCGCTGAGCGCCGTGGGCGTGACTGCTCGCCCACGCGGAACCATCGTGGGGACGATTCATCACTTGAGGGGAAGCATGGCAGGGAGACCGGCTCGCATGATCGTCCCATTATTCATTGTGATCCTCGCGGCGTGTGCTGGCCCAGCCGGGTCACCCGCGACCGGCGGTCCCCCTCAGGGAAATGCGAATCCATCCACCAAGCGGATGGTTGCCATCATCCGCGGTCAGCCATTCACGTTGAGTGAAGCGATCAACGCCGCAGGTTCCGGGAGCGTCCCTGGCGTGGCAGAGCTGCAGGAGCTCATTCACGCCGGATTGGCGGTTGAGGCGGACGATGGGAGCCTGCGACCCCGCCTGGCGGAGGAGCTGCCCAGCGTCGAGAACGGGCGGTGGATTGTCTTCCCAGATGGCCGCATGCAGACGACGTGGACGCTGAAGCCCAATTTGCGCTGGCAGGACGGGACGGCATTCACCGCCGAGGACCTCGTGTTCACGGCGCGCGTTGCCCAGGATAAGCAGGTCGCGCTCGCGGGCGACATTGCCTTTCGCATTATCGACAGAATCGAAGCGCCGGATGCGCAATCCCTGATCGTCCACTGGGCGAAGCCGTACATCAATGCGGAGCGCCTTTTCTCCCGCGTCGCTGGCTCCCGCATCCTTCCGATGCCACGCCACCTCCTCGAGGCGGCCTACTTGGACGATCCAACGACGTTCACCCAGCTCTCTTTCTGGACGCACGACTTCGTCGGGCTCGGTCCGTTCAGCGTGCGCGAGTTCGCCGAAAGCAGCTACCTGATTCTCGCGGCAAACGACAGCTACTTCCTCGGGCGACCGAAAATCGGCGAGATCGAGGTGAAGTTCATGCCAGATCCCAGCCCCATCGCGGCGAACATCGTCGCCGGGGCCGCCGATTTCACGCTTGGCGGTCGCTACTCGCTCGAATGGGGTTTGCAGGTGCGCGATCAGTGGCGGGACGGGAGGATGGAAGCGCCGGTCGCGACGAGCATGGTGGCGCTCTTTCCCCAGTTCTTGAACCCCAACCCCGCGGTCCTCTCGGATGTGCGCTTCCGCCAGGCGCTGCTCCACGCTATCGACCGGGACGAGATGTCTGACACGATCCAGGCTGGCCTCTCGCCGGTTGCCCACAGCATCGTTGCCCCGAACCATCCCGAGTACCGCGATGTCGCGAGCAGCATCGTGCAGTATGGCCATGATCCGCGGCGAGCTGCACAGCTTATCGATGAGCTTGGGTATACGCGGCCATCGGATGGCATCTATCGCGACGGCGCGAACCAGCCGCTGGCGCTCGAGCTTCGCACCAGACAGGGGGATGATCTCCAGGAGAAGACGCTGTTTGGAGTGGCGGGATACTGGCAACAGGTCGGTATCGGCATCGAGCCGGTCGTGTTTCCGCCTCAGCGAGCCCCGGACCGTGAGTTCCGCGCCACGCGGCCCGCGTTCGAGGTCGTGCGCCAGCCCGGTGGTGTCGACGCGTTCCCCCGCTATCACGGGGCCGAGACCCCGCTGCCCGAGAATGGATACCGCGGCATCAACCGAACCCGCTACCGCAATCCGGGCTTCGATGCGCTCATCGATCGCTACGTCGCCACGATCCCCAAGCGGGAACGCGCGGAGGTGGCCGGCGAGATCGTCAACCACATGACCAGCCAGGCGATCGTGCTCGGCATCTACTGGGCGCTCGACCCCGTGCTGATCGGCAATCGCCTCGTGAACATCAACCCGCAGAACCCGACCTGGAATGCCCATGAGTGGGACGTGAAGTAGCCAAAACCAATGCGGACGGCGCCGCCCCGGCGCCCGAGCAAGGAATCCGGGGACGAATGGGACTGCAGGCCTGGCAGAGGACGGAGTTGGTCATGCGAACGAGCTCCACCGGGGAGCGCCTCCAGCTCGACCTCTGGACCACCGCCGAGGCGTGGACGCTCCCCTTGGCATTCACCACACGTGGACGTGGGAATGGACCCGCTAAGAACACCTAGCGCAGCCACGGAGGATGGTCCGGCGCCATGCCGAGCGCGAACGGCAAGGTCGCCGGGTTCGCGACAACCGGGGCGTTGGGAGGATCCATGATTCAGTTGGGGTCCTGGGAGGGAGCCATGAGCAAGAACGTATCGCCGATCATGTGGGGCCTTGCGATCGTGTTGGCGCTGGCAGCCTGTGCTCCCGCGCCCGCGCCGTCCCAGTCAGATAGTCAAACCGGTGGCGAGCCAAGCGCTGGGCGCCGAGCCGGGTCGGAAACCGCGGCGCAGCAGAAGGAGCTCGTCGTGATCGTCCGGGGGGAGCCGCCCAGCCTCGCCGCGAAGCCGATATCGGCGTTCTCTGGCTCGTTGCAGCGACCACGCGAGATCTTCAATGCCATGCTGGATTTCCGGGATGAGAACGGGGTGCCCCAAGCGCAGCTCGCAGAGGCGCTCCCACAGCTCAACACCGCCACCTGGCGGGTCTTCCCGGACGGTCGCATGGAGACCACGTATCGACTGAAGCCGAACCTGACCTGGCACGATGGCACGCCGCTCAGCGGCGAGGACTTCGCCTTCGCCTGGCGCGTCTACGCGGCTCCCGAATTCGGGGCGGCCGCCACCTTGCCGATCGGCCCAATGGAGGAAGTCACCGCACCTGATCCGGGGACGGTCGTCATTCGCTGGAAGCAGCCGTATCCGGACGCCGGCTCGCTGGATCGCGATTTCCAGGCCCTACCGCGGCACATTCTCGAGACGCCGTTCCGCGACATGGATCCGATCGCGTTCGCCAGCCAGCCCTTCTGGACCTCGGAGTACGTCGGCCTGGGACCTTATCGGGTGACCGGCTGGGAACCGGGGACGCACATTTCGGCCCGCGCGTTCGAGGGCTATGTGCTGGGCAAACCGAAGATCGACCGGGTCCGGGTCCTCTTCATCTCCGACCCGCAGACGGCGCTGGCCAACGTCCTGTCCGGGGAGGTCCATCTCATCGCGGATCCGATCTTCGGCGTGGTCGAGGGCCAGACGCTGGAGCAGCAGTGGGCCGCGAATAAAGGCGGCGTCGTCCTGTACTCTCCGGTCGGTCCGCGGACCGCCGTCATTCAGATGCGGCCGGAGTACGTCGACGCGCAGGCGCTTCTCGATGCGCGCGTGCGGTCGGCGATCGGCCACGGGATGGACACCCCGTCAGCAATCGAAATCTTGACGGCAGGAAAGGCGCTCGCGACGTTCTCGATCACCCACCCGCGTTCCCGGAACTACCCGGAAGTCGAGCGAGCCATCGTGAAGCACGACTACAATCCGCGCCGAGCCCAGCAAATCCTGGACGAGGCCGGCTACCGCAAGGGAGCTGATGGATTCTATCTGGGCGCCGACGGAAGGCCCATTCAGTTCGGCTTGTACTCGTCCGCCGGCGAGCGCCAGGAAGCCGAGGTTTCCGTGTACGTGGACAGCCTGCGTCAGGTGGGGTTCGACGCGGTGCAGAAGGTCACCTCCGTCCAGGAGACGCGGGACGCGCGGCTGCGGGCGCTCCTTGGGGGGATCCAGATGCGGGGCGGAGGCGACACGGTGAACGCCTACACTACGGAACAGATCCCACGTCCGGAGAACCGTTGGTTCGGCGACAACCGCGGCGGCTGGAGCAACGCCGAGTACGATCGGCTCGTGGGGCTTTACGTGACGACGTTGGAGCCAGCCGAGCGCGTGAAAATCCTCGCCCAGGCGGAGCGGATCCGCAGCGAGGACGCGGCAGTCCTGCCGCGCCAGTTCAACGCCTACGTGGTCGCGTTCGCAGGAGACCTGAACGGTCCAGTGGCGCGCAACGTCCTGGATTCCGGCGACACGTTCCTTCATGTGCAGAAGTGGGAATGGCGCTCATGATTCGCTATGGCGCTGGCTCCAGATGCAGCAGCGGCTTGAGTACGCCAATCCGCGGGCGCCGATGGACATGCGCGTGCGCAAAGCGTTGGCGCACGCGGTAGACAAATAGGCGTTCCTTGCGCGAACGCCGTGTTTCCGATACGGGGGTGTCATGCACGTACGACGAATCTTCGTTTTCCTGGTTTTGAGCTCGACCATGCTCGCCTGCGCCCCTCGCGCCGCCCCGCCAGGCGCCACGACGAATTCGGCGGACAGCGGGCAACCGGCCACGGGTTCTGGATCCGGCCGCACCCTGGTCCTATCGACCCGGGTTGAAGTGACCAGTCTCTCGCCAGCCCCGTTCTGGCAGCGCCGGTTCACGTTCCTCTCCACTCCCCGTCTCTTTAACGCCGATCTCACCTTGCTGGACCAGAACGGGAATCCGCACCCGTATCTTGCTGAGGTCCTCCCTGACCTGGACAGCGACACCTGGCGGACGTACCCCGACGGCACGATGGAGACCACCTATCGGCTCCGGCCGAACCTTGCGTGGCAGGATGGCACACCCCTTTCCGCTGAGGACTTCATCTTCGCCTGGCGGCTGTTGACGAGCCAGGCGTTTGGGGTGCCAACCTCACAACCCCATGGGCTCATGGAAGGTGTGACAGCGCCCGACGCCCGCACCGTGGTGATTCGCTGGCGGCAGCTATATCCCGACGCTGGCGCGCTGGCCAACGGCTTTCAGCCATTTCCGCGCCACCTCTTGGAACAATCGTTTGAGACTGAATCGGCAGACAGCTTCCTCAGCCTTCCGTACTGGACTCGTGATTACATCTCGCTTGGCCCATATCGGGTGGATCGCTGGGAGCCTGGCACGTCGATCGAGGGCACGGCGTTCGCCGGGCATGCCCTCGGCCGACCCAAGATCGAGCGGATTCGCTTGCTCTTCCTCGGCGATCCAAACACCGTTCTGGCGAATCTGCTCGCCGAGAGCGTCCACGTGGCGATTGAGAGCTCGATCCGGTACCAGCAGGCAGCGGTCCTGGAGAGCGAATGGGGCCCGCAGAAGGCGGGCACCGCACTCCTCTGGCCATCGATCTGGCGTGCTATTCAGGTCCAGGTGCGTCCGGAGTACGCCACCCCGATCGCGCTCACTGACGTGCGGGTCCGGACGGCAATTGCCCACGCGCTCGATCGCGACGCGATGCACGAGGCCGTCGTCGGTGGCAAGGGAGCGGTCACGGACACCCTCATCTCGCCACTGATGACGTACTACCCGGATGTTGAGCAGGCCGTGACCAAACATCCCTACGACCCGCGGCGTTCGGAGCAGCTCATGCGCGAGGTGGGCTATGTGAAGGGGAGTGACGGGATCTTTGCCCGGAGTGGCGAGCGATTCGTGGGCGACCTTCGCGTGCTTACCGGCGCGCAGCAGGAGGTCGAGCTCCCGCTCCTCGGAAGCCAGCTCCGCCAGGCCGGGTTCGACGTTCAGGAGAGCGTCATCCCGGCAGTCCAGGCCCAGAATGCGCAGCTTCAAGCCACGCTGCCAGCGTTCTTCGCTGGCGGCGCGGCGTCGGGAGAGCGCGCGCTGCCGAATTTCCACAGCAGCGCGATTCCGACCGCGGAGAATCGCTGGTCGGGGAGGAACTACAGTGGCTGGTCCAGCCCAGCGTACGACCGACTGGTGGTGAGTTTCCTAGCAACCTTGCCGCGATCCGAGCGGATCCAGCAAATCGTCCAGATGGCGAAGATCCTGAGCGATGAGCTGCCGGCGATCACGTACTACTTTTCGCCGGACGGCGTCGCCTTCGTGTCCGATCTGACAGGCCCGCAAATCGTCGTGCCAGAGGTACCGACCACCTGGAATATCCACGAGTGGCAGCTCAATTCGTGAGGGGTAGGAGACGTCATGGGTCGAACGATTGGATTCCTGTTCGTCATTGCCAGCGTACTGGCGGCCTGTGCGCCGTCCCGACCGGTGGCAACGAACCCGGCGAATTCCAGTGGGCAGCCGCAGACCGCTGCTTCCGGCGGCGGCGCTGCGCCCAGCAGGATCGTGATCGGGATGGACGAAGACATCAAGAATTTCTGGGAATCGGTCACGCTCGGCGGTGGCTCCGGCGCGCGCGAGCTGGCGGACATCTTCAACCAGCACCTGGTCGCCATCACCGCCGACGGCTCGCCGACGCCGCGGCTCCTTGCCGAGCTGCCGTCTGTGGAAAAGGGCACCTGGAAGGTGCAGCCCGATGGGACGATGGAGACGACGTTCAAGCTGCGACCGAACGTCGTCTGGCACGATGGCACGGCGTTCACCGGGGAAGACCTCGCGTTTTCGTTCCAGGTCAATCGCGATCCGAATATCCCCAACAGCAACCGCGATGCGATGCGCCTCATCGATCACTGGGAGGTGGTGGACCCGACAACCGTGGTCGTGTTCTGGAGCCAGTCGTACCCGTTCGCCGACCGGATGGAGCACCGCGACCTCTACCCGTTGCCGAAGCATCTGCTGGAGGCGACCTATGCGCAGGGGTCGCCCGAAGCGTTCCTGGCCTCGCCGTACTTCAACACCGACTATGTTGGGCTTGGGCCATTCAAGGTCGGGGCCTGGGAGTTCGGGAGCTACGTCGAGTTCACCGCATTCGACCGCTACTTTCTCGGCCGCCCCAAGCTCGATACGATTCGGGTGACGTTCATCCCGGACAACAACACCATGGTCGCGAATCTCAACGCCAGGGCGATTCAGGTCATGCTGACCCTGGGCAGCGTGCCTCAGCTTGATGCCATGGTGGGGGTCAAGCGTGAGTGGGAGGCGTCCGGCTACGGCACGGTCCTGATGGACCCGATCAGCTACCGGTTCGTGGAGCCGCAGATCTTCCACAACCCCCAACCCCAGGACCTGACGAATCCGAAGGTGCGGCAGGCGTTGCTGACGGGCATCGATCGGGCCAGCTTGGCGAACGTCGCGATGGGCGAGTTCGGCATGGTTGCGGATAGCTGGGTGCACCCATCGTTCGGTACCTACCGGGTCTTGCAGGACGCCATGACCAAGTACCCCTACGACCAGCGGCGGGCCCGAGCGCTCATAGAGGAGGCTGGATGGCGGCCCGGCGCGGACGGCGTTCTCGAGAAGGCCGGGCAGAAGTTCAACCTCGTGGCGCGGGACAGCACCGGCGAAGCCGACTTCCTGGTCGTTGCCGGCAATTGGAAGGAGCTCGGCGTCAATGCGACCTTCGAGCTGCGGACGGCCGCGGCCCTGCGCGACCGCCAGGATCGCGCTTCTTTCAGCGGTGTGGAGATAACCTCGAATCCCATGGGCGTCGCGGCGGTGGTGCGGAAGTCCGCGTCCTACAACATTCCCAAAGAAGAGAATCGCTGGACCGGCACGAATCGCGGCGGCTATGCGAATCCGGCGTGGGACGAGCTGGAGCTGCGCATGCTCGGCGCGCTGGACGAGGGGGCCCGGATCGACATCGAGAAAGCGCTCCTCCAAACCTACACGACGGACCTCCCGCTCCTGCCGCTTTATTTCCGGAACGATATGGTTCCCGTCGGCGGGGGGCTCAAAGGCCCCGTGGCCAACACCGGGGTCGCCCACCGCGGCTTCATTCTTCACACGTGGAACGTGCACGAATGGCAGCTTGGCGCATAGGCCGGGGGTGTGGTGGGGTGCTCATGAAGCTCGGAAGGCTGGGCAGCATTGGCTGCCTCTGGTGCCTGGGGGCGCTCGTTGCGTGTGCCCCCACGGTTAAGCCCGCCGTACCCGCGAACGGCCCCTCCGCCGCCGCTCCACGCCAGCCCGGCCCGACGCTGGTCGCCGCGATCCGTCTCGAGCCGCTCACGCTTGCCACCCGGCCGCTCCGTGAGCAGGGCGTCGCGGTGTACCTCTCCGGTCGCATGTTCAACGCCGAGCTCGCCATTCTCGACGATAAAGCCAATCCGCGCCCCTACCTCGCTGAGGGGCTGCCGCGCCTCGGTACCGACGACTGGCGGGTCTTCCCCGATGGGACGATGGAGACGAGCTATCAGCTCAAGCCCAACCTCACCTGGCAGGATGGGACGCCGCTCACCGCCGAGGATTTCGTCTTCGGCTGGCACGTCTACAGCACCCCGGAGCTCGGGGCTCGTGGAAACCCATATAGCGCCATGGCTCAGGTTTCTGCGCCTGACGCGCGGACGATCAATATCCGGTGGCACCGCCCATACCCGGACGCGGGCAGCTTCACGAACCGGAACGGCGAGCTCCCGCCGCTCCCGCGCCACATCCTGCAGGCAGCTTTCGACGCGGGTTCACCGGAGACCTTTGCGAGTCATCCCTACTGGACCACCGAATACGTTGGGCTGGGGCCCTACCAGCTCAGCGAGTGGCAGCTTGGATCGTTCGTCGAGGGAACCGCCTTTGCCGGCCATATCCTGGGCCGTCCCAAAATCGACCGCGTGCGCCTCGTATTCATCAGCGACTCGAACACGACGCTCGCCAATCTTCTCGCTGGCGAGGTGCATCTCTCCGCGGACAGCTCGCTGCGCGTCGCTCAGGTTCCCACGCTGAAGAACGAGTGGGGGCAGAACGGCGGAACCATCGTGCTCCACCCGAACCAATGGCGGTCGGTCTCCTTCCAATTCCGCCCGGATCTCGCCGACCCCGCGGCGCTCCTTGACGTGCGGGTTCGCAGGGCGCTGGCGCACGCGATCGACAAGGCGCCCATCAACGAGGCGGTCTATGATGGGAACTCGGTCCCTGCGGAAATCATGATTCCGCCGGTCAGCGAGCTGGGCCGCGCGGTCGACGGGGCCATCGTGAAATACGCGTATGACCTGCGCCAGAGCGAACAGCTCATGCGCGAGGCGGGCTACATAAAGGGTGCCAACAACTTCTACGCCAGCCCCAACAGCGGGCAATTCACCGCGGAGATCAAGACCAACGCGGCGGCGGACAATGAGGCCGAGATGTCTGCGCTGGTCAGCGGCTGGCGCCAGGCCGGCTTCGACACACAGAGCTCTGTGTTGCCGGCTGCCCAGGCCCGGGACAGCCAGGTCCGCGCTTCGTTCCCCGCGATGTTCTCGAACAATACGACCGTCGGCCTTCCGTCCCTGACCAACCAGACGTCCGCGAAGATCCCACGGCCGGAGAATCGCTGGCAGGGCGGAAACCGCGGCGGCTGGTCAAACGCGGAGTATGACCGGCTCGTCGACGCGTTTGACACGGAGCTGGACCGCGGAAGGCAGATCCAGCTCCTCACCCAGGCCACCCGGCTGTACAGCGAGCAGGTCCCAACGATCTCGCTCTTCTTCCGGACCCAGCCCTGGGCATACCTGGCGCGGCTTCGCGGCCCCGCGCTGGTCGCTCCGGAGGCAAATGTGGCGTGGGACATCGGCGAGTGGGAATTCCAATGAGTTCGGCACCGCCCGTCCTTCTCCCGAATCGGGTGGATGGCGTCTCGCGCGCCAGAAACGAAGGCATCATGCCTGAACGGAATGCGAGGTGCTCCAGTAGTTCGGGCGCGGTGGACGCATCGGCACCGCGGCGAGCGCGTCATTTCCAGGTCCAATCCCAGATGCGCAGGATACCGGAGGGTGAGTCCGGTGTCTGGCGTGCGATTGGGCCCTTCCCCGACGAGACGTGGGCCGTGACGATCGGCTGAAACCAGTAGGGGATCCAGGGCAGCTCCTCGGTAAGGATCCGGTTCATCTCGGCGATGTAACGAACCCGCTCCGGTGCTCGGAGGCTTCGGCTGAACTCGCCGAAAAGGCGGTCGTACTCGGGATTGCTCCAAGCTCCGTAGTTGTTGCCGCGCCAGCGGTTCTGGGGCCGAGCAGTCTGCTCGGTTGTGAAGTTCTCCAGGCTCGGCACGTCACCGCCACCGCCCCACACGAGCACGCCGGGGCGCTGGGTATAGGTTTCGGCGTCGCGACTCTGCGCGGCTGGGAGGATGAAGGTCTTTGCGTTGAAGCCGGCGGCTTTCAGGCCATCGACGATGACCGAATTCTCCTGCTCGTTCTTCGCGCCCGACGAGGACGACAGCCCCACCTCAAATGAAGCTCCGCCCGCGCCGACGTAGAAACCGTCGGTTCCCCTGGTGAATCCTGCCTCACCCAGCAGTTGCTGCGTCCTCCTGGGATCGTATGGATACTTGGCGATGACACGATCGACCTCCGGGTAGTATGGGAGATGGGGGGAGATGAACGAATCAGCCAAGACTCCCCTACCCGCATGCAGCGCCTCGCTGGCCGTGCCCTTGTCCACGGCATGCGCCAGCGCACGCCGCACGCGGACGTCCAGGAGCCCAGGTGGATCGACGATCTCCGGCCGCATCTGAACGACGCCGCGCCGAAAACCCGTGGGCGCATAGAGGACGGTTCCCCCCTGACTCGGTCCCCACTCGCGATCAAGGGTTTCCGCGTGGTCTGGCGCAAGAACGAACTGGCCGACGTATTGGACTTCACCGGCGAGCAGGTTGGCCAGCGCGGTGTTCGGGTCCGGGACGAACACGGCTTTCAGGCGATCGATCTTTGGGCGCCCGAGGACGTGCCCCGCAAAGGCCTCAGCTTCGATGAAGGCCCCCGGCTCCCATCGCGTGAGCCGGTAGGGGCCAAGCCCAACGTATTCGGTGGACCAGAATGGGAGATTCGGGAATTCGACAGGGTCGAGGTTCTCGAAATCTTTCCGTAGGATGTGCGAAGGAAGCGGCGGTAACCCGCTCGTCGTCGCATGGGTCCCCAGCTCGGCGGCATCGGCGTAGATTTCCTTCCACCGAATCATGAAGGACCGGGGATCCAGCGCCACGGCCTCCTGTATCGAACGAATCGGCAGCGACCCAGAGGCCCCGAGCTCCGGGGTTGCGTACACCTTCCACGAGAAAACGAAGTCGTCGCTGGTGAGCGGAGTGCCATCGTGCCAGGTGAGGTCTGGCTTGAGGCGATACGTCGTCTCCATGCGACCGTCTGGGAGGACGCGCCAGCTATCGGTGTCTACCTGTGGAAGCGACTCGGCAAGATACGGAAAGCTTGCGCCCCGCTCGTCTGCTCCGTTGAGATCGGCATTGAACACGACCTGAAGATCACGCAACGCACCGGAGAAGCCCACCAGCTCCTTGCTTGCCAGGGTAGGCGGCTCACCTCGGATGCCCACGACCAGCGTCCGCTGCGGCGCAGAGGAGCCGGTTCGCTCCGTCAGGCGCTCCTCCCCGGCCGTCCGGGGTGCAGCAGGAGTGCAGGCGGCCAGGGTCAGCGCCACGATCCCCAGCCAGCAGGACAACGATGCTTGGTTCATGGTCCCCTCCTCGTGAAGCGCCGGTTGTACGGACTTCGGCAGTGGGACAACTGCGGTTCCCAAGGGAGTTGCCCACCTGGCATGAGCGCGGACCTGGCAAATATCGAGCCGCCCGAATTCTTAGGAATCTCTTAAGTATAACCGCAGACAACGGCGTCCGGATCGTGAGGGAGAGCGATAAGCAAGGTCGATAGATGAAATCGAGCACGGTGTGCGGTGCTGTTAAATCAAACTGCGCGCGACAGCTCTCGTCGTATAGGTGATTATTAAGAACTTTATAAGGAAAGAGTTATTCGTTTTTCGGCCGTATTCGTCATAAAATCGGAATGCTCGCCATTTTACTAGGAGTGGGAGGGCTTCTGGTCGCGTTGCCGGCGGGCACCTCCGCGATGCGTCGAAGCGCCGCTGCTGATCATTGCAATTTCATCGAGTTGTTCCATCTGCCGTGCCCGTCGCCCCCCTAGCGCACGTAGTCCATCGGCCGCACGATACGCCTTTCTCCAGGGAGCGCCCATCCGCCGTATGAACGCCGTTGGCTCGCTCCATCTCCACGAGGCGACGACGCCGGCAGAAAAACAGTCGACCAGCGTAATTGGTCGAAGGTTTGTCCACGCATGGAGTTCAAGGCAACCCTGGGGCCCGTACGTGCCAGGGTCCGACGGCCGGGATCTCCGAATCGACCTGCTCCGCGGCTTCGCGGTCGTGGCCATGGTGGTTGACCACATCGCCGGGTCCTCGCCGCTTTATATATTCACCGGTGGGAACCGCTTCTACACCTCGGCCGCCGAGGGGTTCATCTTCATCTCCGGACTCGTAATGGGCCTCGTGTACCGGAGGTTTATCCAACGCGATGGGCTTAGCATCCCGCTCCGACGCGCGCTGGAGCGTTCGCTCACACTGTATCTTCTGACCATCACGCTCACGTTGCTGGTCATCACGCTTTCGGAGTCTTCAGCCGTTCATTGGGCGCAAGGGGTGGACCTTAGTGACCGTTTTTCCTTCGTTGTTTCCGTTCTCGCTTTGCACAGAACTTACTACCTGGTTGACATTCCTCTTCTCTATACAATTCTCATCGTGGTGGCGCCACTGGCGCTCCTCCTGCTTTCCCAGGGGCGAACGGCCGTAGTGCTCGGCGCCTCCTGGATACTATGGCTCGCCTATCAATTCTTCCCTGCCGAGACTGATGTCCCGTGGGTCATCTCGGGAAACTATCTCTTCTTTGCCTCCGCCTGGCAGGTCTTTTTCTTCACGGGTCTGGTGCTGGGGTGGCACCATGCTGGACTGACCGTACGGTTGGCCCGCTTTCCACGAAGAACCGCCCTCTTCGCGTCGTTCGTTGGCACCGCGCTATTTGTGGGCTTCTACTGGGTGATCAATCGCCTGCCAACCTTTTGGCAGGCCGCCGACCCAGTCGACGTCCAAGAGATCCGCCTCTTTCTCATTGACGCCGTCTTTGGCAAAGCCGACGTTCGTCCTGGCCGGATCATCGCGTCGATTGTTGTGTTTGGCTTCCTCTACCTTCTCGTGACCGAGTTCTGGCGCCCGATCTATCGCGCGCTCGGATGGTTCTTGCTGCCCCTCGGCCAGAGTGCGCTCTACGCCTACTCCGCGCACGTCCTCATCGCTCTGCCTCTTGCGCTGGCCATTGACTCGACGGCGGTTCCCCAGACGATCCAGCAGCCACTAAATGGGCTGATCCAGCTCGCCGTCCTGGTGCTGATCTGGCTCCTCATTCGCAGGCGGATCCTCTTTATCGACCCGGCACGCGGGTGGGCGCGCTACGTATTGCCGGCAGCGACTGTCATCGCCACGCTCATCCTTTTGCCACTCGACCCGTCCCCCAGGACGCCGGGCATTGCCAGCGTGGCCGCGGCGACAGACCCGTACGCGTCCAGGGTCGCCCGCGCTTTCGGGACGCCGATCCCGGGGCGGCCTCACCCCAACGAAACGGTTGTGGCGCTCCCGGCGCCACGGCCGAGTCTCCGTCAGGTCGGACTGCCGGCGATTGGGCCCGAAGCGCGCGCGAGCCAGTATGTCGGATCGATTGATGGCTCGTTTCAGAATATCCGCTTTTACAGCCCGGCCCTTGACCGCGAGATGCAGTATTTCATCTACCTACCCCCCCGTTACACGCAGGAAAACCGCAGCTATAACGTGCTGATCATGCTCCATGGGAACAGTGGCTCATTTGAGGAGTGGCCAGGCTATGGGCTCGTCGGGGCAGCGGATGAGTTGATCGCAGCACGCGAGCTTCTGCCATTGATTATCGTGATGCCCCAGGGTGATTTCAGTTACTGGGTCAACCAGGCCGATGGTGGGCTGAAGTATGGGGACTACACAGTAGTAGATCTGGTGCGCCACATTCGGGCGACGTACCGGGTGCTGCCGGGGTCGGAACATTGGGCAATTGGTGGACTCTCCATGGGGGGCTTCGGTGCTCTTACGGCGGCGTTTCGCTACCCTGATGTATTTCGTGTGGTCGGAGCCCATAGTCCAGCCCTCCCTGCAGAGGGCGAGCGCGACTTTCTGGGCGTAGGGAAGGAGTTCGCGGATAGGGATCCGACCCAATTAGCCCTCAAGCTCACGCTGCCGAGCAAGCTGCACGTCTGGATCGACGCCGGCGACGAGGACCCGTGGGTGGACCGCGGGGAGCAACTCGGTCGCAGGCTCACGCGCCGGGGGGTCCAGGTCGAAACACACGTGTTTCCCGGGGAGCACTGGGGAGGCTATTGGATGGAGCACATCGTGGACTATCTTCATTTCTACGATCGCGCATTGAATCCAGAGCGCCAGCCTTAATGTCGCGGGGCGTCGTTTCTCGGCGTCCACTTTCCCAGGGTAGGGCATACAAGTCCCAAGAGGATTCGGGGATGCTATGAATCGGCAGGTTGCTTCAGCCAGTCCGACGGTCGTTCAGGGACGGACCCGGTGCTGCACCGTTCGAAACTGTCGCACATAACCGGGTCCCATCGGCCCGTCGCGCCCACCGGAGTTGGATAGCCCTGCCGTGGCCGCGCTTGCGGGGTTGACGCGCGACAAAGTCTCACGTGTAACTCGCTACCCAAGGAGAGCCGCCGGTCGGTCGGTGAGTGACGGGGCAGCTTTTCCGGTGGTAATGGGGGCGAGGTTGTGACAGGCTGGCTCTTATTTTGTTCTTAAGAATCTGATAGACTCCCGTGCGTTAAGCTCTTACTCAGCTCTTAGAAAAGCGGGATGCCCGCAGCGGGCACCCGACCGACCCAAAAGGTTGCAGGGGGTGTCCTTCGTGGGCGTGGCTGGGGCGAGCCGACGTTGGCGTGGGGCACGGCGCAAGACTCCTGCCGTTCGGCATCCAACGCTCGGTCTTATCGTCGTCTTCGTCCTTGGTCTCCCGTTTGGTGGCGGTTTTCTTTCGACCGGCGAGTCTGCTCTTGCGAGCTTGTGGGACGCGGGGCCATCCGCGCATCCGCTGGAGATCGTTCGTCCGAGTGCCTCGTTCCCCGTCGGCGACGGCAATCTGACATTTATCGAGGCGTCCGCGATCGACCGCACCGATGGGACGGTTGATCGCGTTGAGTTCGCGATTGATGGGAGCGACCAGTGGCACCCGGCGCATCGTGTGGAGAGTGATCACGACCGCTGGCGGTATCTCTGGAGCGACCCGACCGTCGGAAGCCACCGGATTCGGGCTCGCGCCTATGGTGTCGAAGCAACCCCGGTCGTCGAAGACAGTTCGATGGTCACGGTTGCCGACACCTGGAGCGCTCCGTACATCATCGACAACCCCTATGCCGTTCCCGGATCGTTTCGCAAGGGCCAGCTCCACATGCATTCCAGCGCGTCGTTCGACGCCTGGTACTCGCTTCCCCCAGCCCACTTTGCCCTCGAGTACAAGGCGTTAGGCTACCAATTCGTCGTCCTCACCGACCACGACGTCATCTCCTACCCGCGCGAAGTGAACGACGCCTCGTTTATCTCGATCCCCGGCTATGAAAGCACCGCGGAGACAGGCCATGTTTCCGCCCTCTTCGCGGACCGAACGGTCTCTCCATTGCTCGCCCCCCAGGAGCGAATCAACGCTATTACCGCGGCTGGAGGACTGGCCGTGCTCAACCACCCGGGCTGGAGGGTTGGCTGGACAGGGACGGATTTGAGCAGCCTCCATGGGTATGCGGCGATGGAGGTCTTCAATGGCGCGACGTCCGATCCCCAGCGCGGCGCCAGGGCTAATCTCGTCTCCTGGCAGGGAGCTCTAAACACGAAGGGGCGGGCGAGCCGGGTGTGGGCCGTGGCGGTTGATGATGCTCATCGCCCTGAGGAGATGAATCGCGGGTGGGTCATGGTGAAAGCAGCGCAGCTCACGCCCGAAACCATCAAGCATGCCTTAGAGAGCGGCAACTTCTATGCCAGCAATGGCCCAAGCTTTGTGACCATTGGCGTCCTGGAAGGTGCCATCACTGCATCGAGTCCTGATGCAGCAGTCGCTCGGTTCTTCGACCATGAGGGGAATTTGCTGGCAGAGGCCCCCGCAGCCTGGGGGAGCTACCGGCCTACTGGAAAGGAACGGTGGGTCCGGGTCGAGGCGGTTATGGCGGATGGGCGCAGCGCGTGGTCCCAGCCGTTTTGGCTGATCCCCAACGCGCCGCGAGTTTCGCTCACGGCAGGCCCAAGAGGGATTTCGCTCATCGGACAGACAATGCCGGGTGCCCGGATTCACCTGTCAGACCGTGGCGAATATCTCGGGAGTGTGGTCGCGAATGATGACGGTGCTTTCAGCTATCAGGGTGCAAGTCTCGCCACAGGAAATCACGACTTGTGGCTTATAGCGACTGCTCCATGGCCGGACCAACTGGAGGGTCCGCCGACCTTACTGACCTGGGGAGCAAGCGAAGAGAGGTCAGTGGTCGAGACTCTGGGCCGTTGGGTGCTGGGGAACACGATCGGCATGACCCGGACAAATGCGCAGCGGGTGGCGGGAGATATCTGATGGATCTCTGGAAGCAAGCGTATCGGAAGCAATTTGGGAGCGATCCGGACGAGGATATGGCGGAGCACGCCGAAGATGTTGAAGTATGGCGCGCGAGCTGGCAAGCTGGGTACGACGCAGGTGAAGAATGGGCGGTGGCCATGATCGACGACGAAGACGAGGGGGAGGCCGCGAGCTAGCCAATCGAACCGCGACGTGGCAGCCCCCGGAGGTCACTGCGTGTCTGTGCCTGACGCTAAACGCGATGCGTCGCCCCCTCGTGCGTTTGCGACCCGGCGTGATCGGCGTTGGATGTTGCCCGGAGGTCTGCCGTGAGACTAAACATCGCAGCCTTACAGATTGTGGTAACAGCCGCGTTCGTGGTGACCGCTTGCGCTCCTACCGCCGCTCCCTCCAGCCAGGTGCCTGATAGCGCTAGTCGCCCCGGCGCGCTGATGCCGCAGCGACCGTTGATCGTCGCAATCCGCGGTGAGCTGCCGAGCCTTGCGGCGAAGCCACTGGTTGCGTTTTCTGGGGCGCTGAACCCGCCGCTGTTCATTTTCAACGCCATGCTGGATTACGCTGACGAGCAGGATGTTTCCCACCCCATGCTCGCTGAAGCTCTGCCCCAGCTCGACACAGATACCTGGCGGGTATTCCCCGACGGTCGCATGGAGACGCGCTACCGGCTCAAGCCCGCTCTAACGTGGCATGACGGGACGCCGCTTTCCGCCGAGGACTTCGTTTTTGCCTGGCGGGTGTACGCGACGCCGCAGTTCGGCTCCGCCACGTCACCACCTATCGGTCTGATGGAAGAGGTGGTCGCTCCGGATGCGCAGACGCTTGTGATCCGCTGGCGGCAGCCCTATCCGGATGCCGGGGCTCTGTCTGACGGGACCTCCGTTGGGTTCCAGGCACTGCCCCGACACATTCTGGAGGAGCCGTTCCAGACCCTGGATCCGCTGGCGTTCATTGGGCTACCGTTCTGGACTTCGGAATATGTTGGCCTGGGCCCGTACCGCGTCGAAACGTGGGAGCCTGGCGCGTTTATTTCCGCGCGGGCGTTTGACGGATATGTCCTCGGACGGCCTAAGATTGACCGCATTGAGGTGCGTGTCATTCCCGATCCACAGACAGCCGTGGCGAACCTGCTAGCGGGAGAGATCCACTTCGTCGGCGATTTCATTCTCTCAGTAACTGAAGGGCTCACGTTAGAACAGGAGCTTCCGCAACGTGGTGGTGGGATGGTGCTGTACTCACCCGTGTCACTCCGAAGTGGCGTAGTCCAACTCCGGCCGGAGGCTGTTGAGACCCCGGCGTTGCTAGACGTGCGGGTTCGGCGGGCCGTGGCGTCCGGACTCGACTCGATCACAGCGGTCGAGGTCCTGACCGCCGGCAAGAGTCTTCCCACCCATACACTCACTTCACCGCGGGTGCCCTATTACGCCGAGATTGAACGCGTTATTTCTAAGCACGAGTACGACCCCCGCCGGGTCCAGCAACTGATGGAGGAAGCTGGATATTCCAAGGGAGTTGACGAGTTCTTTAACAGCCAAGGCGGCCAGAACATGCGGTTCAGCGTCGCGTCATCAGCCGGCACCAAGAATGAACAAGAAGCTGCGACCTACGTGGATAGCCTGCGACGCTCGGGATTCGAGGTAAATCAGCGCATTCTGCCGGCAGCCCAAATTCGCGATCCGGAGACCCGCGCGCTGCTGCCTGGGATCCAAATTCGCGGCGGTGGCAATCGGCACGTGGTTTACACGAGTGAGCAGATCCCGCGCCCGGATAACCGGTGGCGCGGGGACAACCGGGGAGGCTGGAGTAACCCCGACTACGACCGGGCTTTCGAAGCCTATAACACAACCCTGGACCGAACCAAGCGTATCCGACACCTCGCCCTGATGGATCAGATTTTGACCGAAGGAGTGCCGGTCATTCCGCTCTTCTTTGGTGCGGAGACGAATGCGCACGTTGGCGCCCTCGTGGGGCCAGTGGCCCGCCAGACGCCCAATAGCAGCGGCACATTCCTCTATATCCACCGCTGGGAGTGGCGTTCATAGAGCGCGACGGAGCTTTTCGAGCACCCGGACCTCTGCGGGGTTCGGGGTGCTACACTTCGCCCGGCTCCACCCGTTGAAAAGCGCGTGCCGCCAACGCGGGAGCACGTTGACGCTTGGGGTGAGACCGTGAAACTGGTCGTGCAGGTCCCCTGCTACAACGAGGCGGCGAACCTGCCGACGGTGCTGACGAGCATCCCACGCCAGATTCCGGACATCGCCTGCGTCCAGGTTGTGGTCGTGGATGATGGCTCCACTGACGGGACGAGCGACGTGGCGCGCACGTTTGGTGCAGACGCGGTTGTGCGGCATCCGGCGAACCGGGGCCTGGCGGCAGCCTTTCGGAGTGGCCTGGACCGGGCGTTGCGGATGGGTGCGGACGTCATCGTCAACACAGATGGGGACAACCAGTATCCGCAAGAGCAGATCCCGCGGTTGATTCAGCCGATCCTCGAGGGGCGGGCGGACCTGGTGCTCGGTGACCGGCGTCCCGGCTCGGCGCCGCATTTTTCGCCGCTGAAGCGGTTGCTGCAGCGGATCGGCTCCCGAGTGGTAAGCGCGGCCTCTGGCGCGCCCGTGGCGGATGCGCCGAGCGGGTTCCGCGCATTCAGCCGCGAAGCGGCGCTCCAGATGAACGTGTTGTCCGGGTATAGCTACACGCTGGAGACGTTGATCCAGGCCGGAGCGGCCCATTTGCGCGTGGTCTCGGTTCCCATCGACGCCCGTCGGTCCGACCGACCCTCTCGACTCATGCGCAGCATGCCTGATTACCTGCTGCACTCGGGCGCGACCGTGCTGCGCGCGTTTGCGACCTATCGCCCGCTGGCCGTGTTCTTGCCGATCGGGCTGCTCCAGATTGCAGTGGGGAGCATCGGCATCGGGCGCTTCATCTACTACTACTTCACTGAGGGCGGCGCTGGCCACATCCAGTCGCTTCTGCTCGCGGCCACGCTCGTGATCGTTGGCTTTCTCGTCGTGCTCATCGGCCTCGTCGCTGACCTCGTCGCGGCGAACCGCCGCCTGGTCGAAGAAGCGCTGATCCGGTTGCGGCGGTTGGAGGCCGACCGGGCGCGAGACCGCGACGAGTGAACGCGCCGGCAGCGGCCGGGGGCAGAATTCACGCGGGTCCCGGCGAACCGATCCCTCCCGACGGTAGCTTACCTGCGCGAGCGAGTGCACCTTCGCGAGTTGGAGCCATGTGGCCCTGGATCGCCGGGGCCACGCTCGTCGCCTTTGCGTTGCGGATTTGGGGCATCGGCGATCTCGGGGATCTCGACTTCGACGAGCAGGCAAGCTTCTTCATCGGGTCGATGCCTCCGCTCGAGATGCTGCGATACCTGGTCAGTGCGCCATTCGAACACCCGCCCCTCTTCTATCTGCTCTTTCACGTCTGGCTGCTCGCCGCGGGCGGGTCTGAAACGGCGATGCGCGTTTTCCCCGTCATTCCGGGCACGCTCACCGTGCCGTTGCTCGGTCTCGTCATCGGACGGATCGCGGGAGGACGCGCGGGGGGCGTGGCGGCGTGGAGCCTTGCCCTTTCGCCGCTCCACGTCTACTACAGTCGCGATGCCCGCATGTACTCACTGCTGGGCCTGTTCACCGTCATCATCCTCGCCGGCATAACGTGGCGGCTTGGCCCCGGAGGACACCGCGCTTCTTGTCATCCTGGGCGAAGCGAAGGATCCGTCGGTTGGCTTTACTGGCTTGGGGCTGGCCTCGCAGTCATGGAGTCGGTTGCGACGCACTACTACGCCATGTTTGTCGCCTTGGGGATTCTCGTCGGCGCGGCCTGGGCGAGACCGCTTGCGCCAGGCCTGCTTCCCGGTTCGAGCATCGGATCGAGCCGACGGGGTTGGCTGCTCGGAGCGGTGGGGAGCGGTTTGGCTCTGCTGGTCGCGGCGCTGGTTTGGGTCACGGCGGCATCAGGGCTGCGAACCAGTCTGACTGCCGTCTATCCGCGGGCCGTGGATCCGGCCGTGCTGGCGCCGGCCGTCGTGGGTAGCTTCGCGGCCCCGCTGGCGAGCCCGCTCACGCCGGTGGGCTGGCTCCTGCCCGCCGCGGTCATGACACTCGCCATCGTCGTGGGATCCCTGCGCGTGGGCGGTGGCAACTCAGGCGCGCTGCAGCGCATCGCGTTGCTCGGGTTTCTCATTCCCACAGTCGCGGTGCCCTTGCTTCTTCTCCTCGGCCGCCCGTTCGCGCCTCGCTTCGTGGCGCTTGCTGCCCCCCTGCTTCCCGTCCTCGCCGGTCTGGCCGCAACGCGCCTTTCCTGGCGGTGGCTCGGTGGTGGAGCCGCTCTTGCCCTGCCCTTGCTGGTGGTCGGGCTCGCCCCAATGTACGGCGGCTACACGCGCGGTGACTACGGCCGGGCGATGAATGCGCTGCGCGCCGAGGTCCGGGGGAACGACGCGATTGTGCTCAATGGGCCGTGGCAGGACCTGCTGTACCGTCGCTATGGCGTTGGACTCCCACCGCGCTCCATCATTGCATCGACGGTTCCCTTGATCCCGGCTGAAGCGGAACGCAACCTCGCGGCCATCGCCGCCGTGCACCCGCGCATCTGGGTCGTGGACGCGGCAACGGACGCCGCGGACCCGAATGGCGTTGTCGCGACCTGGCTCGAACACAACGCATACCCGCGGCCGGTGATCCCATTCGAGAAAGCGCTGCTCCGGCCGCATCTGACGGACGTCGGCCGTCCGAGCGTGCTGCAAGAGCGTCCGGTCGGCGCATCGGCACTCGAGGTGCAGGTCGATTCTGTTGGCCTTGACTCCTGGCAGCTTTCGCCTGGAGCTGAGGCGCGGCTGCGTCTCATGGCGCATATCGAGTGTCCAGCGAGTGGGCCGCGATGCCCGCCTACCGAGGGCAGCGCTTCAGGTCGAGACGGTGGTCTCCGGCTATCGCTGCAGCTTCTCGGGGCCGATGACCAGGCGCTGTGGCATTGGGATGGCGAGCTTGCTGCGGTCGGGCAGCGGTTGGAGTACCGTGCCGGCCTCGTGATTCCGGCGGGGACGCCCGCCGGTCGCTATCCCCTGCAGGCCCTCGTCTATGAGGCTACGTCAGACGGCCAGGGCGGGCGGCGGTTGGTTCGAATGGGGACGCCGCTCGACGTGGGCGCGGTCGAGGTCCTTAAATCTCCGTGACGACCGGTACCACCATCGGCAGCCGCCGGGCGTGGTGATAGAAGTAGCCCTCGAGCACCTCGCGGATCTTCGCACCAATCATCGCGTGGTCCGGCCTGCCGTGGAGACGAGAAAGGCCCCGCACGACGCGCTGGCGGGCGACGTCCATGAGATCGTCTTGCGAATCGGCGCCATCAAACAGCCCGCGGGACATGAGTGTCGGACCGGCGATGATTTCGCCGGTCTCAGCGTCGATCGCGATCGTCACGATGAGCACGCCCTCATCGGCCATGCGCCGGCGGTCACGGAGCACGGCGTGCGTGACGCCCAGCGTCAGTCCATCCACCAGCATCGCGCCGGCCGGGATCGTCCCCGCCTTGTGGGCCCCGGTTTCTGCCAGCTCCACGACGTCGCCGATGTCCGTAAGGATCACGTGGTCTTCGGGAATCCCAAGCTCCCCTGCGAGCTTTTGGAATTCGACGAGGTTGCGGTATTCGCCGTGGAGCGGAATGCAGTACTTCGGGCGTACGAACTTGAGCATGTCCCGAATCTCATCCTTGCTGGCGTGACCAGAAACGTGGACGAACTCGGTGTCAGTCCCCTTCCGCCGCGTGACGACCTGAGCTCCGCGCCGGTACAGGTTGTTGATGGTCCGAGAAACCGTGAGCTCATTGCCAGGAATCGGAGTCGCGGACAGGACAACCGTGTCCCCGCGCTGAATTTTGATATCGGGATGGTCGTCCACGGCCATGCGGGCCAACGCGGATGCAGGCTCACCCTGGCTGCCGGTGGTGAGGAGCACCGTTTCCTGGGGAGCCAGCGACTTCACATCTTTGAGCGCCACGAGCACGTTGTGGAGCTCGGGAACGTACCCCATCTGGTGCGCGACTTCTACATTGCGCACCATGCTCCGCCCGGCCACGGCGACCCGCCGCCCGAGCTGATCGGCCGCGACCATGACCTGGCGCAAGCGCGTGATGTTTGAGGCGAACGTTGCCAGAATCACCCGACCAGTCGCCCGATTGATGATGTTCGTCAAGGATTCCCCGACGAGCCGTTCGGATCCGGTCCGGCCTGGCTCCTCGACCCGCGTCGTGTCGCAGAGGAGCGCAAGCACGCCCTCTTTACCAAGCTCGACCAGTCGCTGGGTGTCCGACGGATCGTCGTCCAGGGGCGTCGGGTCGAACTTGAAGTCGCCCGTGTGGACGATAGTGCCAGCTTCGGTCCGAATTGCGAGCGCGACGGCGTCAGGCACGCTGTGATTGACGTGGATGAACTCCACGCCAAACGGCCCGAAATCGTGCCGCTCGTCCGGGTTGATCTCGTGAAATGTCACCCGATCGCGAACGCGATACTCGGAGAGCTTCACGTCAACCAGGCCGAGGGTGAGCGGCGCGCCAGCGACGACGATGGGAAACGCCGCGGGGAGCTGACGGACCAAAAAGGCAAGCGAGCCAATGTGATCTTCGTGGCCGTGCGTGAGGACGATCGCACGCAGGGCATCGGCGTGCTCAACAACGTATTGGTAGTCGGGAATGACCAGGTCGATGCCGAGCATCTCTTCGTCGGGAAACTTCACGCCTGCATCGACGAGAAGAAAACTACCGGCATACTCAAAGAGGGTGGCATTCTTGCCAATTTCGCCGACGCCACCCAGGAGCATGACGCGCAAGGGGTTGGACGCCACGCCCACCTCCAAACATTTCGAGTCCCGCCAGGCCCCACTGGGCCCGCGCGAACTGCATGACCAGGGGATTCACCTCGTAGTGTACCCGAGCCGTCGACGCCTTATGCCCAACGGGACGCGGGCCCGCGACGAGGCTACCTGATCGCGAAAGACAAATGACCTTGACTCTGTTGGGCGAGAAATTTACCATGGCACGGTTGTTCCCACACCGGCGAGGTTTCGTCCCGGCGAGGATTCATAGATGAAGTGTCCTTATTGTTCGTCGCCGTCGACGAAGGTCGCGGACAAGCGAGACTCCGAGGATCTAACGGTAACCCGGAGACGCCGCCGCTGCACGGCTTGTGGCGCTCGGTTTACCACGCACGAACGCGCTGAAATCGTGAGCCTCGTCCTCGTGAAGAAGGACGGTCGGCGTGAGGAGTTCAACCGCGCCAAGCTTCGGTCCGGGCTCACCAAGGCGTGCGCCAAGCGACCAGTGAGCGCGGACACAATCGAGCAGCTTGTCAACGAGATTGAGGCCGAGCTGCGGCGCCGCGAGACGCCCGAGGTGGACCACGAGGTCGTTGGCGAGCTCGTCATGACCAGGCTCGCCGAGCTCGATCACGTGGCCTACATTCGATTCGCCTCGGTCTACCGAGCCTTTGCGGATCTGTCCTCCTTCGAGGAGGAGATCCAGCGGGCAAAGCGCGCCGTTGAGACAAGCTGAGGGATGCGGCTGCTGATCTTTCACGTCGATTCCTTCACGTGCACGGTTACTCAGCGGAGTCGCTCGCCCCTCATCGAAGAGCCGGCCGCCCCCAGCATGCACATTGACGAAGGCCTCCTCGTCCTTGCGAGCGCGGAGGCCGGGGATGAAAACTTCCAGCCGGATGTCATTGCTGGCAGCAGTCGTGAAATCCATTCGCTCGCTAGCCAGCTCAAGGCGCGGCACGTAATGCTGCTTCCCTTTGCGCACCTGTTCGGGGAGCCGGCACCGCCGATGGACGCACTCAATTTGATCGACGGCATCGCCTCCGCGGTCCGCGCGGAAGGACTGGAGGTCCAGCGACCGCCGTTCGGCTGGTTCCATAGCTGGGACCTTCAGGCCAAGGGCCATCCTATTTCGCGTGTGGCGCGGCGGGTGAACCCGATGGGACCTCCGCCCCTTGCGCCGAGCGCTACCTGAGGGCGGCGGTCCGGCGACTTGTGAGACAATAGCCCGATGCAAGCTCCCACGGATTACGCAGCACCTGCGATCGCGCCGCGCCGGCGGTTTCCTTTGGCCCTGCTCCTGCTCGCGGCCGGGACCCTGCTCTTCTTCGGCGGAGCTCTGGCGCTGGCGGTCATCTATGTCGCACCCGCCCTTGGCGCTGCGCTCCCCGTGCCGGGGATCGCAGTCGTTATCACCGTCGTCTTCGGCGGCGTGGTCGCACTAGCTGGCATGAGCGGTCTGATGCTTGGGTGGGGAACATCGTCCGGCCAGCCGTTGCCCCACGGGTCCCATCGCTCCATCATCATGAGCGCCATCGCCCCCGTCGCGTTTGCGCTCCTCGTCTGTCTGCCGTTCATCAGCCTACTCGTCCGCGGGCCAGACGTTGGCACGGGCACGATTGTCGTAATGGCCGTTTTCAGCATCGCGCTGTACGGCGGAATGCTGCTGGTCGTCTATGCCCAGGGGGTCCGGACCGGCCTGGTGACGGTCGAGACGCTGGGTCTGCGCTCAGAAGATGTCCCGCGCGGTCTCACCTGGGGGCTTGCTGGCGCCGGGGCTACGCTCGTCGTGGGTGCGCTATACGAGAACGTGCTGCGCGCGCTCGGGTTGCCCCAGCCGCAGCTTGACGCGTTGACCTGGCTGCGCGGAATGCCGATCACCGTCTACCTCGGGGTTGCGTTTGCCGGCGCCGTGGTTGCCCCGATAGTGGAGGAGCTCTTTTTTCGGGGCTATGTGTTCAATGCCTATCTGTCGCAGAAGCGTGTGGCCACGGCTTACATCGCCTCGGCGCTGATCTTCAGTGCGCTGCACGGCCTGCCGACGCTTCTTCCGGTTATCTTCGCGATGGGCATCGTGCTGGCGTACGTCTACCGTCGCACGGGGACGATCATCGCCTCCATCGTGGCGCACATGCTTAACAACTCGCTCGCCTTCGTTTCACTGTTTGCGAGCCTCCAAACCCCCGGGTGACGGGGCCGCTTCCGTGATCCGGTTGCTCGCCCGCTTCGGAGGGGTCGTTGTCTTCGCCCTCGCGGTACTGGCTACGGCTGGCTGCTTCGGCAGCGGCGAGCTCACGACGCGCCAGATCCTCCTGGACGCCCAGCGGCGCCGCCAGTCGGCGTTGCCTCCTACGCTAACCCCTACCCAAGTCCCGACGCCTGTCACCCCCACGGTGACGCCGACCCGCACGCCCAACCCGGGTCGCACTCTGGCGAATGTCCGCCGGGTTCTGGATGGCAATACCATTCTGATCGACAGCGGGTTTACGGTCCGCTACATCGGCGTTGACACACCTGGGGCGGGAATGTTTCGCCGCCCGGTCGAGCCATTCGGTCGGGAAGCCGCGGAGCGGAACCTCGAGCTCGTCGAGGCGCACCAGGTGGAGCTGGAGGAGGACGCCGTTGACGTCGATGCCGCGGGCTTCATGCTGCGTTATGTCTATATCGATGGAGAAATGGTGAACGCGATGCTCCTGCGCGAAGGCCTGGCCAAGTTGGGCGGTGTCGGTCGGAATGCACGCTATGCGAGCATTCTGCGCGACGCGGAGGCCGCGGCCCGCGACGCCCCCATCAACATCTGGACGTTGCCGACGCCAACCGCGACGAATACCCCACTGGCAACCGCGACGAGCACGTGGACGCCAACCCCGCTGCCGGCGGTAACACGCAATGTCTCGACACCGCGCCCATCACCGACGGCCACCATCCTCGCCGTGGCGCCGACCAATACACCGGCCGCGGCCCCACCCCGGCCCACGATCACGCTGCTCCCGGCTTTTACCGCGATTCCGACGATCGCCGCGCCAGGGGCGTCCGTTCCGGGAGTGCCGGGTGCTGCGCAGTCTGGCGCGATTCGCTGACGCGGGATACCCCCTCTCCCCCACCGGGGGAGAGGGCAGGGTGAGGGGGCAGTTTCACCCAAAGCATCAACTTGACCTGAGTTGTGGGTTCCCCTGACCCCCACCCTCTCCCCGCCACAGCGGGGAGAGGGGCAATCTCGCGGCCCTTGTTCGCTTACTTATGAGTCATGACAAAGACGCCATCCCAGTCCGGTGCCGGTGGGTTCTGCCGGAGCGCTGCGCAGCGTTCGACGTAAACGGCTGCGGGGCCGTCGTTGGGATTCGCCGCCAGGATGCGGCGAAAAGCCTGCTCCGCAAGCGCAAAATCGTGCGCGCGATACAGCGACATCGCCGATTCCCAGGCATGGACCCCCTCGCGAACCGAGGCGTCAACCGACTGGGTGGTACCGAGCAGCTCGTAAATTTCGGCGGGTTGAGACTTGCCTTGAACCTCGATCATGTCGAGAAAGCGAACGACGAAGCTGCCCTGCGTCGCGGCGTCTAGGGTGTCATCGCTGACGATGACGTTAGAGCCGTATTCCTTGTTCGCTCCTTCCAAGCGGGACGCGAGGTTTACCGCGTCACCCAGCACGGTGAAGTCAAACCGCTCGGTCGAGCCGGTGTTGCCGTACACCATCGGACCCGTGTTGATTCCGACACCCATCTCCAGCTTGGGAATGTCAGCTTCTTCCCACCGGGTATGGAGCAGTTTGAGCTGCGCCCGCATCTCCAGCGCCGCCATGCAGGCGCGATAGGCGTGATCTGGCTGGTCCGTGGGGGCGCCCCACCAGGCCATGATGGCGTCTCCCATGTACTTGTCGAGCACGCCTTCCCAGCGATGGACGACGCTGGTCATCACGCCGAGGTACTCATTCAGCAGGGGAACGAGCCGGTCCGGGTCGAGGGTCTCCGCGAACGACGTAAATCCACGAATGTCGGTGAACAGCACGGTCATGACGCGCTTCTCGCCGCCGAGCTTCAACTGGTCGGGATTGGCCATGACGGCCTTGAGGATCGCGGGCGACAGGTACTTGCCCAACGCGCCACGGGTCGACCGGGCCTCAGCCTGCTCGAAGATGACCCGCGTCACCGCGGTCGTCACGAATGTAAGAACCAGTGCGAGGGGTGGATACACGAGATTCGGCAAGCTCACACCGTACTCATCGTAGGCAAGCGTCGCGTAACTGAGCGACCCGAAGAAATAGATTGCAAGCAGGACGAACGCGCCCGCCGCGCTCCAGACGATCGAATAGCGCGCAGTAATCATTCCGGTCACGATGCAGATGAAGGCGATAATGGCGATCGTCACGGGCGCCTGTTGGGGAGCGAAGAATCGTGCAGCCAGGATGGTCGAGAATGCGTTCGCGTGGATCTCAACCCCTGCCATCTTGCCGCGCCCGCGGGACGTCGGAACCTGGAAGTCGTCGGTAACACCGGTCGCACCTGAAACACCGACGAACACCATCTTGTCGCGAAACGTATCTGGTGGCACGCTGCCTTCCATGACATCGAAAAACGAGACGGTGCGAAAGGTTTGCCGATCGGCGAGCCCGGCGATGGACGGAGGTCCGGCGAAGCTGATCAGCATTTCGCCCGCGGTGCTTGTCGGGATGAATCGGCGGGCTGCGATGAGCCCACCATGCGCCGGATCGACCGTCACTGGGGCCTGGATGGTGTTGGTGTAAGCGGCGGCAGCGGCCAGACCAAGCGAGGGCGTGTCGGTCTCGGCTACGCGGATCATTAACGGAACGCTTCGTATCGAGCCGTCTGAGTCGGGGATCTGGTTCACGTGGCCGTACAAGGTGCTCACACCCTGAAAGACCGGCTGGGGTCGCAGAAGCTCGAGGTACGAGGGTGGAGCGCCCGGAATAAGGCGGCGCGCCGCATCAGGAATCCCGGCAACAGGTGAGATGACTGTGGGCGGATTGAGAGAGACTCCTGCCTGACGTCGCTCCTCCAGACTGACGTCCAGGAACCGCTGCAATGCCGCTGCGACTGCAGCGTCATCCGGATGTGGCTCGGTGAATCCAACGTCGAGCACAATGCCGCGCGCATGGGCCTCGCGTAGGCGATCGACGACGCGCGCGTAATAGATACGCGGCCACTCGCTCTGGCGCTGCTGCAGCTCCTTCAAAGAGTGATCGTCGATCGCGACAATCACCGCGTTTGCAGCGGCGTTTTTTACCCCGGCACCGGCCCAGGTCTGAAAGAAGAGGTCCTGCGTCGCGCCCTGGAGCGTGCCAAGGGATCCAGTCGCCACGCCGAAGGAGAGAAGCACCGCGATCGTGGCGGACATGGCCAGAATGAGGGCGAGGCGCCTACGCTCGCGTTGGGTCATCGGCCCCCTCCTCCAGCAGGGCCAGCAGATGCGCGAGGTCGCGCACCCTCATGTCTGGTTGGATGCCGTCCACGGGCGTCGCGAGGTCGCCCTCAACCAGGATCGTGAAGATACCGGCCGCCTTGCCCGCGCGGATGTCCGACGCAATTTGATCGCCCACGATCGCCGCGCTTTCCGGGGCGACGCCGAGTCGATTCAGAGCAACCTGCAGCAGCAACGGCTCGGGCTTTCCGACCACAATCGGCGTAGCGCCTGTTGCCGTCGTGATGGCGGCCACGATCGCGCCGCAGCCCGGCCAGAGCCCGTCGTCCACCGGCAGCGCACGATCGAGGTTTGCGACGACCAGTGGAGCCCCGCGTTGGACGCCCCGGCAGGCCGCGACCAGCCGCTGATACGTGAGCTGCCGGTCGAGTCCGACGACGACGTACGCCGGATCCGCATCGTCCACGCGGAAGCCGGCGGCTTCCAGCGCCCGGATCAAGCCCTCCTCCCCGATGACGCAAACGGAGGCATTGGCGGGCGCAACCGACCGCAGATAGCTGGCAACCGCGAGCGGACTGGTGACGAAGTCCTCAGGAGCGGCCGGCACGCCCATCGCCCGGAGGTTGTCGGCGTTCTGCTCGGGGGTCAGCGTCGCGTTGTTGCTGACGAAGGCGAAGCGGATGCCCAGCCGGCGGAGCGTGGGGATCGCCTCGCACGCGCCCGGCAGCGGCGTCATGCCACGGCACACGACGCCGTCCAGGTCCATGAGCAGCGCTTTCGGTTGTGGTAGCATCGTCGCCGCACTCCAGCGACGGCATTATTGAGGTTCGCGAAGGTGAGCGTCCATCCGCGCCTGACCGGGCCCGTGCTCCTCACGTGCGCCGCGCCGCTGGTCGGCATCGCGATGCTCATCCTTGCTCCAGGCACCTTGGACGACAAGCTCCGGTTCGTGCTGAGCGGGCTTGGCGCCCAGCGCATCGGCCACTCACTGGTCGTTGAAGGTCGGCCCCTCCCGATCGAAACCCGCATGCTCGGCATCTACGTCGGGTTTACGGTCACCGTCGCCGCAGCGTGGTTAGGCGGTGGCGCCCGTCGGGTGCGCCTCCCCTCTGGCGGGATCGGTGCCCTGCTTATGCTTGGGGTTGGGCTCATGGTGGCCGACGGGTTGAATGCGTGGATGTACGGGCGAGGTGAGTCCGCCCTGTACGAGCCTCAGGCCGGACTTCGCCTCGCCACGGGGCTGCTGTGCGGTCTGGGCGTCGCGAGCGCGATCGCACCCGTCGTGAGCTCTTCTTTCTGGCAGCACCGGGAGCTGCGTCCGCTCTTCGCGTCGGGCCTCGAGCTCTTCCGGACGCTCCTGGTGCTGGCGGTTGTCGGTCTGGTTTTCTGGGCCGGGGTCGGTGGTCCGACTGTGCTCGGCATGCTCGCGCTCATCGGCGTCTTTGCCGGCTTCTGGCTGGTCAGTACCTGTTTGGTGGTGGGAGCCTGGGTCGGCCTGGCGCGGGCAGAGCATTGGACAGATCTCGCCGGCCTCGCCACCGTGGGTTTTGTGCTCGCGACGGTCGAGCTCCTGGGGCTCGCCGCTCTTCGGGCGTGGCTCGAGCAATCGGTCGGCGTCGTTTTTCCGGTCTAGCGCGGACTCAGCGGAATCGAAGCCATGCGAGCGCGGTCCCGGCCATGAGCGCGCCGGACAGAAGCGACGTCAGGGCAATGCGCATCGCCGAGTCGAAGAAGAAGCCAGTTGGGAAGAGCTGGATCAGACGATCCGTGCGCGGATCGAGCAGCCATAGGTCGTTCGTGAAGCTCAGCAAGTGAAAGCGAATGAACAGCGAGTTGAAGTCGAGCGCGGCGGCAACGCCGATGCCGGCGATGAGCACGACCGTCAGCAGTCCGCCGCTCGCCGCGGCGGTGAGCGCCCACGGCGCGGCGGTTTGCGGCTGAGGAATCACCGTCGCAGCGATGGCGATCCCGATGATGATAAGCGAGCCCACCCAGAGTCGGAAGACCAGGTGGAGCAGGACTTGCACGTCAACCATATGGTGGATCTCTTTGGCATTCAGCAGCGCCTGGCGACCCGATGGAAGGTCCACGACGATGTTCACCTCACCCGGCGGCGCCTGGAAGTAAGCCGCGAAGGCATCGGCAATGGCATGAAGCTGCTCATCGGAAAGCCCCATGTTGAAGCCAATCCGGTACTTCGCGAACTCCTGGAGATAGAACCCCGTGTCCAGTGACGTCCACCGCACAGCGCTCGTTACCAGGAGCACCGGGATCGCCACCGCGACGATGATGGCCGCCGCGGTACGGATCGCCGTTACGATGTTGAGCGACGGGGCGCTAGTTTCTACCACCTGATGTCGCGACCTAGTCGGGCACTATGGATGGGCGGCTTCGGGGCCGGCCGGAATTCCGGTCCGCTGGTATTTGCCCAGCAGGTAGAAGATCAGTGGCAGGCCAAGCATGAAAACCAACAGGCTCACGATCTGTGCCTCCTTGAGCCCGAAGAGGAACTCGGCATCCAACCGCAGGAACGTGATCCAGAACCGCCCAAATGAATATAGGCTGGCATAGACCCAGAACAGGACGCCGTCCACGCTGATGCGCTTGCGCAAGAACCAGACGATGCTGAACACGATCACGTCGTACAGCAGCTCATACACCTGGGTCGGGTGGCGGGGCACGCCGAAGTCCGGCACAACCGTGTTCGGATTCGTGTACCAGGTCGCCCAGGGCAGCGTGGCTGGGGTTCCCTGATGATCGCCGTTGAAGAGGCAGCCGAACCGGCCGATCGCTTGCCCGACGATCATTCCAGGGGCCGCGGCATCCGCAAGCTTTCCGACGGGCAGATCGTGCCGTTTCGCATACGCCACGCCGGCAAGCACGGCGAACACGAGGCCGCCGTAGATCGCCATGCCGCCCTCGTTGATGGCGAGAATCTTCACCGGGTTGGCGAGGTAATACGGAAGGACGTCGACGACGTGGAACAGGCGAGCGCCAACGAAGCCGGCGGGCACGGCCCACGTGGCGAGGTTCGTCGCCTCGTCGAGTGAGATGCCGCGGCGCGCGGCTTCCTTGACGCCAACCCAGACGCCTGCAATGACGCCCAGCCCGATCATGAGTCCGTACCAGCGGAGCACGAACGGGCCGATCTGAGCGATGATGGGATCGAAGGGGAGGACGAGTCCGGTCACGATGTTTCCTCTAAGTGGCAAATTGACAAGCGAATCAGTGGCAATCGATCTGGCCAGGCAGCGGGCGCGGAGATGGTTGGCCGTCAGGCTGGGTAGAGAATTGTACGGCGCGCGCGCAGCCGGCCGCAGCGATTCCTACAAGGCCTCCAGAATCTCGAAGTCGACGGCTCCGACGTCTGCATCCATGCGCAGACCTTCGATGAAGCGCACCACCTCGCCCAGCACCTGGCGCGCGTGGCCGCCATTGTTTGAAACCGTGCTGATGCCAAGCACCGCGTGGCCCCACTGCTCCTGGGCATCGACCTCGGCCAGGGCAACGCGGAACTTGTTGCGGACGCGAGAAATCACCGATTGCAGGACGCGGCGTTTGTCCTTTAACGATGCGGCCGCGGGGATTTCGAGTTCCAGCCGGCAGACGGCAACGTACACGTTTGGCCTCCGGATACATATCAATCTACGCGTCAATCTACGAAGAACCGTCAACAGCGTTTGTGTATAATGCGCTCCACGACACGGCAGCGTGCAAATGGGGGCGGACGGGTCCCGGTGGGTCTCGCGGTCTTCAAAACCGTTGCGTGGCACTGTAGGGTGTCACGGGTGGGTTCGACTCCCATACGCCTCCGCCACACGGACCGGCGCCTCGCTGGCTAAGCACCAGCATCTGTGTGGAGACCGGGCCGCTGCGCAGAGACATCGGCGGGGTCCCGCTCTCCCCGGTTCCCAAAGTCGTCCAGCCAGTACCCAGGTGATTTCCTCGATTCGCCGTTTTCTCGGGCAGAGTCGAGGTTTTGTCATTCCTGGCGACAGGCGAGGTGCCACGGGGCGTACGCGCTCGAGAGATCAATACCCGGAGGAGCGTATTCGTGGTTAGCAGCCCTGGGCGCCAGCGCACGTTCCCGCCGCTCTATGACCCGCGCATGGAGCATGACGCCTGCGGGGTTGGTTTCGTCGCGAACATCCACGGCACGCGAACTCATGAGCTCGTCGAGCAAGCGATGCTCGCCGTGACCAACGTCACCCATCGCGGCGCCGTGTCCGCGGACGGGAAGTCCGGCGATGGCGCCGGCCTGTTGCTCCAGCTCCCTGAACGCCTTTTCGCGCGCGAGCTTGGCCGGCTCAACTACGAGCTTCCGGAAGGCGCCCGCCTGGGCGTCGGCATGATATTTCTTCCCCGGGATGTCGGCAGGCGCGACCTGGCGGTCCGGATCTGTGAGGGGACGGCCGAGCGGTACGGTGTTCGGGTCCTTGGTTGGCGCGAGGTGCCGGTCAATCCCAGTGCACTCGGCGAGAAGGCGCTCGTGTCGATGCCGAACATCCAGCAGCTCCTCGTCGCCATTCCAGCCGAGCTGAGCGAAGAGGACGGCGAGCGCCGCCTCTACCTGATCCGCAAAGCCATCGAGCAAGAGGCGAGTGGCGAAGGGGTCGGCGACCTTTACATCCCGTCGCTTTCCTGCCGGACCGTCGTGTACAAGGGCCTCTTCGTGGCTCCCCAGATGGGCGAGTTCTACCTCGACCTGCACGACCCGGACTTCGAGGCGGCACTGGTCGTCTTCCACCAGCGCTACAGCACGAACACGCTTCCTGACTGGTTCCTGGCTCAGCCCTTCCGCATGCTGGCGCACAACGGCGAGATCAACACGCTCTGGGGTAATCGGAACTGGATGCGCGCCCGAGAGGCCGAGCTTCAGTCGGACGTCTGGGGTGAGGACGTCGAAACCCTGAAGCCTATTATTGACGAGCAGGGAAGCGACTCTGCGTCCCTCGATAACGCGCTCGAGCTGCTTGCAGGGTCCGGGCGCAGCCCAGCTCACGCCATGATGATGCTTGTCCCTGAGGCGTGGGAGAAGATGCCGGACATGGATCCGGATCTGCGCGCGTTCTACGAGTACCACGCCCTCTTGATGGAGCCGTGGGACGGCCCCGCTGCGCTCGCGTTCACCGACGGCATTGTGGCGGGCGCCTGTCTTGACCGCAATGGCCTGCGGCCGTCGCGATACGTCGTGATGGACGATGGCTTGGTCGTGAGCGCGTCCGAGGTCGGGGTCTTGCCGCTCGATCCAGCCCATGTGGTCGAAAAGGGCCGGCTGGGTCCGGGGGAGATGCTGGTCGTCGATACCCGCCGCCAACGCATGTATCGCAACCGCGACATCAAGCAGCGCATGGCGGCGCAGAACCCGTACGGGTACTGGCTGCGACGCAGCCTGACGCGCTTGCCGAACGTCGGGCATGCCCCGCCGTCAAGCGAGCCGGCGCAGCTCCAGACAGAGCTGCTGCAGCTCCAGCGAACGTTTGGCTACACGAACGAAGACCTGACTCACATCATGCAACCGATGGGCACGGAGGGCCACGACGCCGTCTGGTCCATGGGCGACGACACGCCGCTCACGGTCCTCTCGGCGCATGACCGACCGTTCTACGCGTTCTTCAAGCAGCGCTTCGCCCAGGTGACGAATCCCCCCATCGATCCGCTTCGCGAAGAGCTCATCATGAGCCTCAACACCTACGCGGGCCGCCGCCGGAGCCTGCTGGAGGCGACCGAAGAGCACGCAGAGCTCATCGAGTTCCCGAGCCCGGTTCTGCTCGATGGCGAGATCGACCGCATCAAGCATTCGATCGACGACCACCTCCGCTCCCACGTGTTGAGTTGTCTCTTCTCCGTCAGAGGTGGGCCCGAGGCGATGGAAGCTGCGCTTACCGGCCTTTGCGACGAGGCGGCGGCGGCACTCCGCGCGGGGGCGTCCCTGCTCGTGCTCTCAGACCGCGGCACGGACGAGGAGATGGCACCAATCCCGATGCTGCTCGCCACGAGCTCCGTGCATCAGCACCTGATCCGCACCGGGCTTCGGATGCGGGGCGACCTCGTCGTTGAGACGGGTGATGCCTGGGACATCCACCACTTCGCCTGTTTGATCGGTTACGGCGCGAGTGCGGTCCACCCGTATCTGGCGCTCCAGACGGTGCGCACGTTCGCGGGCGGCCGCGGTACCGAGGACCTCGACGCCGAAAAGGCCGTGGATAACTTCCGGGCTTCCGTCGAGGCGGGGCTGCTGAAGATCATGTCCAAGATGGGGATCTCGGCGCTCTCCGGCTACCGGGGCGCGCAGATC